>Ga0209697_10000768_pt1 | contig 52716 bp, 57 predicted proteins | sample AliMusrvi5mmetaG_FD_184115 | JGI IMG/M metagenome (GOLD analysis project Ga0209697, IMG submission 184115) | Freshwater lake bacterial and archeal communities from Alinen Mustajarvi, Finland, to study Microbial Dark Matter (Phase II) - Alinen... | ecosystem: Environmental > Aquatic > Freshwater...
CTTAATCACAGACTTCTGCAACAAGAAATTGCACGACGTATTACAAAACTGTATGATGTGCAAAAGCGATTCGGCAACCCTGAAAATCCAAGACAGTCTCGGTAACAGTTAATTATGAGATATATCGACATCACCTCTTCCAGAAAAATCGTTGTATGTTGGTAGCTTAGAGTCCTTAATCTTCTGTTCCGCATCTTTCCAGTCATCTGCATATTCATGTGTGGGCCAAATATTCCTAATTATCACGCCCTCGACCTTATGAAGTAGAGGCAGACAATCTTGAGGATGAGAAACAATTAATTCAAAATCTTTACTTAAGAAATCAATCAAACCAAAATCTTCTTCCTTGAAAGAGTTGTTGTTTTGATTTGTAAGGAATAGAAGTTTTTTCATTAAGTCTTTAATCGTGGATCAAGTTCATCATCTAAGTGATATTTTAGACAAATCTCATCTAGTACATTGCCATAACTTTGTTCCTCTTCAAAAGAGGAGTAATTATCTGTAATTTCTTCACCAATTTGAATATCTCGAATGGTAGTCGTAACAACCTCTTCATTACCCCCCCCATATTCAGACAGACAATTTGGATTATTTGAATGATTAAAATATTTTCCGTTATCTGATGAAAAACAATACAATCCTGTACTCTTGCTTCTCCATGAATACTTGTATAAATATATTTGAAGTAATTCTGGAAAACCTAAAATCTGTTCACGGGTGAATTTTTGATCAAAACCTTCAGTAAATTTCCATATCTGTGTTCCTTTTGGAATACACTGATCTGCAAATAAACCTGTGCCATGTATTCCACTTGGACCTATTTTTGTCTTAACTAAAAGCATACACAACATATTATCACGATTTTTCTAATCGAAATAATATTTTCTGACGCCTCTCGAGCGCTCGACTACCTCTTGACACTCGAGCTAACTCGTGTTGGCGGAGACGGAGGGATTCGAACCCTCGAGGCCCGTTAAGGCCTGCCTCTTTAGCAAAGAGGTATGTTAGACCACTCCACCACGTCTCCATTTATTGCATTCGTATCACTATCAGCTTTTTGACTCACGACTCGCTTTTTGAACGAACGAGGTTATTTTGGCACAATTGTGTGTTTTTTACAAAGAAAAGCCTGCTAAAACACCTCTCGCGATTACGCGCATCATGGTTTACAATTACCACATGCCGAGCGATCACCAAACAAACCACTCACGAATCTCCATGGAAGATGTTATCGTAGATCACTTTCGTCTGACACCTATCCAAAAAATTGCTCTAAAAAAACTTGGCATCACGACAATCCGCGATATTCTTTACTACTTCCCTGTGCGCTATGGCGATACGGCAGAAGCAAGAAACATTGAGAATCTATCAAAAGGTGACACAGCTGTAATCTTTGGAAAAATCACTGGTCTCAAAGCTAGCAAAGGTTTCAAAAGCCATATAGCTATGGCTGATGGCTACGTCGAGGATGAAACTGGTCGTATTCACTGTGTTTGGTTCAACCAGCCTTATCTCGCCAAGATGACCAAAGAAGGTGCTTTTGTCCGAATAGAGGGGAAAATATCGCAAAGACAAAAAAGCGACGAACTTTACTTTTCAAATCCAAAAATTGAAGTTGTAGAAAAATTACCGACTGGTGTCGGCAGTGCTGGCGACTCACTTTTTAGTGCAGGTCAAGAAACTCATACACTTTATCCAATATATTCAGAATCTCGTGGCATCACCTCTCTTTGGATGTATCATGCCATACAGAAAATATTTAAAAGTGGGTTGTTAGATGAAATCGTCGATCCTTTACCACCACACATCTTAGCCAAATACAATCTACCAACTACCAAAACTGCTATTATTTGGATACATACACCACAAAAAAAAGAAGATGCTTTGGCGGCACGTAAAAGATTTTCTTTTGAAGAAATATTTTCTATACAGATTGGTCACCAACAGGCACGCAGGCTCTACGAAAAACATCCGGCTTTTTTGATAGAGCCACCAATGAATCATGTGCAAGAATTCATCAAACGTTTTCCATTCCAAGCAACAGCTGCACAAAACCGTGCCATCACAACAATATTGGAAGATATGCGTGGTGAGCGACCCATGTCTCGCTTACTCGAAGGTGATGTTGGATCTGGTAAAACCGCCGTTGCTGCGGCAACTGCCTATGCAGTTATAACTTCGCGGCCAGCTGTCGCAAATAAAATTGGCTCAACACAGTCAAGTGACACCGTCGTAACTAGTACGGTGGTCCGTCAATCTTTCGGTCATTTACAGATTGCCTATATGTGTCCAACAGAAATTTTGGCAACACAACATTTTGAATCATTCATCGGATTCTTCTCGTACATGCCGATAAGGATCGGCCTCATCACTGGTTCTGGGTGTCGAGTCTTCCCATCAAAAGTAAATCCAAAAGGCTGGACTGATATTTCTCGTGCACAACTTCTCAAATGGGTCGAGGGTGGTGAGGTGGCAGTACTCATTGGCACACATGCTCTTATCCAAAAGTCCGTACAATTCAAACATTTGGCCTACGTCATCATAGATGAACAACATCGTTTTGGTACAGCTCAAAGAGCCGAGTTGGTTAAAAAAAATTTGGGCACGCATGGTGGCACGGCGAGCGAAAAAAACAGTGTAACCGCGAATTCTCTTGCCCCCCATTTACTCTCTATGACCGCCACTCCTATTCCACGCACACTTGCTCTCACACTTTACGGCGACTTAGACCTCACCTTGCTCGATGAATTGCCAGCCGGACGTAAGCCTATCATTACAGAAATAATTAAACCGAAAGACCGTGCAGAAGTTTATGAAAAAGTCCGCACTGAGCTCATTGCTGGTCGCCAAGCTTTTATCATTTGTCCACGTATTGACGAACCAGATCCAGAAAAAGAATCTGCGCTCATGGCAAAATCAGTGAAAGAAGAGGCAAAACGTCTCAAAAAAGATGTCTTTACAGAATATGAGATCGGTATACTCCACAGTCGTATGAGTTCAATTGAAAAAGACAAAGTTATGTTGGATTTTAAGCAAAAGAAGATACATGTACTCTGTGCAACATCTGTAGTCGAAGTTGGAGTAAACATTCCCAATGCCACAGTCATCCTTATCGAGGGTGCTGAACGTTTTGGGTTAGCACAACTCCACCAGCTCCGAGGTCGCGTAATAAGAAGTAACCACCAAGCATATTGTTATGTCTTCACAGAATCAACTAGCGAAAAATCTATTGAACGTCTACGTGCTCTCGTCACAGCAAAGAACGGATTCGAACTCGCTGAAATCGATCTTTCACAGCGTGGCGGTGGCGGACTTTATGGAATTCGACAGTGGGGAGTTTCCGATGTTGCCATGGAAGCTTTACAAAACATCAAGATGGTAGAAGCCGCACGAATAGAAGCTATTCGCATGGTTGTAGAAGATGAAACTTTGTCAAAATATCCGGAACTCAAACGCGAGGTTGAAGCACACAAAAAAGAGGTGCATTTTGAGTAAACTTATATAGAACCATTGCAACTGTCCGTCCGCCCTCTAGGATTCGAACCTAGGACCCCAGAGGTATAAGCTCTGTGCTCTAACCAACTGAGCTAAGGGCGGACGCACACTTTCAAAGTTCCGTGTTCATATGTTAGAACAACTCGGCTTCAAACACAAATTATTAAAAAACAAAAAACTACACAATCAGCCAGGCTGTGTAGTTACTTAATCACGCTCCTTAAGGGCAGACCAAAATGTGTGTCTAGAAAACATCTCAACTTCAGCTAGTTTTGTTTCCAATTCACGACGAATGTCATAGACATACGGATGCGAATCTTCAGTCACCAAAGTATTTGCAGCAGCAAAGACAAGTTCAGCAATCTCTGGTGAGAAACCAAGAATATCAGCCGCGACATGGATATTACTGCTCGATATACCCATCGGCCGAAAGCCTGCTCTGTCATTCGCTACTGCATACATTGGATGAAAAAAAATACGTCCGCCATCAATCGTGTACATCTCTGGGAGAATCAACCGGACTCCACCTTCCGGTGTTACAGTTCTCTTCCAGCGTGTACCCACCGACTCACCGCAGTATCGACAGAATTGAGTTGTTGTCATATTCCCTCCAAATACAAGCGTACTCTCAAGAATTTAAATGTCAACGATTTTCCAGGCACGTTTATCGCCACCAACAAGCATTTTTACGATCTTTTTTTTAGCCTCTCTTTTTAAGCCCGCTCTTTCTTCAATGACACCCCTTGTGCAACCAAAATGGTTTCATACTCTTCCCTCTCTATTGTTTCAACTTCTACAAGACGTTTGGCAATAGCTTCAAAAACTTTTTTGTTTTCCTTTAGAACTTTGTCGGCGCGCTCACGAGCTTCGGTCATGATACGAGTAACTTCACTGTCGATGATTGCTGCAATTTCTTCAGAATATTCCTTGTCAGCGACACCCATACCGAAAAGGACTTTTCCTTGAGCGCTTTCGAGAGCAACTGGACCGATCTTTTCTGACATACCATATCTCGTAACCATGTCACGTGCCAAAGCAGTAGAAACCTGAAGATCGTTGGATGCACCAGTTGTGAAATCGCTAAAGACCATACGCTCTGCCACATATCCACCAAGTGAAACAGCAATATCATCTAAGAATTCTTTGCGAGACTGAAGCTTGCGTTCCTCTGTAGGCAACTTGAGTGTGTAACCAGCAGCACGTCCACGTGAAATGATAGAAATTTTGTGAACTGGATCAGCATAAGACAAAATTGACGAAACAATAGCATGGCCAGCTTCATGATAAGCGGTGATCTCTTTTTCTTTGACCGACAAAATATGACTACGACGTTCTGGACCGAGCATAACTTTTTCAATAGAACGAATAAGGTCAAACTGACCAATAGTTGTGCGATTTTCACGAGCGGCGAGAATAGCCGCTTCATTCATAAGAGAAGCTAGATCAGCTCCAGAGAAGCCTGGTGTACGCTCGGCAACTACATTCATATTCACGTCTTCAGCAAGTTGTTTCTTTGTGGAATGAATCTTGAGAATATCAAACCTGTCGGCACGATCAGGAAGGTCTATGACTACTCTGCGGTCAAAACGACCAGGTCTAAGAAGTGCCGGATCAAGTACATCTGGCCTATTGGTTGCAGCCATGACAATAACTTTTTCATTTGGTTCAAAGCCGTCCATCTCTACAAGGATCTGATTCAAAGTCTGTTCACGTTCGTCATTACCACCACCCATACCAGAGCCACGAGCGCGACCAACGGCATCGATCTCATCTACAAAGACGATAGATGGAGCTGCTTCTTTGGCAAGTTTGAAAAGATCACGCACACGAGAGGCACCAACACCTACGAACATTTCGACGAATTCAGAGCCAGAGATAGAAAAGAAAGCGACATTGGCTTCACCAGCAACAGCGCGCGCAAGCAAAGTCTTTCCTGTTCCAGGCGCACCCATCAAAAGCACACCCTTAGGAATTTCGGCACCAATTTCTATAAACTTTTTTGGATTTTTCAAAAAATCGACGATCTCAAGAAGTTCTTGCTTGGCTTCTTTGGCACCAGCGACGTCCTTGAAAGTAACTTTCTGTTTTGGATCATTCGGCATTGTGATGCGAGCTTTTGATTGACCAAAAGAAAGAGCTTGAATACCAGCACCTTTCATCTGTCTAGTCATAAGCCATATAAAGAAAGCTATGAATATTATTGGTGCCAAAAAAGGAAGGAGCTGTTCAACCCAATACCAGAAACCACTTGGCCCTTCAACCATAATAGATGTTGAGGCTATCCTTGTTTGAGTGACACCAAGCCTTACGAGGCTTTCTGTAAGAGAAGAATCAGCTTCTTTCATAGCAATCTTCGTAGTCTTATCAGTATAAGTGGCAGTAACTTGATCACCTGATATGTCCAAAGAAGTTATAAGACCACTCTGGACACCAGTAGCAATAGTCGAAAGAGGAACCGTATTTGCAGATCCTTCCTGTGAGGAAAATGCTGCGTAAATAGCACTAATTATCAAAAAGACTATAAATAAAATAACTGCCATTTGGAAAAAACCCAACTTCTGAGGAATAAGGTTAAAACCTGTCTTTTTATCGTTTTTATTCGGTTTTTTGATGGTTTTGGGTGCCATAATCAATGTTTTTGGATACTATTTTGGTGTGGTGATTATACAGTAAATAAGCTCTTACATGGGCTTGACAGATAGGTCACAAATGTGCTATACATATAGGTAGATCCAGTCGTTAGAGGATATGGTTTTCGCCTCTGAGAGGCTCAAAACCAAGGCCAAAACGGCCACGAACTTCTAGCAAAATCGACTGCGCTTTATCAAGCAAAGTCACATAAGAAAGGCAAGGGCAGGAAAATGACGGAACAAACAAACGCACTAGCAGATTCGCAACGGACAGAAACACCACCGGAAGTCCAGCAAATCGTGAAGGAACACGCAGCCCGCAAAAAAGCCAAAGTAACCAAGTGGGTAAACATGGTGCGGGAAGCATTGATGTTCATCGCGCTGATCGGCATCATCGCCGTCACCGGAATGTGGCTGTTCGAAAAATACCAACAGCACAAGTCCGCGACGTCACCTGCCGGCACACCGCCACCGATGATTGCAACTCTGACACCGGTGGCGCCAGCGAGACCGATCGGACCGACGCCGACAGAGGCGGAAGTGGCGAACCGGGACGCGTTCAACGCCGGCGTGGCAGCAGCAAATACGGCCTTCATGTCACGCTCAGCAGCAACAGTGGCGCCACCACCCCCGTTGCCTTGCGATGACGGTGTTGACCAGCGTCAACCAGCGTATCGACCGTCAACGTCACAACAACAGGTTGGGTCCCTGCAACAACAGCAGGTAACACGGCAAGTGGTAGTTGCGGCGCCACCGACGACAGAGGTTCGTTATGTCACTCCGCGGTACCATCGTGGATTACTGGACTACGCGTTCATGCCAGTAGAGAAAGCGTGTGATGCCGTGGGGTTGATCATCGGTAAGACCGATGAAGTAGTCTTCGGAAACTACCCGACCACGTATGTCCAGACCGCACCAGTGCAATCCTCCGCTTCGATCGTAAGTGACAACACCTACGTCCAGCCGATCGGTGGCATCGCTGTACCAGCAACCACTTACGTTTCATCACCAGGATTGGTGATCGGCGTCGGTGGCGGGTGGGTTTACGAACCGCACCCCGAACATGCGCGATACGGTTATCCCGAAGTCGTCAGGCCGGTCTCGCCAAAAAGTTACGACAATTATGGCGACCGTGGAGACCACGGTGGAGATGGCCATGGTGGAGATGGCCATGGTGGTGACCATGGCGGAGGCAATCGTGGTGGTGGTCGTCCGCCAGCACATCACTAATCTTTGGCTCGCTAGAAATAGCGAACCAAACCACAAAACACCAGCTAGTCCAGAGAATGGAGCTGGTGTTTTTTTATTTGGTGAAAGATTGACTTTATACAAAGCAAAGAATACATTACATACAGAAAGGATCTTGCTATGAAACTTGAAAAAAGAGACCCGATTAAAGTCTTGGACGAAATAAAAGCACTCGGACAACAAGGTTTGTCGCGGGCCGAAATTCGCAAAAAGCTCAATCGCAGCGATATTTGGATATACACTCACCTGAGGTTGGACAATCTGCATACCTCACTCAAGATACAGATGAGCCTGACCGTACCCTTCAGGGAACGTCTGAGCACAGTAGTTGGTTCATGCCTTGGTCTCATCAAAGACCAAGACAAGCAACTGGAAATCTGGGAAATTGTACGCCAGGAAAAATGCCTGGTGACTCGTGTGGAAAAGACCAAGAAGCTTGTTTCGGCAGTCCTCGTCCAGAATCCAGGGCTTGGACCAGTGAACAAAACTCAAGGAAAAAGAGAATTCGACCGCGGGATAAATCTGGTCACAAAAGGAATGAAAATCCTGCTGAACATAACAGCATCAGAATGCACTGGTCTACCAGACCTGGAAAGCTCGGATGGACCACTTCTCTTTTTCAAAACCCTCGGCATCAACGCTGAGGGCATGAGAGCCAAAATCTACCAAGCCCGGCATATTTTGCTCGAAAAGAAAAAACTGGCATGGATACAGCAACAGGAAGTGGTAAAAAGTTCGCAAACATCACCACAACCGACCACACAAACACCCCTGAAGGCTTCACCACAAATACCAGTGGCACCAACGGCATAAGAACCGGTACCAGCAAGTTCACTTAGACGGACCAAGAGTAAATAGGTCCGTTTTTTATTTGGTGTAAAAACTAATTTTATAAAAAAGTCTAAAAAAGGAAAAAATGGCAAACAAAAACTGGCGCCTTCCCCACGGAAGAAACGCCAGCCAACCAACAAAATCGACATTGTCACAACATCGACGCAAACCGGTGGATCACAGAGAACCACCTTGTAGAAACCAATCCAACGACCAAAGTCCGTTGTGGATATGGGTGTTTGGCATCAAAACGCAGTTTTGCGCCACAAGCACACCATTCCAAGTAGCAATCATTACGGCTCGGCTCATGACCGAGCTTTTGTCGCGCTGCTGCAACAATTTCCGGCCTAAGAGCATCACGACGCTGTAACCAGTTACGCCACCGCAGGACTACCGTTCGAATGCAAAGAGCTAACATACCCACCTCCCCCTTAAGTGTTTATGCCTTCTCCGTAAGTGTAGCGCTTATCCACAGTTATTCAACAAAGTTATCCCCTCTCTATTACATACTAAAGCCACCCGCAAACTACCCTCCTATAGACGATAGTCCTATATCTGAGTAAACATCAATACCCCAGTAGCTTGAGTACCACCACCGACATCATCGGTATTTGTAATAACTATAGGTGTATATGCTGGAATAGTGGTAATAACAGTACCAGCAGGTATTGCGTTCATAGCATTACGTGGAGCACCAACACAATAAGTGTTTTGCGATATGGTACCTATGTTTTGACCATTGATTTGAAGGGTGTCGTTGCCCATAACGCTTGTCTGAGCGGTAACCGTCACATCAAACGGAAATGGAGATACGGTATAAGTCCTTACCAAAGGTATGTCACAGAAATTAGTAACTTGATTGGGAAATTGAGTGGATAAATCTAAGGTTGTAACTATCGGTGCAGCAACCTGAGTCGATGCTACATTGGCAGTAGCAGAAGCACTAGCTGAACCACCATCCCCAGTACAGGTCATGGTATAAGTTTGTGAACTGGTAATATTACCTGTACTAATAGAACCAGATACAGGTTCATCTGATGTCAGATCTCCAGAAATGAGACAGGAAGTAGAATCTGTAGAAGACCAGACGATCATGCCCGAGCCACCTGATGGTATAGAAGCCGGGTTGGTGGAAATTGTTACAGTAGGAACAGGAGCAGTGTTCATCGCGACAGCAATTGGAAGAGACTGTCTGGAAGCCGAACCCACAGTTGCTGGCAACGTAACACAGACAGAAGCACTTCTGGCTGATCTGTATGTTGTTGTATTGACTAATTGATATGCCTGGACTTGATAACAATACTTTGTGCTTAATTTTAATCCAGAAAAATTTGCTAACAGAGTCGGACTAGGTATAGTAGCCAATGCTACCGTAGCACCTGTTTTGAAGATAAAATAACCTGTTGGTATAGTGCCATTTAATATTGTAGAAGATGCCCAATCTACTTCTGTGCCTATACCAGAAGCTATGAAATATACTCCAGTAATAGATGGCACAGATAGTTTTGGTGCTGTCATGGTATTACAAACCGGTGAACTAACAAGCTGACCAAAATTTGTTACTGTAGATTTTACTGTGTAGCAATATTTCTTACCAATAATCAGCCCTGAATCATTATATATAGTACTCGTAGCGCCCGATGACACAGAAGCTTTGGCTATAGATGTAATCAACGTACCAAGCACACTTGGTGAGTTTGAGCGATACACATCCGAATGATCTACGATGTACGCACTGGCATTGTTATTTACTGACATAGGCACAGTAAGTAGCAGTTGATTTGAATTAGTGCCAATTTTTAGAGAGGATGTTATTGTCGGAACAGCAGCAGTAAACACATTTACAGAAACAGTACTCGTGGCTGGGCCATTTGACCCAACACAAGATAAGGAATACGTGTAAGTACCAACCACGGTTAAAATTCCTGTAGTGGTACTACCAGTCACCCAATTAACGTTACTGTCTAATGCTGGCGCAGATACTCCATATGCATTTGAGGCAGAAAGATTACACGATGAAGCACCTACCGTATTCCACGTTAGAACCGCAACACCGCCAGATGGTACTCGTGCCAGATTCGTTGTAAGAACGGCTGGTGGTAACGTCGTAATTCCAAAAGGAGAACCCATATCCGATACTTGTGAGAGCGTGGACGAACCAGAACTACCCACATGAGCTACAATATTATAAGAATAATGAGTTGAAAAATTCAGACCAGAATCTAGATAGGTTGTTGTTGCTACGTCTGCAATTTTATTATTGTTCCTGTATACATAATAACCGTCATTTGACCCACTCAAAATAATGAATGATGGCCAAGAAAGCTTGACTGCACCACCAGGCAAAGCCACACCAGACAATGTTGTTGATTTGATCATACATCTACCAGCACTACAACTGTTGTTAGTAGATCCACAAGTCACGATATGAGCAGATGGCACACTATTGTTGCAGGCATACTCCATCAAGGTACGACCACTTGAGTCTAGATCCGTAGCACAATAATCTTGTACGGATGACCCGTCGTCAAACGATACAGTTCCCTGTACATAATAGGAATTTGACTCATCTGTTGATGTATTATCGGTATCTTGAGTACAAATAACTGAACTAGTAGCAATAGAACTTACACTAGAACTTACAGCAGCCAAATTTGGAATATTTAGCGATTTTTTATTTGAAATTGTATTATGCGCTATAAAAATTACACCAATAACTAGTAATATAGCCACAAATACTAATATTATGTTCGTTTTAGAAGTATTCATAAATTTATATTTTTGTTATAGGAGTTAAAAACTTTTATTAACCTTGAAAATGGCCGCCTGCACTTTGACTCCAACGGTTTTTTGTGGAAACCATGAATCAACATTCATGCCAGGATTTTGTGGGTAAGTAGAATTAAAATCCATAAAACTTATCGTGACCCCTTTTACAGGAGTAAGCAAAATCCCTTTATCAGCAATAACCTTGGCAATCGCAGAAGACATCTTTCCTAGAGTTGTTGATGTGTCCATATTTTTTAAAGTCAGGTTAAGTATATCTTGCATAGCCGAACTTTTGGACAAAACGTCGGTAGCCGGATCTTGAATAGTTACCTTAAGTGTCTCATACTGTGGAGGCCACCAATAAGTAAGTGCTGTGTTAACCGTGGCAGATGGTGAAGGAAAAACGGTAGGAGTTGGCGTTGGTGTAGGAGTCGGTGTAGGGGTCGGCGCAGGAGAAACTGCTTGTGGAGGAAGTAGAGAGCTAATATTATTAAGTAAACCATAAGTATCATTAGTACCATTCCCTGACCCCTGAAATCTCCATATCACCGTATGTTGCCCTGCCGGAATCGTATATGAAGAAGGGACCACGTATATGTGTGAGAATGGTATTTGGTATGATGCTACAGAATTTTTGTCTATAGATAAGACTTTTACATTGTCTACATATAATCCGAAAGTTGCGTTTATAGCGCAACAAGTAGTTATCCATGCTCCGGAAACAGTATACGTGTATTGATTTTGTAAACCCCAAGTAAATGTCAGATTCTGTGGGTTAGCAGAATAGGTGCTAACTGTATAATCAAGTGTTGTATTGGCTGCGCCGGCAGGAATCACCGCATAATTCCAGGTAATAGGACCCGCATCCCAATTATAAATAGAATTATCGTAATAATAATAAAAATCAAGTTGTCTATTTTGCCATGCGGACGTCTGGGCATTCGCAGTTTTAAAATTGCTTAGACCACCTAATCCGAAAAAGACAAAAAAACTAATTACTATCAATACAAACAATATACTAGATGATCTATTCATAAAAATGACGATTTTCCCTAAAAAGGAGTTATTCTTATAATATAATACTCGCAGTATGACACCTTAAAGAACCACGTGCAAATAAGTGGTGGAGATTAATGAACGAAGTTAGAACCTCGTATTTGGAAGTATACCCTACTGGATGTTAACCATGTTAATGATGTTAATTTAAACAAAGAACCAAGGATCGTAAGTGAAAGTCAGAATTTTAGGACTTACAGAGGTTCATACTGTCCATTAAGCCAAATAACAAATAGATCGGATGACTCCTTCGAAGCACTTGAAGTAATCAATAATATTTTATTTTCAGATTGATAAAAATATAACTGCCCACCTTGTTCCATGTAATATACATATCTATCAGTTAAATGGATTCTGCTAGGATTGCGCATTTTTATTAGCCGTGACATTTCTGTAGAGGCTGTATCAGAATCCCTAAAAGTGCCTATGGTAACACTAAAAAATTGATTGTCTTTAAGATAATTCTGTGCAAGTTCAGAAATTCCATTTTGGAACTGGCGTTCAGAGGCATTAACTTCACTATTTACAGTTCTCTGATACTCACCTCTAATCTGATTATTCCTAAAAAAATAATACCCAATACCTATTAATATTAAGACCGCGATTATTAAAATTAATTTTTTCATGTGCCATAATTATACCAAATTATATCTAATTGTACTTTGTGGAGATTACTGAACGAAGTTAGAACCTCTTATTTAAAGGTATGCCCTATTAGATGTTAATACTATAAATGTTATAATCTGAGCATGAGTGATAGAGGCATAAAAATTGTAATAATCTTGGGAATAATTATATGGATACTAGGATTTTCTCTAATGATCTACTCAAGTTATTGGGGATCGATAATTGGTCCAATTGGTGTATTAATAACTATCATATCTGTTATTTATAATAAGTTTCGATTTAAAGATGACGAAGACAGAACTGATAAAACTAGTCACTATAAAAATCAAGCTATGGACTCGCTAAAAGGCATTGTTACGGCAATTATAATACTTATTGTCTTAGGTATATTAGCTCTTGCAGCTTTAAATAGATAAAGCGCAAATTAGTGGAGGACTGTGAAGGATGTTAGAACTTTGTTTGAGGAGAATAATCAATACGTCTACATGCCTAATTTAGTTCTTCTTCAGTAATATGTAATCTTCCAGAAGAATCGACACGTCTCGCTTGAACAGAGTCATATCTTGACCGTGTCATAAATGGATTTGCAACAGAAAATGCTGCCTCTGCAGTTTTGACATCACCCCGCTCTGTCGCTTGAATACCAAAACCAACAAGACGGGCGGCTAGACCTTGTCGTAAATCATTATGATAGCTGTGACACCTGTCTATTTCTTTTTCATTAGTCTTTTGAGGACAAAACAGGGGTTCTTCTACGATCGAACGCTTTATCTTTTCCTGAATATCTGTAAGGTATCTATCGGGATTGATTTGCCTAAAGTCTGGAAATACATCTGTTTCCCCTCCCCACACTCTCTGTCTCCTAAACACAAAACCACCATTTTCTTGTTTAATAACTTGTGTCTTCGAACCAACCCTTGGAAATTCCGCTATAACACGATCCTTATTTTCAGTACCTTCCGGGGCGGGACCAGGGAGTCCGGAGGCAATTGCGATTTCTATATATTCTTCTCGACCACGAGCAGCATCGTCTATAAATCTCGCATCTCCTGGTACAAATCTGAAAGGAGAATTCTCCATTATCTTTCGCCTAAGTCTCTCGGTATTTTCTGGCGACGGCTTATTGGATGACTGCTTTAATTCTTCAGGTTTCAACTTCCTAACCGCATTTACTTTTTCAGTTTTATTATCATATTCTGTTACCCAAACTTCTCCATTTATAATCTCATATAGTGGAACACCTCTATTTTTACAATATTGAGCAATCTTAACTGGTTCATAGTCATCATTTCTTTGAGAACCAGACATTGATTCTTCTCTACATATATAAAAACCGGATACACCAGGATTATTAACCGTGAGTTCATTATACCCTCGGTCTGTATCGATTCGTCTATCATTAATGGCAGTATCAATTTCCTTTGCAATTGTATCAGGATTGCTATACCCAAAACCCGTATCCCTTTCTGTGCCAGGCTTACTTGCAACCGTCCCAGCATCAGCATGATAAGCACTCGTAACTTCTCCACCATTTAAGATAACACCAACACGTGACCACATATTGCTGGGGCCATCACCGAGCTTTATTGTTGATGTAGAAAGTGATGTATTAAGCGCAAGAACAATATCAGCTTTCGTCTCCCAATCAACTCCTTTCTCAAGCGGTGAATTGCTATCTGGAATAAAGTTTGGATGAATACCGTGAACGAATGTTACATTATGTTTCTGTACAACATTTTTAACATCACGAATTTCATGCTGTTCTTGAAGATATTTAGCAAATCGTTCAGATTGATTGGAATGGAATGTACGTAAAGTCTCTTTTGATTTTTCTAATAAGCTGCGGTCATCCGAATCATTTCGAATAGCTGATATCAAACTATTGAGATCCGCATACTCCTTAGTAAGTCGACCCAGTTCAGCAGATCCTTCGCTAAGTTGTTTGCGAAACTCTTCGAGAGTTGGTTGTTCAATATGGAAAAATGAAAGCACTTTTGTCAGTCTTTGGTTCTCCTGCGTGGCAAGCTCTGCCTCTATCTTACTCAACTCACTAATCAGTTGTTCACTTTGAGTTTTATTCTGTTCGGCCTTAGCAACTAGGTCAGAGAGTTGTTGTTCTAAACCCTTGGCATTATTAAAATATTGAGTACGTTCGGCCCTTATTTTATCAGCCGTTTCCTTTCTTTCAACCTTTTCATGGGTCTTGGAGAAAACACGTTTATCTACTAAACCCTCCAAACTATCAGCTTGTACAACGCTGTCTTGGTTATTTATTAAATCCTGATTCAGGCTTTCTTTCATAGAGAAAATGATAGCATAGATTTGCTCGAAGAATTCAGTTATTTTCCATACTCTTCAACTCACCATAATGGCATCTTGTTTCAGTTCTAACTTCACACTCCTTATAAGAAAACAGCCCATATTATTAGGGCTATTTTTCATGTTGTGGAGATGGGCGGATTCGAACCGCCGTGCAATTGATATGTATCGAACGACTCTACAGCGATAGCAAAATTTTTGTTGTCGTGACTATGCTAGAAAAATATTGCAAAACACATAATCACTATCTCTTTTATTCAGGGGTAGAGTTGAGAATTCTCCACCTCCCTACATCCAAGTTATTACACCATAGCTCTCGTTAGGATCCCGAGAGTATGACGCGCCTCGTTAAACGAGAGCGAATGCGAAATCATTAGCCGTAAAATACGGTGATTGTTTTGCATTTAGAGTTTCCATCAGATTTACGAGTTAATGGAGCTCGCGCCGCACGGACGAACATGATCTATTGTCGATGCCTTTCATCCCCATAATTGATTTTTCAACGTCCTGTTGATCTCTCTATTGGTTTCGCGCTTCTTGGTTGTTTCGCGTTTGTCGAATTTCTTCTTTCCACGTACAACCGCCACACTAACCTTGAGAAATCGAACTTTATTATATATAGCAATTGGCACTATTGTCAAGCCTTTGCCACCACTACCCTTTCCAGCATCGATGTCGGCAAGCTTGGCAATATCTTTTTTTCGAAGAAGTAGTCGACGATTCCTGCGAGGTTCGTAACCAGCCAGTGTATTTTTCTCTTGAAAAGGTGGAATAAAAATATTTACCGCATAAGCTTCTCCACCGCGTACGATTATATAAGCCCCTTCAAGAGAGCCTTGTTTTGCACGAAGCGACTTCACCTCGAATCCTTGTAGCTCAATACCAGCCTCGAGTGTTTCCAGGATTTCATAGTTAAAGCGTGCTTTTGGGTTTTCGACTAAGTTGGACATGATGACATCATAACATTTTCATATTAGACATACACTAATATCGTTTGTGGTATACTTTTTATATGAATATTTATAATGTAAAAATAATGTCACTAGTTTTAGTCTGTTCTATTATAATAGCGTGGTTTGCACACAGTATACTTCGTTTAAATAATGTCGTTGGCTATTTCATATTATTCATGATCCTTTTTGTTCCATTTGTAATAACATTCGCAAAGCCTAAAAAAGTATCTTTAGCAAAAATAATTACATTGTCAGTATTTGCAATTATTATGTCAGTCTTTCCATTCATACCTGGTCAAGACCAAGAATTCCCAATATTTCTTATATTGATTATTCCAGTCTGGATCACATACTTAAGCATTGCACTAATTGCCAGTTAAAAAAGGCTACGATTTTCCAAGCTCAAATACCAAAAACCCGTCACTTTCACCTTTTTGTTAAAAATCATGTGGCCACACCGGTTGCTCCTATTCCCATAAAGAAGATCGGTCTGAGCCATAACGCAAGCAGCCCTCCTGAAGGAGGACTGCTCTAGGATGTAATACCCTATCAGTTAAAGATAACCAATAGACGAAGAAAGTATACATCAACCTCTTTACTTGCACAAACGGATATTTATTTGTGATATCATAGTCTCATATGAAAAATGACCTAATCGCAAAAATTTCTTCTTTCGTAGGTATTATTGTGGCTATCATTATCTTCGCAGCCACCAACAGCATCATTAGCTTAATTTTCGGTTTCGAAAGTACAAATAGCCAAATTAATACTATAAATTGGGCAACTTTTATATATATCCCATTTTGCGTGTTAACAATTCTTATGACTAAGTCAGAAAATATAGAAAATGATAAGTCAAAATTATCAAAAGTACTAAAAACTTTTTCCCCTATAATTTCATTTCTTTATGTTATAACTGTGTTAATAACATTCTTTTCCCTTTTTCCAAACCGATAAATCAACCACATAAGTCTTAACTTACATAATCTACGACCATATTTAGTCAACAGCTTATCCAGATAATCATTCGGACCCAAATAAAGTCGCGTGATAAAATAGCCCGCGTGATTTATATATTTTTGGACGAAAGTGGTGATCTTGGATTCAGTAAGAAATCAAGCAAATGGTTTCTTTTTACATTAGTCGTGACAGAGAATCGACGTTCTTTGGAAAAAGTCATACAGAAAGCTAGAAAAGGCCTTAGGAAAAAACACAAGCACATATTTTCTGAACTACATGCATACCGCTGTGATGATATTACTAGAACTCGTATATTAAAATCGCTGGCTCAATTAAATATCACTGTTGTCACAACAATATTAAATAAAGAAAAAGTTTATGTAGATCTCCAAAATCAAAAGAATTATCTATATAACTATACAGCGAATATTATTCTGGATAGACTCATGAATTCCAAATCGATTGATAAAAATAAAGAGATATCACTTATAGTGGACCGCAAAGATACGAAGAAAAATATCCGCGAAAATTTCATTACATACATAACAGATACCATGAAACAAAAACGTGAGGGCAATTTCAAAATGTCACTAGCCGCATCACATGATGAAAAAGGTCTTCAGGCTGTAGATTTTATATCATGGGCAATATTCAGGAAGTACGAAAAAGACGATTTAACCTTTTACAACATCATCAAAAGCAAAATAATCGACGAGCGCTCCTTATTTTGATAAAAAGAAAGCCCCTTGCTTTAACGGGACGCCATTCGGTATCCCAACGCAAGAGGTCTTACTTCTTATTCATTAAGGCTATCATAATTATAATACTTGCGCAACATAGCCCTTCATGCTATAAATACAGCCTGTAATCCCTTGATTAAAGTACGCATAAACCACCAGATAAAGGCGCCAGAACTGCGCATAATCACCGATACAGGTGAGAATCTTGGTGTTATGTCACTCGAAAAGGCGCTTGCGGAAGCACATGGTCGTAGTCTAGACCTCATTGAGATCTCCCCTACTGCTGTCCCTCCGGTTGCGAAGATAATGGATTATGGAAAGTATCAGTACGATGAAAACAAGAAGATGAAGGTCGCGAAGTCCAAGACTAAGACGACTGAACTCAAAAGTATCCAAGTCAAAATCGGTACAGGCGATCACGACCTAGAGCTCAAAGCCAAGAAGGCATCAGAATGGCTAGCCGAAGGAAATCGCGTCAAAATCGAACTTTATTTGATAGGCCGTTCCAAGTATATGGAATTTAACTTCCTCAAGGAACGTCTAGAGAGAATCTTGAAACTCGTCACTGTTGAGTATAAGATAGCTCAAGCTCCACTCAAAGGTCCAAAAGGAGTAACTATCGTCATCGAGAAGAAGTAGTTCCCAAAATTTCGCAATATATTTTCACAAATTTATAATTAATTAACATGCTTAAATCAACCAAATCATACAGCAAGCGTCTCAAACTTACTCGTACAGGTAAGCTTGTTTCTCGCAAGCCAGGTCAGAACCATTTCAACGCAAAAGAACGCAGCCGTGCAAGTAATTCCAAGCACCAGTCACAGCGTATTCACATGAATAACAAGTCTCGCAGTCGTTTCTTGGTGAATATGTAAAGCTTGCGCAAATACCATTTATTTATTATTTAATATTAATTTTTTAATCTACTTCCATGACACGTGTAAAGAAAGGAGTTAACGCTCTCAAAAATCGCAGAAATGTCCTACGTCAGACCAAAGGTTTCCGCTTCCGCCGTTCTACCAACGAAGCTGCTGCCAATGAAGCTCTCGCTCACGCAGGTGCTTATTCATTTGCACACCGCCGTGACAAAAAAGGTGACTTCCGCCGTCTTTGGAATGTGAAGATCAACGCCGCTCTTCGTCCACTTGGTTTTTCTTATAGCAAATTCATCGGAGCTGCCAAGAAAAAAGGTCTTGCTCTCGACCGTAAGTCTCTCGCCACTCTTGCCGAACACAACCCAGAGACATTCGCTAAGGTTGTCGCTTCAGTTAAATAATTTTTACGTGACAGAACTTTTATTCTATTGAGAAAACCGCGCAAGTGTGCGGTTTTCTTTTACTCTAGTTCGTAGACTTTAAGCCTTTCCGGCACTATCGCCTTCTTACCTATTTCGTCATTGATCCTTTGCGCGAGGTGCATAGATGCCTTCGGCTCGCCCATAACTACAAAGACTTCTTTCAAGCGAGGAGTTGCCGTACTAACAAATTCTACCAAGTGATCACTATCTTTGTGAGCCGAAAAACCAAAGATAGTTTCTATAGTGGCCTTCACATGTACTGGGCGGCCATGTATTTGAACAGTTTTTTCACCATCTACTAGATGACGCCCAAGCGATCCAGACATTTGATAACCAACCAGGAGAATGGTGCTCTTTTCATCTGGTAGATAGAATTCTTCATGACCAATAACGCGACCGCCCATCGACATTCCAGAACCAGCTAATATAATCTTGGCATCCTTATTACTTTCAATGTTGCTTGATTGCATTTGTGATGAAGTGAACTGGAGGTGAGGAAACGAAAACGGTTTATCTCCATGAGCGATCTGAGTCTTCACATAATCATTAAAAAGATCTTGGCTTTCAGCATAAATTCTTGTAGCTTCCGTAGCCATCGGTGAATCTACGTACACGATCACTGAAGGAATTTTTTTATTCTCAACAAGGTTGTTTAATTCGTAAAGGATTACTTGCGTGCGATCAATGGCAAACGTAGGAATGACAAGCGTGCCACCGCGACTTATGGTCTGTTTTATAATACGTTCAAATTTGTCCGAGCGTTCGGCGCGCGACTCATGATTTCGATCACCATACACACTTTCCATAACCATATAATCAACATCCCCCACCGGTTCCGTATCTCGTAGCAAAGGGGCTGGTGAATTGCCAAGGTCGCCTGTAAAAAGGAATTTTTGTGCGCCACCCGAACCTTGCGCACCAGCAACCGTCACTTCCACCATAGCTGAGCCTAAAATATGTCCGGCATCTTTGAGAAAAATAGAAACATCGTCAGAAATTTTAAAATTTTCATGATAAGGAATCGTCTTCCATAGCGGGAAAACCTTAGCGACGTCTTCTGGCGTATACAGTGGTACGCGACCATCACGCTCTGCTTCCATACGTAAAATTGTCACTGCATCATTCAACACAAGTTCTGCGAGTGAACGAGTCTCTGGAGTTGAATAGATCGGACCATGGTAACCATCCTTCACAAGCTTAGGAATCCTTCCAACATGATCCAAGTGGGCATGGGTAATGATGAGAGCTGCAACGGAAGAAAGGTCATAAGCAAAAGGTTCACTGTTTTCGTCTAGTGCAACCTTTTCACCTTGCACCAAACCGCAATCTATTAGTAACCTCGTACCTGTGACACTTTTGTCACCAACTACTCTTGAATCTACTGCTGTATCTAAAAGAAAATTGGCGCCAGTCACTGTGCCAACACCAGTACAAAATGTAAGTTTATTATTTGAAGACATGGAATGATTATATCCTAGAATTGAGTCATTTGGGATAAAACATATAGTAAATCCAGCCTAGTAATGAATGTTGACATCACTATCTATTCATGGTAGTTTGTAGCCTGAACTTGAACTATCAAATGGGAGAAGAAACTTATGTTAGAGACCTTGGAATACATCTGTCATAACAGATTTGCAATGTTTGCGGTGTTTTTCGTGATTTTCGTGATCTACCGCCAGTGCACCCGCAACCGTCGATGTCCACATTGTGGGCGACGGCTGGTAAAGTATAAGGTATCGACAGAAAATCCCGCGAACAACGAACCAAACGTAACATCCAATGCCACAACCAATGTCCCGGCAGGAAGTCCAATACTGGATCACCCTGTCATGCGACGGAGTGTACCAGCAAAAAAGCGCAAGTTTCCACCTGGCATGAGCTGTCCAGTTGGCGCTTGCGAGCTGATGTACCACAACTAGGCAAATCTCCATCCAAATACCACTTCGTATGACGTCACCTTTATGCCAGAGGCGACGTTTTTTATTTGCTGTATACAAAATTGATGACAAATTTACATAAAAAACACGCGAAACTTTCACAAGACCCTATTTATAATAATGACACAAAAGAAAACACCTGCCACATAGCGTGTGCAGATGTATTCTTAAAATTGCAAGAGTATATATACCCTGGTAATCCAGGTTGGTGACCTAACGTCAACACCAAGGTGCTGAGCGAAATCGGCCTCCTTTAAAAAATATTTTGTAGAATTTATACTCCTGCAACTGATCTAATTATAGTCTTAAGAAAAAAGTGCGCAAGCAAAAAAGTGCATAAGATAATCTACAACATTGATTTGACGTCTATACCAAAAAGTCTTCCTAAAAAATTCCTTCCATATTCACACCATAGACGAGTTGTTCTGCAATAAGTTTGTAATCAATAATTTCCTCTTTTTTAAACCAATGAGAAATTTCATCATTTGCTTCTTTGACGGAGCCTGAAGCATGAACAAGGTTACGAATAGAACGTGTATCACCATCACTCATAGTATAAGAATCGAGCACATAATCACCACGGATTGTGCCAACATTGGAAGAAAGTGGCTCTGTACCACCAATAAGCTTACGGACTATCTGCACAGCGTGAGCACCTTGCCAAACCATGGCGATAACTGGACCACTTGTCATGTATTTGACAAGGTTTTTCAAAATAATAGCCGTCACTTTGAGAGGGTCTGTGTGTGGAGGGGTCATTCCTTTGTCTGTATAAGATTTGATCGACTTAAGACCAGTTTTCATATACCATTCTGGATCCAAAGTATAGTGTTTCTCTATAAGATCAGTCGTAGGAACAAGCATTTTTATACCAACTAGCTTAAGTCCTATCTGTTCATGACGTTTGATTATCTCATTTATAAGACTTCGTTGAATACCATCTGGTTTGATAATAACGAGTGTGCGCTCATGCGAAGGATGGGATTTTGATGAATGTGACATATAAATTGGATAAATTATTAATTTTTTATAATATTAATTTGACTATTCTAACATAATTTAAAGTGTCAAAATTTCTGGTGCGCTCTTCGTAATAACGATCGTATGCTCAAAGTGAGCACTCGGTCTGCCATCAGCTGTACGGTATGTATAACCATCTGGATCCAAAACAACATTCTTTGTACCAAGGTTGAACATTGGCTCCAACGCTAGAACCATTCCAGGTTTCAAAACAGCTCCTTTCTTTGAAGAACCGTAGTTCGGTATATATGGGTCTTCGTGAACAGCATATCCTACACCGTGACCAGAGAGATCTTCGACTACACCATAACCATGTGCCAAGGCTACGCGCTCTATAGCCTCACCAATAGCACCTACACGCTTTCCTGCACGAGCTGCCTTGATTCCAGCAGTCAGAGCTTCCTTTGTTACATCAAGAAGCTTTTGGCACTCTGGAGAAATAACACCTGCAGCCACAGTAACAGCAGAATCAGTAACAAGTCCGCCATGGATAAGTCCGAGATCAAGGCTTACGATGTCCCCTTCTTGGATAACTCTCAATTTTTCATTTGGAATACCATGAACGATTTCGTCATTTATAGAAACACACAGTGCTGCTGGATATGGTCGACTAGCGCCGCTGGGTTTGTAGTTAAGAAAAGCTGCTTTATCAACTTCTGTCTTTGTACCATCAACGGATTTACCACTTCCTTCTGACACAAGTCTGCGTGCGGCGTTTTCCAATTCTATTACTGCCAAGCCAGGCTTGACCATCGAAGCCAACTCTTTGAGGATAACGGCGTGTCGGCGACCTCCTTCACGAAGTTTGGCAATTTCAGCCTTTGTTTTGAGAGTGATCATAATTGAAATAAAGAAATTGGAATTTAAAACGGCCACAGCCGATATCCCACATTACAACAAATTTGCCACCTTAACAATATCAGCGTAAATATCCTCGATGGAACGCTCACCATCTATCTTGTTGAATGAATATCTCGAGTTTGTACGATACCAGTCAATAGTTGGCACAACATCAGCTTCATACCATTCTAGACGTTTTTTTATGTCATCAAGTTTATCATCTTGACGCTTTCTTCCTAACAATCTTTTTGTGGCTTCTTCTTTACTTATATCAATATCAAAGATAATAGGTTTGGCAAAACCATAAAAATCAAAAACTGAGTCTAAGACTTTGGCTTCATGTAGCTTCCTAGGTGTACCATCGAAGATAATATGTTCGTTGCCTTTGTAATTCTCCGTCAAAATGTCAACCCACATTCTAATAGCAAGGAATTCTGGTTGAATTTTGTCGGAGTCATAATATTCTTTTGATTTTTGAGCTGTCAGGCTTGAACCTTGAATAAACTTACGAAATTCCTGACCTGTCTGAATATAAAGTACGTCTCTGGTCGGATCAATCTCCTTCAGTTTTTTGATGAGAAGATCAGCCTGAGTACCTTTACCACAACCAGAACGACCAATAAAAACAAAAGCTTTTGGTTCAATCATGATAGGAATATTGTAGCATGATTTGCTTATATCTATGGAACAATATCCAGTATTGCCTTAAGTGAAGCCGTAGCAGTACAAATAGTTGTATCGCCAGCCCCATAATAAATACGCAATTCATTATCCTTCACTATAACCCCAGGACAAAAAACTACTTGTGGAATTATGTTATTGTTCCTAGCTTTTTTGTAAAATTCCTTAAGCTCTTCATCGGTCATTTTACTCATCACATCAATACCGCCATCAATAACATCTATTAGAGAATCACCGATCTCATATTCTGCCTGAGGGCTAAAGATTGGTTCGCTACTACGAAAAACAATCCTCTTGGGATCTGCCTTGTCTAGTATTGCAAACCCAAGCTGATATCGAAAAGCTTCATCTATACCATGATACAAAACCAACCAACCTTTTTCCGTAAGGATAGGAGGTGGACCCATTTCAATAAAAGTATTATCAAAATACGTAGTGCCTTTTCTAGCAGTCATTATTGGCTCATGTTCTACTTCATATTTCTTACCGTCCTGAGAAGAAGCGAACCACATACAATATTCCCCAAATATCATAGAAAGTTTTCCGTTAATACGTTCTGGAAATAATGCTCCGGATTTAGTCCATATATTTCCTTTTGTGGAAGACGTTTTTTCGACAGGTTTACCATGTTCCCACCTAACCATCTTTCCACCGTTTTTAAAGAAATCAAAATCAGGCAACATGGAACCATTACGCTGCCACGGACCTTCTAAATTATTTGACACAGCACTATGTAAGAGAACCTGTTTACCGTCATATGCAGCAAAAAGCATGTAATATTTGCTATCAACAAAAGTAACACGCGGATCTTCCAATCCCCTTATTTCAGACGCACCCGAACGAGTCAACACAGGTTCTTTGTCAAAAAGAAAGTTCTCACCATCCGTGGATACGCCATGAACTATGCGCGAATGCCAATCAACTTCCCTCTTATTAACCCTCGGGAACAAGTGTATTTTCCCTTGTTCACCTATAGCTGCACCTGGATTATAAATTTTCCACCACTCAGTATTTTTAGAACTTATAATCGGATTGAGTTTTGAACGAGTAAAAATATTCCTAGTATTCATATTAAATAAACATCCTAAAAATCGCAAAAAGAGCTACTAAAGTCCAAATAACATTCAACACTCCAGGCTGATAATCTTTTTTATGAAATGCCTCAATAACAATACCCAAAGCTCCTGTACCATTTAGTATCTGATACCAAATATTGGTTGAGCTAATAATAGAAAAACTCACCATAATGTAGGCAAGAACAATAGCGACTGTTCCATACCATCCATAAAACTCGATAAGTTTTGATTTCATTTATGGTAGAAACAGCGAATAAACAAAGTTTGCTACAGCCGCCAATAAGATGATCACAAAGATAATCCATAAAACAGCCGAGCCGTTTTGATAGTTTTTCATATACTGACAGTATACCACCGAATTTTACAACATCCACACGATGCAGCCTATGCCTTTTTAGTATTCCCTCATTGAGACCTGTGCATCAATCTTCTTCAAGAAATCGATAGCTACTGAAACGACGATGAGGAGTGCTGTACCGCCGATAGCAAGTGATTGGTCACCACTATTAAAACCTTGAATAATAAGGGGAAGAACGGCGATAGCACCTAGGAATAGAGCACCAACAAGAGTTATACGTGTAACAATCATACCAATATAATCACGAGTATGATCACCTGGGCGAACACCTGGGATAAAGGCACCACTTCTCTGAAGATTTTCTGCCATCATTACAGGATCGAAGGTAACGGCTGTATAGAAGTAAGTAAAAGCAACAACCAATATGAAGTAAAGAATACCGTGAACCCATTGATCATTGAAGAAAGCAAAGACCACAGAAGACCAGTGAGCAACTATTACATTTGAAACTTGAGAAAGAGGCTTGGTGATAAGCTGTGGAATAAGCAAAATAGACATAGCGAAGATTATTGGAATCACACCAGACTGGTTGAGACGAAGTGGAATGTATGTAGAAGCACCTCCGTAAACTTTGTTACCACGGACTTGCTTGGCATATGTGACTGGCACCGTGCGTTCTGCTTCGGTGATATAGACGACACCAGCGATGACTACTACAGCCACAGCAAGAGTCAATATATAAGCTGGGATAGCTGATGTTCCTTGAGAAATAGCTGTCTGGTAAGCACGTACGGCATCCATTGGAAGACGAGAAATAATACCAGCGAAGATGATGAGAGAAACACCATTTCCAATACCAAATTCTGAAATGAGCTCACCAATCCACATAAGCAACATTGAACCTGCAGTTATGATGGCGACGTTAACAATCATGGTAAATGTAGAAAAGTGTGGCAAAACATTCTGACTTTGTAACAAAATCACAAAACCAATACCTTGAACGATCGCCAAGAAAGGTGCAATAAGACGAGAATACTGAGAAAGTTTCAAGCGACCTGCTTCACCTTCGTCATGCATAAGAGCCTTCCACTTTGGAAAGATCATGGTCATAAGCTGAATAATAATAGATGCTGTAATGAATGGCCCGACACCAAGCATAACAATAGAAAGATTAGACAAACCTCCGCCAGAAAATATATTAAGAAAACCAAAGAACTGGCTAGAGTTCATGAGTGTAGCGAGATTTTTTGCGTCAACAGAAGGAATAGGAATTGTGGCAAGAAGACGGAAGACGACGAGAGCCCCAATAGTAAAGATAATTCGCTTTCGAAGCGTTTGATCTTTGAAAACTGTAACTACTTTGGCTAAAAATGTATTCATTTATTTCTTTGTTTCACCTTCTGATTTCTTTACAACTTTCTCTTTTTTCTCAGCCTTAGGAGCTTTTTCTGACTTTACAGCTTTAACCTCCTTAGCAATTTTTACTTCACCTGCCGGCTTTTCTGTTTTTGGAACCTTAACCTTGGCTGGCTTTGCTGGAACCAAACTCTGTGGAGTTGCCCTATCTACACGTGTAACGATCTTACCACCTGCTTTCTCTATCTTTATTCTAGCAGATTCTGACACTCTACATCCAGAGACCATAATAGCTTTTGTGATTTCACCACCACCCAAGAGCTTAACTTCAGGAATGACACCAGATCTTTTTGAGACGAGGAATTTTGCAATAAGAATTTCTGGAGTTACCGCATCACCGGCATTGAAAACTTCTTCAATAGAACCTACATTCACAATTGAACGAGGGTACTGGATAGATTTGTGAGAATTGACACCGCGACCGCGCAACTTTGGAAGTTTCTTGATGATATCTCTCCATTCTGGACGACGCTTGTTACCGGCACGAGCACTTTGACCCTTACCTCCACGACCAGCAGTTTTACCGCGCTTCCCACCACGAGCGACAATCATGCGCTTCATATTTGGGTGATTTCTTTTTAATTGATTGCTTTGCATATAAGTATATTAAAATTATTTAGCCTCTGACACAGTCTTTACAGCGATTACTGCTTTCTTCCCTGTCATGAGTTCTTCACGAGAAATCTTACTCAACTTTGTAAGAGCTTTGATAGCAACACGGGCGATATTCAAGTGGTTCTTACTACCAGACATAATCTTGGCACAGACGTCCTTGATACCAGCAAGTTCAATAACTGAACGAGCCGAGCTACCTGCGACGACTCCACGTCCACGAGCTGGGAAAATCATGATGGAAGCACTAGAATATTTTGCTTCAACAGCATGAGGGATAGTCATCTGAGCTGAAAGTGGAACCTTGATGAGATGCTTCTTTGCTTCACGTGTAGCCTTCTCAACAGCGAGTGCTGTATCAATACCCTTTCCAACACCAACACCTACGCGACCCTTCTTGTCACCAGCAACAACCGCAACACTGAAGTTCATACGGCGACCACCAGAAGTAACACGCGTAACACGACGAATATCGATGATCTTTGAATCAAATTCTGGCTTAACTCTTTCGCGGTTTTCACCACCACGATTGCCACCACGACCACCAGATCTACTACCAGAACGGTTGCCTGCAGCACCTCTAGATGCACCAGAAGCTCCCATAGCACCTGGAGCACCACCGTGAGCACCTGCACGAGCAGAATCACGCATCCTTCTTCCTGGAGTCATTTTGGAAGTTGAAGCGGCTGCTGTGGAAGCGACTGTACCAGCGACAGGTGTAGCAGAAACAACTGGAGCCGAAGCACTTGTTGTTTCGTTATTTATTTTTGTTTCTTGATCAGACATGTGATTTATTAAAAATTCCCGTAAATAAAAATTGATTAAAATTTAAGCCCTCCTTCGCGTGCGGCATCGGCAATAACCTTGATCTTTCCAGCATACAAATATCCATTACGATCAAAAACGACAGTGGTGATCTTGGCTTCCTTTGCTTTCTTTGCGATCTCCAAACCAACATCCTTGGCCTTCTCTACAGGCTTCTTTGAACCAGCTTTGCGAGAATCACAAGAAACTAGAGTATTACCTTTTGTATCATCAATAATCTGTGCATACATATATCTATGAGACTTGAAGATAGTAAGACGTGGTCTCTCGGCTGTACCAAAAATCTTCACACGTATGCGAGCTTTGCGTCTTGCGAAGATTTCTGATTTTTTCTGTAATATGTTCATGGTATTTATATAATTGCGCGTATATCTTGTTTACTCTATGCGGCTTTCTTTCCCTGCTTTCTGCGAATAACCTCATCAATGAAATGAATACCCTTTCCAAGATATGGCTCTGGTTTCTTCTGTGATCGTACAACCGCAGCAAACTGGCCAACTTTCTCACAATCAATACCAGAAACGGTGATAGTTGTTTTTTCTACGGTAATCTTGAGGTCAGCAGGAATAGGGATTATGACTGGATGTGAAAAACCAACAGCGAGGACAAGATCCTTGCCCTTTACATCTGCTTTATAACCAATACCTTCAACAACCAATTTCTTCTCGTAAGCTTTGTTTACGCCAGCGAGCATATTCTTTATATGAGAAGCGTATGTACCCCAAAGAGCACGTGCTTGGAGGTTATCGCTAACCAAAGTAAGAGTGATAGTGCCATTTTCTATGGCAAAACCGATCTCATCACGAAAATTCTTTGTAAGAGTTCCGAGAGGGCCTTTTACTGTGAAAACGCCCTTAGCAAAAGAAGCCTCAGTCTTGGCGGGAATAGTTATTGGTTTTTTTGCAATTCTTGACATGTTTTTGTATTAAATGAAAATTCTGTATTTGTCCGCAAACTACCAAACTCTGAACAAAAGTTCTCCGCCGACCTTTAATTTTCTGGCTTCTGCATCTACCAACACACCGCGTGGTGTAGACAAGAAACTATTTCCAAATCCACTTCTGAAAGTTCTGATATCAGCAGCTTTGAGGTAAATACGGCGTGATGGCTTTGAAATACGTTCAACATCGTGGATGCGTGGTTCTTTATCAAAATAAACAAGGCCAAGTTCGAGTCCTTCACTAAGTGGAGCTCCTTTTCTCTTCTCTACCTTTGAAATATAACCAGACTTCTTGAGAGCATGTGCGACATTCTCTGTGAACTTTGAACCGGTTACGAGAACAGAAGCTTTGCCGGCATTGCTGGCATTCTTGAGGCGGATTATGAGGTCTGAAATTGGGTCTGTTACCATAAAAATTTAATGTGTATTGAAATATTACCAAGATGACTTCTTAATACCTGGAATTGCACCTTCGTTTGCGAACTCACGGAAACAAATACGACAAAGGTCAAAATCTCTCATATATCCACGCTTTCTTCCACAACGGAAACAACGTCGAACAACACGCGACTTGAATTTCGGTGTCTTTTGGGATCTTGCGATAACTGATGTTTTTGCCATTTTGTATTGCTTCGCGGGACTTTTTATTAAAACAAAGGGGATTGGTTAGCTTGTTTCAGTTCCCTCTCCTTTGAGGCGCGGCTGAATCGTGCTTCCAATCACTTCGTCGTTCATTACCTTAAAAACTAAGGTATCAAGATACTAGCAGATAGGGTGTGGGGATGTCAAATGTTTAAAACGCGCAACATAATTCTAATAAAAAACACGGACACCCTTATACAAGGTACCCGTGCTAACCAAAACTAATATGGTTGTTCGCTGTCAATAACGTTAAGAAACTTCGCCAACAACTGGGGTCAACAAAGCTTTCTGAATCTGATCTTTCGAACGGATCCCTTGAGCCAGAAGCCACATGGTTTTGACCTGAACAGCGACGTCGGTTAGGTCGCCACTTTCGATAGCTCCAGCTTTGAGAGCTTCAGCGCCAGGTTTGTAAATGCCCGCGTGCGTCGTACCACCAACGAACTTGGTCGTGACGATGCAAGGAATCTTGAGCTTCGTCGCTTCCCGTATGCAAGGAATCAATGAATACTCATCGAGAGAAGGAACGTTCCCTGCTCCAAGTGACCTCAAGATCAAGGCGTGACATTTTCCTCCACGAACCATATCGAGCACGATTCCTGGTTCAAGACCTGGCACCAGATCAATGACAACCACACCCCGTTGGAAGTGGAAGTCTGGCTCACTCTTAACAATTGAACCAACTTTGATCTTGCGTGCTTCCCTACCGTATTTGACGCCAGTCGCAGAAATGTCTGCTAAATGATCCAGTGCTGGGGTGTCGAAGGCAATAAAATCAGCCTCGGAAACCTTGATTGCTCGAGCAGCCCGAAGGACAACCTTGTTGAACACAATCATTACCTCGGCAACGACACCTTTCCGTTTCTTGTCGTACGCATGTTTGATTGCATTCAGTGCGTTTTCAAGGTTAAACCGTGCGTCCGTCCCAAATGCCGCAAGTGGCAACTGAGACCCAGTAAAGACGACTGGGATATTCACGATTTTTCCAAGAACCAAAGCAACTGCGGTGGCACTGTACGCCATGGTGTCTGTCCCATGCGTAACAATAATGCCGTCATACTTATTGCCTTTGATTGCTTGAGCAACAGCCATGGCAAACTTCGTCCAATGACTCGGATTCAGTTCGCTACTGTCACGATTCTCAAGCTGAATCAATTCCAACTCTGCATGCTCAGCCATTGTTGGCACCATCTGCACAAGCTCGTTGACCGTCTTTGCTGGAACAAGATGTCCCTCACGATCCGGAACCATTGCAATTGTTCCACCACAACCGAGTATTAATACCCGGAGTTTTTTCAGCTTCTTCTTTTTCATACGTTCTCCTATTTGTTTATTAGTGTTCAAAATCTAATACTCTTACTACCACATATAAACGTTGTGGTCAAACTGTGAAACGAAAAAACCGGCTTTCACCGGTCTTTTACAATTTGATCTCAATTTTCTGGATTAAGGAGTCAAATTTATACCTGATCCACCATTATACAAATGAGTAATTTCATCAGATGTTAATATTCTATTCCAAACAGAAACCTCATCAACTGCACCAACAAAGAATGCCCCGCTATTAGGGAAACCACCAATAGAAAATCCGTTTTCGTTATCATTAATGTATCCATTACTGCCAACAGCAACTGATACACCATCTACAAACATTTCGTCAACTCTAGATGAATTATTTATAGTTAATGTGAACATGTGCCAATCAGCATTACTGGCAGAAAGCGTTGAACTTAACTCATCTCCGCAGCTAGATCCACACAATGCGTCAAAACCAATGGAAGTCCCTCCAGTCCAAATACTATAGCCGACATTATCATGGCCTCTAGTAGCAGCCATACTGCCAAAGCTATTATCTGCTGAATTATATTTTGCCCACAGAGAAAGAGTAATTTCTTGAGGATAAAAAGTTGAATTGTCAGGAACCAAAATTAATTTGCTTCCATCGAAACTTGCGGCATGCCCAAATTTACCCGAAACATAAGATTCAGCTGCTGACCAAGTCCCATTGTTTGTTCCTATAGAATCATTAGAATTTTCATCCAAATTATATAGAGCAACTAGCCCTGTAGCACAAGTTGGGCATGGATTAGTTGGTGGTGTGCTTCCTCCACTACTACCCCCAGTAGCTATAGGAGGTATGTGAGCAGTTGGTAGTTGTCCTACAAAGGCAGCTACTGGTGTGGTTGTAGAGTAGCCTGGTTGTGTTGTATAGCCTATCTCTGAGAGGGGTGCTTCTAGGTAGACATTACTTCTGACTTTCTCTATGTAGTAGCCAGTGTCAGTGGTAGCTTGAGGGTCTTTGGGTATAGAGGTTAGGTATTTGGGTACTAGTATTGATAGGTCTACTAGATCAGTACAGGACTGACCACCTGTAGTGTCACATATAGCTGTAAGAGTGGTGGTAGAGATATTACCTGGGAAAGTACCAGTGTCTATGAGGTACTGGTTCACTGCCTTGTATATGGTACCTATGTCACTCTTACGCTCTGCATCTCTGGTAGAACCTAGTTGTTTGGCTGGATTGATGGCTACTATGACTATACCGGCTAGAATAGCTATGATAGCTACTACTAGGAGGATTTCGAGGAGGGTGAAGGCACGGGAGGAGGAGGTGAGCTTATGGTAATGAGACTTTAGTGAGGAGTGCTTATGTGCTTTAGTAAATAGAGACATGTGTGTAGTATGTTTAGGTATGTTAAAGACTAAGTGCTAACAGTTTAGCATATAGATACTGGGGGGGGGTAATGGAGGGAGATGGGGATAACGGAAGTCTGTAACAAACAAGTGTACTTTGAGACACATACGCAGAAGATTTTTAGCAAAAAATCTTCGAGGACTAGAAATACCACCTGAAGGTGGTATTTCGCGTGTCGAGAAGTAGACTTGTTTGTTACAAAGACTACTTATTTATTATGCTTTCTTCTCTTCAACTCTCTTCAAAGGCAAACCGAGATATTCCAAGAAAGCCAAAGTGTTATTTTTATTATTTGAAGTAGTAACGAGTGTGATACCTAGACCAAAGACATCTTTGAGATCTTCGTCGGAAGTTTCAGCAAAGATAGTATGCTCCTTGATACCAATCGTGTAATTACCCATATTGTCTACAGCTGTACGAGAAAGTCCGCGGAAGTCTTTTGTACGAGGAAGTGCAACATTTATCAAACGGTCGAGGAAATCAAACATGCGTGTACCACGGAGAGTGATCTGGTAAGCCACTGGATCTCCTTGGCGAGTTTTGAATGTAGCAATAGCCTTTTTGGTCAACTTCACAGCTGGCTTTTGACCAGTGATCTTGGCGAGACGATTGGCAATAAGTTCAATCTTTTTCTTATCCTTAACTGAACCGAAACCATTACCAACGACAATCTTGGTCAAGCGAGGTGCTTGCATAGGATTCTTGAGACCTAGCTTCTCTTTCAAAGCTTTGTAAGATTCTTTATTCAATTCGTAAACTGTTTTGTGAGCCATGGTATTATATTTATGAAAAATTCGGGTAGTATTATGCTTTCTTTACATTAGAAACATCCATAGGCATTGGTCGCTCGACAACTTGACCTTTCTGACCTTGCTGACGTGGTCTCTCATGGCGCTTGATGACATTCACTCCTTCAACCAAAACTTTGTTGATGGCTGGAAAAGCCTGAAGAACCTTAGCCGTCTTGCCTTTGTCGTCACCATTCAATATTTTAACTGTATCTCCTTTTTTGATTTTCATGATAATAATTTAAATAAATATTGATGGCTATACAATTTCGGCGGCCTTGGAAGCAATACTCTTGAAGCCCATTTCCTGAATCTCACGTGGAATTGGTCCAAAGACACGTCCTGCAATAGGTTCATGCTTTGCCTTTTCTATAATAACGACTGCATTTTCATCGAAACGAATATAAGAACCATCTTTACGACGAGTTGGCTTGATCTGGCGAACAACAACAGCTGTCAAAACGTCTTTCTTCTTTACAGACTTACGTGGTTCTGCCTTCTGTACTGACAAAACTACGATATCACCGATCTCAGCGTAACGCTTGCGTGTTGCACCAAGTACTTTGAAAATACGACCAATCTTGGCACCAGAGTTATCTGCAATATTTACGATTGAGCGTGGTTGTATCATGGTAGTTAATTAAATAAATGAATAGATGAATGATGAAATTATGCAATAACTTTGAAGGCTTTGTTCTTTGAAATTGGTCTGCAGGCCTCAATCGTAGCCTTATCACCAATCTTCTTTGTGTTACCAACGTCCTGTGCCATAAGCTTTGTACGCTTGGTCTGGAACTTATGATACTTTTCATGCTTGACGTATCTTTCAATCATGACAACTGTTGTGTCTTTCATCTTGTCAGAAACAACAACACCAGTAAAAGTTTGTGGTCTCTTTACCTCAGCAGTTTTGACCGCAGGTGTATTTGTTGTTTTCTTTGTTTGTGTTTGTGTGGCAGTCATGTTTTTGATTGAAGTACGTGTGGTCTGTGATACTACTTGAAATATGCTATTTTGTCGAGCCTACTTTGTTCTGTGCGCTCAAAACCGTCATCATTTGCGCAATGTCTTTACGTATAGATCTTCCCTCTTTGACATTTTTTACCTTGGTTCCAGCGGTACCAAAACGAAAGACTCTTAAAGCTTCTCGCTTTTCTGTGATCAATTTTGCCAAATCGGCGGCGGTCTTATTTGTAATTTCTTTCATTTTCATGTTTTTGTATAAAATTTATCGATGTTATTTACGTGGATGGCGCGCTCGTTGCGATTAACGGCTGACAACCTTGGTTTTCATTGGTAACTTTGTTCCAGCCTTACGAAGTGCTTCCTCAGCAACCTTGGCTTCGATACCATCAATCTCGAACAATATACGACCAGGTTTGACCACCGCAACGAAACCAACTGGTTCACCCTTTCCTTTTCCCATTTTTACTTCGGCTGGCTTCTGAGTGAAAGGCATATCAGGAAAAATACGAACCCAAATCTTTCCAGACTTTGTAGCATAACGAGTCATAACTTTACGAGCTGACTCAATCTGGTTTGAAGTAACACGAGCATATTTCATAGCCTTAAGACCAAAAGATCCGAATGCCAAAGTAACACCACGTGTATCGGCGTGATTGGCTTCCTTTACAGGATGCATACGCTTTGTGAAATGCTTGCGATGTTTTACTTTTTTAGGAAATAACATGGTAGTAGATTATATGAAAAAAATTCTGATATTTATTGTTTATTTCGTAGCTGCGGCGCGCTCTTTGGCTTCCTTTGTGTCTTTATTGAAAATTTCACCCTTGTAAATCCAAACTTTGATACCAATATCACCATAAGTCATGTGAGCTTTCTCACGAGCAAAGTCGATATCTGCACGAAGTGTCTGAAGAGGAATACGACCTTTCTTGAGTTCTTCTGAACGAGCAATATCAGCACCACCGAGGCGACCTCCGAGACGAATGCGAATACCTTGAACGTCTTTGTTGGCCATGACCTTCTCAATAGTCTGCTTCATGACGCGACGGAACGGCAAACGTTTCTCGAGAGCATCAGCGATCATGAGACCAGCAATAGCAGAGTTGGATTCTGGATTTCTGACTTCTTCAACATCAAGTTTGAGTTCTTGAGTACCAAGCGAGACTTTATTACGCTTCAAAAGTGTCAAAACCTTTACACGAAGCTTTACAACTCCATCACCAGCTTTACCGATAAGCAAACCTGGACGTGAAGTCTTGATGATAACGCGAATAGCCTTCTGTGTTCTCTCTATATCTAGGCCTCCCAGGTAGAACGGTCTAAGTTCCTTATGTAAAAATTCTCTTATCAAAATATCCCCTTTTAATGATGAACGATAATTCTTGTCGACACCAAACCAGCGACTCTTCCAATCGCGAATGATTCCTAATCTATGAGAATATGGGTGTACTGTATGTGACATATTATTTTTTGGCCTCTTTAGCGGCAGCTTTTACGGCTTTGGTTGGTTTTACGGCCTTTACTGCGGCGACTGGCTTTGCGGCGGCGACTTTCTTGTCAGCTTTGACCTCGATCGGTGCAAGCGTAAGACTAACATGACTCATGCGCTTCTTGATAGGAAAAGCTGAACCCTTTGACATCGGCATAGAACGCTTGAGAACTTGACCTTGATCAACACGGATCTCCTTTATCATCAAAATACCCTTTTCTATATTAAAATTGTTCTTGGCATTGGCGACAGCTGAGTCCAAAAGAACAGCAAGAGGGTGTCTGGCTTTCTTTGCTACAGTAGAAAGAATAGCTTCTGCCTGAGCGATGTTTTTACCACGGATCATGTCTGCAACTAAGCGGAACTTACGAGGTGTAATGCGTTCATTTTTGAGGGATGCAGTAATCATGATAGTAAATAGTAATTGGTCGTATTATTTATTTTTTGGCTGGAGCAGATGTAGCAGCTTCCTTGGCAGACTTGGCAGCAGCGACTTCTGCCTCCTTGGCTTTGAGCTCAATCTCCTTTTGCATCTTACCTCCGTGGCGTACGAATTTACGTGTAGGTGAAAATTCACCGAGGTGGTGTCCAACCATATCCTCGGTGACTAAAACTTCTACGTGTACTCGGCCATTGTGAACCCCGAAGGTAAAGCCAAGCATTTCTGGTGAGATAACTGAGCGGCGTGACCAAGTCTTAATAACCCCAGCAGTTGCAGGCTTTTTGCCAGAAATCTTTGAGAGTAGTCTCTCTTCGATATAGGGTCCTTTCTTAAGTGATCTTGCCATATAAAATTAAATATAAAGTAAAAATAGTTTAAAACAAGCTCCGTAGAGCTTCAAGGCATACTATCAAACCATACGTAAAAGCGCAAGTTTTCCGTTGAGGCTATGCTATTCCCCCTTATTTCTTCTCTTGTAGAAATTCCTAGATTCTCGAGTTATAGCCAAAATTGTAATAACAGCTATATATGAGGCACTAACCTCTATAGGCATATGATAGGAAATTTTTGTTATGACGGCCGTAAATATTACAAATAAAATAAGAGCTGTCCAAACAATTACATATATCTCACCAGGATGCATGGAATCGTGCATATTATGCCAACGGCGAAATTCTTTTTCTGCACTATAAATAGCCAATGATGCTGCATATATTGCTGATATGCCCAATAAAATTTCATTTTTTGACAACATATTATCATTTAAAAAATCATAGACTATGGCAACAAAGAAAATTACTGACCAAAAATTAACCATATTCCGCCACATATTAAATGTGCCGAGTCTCTGTAATCTCAAGAGAATATCTTTCATACCAATATTATAGCAGAAAAATGCCTGATGTTCGTCGAATGTAGACGTATTCATGAGAACATACTTGATATAGAAAGCCCAAAAAACCGGCGAGCGCCGGCTTTTTGTGTTTTGCTTTTTACCTTTACATTTAACTCTACATCGTTGCCTTAACTTTTTTCTTACCAACTTGTCTTCGAGAAACAATGAAAATATTTGAGTATTTCTTTGGAGTGCGTGTCTTCTGACCTTTACCGGCTGGCTTACCCCAACGAGTCTTGAGTCTGCGTAGACCACGACCTTGGCGCTGTTCTCCTCCACCATATGGGTGATCCACCGGGTTCTGAGCTGTTCCACGAACTGTTGGGCGGATACCCATCCAACGAGTACGACCGGCTTTGCCAATGTTAACAAGACGATTTTCTTCATTTGAAACTGCACCGATACATGCCCAAGCACCTTCGTGGACTTTACGAATCTCTGTTGAAGGCATCTTTATATGAGTGTAACCTGCGTCGTTAGCGATAACTTGAGCAAAAGATCCAGCTGAACGAACGAGTTTGGATCCACTGCCTGGCTTGATTTCTATATTATAAATAAATGTACCAACTGGGATATTTTTTAGAGGAAGACGATTACCTGTCAAAATAGGAGCTTTTTCTGAAACAATAAATGAATTACCAACCTTCATAGTCTTTGGCAAAAGAACATATCGCTTCTCTCCATCCTTATAATTGACCAAACCGATATAACCTGTGCGGAATGGATCATATTCAACAGTCTTAACGGTAGCATTCGTGTCTTTCTTGTCATACATAAAATCGATCATACGATAGAGTTTCTTGTGACCTCCACCTTTGTGACGAACTGTAATACGACCATGGGCATTGCGTCCCATATCACGCTTGAAACCAACCGTAAGAGGACCATAAGGTTCGCTGGCAGTAAGATATTGCTTGAATGGCAATACTGTCATGTGTCTGCGTGATTTTGTTGTTGGTCGGAATGATTTCATGGTGGTTATTTAATGAAAATGATGTGTGTGATATGTAATATTCGTGTGATTTCTATACAAAGTCAATTTTATCTCCTTTCTTAAGAGTAACTATGGCCTTGCGCAAACCAGCAACTGTTCCCTTTCTGCCACGAACGAATATATTCTTTGTTGGCATATTGGTAACAGCAATCTTGATTGGAGTAACTTTGTAAAGACCCTTAATAGCTTGGGCGATTTGCTGTTTGTTGGCCTTCTTCGTAACAACAAAAGTATAAACTCCGCCTTGGCTCAAAATACCAGACTTCTCTGTAACATGAGGGTGAATGATAACTGATTTTGGATCGAATGTAGTAGTCATGGTGGTTATTTGGTAGTGGATTTAACAGGCTTCTCTGCAACAGCCTCGCCAGCGACGAAATTCTTGAAAGAGACTTCTGGATTTGAAACAATCAAGTATGTGTGATTCAAAATAGAAACTGGATTTATATTGCGGAATTCTTCGACTGAAATATTACTGAAATTTCTAAAACTCTTTGTCACAGCATCGGCTTTCTTGTCCATAGCGATGATGGCCGTATTTACTTTCTTTGTTGAGAGTCTTTCATAACCCTTAATGCCTGCGAATGCTGACAAAATTACCTTTGCATCAGCAGTTTTTGGAGCTTTCATGCTCAAAGAATCAACAAAGAGAATCTCTCCATCCTTGAACTTACGTGAAAGAATAGTATAAAGAGCCTTCGTACGAGTTTTTTTGTTGATCTTGCGAGCAAAGTTCTTGTCATTGCGAGGACCGTGTGCACCTCCACCAACCCAGATAGGAGAACGGCTAGAACCGTGACGAGCACGACCAGTACCTTTCTGTTTCCAAGGCTTTTTACCACCTCCACGAACTTCTCCGCGAGTCTTTGTGTGAGCGATGTTGTTACGAGAATTTGAATTCATCAAACGGACGACTTCATGTACCAAGTCGGCATTCCAAGGAACACCAAAAATGCTTTCCGGAAGACTGATCTTTCCTGCTGACTTACCTGATTGATTGTATAGTGTTGCTTCCATGGTATTGAATGAATTTATGACGTGTTATACGGTGATTTATGCGGCAACAATCTCAACTAATGTACCTCGACGACCTGGTATAGCCCCAGAAACATACAGGATACTCTCTTCTGGGTCAATATGTATGACCTTGAGATTCTTGACGGTTATACGATCACTACCCATGCGACCTGCCATGCGCATACCGACTGGCACACGCGTACGCAAGCCTCCACCGATAGAACCTGGCTCACGTTCTGAGTGTTTCTGACCGTGAGAACGAGGACCTCCATGGAAACCGTGACGTTTGACTACGCCTTGGAAACCTTTACCTTTTGATATGGCACTAACAACTAGATTGTCACCAGGCTTAAACTGAGAAAGATCAATCTTGTCACCGACCTTGAGAGTTGGAGCATCGATACGAAATTCTGATAAGGCGGCAAAATTGCCTAAGTCTTTGAAATGACCTTTCATGGGCTTGGTAATACGTGCAGGATTCCTGACACCTTCACCAATCTGAACAGCCTCATAACCATCATTGTCCTTAGTACGTACCTGAGTAACAGTGTTCCCACGAGCCGAAACCAATGTGACAGGAATAGCCACGCCTTTGGCATCGTAAATCTGGGACATATTTAGTTTTCTTCCAAGGATGAATTTCATATCAGTATTTATAGCGTGCTGGATAATTTTTACATCATTTTTACATCAATATTCACTCCTGAAGGCAAATTCATATTTGTCAGAGCCTCTATCACCTTTGGATTTGGATTGATGATATCGATGAGACGCTTGTGAACTCGCATTTCGAACTGTTCGCGTGAATTTTTGTCGATAAATGAAGAACGATTGACTGTATATTTCTTAATCTCTGTTGGCAATGGAACTGGACCGTGCACTTCGACATCATGTCTTGTGGCTGTGTCCATAATCTGTTTTAAAGATGCATCAAGAATCTTGTGTTCATAAGCGCGAATACGAATACGTAGATGAGGGATTTCGCTTGCACCCGCCAGCTGGCGGGTGGCCTTCTTGACACGGACAGGTTTGGTAGCGACTACCGCTTTATTTGTTTCTATTTTCTTTGCAGTAGGCATGGTATTTTTTACGCTATAACCTTTGTTACGACTCCGGCACCAACAGTCTTGCCTCCTTCACGAACAGCAAAACGCTGTTGTGCATCGAGGGCGACTGGAGCTACGAGCTTAACTTTGAAAGTAACTGTATCTCCTGGCATGACCATTTCTACCTTTTCTGCCAATGTTACTTCACCGGTAACGTCAGTTGTACGAATATAGAACTGAGGCTTGTATCCTGTGAAGAATGGCGTGTGGCGACCTCCCTCTTCTTTCTTCAAAACGTAAACTTCAGCTTCAAATTCTGTATGTGGCTTAACAGAGCCAGTTTTTGCCAAAACTTGACCACGGGAAACGTCATCTTTGGCTGTACCACGGAGGAGTAGTCCTGCGTTGTCTCCAGCAATACCTTCCTTGAGAGACTTGTTAAACATTTCAATACCAGTAATAGTAGTCTTTGTTGTATCTCTAAATCCAACGATTTCTACTTCTTCACCAACCTTGATCTGACCACGCTCAATACGACCAGTGACGACTGTACCACGACCTTCGATTGAGAAGATGTCCTCAATAGGCATAAGGAATGGCTTGTCGATTTCACGAACTGGCATAGGAATAAAGGTATCAAGAGCATTCATGAGCTCATCGATCTTGGCTGTATAAGCGGCATCACCTTCGAGAGCCTTGAGAGCTGAACCACGAATAACTGGAACTGTCTTACCATCGAATCCGTTCTTTGTGAGAAGTTCACGCACCTCTTCTTCAACTAGATCTAGAAGGTCTTTCTCAGGAACGAGGTCGCACTTGTTAAGGAATACGAGAACTTTTGGTACACCGACTTGCTTTGCAAGAAGAATGTGTTCACGTGTCTGAGGCATCACACCATCAGTAGCAGAAACAACGAGAATAGCACCGTCCATCTGGGCGGCACCTGTAATCATGTTCTTGATATAGTCGGCGTGTCCTGGAGCATCGATGTGAGCATAGTGACGAGTAGGAGACTCATACTCAACGTGTGCTAGTGAGATGGTAACAGTCTTTGATGCATCGCGGACTGTACCTCCTTTAGTAATATCTGCGTAAGCTTTTTCCTTGGCCAAGCCTTTCTTTGCTTGGACAACAAGAATAGCGGCGGTCAAAGTTGACTTGCCGTGGTCGACGTGACCAATGGTGCCGACATTTACGTGCGGCTTGGAACGATTGAATTCTGCTGCCATATGATTATTGATTTAGTGCTTTGGCTCGCTTCGTTCGGGCGTGAGTGTCTCTATTTCTATAAAGACGGTCCGAGCGACGAGGGCCAAAGATAAATTATTAATAGTTAACGTTAATAAAACTAACCAGTGACTTAAAAACGCTTGGGTAAGCGATGGGGCATATACTAGCACGTGACAAAATCTTGTCAAATCTAATAATGGTGCCATGTATTACCACGAATGACACATATGACAAAAACTCCCCTTTCGAGGAGTCTTTGTTTATCGGACATTAATTTGTTTAAAAATGAATACTTATACCATCTAACTCACATTCCTATAACCCAAAGAAAGATTTTATAGCATCCCAAGCGGAAGCAGAGTTAGTGGATCTATCTACTGCATTTGCACCAGCTGAACTTACTACAACAGTGTTACTTGTACCCACGCTGGTATAACCACCGTTTATTAGGTAACGGAATTGATATGAACCAGCCATAGATGGAGCAGTCACATCAAACGTACAATTCGTGATACAACTACGTACATATGTCCAAGCACCATATGAAGTGTTGGCGGCACCGACTTTATATAGAGCAACCCAGTCACTAGAATGTGCTCTAGTCGACGAAGCTGACCATGTAAGTCTAATAGATGCACCAGGTGCCACAGCCTCTGGTGAAGCTGACAAAATCACACCCCCAACTGCATCTGCTCCACCATTATTACCTGGACTATTTATATCAAATCCGCTAGCACCATTACCATCCCCATTACCTCCGCGATTGCCATGTTTTATACCAGAAACACCTACGGTTACTGATGTTGTTGCAACAGTCGTTCCTCCAATACCAACACAGGTCAAAGAGAAAGATTTGTCACTTGTAATATTGGAGATGCGCTTTGTTCCACGTATAGTTCTATTACTCATATAAGAGTTAACGTCAGACAAGATGCTGTTTACACTAGATGTTGCCCAACCATATCTATTAAGACTATAAACGGATGTATCTAGATTTGAACTTGTTGCTACACCCAATGTCCAATCACCGGATGCTGTACACAAACTTGCGTTAGAAACTGTCCACTGAAGAGTGGAGTAACTACTAGACGAGACCAAGGTTGGAGAGGCCTTAAAAGAAATCACCGGAGCAGGGATTACTGCGACACTCACACTACCAACTCCAAAACCATGAGGACCAGAACAATTCAAAGTATACAACTGAGAAACACTTGGAATAGTTACCACTTCTGAACTTGATGCTGCTTTATCACCAGTCCAACCACCCGAAGCCGAACATCCTGTAGCACCACCCGTCGATAACCATGTGATAGTAGTAGTTCCACCAGAAGCAACTGATGTAGGAGAAGCGGTAATACTAACAACCGGAGCACCTCTCACAACAACCGTCGCAATAGCCGCATTGGCCCCATTAGGACCAGTACAGGTCAATATATATCGAGCGTTACCAGATAATGATCCTGTGCTCACAGAACCAGCAAGAGCGATTGGTCCAGACCAATTTGGTGCACCACCAGAGGCTGTACACGAAGTAGCATGCGTAGTAGACCAAGTGATAGAGGTTGAGTCATGAAGATTTACTGAGGACTGAGCAGCTGTAATAGTGATAACTGGCTTAGGGGGAATAATGACACATTGTGTGCCACTCAGCATCTGACCATCAGGACAAATCGGTGTGACTATGAAATTTGCAGTCAGTGTTCTGTTTCCAGTGACCGTCAATGCATACGATGTTGAAGTCGAAATTACAGAACCATTTTCTGTCCAATTTGAGAAGGTGTAGCCAGAATTTGCTGAAGCTTGCACTGTAGCTGGTGAATACAAATAATATCCTGTATCTCCACCTGAAACAGTACCGCCTGCCCCAGCGATAGCCGTAACGGTGTACTGAGGAGCAAGAACTGTATTTGTAGAGCCCACTGTCAATGGTAAACAATTCACGGTTATTGGTGCTCGATTTGTCGGTGTGATGACCACACTAGCAGTCTTTGTACCAGATGACATATAACTACCTTTCATTATAAAATATCCCGTTCCTGTAAGATTTTCTGATCCAGACCAAGCTATCGAGACACTTCCGAATGTCGTCCCAGCCGGGAGAACTCCTGCATTGTTGATGCCTATAGCCCAAAATACCATCGTATTTGTCGGAACAGACAGAATATGACGCCAAGAAGTATCAGTCGGAACACAAATACCAGAAGTATCTGTAACGACTAGACCCGGCACGAAGTTTGCCGTCAACGTGACTGAAGTTGTAGCTGTGAAAGTATACGAAACTAAGCTTGATACCACAGTATTACCCACTGTCCAATTCGAGAAAGAATAGCCTTGGTTAGCTGTAGCTGTAACAGTGACCGATGAACCATCAGGTACTGTACCTCCGCCCGAGACTGTACCACCTGTTGTAGTCTGAACATTGATAGTGTCATTTTGAGCACTAACGCATTGCGAACCGGCCAATGTTTGACCTGCGGGACAAACCATAAAATTATAATATGGTGTTACATAAGCATGACCGTCAGTTCTAAACGCTATTTTATAGCTACCTGGAGTAATACGACTATCAATCATAAATGTATAGCTGTTAGCCGTGTAAGTAGTTGGTCCATATTCAGCAATGAGAGTTGGTGGGACGGATGCACTAAAAATAGATAGATATACACCAGCAGTATTGACGTTATTGGTAGTCACAACATAAGTATTGTTCGCTCCTGCCACTATACTGCTAATACCACCAAATTGCATATCAGCGTTCGCTCTATTAGGTAAAGCAAAAGCAACCGCTAGCGAGAAGACTGCAAACGTAGCTACGGACAAGGTTATGAGTTTTTTCATTTTATTTTGATAAAATAATTTTTAATAAATATTACAGAAGAACAAACTAAGCCATATAACAACCTAGAGAATACTGATAAGTATTCTATCACCCTCCCCTTTCAATTACAAAACTGGCTCGTGCATTGAACACGAAGCCTGTTTTGGTTATACACACTTATAGAGCTTACAGAAGTAAATATCTAGAAGCCGAAGAAAGCTTTTATAGCATCCCAGGCAGAGGCGGAGTTAGAAACCCTGTTAGAAGGTGGGATAGAGTTAGCCAAAGGACTAACTACTATAGTATTACTACTAGTTGCGCTAGTGTATCCACCATCTAAGAGATAACGGAATTCATATGAACCAACCAGAGAAGGTACTCTGGTCGTAAACTTACAGTTTGTAAAACAACCACGTGTGTATGTCCAAGCACCATACGAGGTGTTGGAAGCACCAATTTTATATAGAGCAACCCAGTCTGATCCGTGCGTTCTTCTACTTGAAGGGGCTGACCAGTAGACAGTAATGGGTGCGCCAGAGACTACTGTTGACGAAGCGGTTAGAGAATAACCTGACATATCGCTTACATTTTGACTTCGTGTGAAATGTGCTACCAATATACGATTATCAGAAACGATAAAGGTATATGAGCTTGATGCAGAAACTACTACACCTCCCCTAGTCCAGTTGGAGAAAATATAACCAGTGGTAGAAGTAGCAATGACCGTTACAGGCAAACCATCATTGATTGAAGCGCTATTTCCTACTGCCCCATCAATAAAGACTGTACCACCAGTTGTGGTCTGAACCGTTATAGTGTGTGGGTGAGCACCATTTCGTATAAAATGTGCTACCAAGGTTCGGCTACCAGAAACAGTAAATGTATATGAACTTGATGCGGAAACTACCGAGTCACCTTCCGTCCAGCTAGAGAATGTGTAACCAGTAGTAGAAGTAGCTATAACGGTCGTCGACGAACCATTGGTTACAGAGGCAATATTTCCATTCACTCCAAAGATAGATACCGAACCACCAGCTGTAGATTGAACGGCAATGAACATGGCACTACTAGTTCCACTCACTGTAAAATCATACAGAGGTGATAAACGTGACTCATTATTATCTCCAACACCTATTTTATAATGAACACCTGGAACAGGAACAAAGTGATTATCAAACGTAACATTGGCCATAGTCCCAGCATTATTAGAAGAAAGATTGTACCAATAGATGTAATGCCTAGATACGGACATGTTGTAGACATACAAGCGTTTGTTAAGCAGATTAGTTCCAGTAAGAATAAAAGAAGTGTTATTCGAATTAGCTACTGGAGTGGTAGACGAGATACTACTAGCAGGTCTGAGGGTCGCTTTGGTCGTATTCGGTGAGACAAAGACAGTAACTAGCGATAAGACTGCAAACGTGGCTATAGATAAGGTTATAAGTTTTTTCATCTTATTTTAAGAATTAATAATAAATTAGAAACCAAAGAACGACCTTATAGCATCCCATACAGAGGCAGAGTTGGTAGGAGTAACAACGAAAGACCATGGATCGCTCCATTCACCTGTCGCTGGTGCTATGTATAATTTGTAAGGAGTACTAGGAACAATACTACTATTAATCGTAAATGTAAGATGGTTTGTATCTATGTCGTTGGTTTGCATTGCATAACCAGCACTCAAATCAGAAGTGTAGATATCGACTTGTGTACCAAGTAAATTGTTGCCAATTACTGTATAGGACTGATTATTCGACTCTGCTATTACATGAACAGACGTGATAACAGGAACGCCTTGTTGAGCAGCGATAACAATAACATTATTCTGGAAGGTCGTAACTGCTGAGGTTAATGTCTGGACAGCAGTATTCACATCGACCTGAGACGCTGAAGCATTATTTTTGACAGCGTTTGCAGCATCAATAGCACCACTGAGTGTAGTGTAATCATTCTGAGAGTAGTTACCATTTGCTGAACCGACCGTAGAAGAAGCAAGTACCCCGTTGGCAACGTTTATCTCTGCCGTTAGAGCTGAATAGTCTGTGGCGGCAACATTATGTGTAAAATGTGCTACTACTGTTTCGTCGGCGGTGACAGTGAAGGTGTACGAACTTGACGCCGAAACTACTTCAGAGGTTCCTCTCACAACCCAATTCTGGAACGTATAACCAGTATTAGCTGTGGCCACAACAGTTGCTGAGGCGCCATCAGTGTACGAATTTCCACCACCTGATACTGATCCTCCAGCATTAGGGTTTGCTATAGGAGTAACGGTATAGATAGGAGCTGCTGCAGAAACCACAAAATCATACGCTGCACTCCAAATACTTTGACCCAAGTTGTTCAAATCAGGATAGAAGGCATACAAGTTGTAATGAGTACCAGTAAGAGCGTTGTTGCCAACAGTAAGAGTGATATGGTTTGCATCTACAGGGGTGGCAGAAACTCCTGTTAGAGGGCTACCAACAGCATTTCCATTAAGTGTAGGGTAAACGCTGAGAGCTATACCTGCGCCAGAGAGATTGGTGCCAGTTACAGTGAAAGTGTTGTTTACTCCATCTACCGGAACGACGGAGGTGATGGTTGGACGTACCACAAAATCATACGCTGTACTCCAAATACTTTGACCCAAGTTGTTCAAATCAGGATAGAAGGCATACAAGTTGTAATGAGTACCAGTAAGAGCGTTGTTGCCAACAGTAAGAGTGATATGGTTTGCATCTACAGGGGTGGCAGAAACTCCTGTTAGAGGGCTACCAACAGCATTTCCATTAAGTGTAGGGTAAACGCTGAGAGCTATACCTGCGCCAGAGAGATTGGTGCCAGTTACAGTGAAAGTGTTGTTTACTCCATCTACCGGAACGACGGAGGTGATGGTTGGACGTACCACAAAATCATACGCTGTACTCCAAATACTTTGACCCAAGTTGTTCAAATCAGGATAGAAGGCATACAAGTTGTAATGAGTACCAGTAAGAGCGTTGCTACCAACAGTAAGAGTGATATGGTTTGCATCTACAGGGGTGGCAGAAACTCCTGTTAGAGGGCTACCAGCGGAATACAGACTGAGATTTATACCTGCGCCAGAGAGATTGGTGCCAGTTACAGTGAAAGTGTTGTTTACTCCATCTACAGGGACAACAGAGGTGATGGAGGGAACATTTACAAAGAAATCAACAAATGGTGTTATAAGGTTGAGATTTTCACTCCTAAGTCTTAGTTTATAGACACCTGGGGTATTGATACCATCAGCCCAATAAATTTTGAGCGTAAAACTATTGGCCGTTATTGGATTTTGTGCGTAATATTCCTTAATCCTTTCTGTGCCATTTTTATCAAAAATAGATGCTATCGTATTTTGAGATATATTAACGTTACTAGTATAAACAGTGAATGTATCATTCGTGCCAGATACTGGAACTATAGAAGTAATAACCGGAGTAGCCGTCTGCGCACTCGCTCTGTTAGGTAAAGCAAAAACAACCGCTAGCGAGAAGACTGCAAACGTGGCTACGGACAAGGTTATGAGTTTTTTCATTTTATTTTGATAACTAATAATTTTTTATAAATACTATAGAACAACTTAGAGAATACTGGTAAGTATTCTATCACCCTCCCCTTTCAATTACAAAACCGGCTCGTGTATTGAACACGAAGCCGGTTTTGACTGTGTTTATTTGGACACTTTAGAAACCAAATAATGACTTAAGAGCATCCCATACCGAGGCAGAGTTGGTAGGAGAAACTACGAACGTCCAAGGATCACTCCATGCACCAGACGCTGGTGCAATATACAATTTGTATTGCGTGCCAGGAACAATACTACTACTAATAGTGAACGTAAGATGAGTTGAGTCTGTGACGACAGTATTCATAGCCCAGCCAGTACTCAAATCATAAGCGTATATGGCGACCTGTGTACCCGACAAATTTGTTCCAGTAACTGAGAATGTATTACTATTTGCTCCTGTCCCACGAGTTACAGAGGTGATGGTAGGGACACCTGGGACAACATTACTTACTTGGAAATTCGCTACCAATGATCTATCAGCCGAAGATGTGTAAGTGTATGAAGCTGAAGTTGAGACTGGCATATGAGTAGCAGTGTCTACCCAGTTGGTAAAGCTGAAGCTACTTGATGCTGGTGTAGCAGTAACTGTGACTGAACCATCAGCAACTGTCCCTCCACCTGAGACCGTACCACCATTTGTAGGATTAGCTGAGAGAGTTATGGTGTGGGAAACAACGTTCGGTGCGAAGTGAGCTACCAGTGTGTGATCGCTGGTAACAGAATAAATAGTGTATGAGTATAGTGCATTTGGAGGAATTAATGCGCCATTATTATCTGTCCAACCTGAGAAGGAATAATTTGGATTAGCTGTGGCTCCGACATTAACTAATGAGCCATCGGCGACTGAATTACTACCGCTTAAGAAAGTGACGGTACCACCAGCCGAAGGAGTAGCAGAAATAGAGATGGTGTGAGGAGCGGAAACTATGGTTGTAGAACAACCAGCACTAACTTGAGAGGTTCCGTCATTTACACGAACAATAACTTGTTTTGCACCAGCAGTAGTATAAACGGCTGAGAATGCGGCTGATGACGTATTACCAATGTAACTAGAAACATCATTATAGACTGACCAACTAAAACTATATGACCCAGAACCACCGGAAGCGTTAGCCTGCCAAGCTACAGTATTAGAATTACCTCCTGTAACATTGCCTAGACAAGAGACCGCAAGAGAATTTGTTGTAGAAACCACAAAGTCATACACGGCACTCCAAGCACCAGATGGTGGAACAACGTAGAAGTTATAATGCACACCAGGAAGAATGCTAGAAGTATTAAGAGTAAACGTCAGGCTTGTGCCAGTATTGTTAGAAACACTATACCAGGTAACAGGATCAAGTGATGGGGTGTAGAACGATACATATGAACCTGAGAGATTCGTACCAGTTACTGTATACACATTACTATTTGTTCCTGTCCCACGAGTTACAGAGGTGATGGTAGGGACACCTGAAGCGACGACAACAATGACACTACTCTGGAAGTCAACAACTGCCTGAGTCAAAGCATTAGTAGCATTATTCACAACGGACTGAGATGACCCAGCGGCATTACTAACAGCAGTAGCGGTCTGAATTGCACTACTTAATAGATCATGAGCATTTTGGGTGTAATTACCATTAGCCGAACCAACAACAGATGAGCCAAGAATCTGATTTGCACGAGAAATTGCACCTCTCAAATCAGAGAAATCAGTAGCTGCAACATACTGCGCGAAGTGAGCTACCAATGTCCTATCATTACCCGGAACATTGAATGTATACGAGGCTGAGGCCCCAGAGACAACTACACCACCCTCAGTCCAATTTGAGAACGTAAAACCAGAGTCAGGTGTAGCTGTAACAGTGACTGGCGTAAGTTCTTGATAAGTGCCTCCTCCTAAAACAGTACCGCCAGTAGTGGTCTGAACACTTATAACATGCTGAGCTATATTTGCACCGAAGTTGGCTACCAATGTTCTATTGCGTGATGGATTACTACTAATAGAGAAGTAATCCGCAGCGTTCACAGAAACCTGTGTACCATTCTCCGTCCAGTTTATGAATTGATAACCTGGGTTAGCAAGAGCCATTAGAGAAACCATAGAAGCTGCATGTAATCCAGTTATGCTTCCGGTAAGAGGACTGTATGATGCACCGTTAATTAGATTAACAGTACCGTATGAAGCATTATTAGCTGAAGCGGAAATACTATATGTGATAGTTGGAACATATACAGATATGTTAATGGTCTTTGTAGCTGGTGTTGTACCAACGTCACCAGTACAAGTCAAAGTATATGCATAACCACCGGCAATAAGTGCACCTGTACTGATACTACCTACGGCACCACCAGAGAATAATTCATTTGCATTAGCTGATGATTTGAGACTACAAGAACTTGCAGACACATTCCATGAAAGCTGTGTAGCAGAACCGTCTGCAATCGTGGAAGAAGCAGCTTGGAAGGAATTAATAACAGGTTGTGGTGAGAAGTTGGCAACCAATGTTCTGTTACCAGTAATAGTGAACATGTAGTACGATGAACTTGATACCACAGTACCACCCTCAGTCCAGTTCAGGAAGACATAATTAGAATTAGCTGTAGCATGTAGAGTTACTGATCCACCAGGTATAGCTGTACCATCACCATTTATTGCACCTGCTGGTGGTGCAATCGTACCGCTAGCTAAAGGGTTAGCTGAGGTAGTAATAGTGTAACTAGAAACTACAGAGGGGTTAACTGTAACAATTGCCGAGGCAGTCGCTGTATGAGGAGGCGTCATGCCATCAGAAGTAGTGTAAGAAACTGTTACATTTTGTGCTTGAGATGTAGAGTTGTTGAACGTAAGAGAAGCGGTAGATGCTGAAGACAGAGTCACAAAGTGACCACAATCATCACCTGCTTCATCGGGAACAGTTACGGTAACACCAGCTGGACAAGTAGGAACCATAAGTATACCACCTGTATTGGCTGGAGTTGTGAGTCTAAAGTTAACTACACCACCATTATCTATGGTTACAGTGGTTGGAGTTATTGATGTAACAACAGTGCCCGCAGGTGAAACTACAAAGAGAACACCGTTACTGCCCCAAGTCTGAGTAACTCTATTATATAAGTACAATCCATATTGAGTACCTGGGACAATAGTATTATCAATAGTGAAATTAAGGCTAGTTCCTGTGTTGTTGGAAGGTGTGTATGTAACAATATTGTTGATAGGGTCGTGATTAGAATTTAGAGAATAAATCGGTATAGTTACACCAATTAGGTTCACACCGACCATACTGAAAGTATTACTTGTACCCGATACTGGATTGACAGAGGTAATGGAAGAAACTCCTTGAGCCACCACCGGATTAACCGTAATAATCGTAGAGATAGTTACTGGATGAGGAGGATTCAAACCGTCAGTAGTTGTGTAAGCAACAAGGACTGTCTGTGGTTGAGATGATGAGTTGTTGAAGGCGAAAGTAAAGCTACTATCTGAAGGTGTCAACACTTTCCAAGAGCCACAATAATTACCTGATCCATCAGTATTAGTTACCGTTATACCAGCTGGACAAGTAGGAACCATGAGTGTAGCACCTGTGGTAGTGGCTGAAGATGTAAGTGCGAAACTGACTGTACCGCCACTACTTACTGTTGTAGCAGATGGGGTCATTGAGACGGCAGTGCCTGTAACGACACCAGCTGTTGCAGCTGGATTAACTACCAAAACATAACTTGCTTGTGCACTTGTATTACTATTATTCGATACTCGGTAAGTTACAGTAGGTGTCTGAATCGAGGTGGAAGTATTAACAAATGTTAACGTATAACTTGATTGATCCATCACCCCACCATCTATACCATTTGGATTGTTACAATAGTCAACGGGGGTAGTATGAACAGAGACCGGACAAGTCAAGATAAGATCCGCAGACGTAAGTATAGACGTAGACGTGTCGGCAGGAGGTGTCAATGTAAACGTAATATCCGAACCAGAGTCTACTGACTGTGTATCGGTAGGATCAGGAGCAATGGCGGGCTGTGCAATTTGTACAGCTAATGGTGGTGTTAGAGTAGGATCATAGGTTGGCATAGTCTGGAAGTACGGACTAATGCTTGAAGCACTAAGAGTGTTAGAGATTCTAAAAGAATAGGTACCCGTACTTACAATAGACCAAGGTGTAGAAATTGCATCAATGGTCGTCTGGTCATCAGAAGTGAGATTTGTTGAAGATTGTACTGTCGAAGTAGCCATCACGTGGCCAAGTGAATCTTTTATTGTCAAAACGTTACCAGCCGCTGCAAAGCCTGAACCAGATATTTCAATGTGATTATAATTGTCTGTTGAGACCCCAGTAATAATGGTTGGCTGCTTATCTATAACCTGGAACATGCCACTAGTAGTAGCAACTGTTGTACCGCTTTGACCAGGTATTGTAGCTACAATTTTGATCTTATAATTTCCGTTTGATAAATTCTTTGGTATCAAAACCGAAACCTTAGATGCTTCGACAGAAGTAGCCTTCAACGGAGTGACGTTAGTAAAATCACCATTTTGGGCTATGTAAATTTTCGCCGGGATGACCGCTGGAGCCGATCCTCCAAATAAGTCGTCAAAGAAACCGTTCAGGCCTAGCATCGACACTACAAAAGATGACCCAGGAAGGATTGACTCTGCTGTCGTGATTCCAAGACCGGCAACAGCAACAGCCGCTCCAATTGCTACTGGAGCCAGAGCTGCACCTGTACCAGACATGAAGAGTGTTAGAGACACAGGAGAGAACAAAATATTAGCACCATGATCCTTAGGATCTAATCTTGTTCCTGTCGGAGGAATCAAATGAAGGTTTGTATATTGAGATAAACCAGTGTTATTGAGACCTCTTCGGAAATTGGCATACCATTTTATGGTATGTGAAGTACCTGCCATCCACTGGTCTCCTACTATTGGGTTTGTGAGAGTGATAGAAGGGGTTACGGCATCAGCTATTGTAACTGATCCGAGACTTGTAGCTTTGTAGACATAATTCTGGTTACTGGCTTGAGTACAGAAATTGAAACTACTTTTTGCCAAATTGGCTTCTGTAACACTATACTCACCTACAGCACCAGTAGGGCATGATACTGCTACAACTTTCACAGTGTAATCACCAGAAGCTAAACTTGAAAAGAACGTATTGGCAATCTTTCTAGTTGCAGTCCTATCTTTCACAGTAATCAACGAACCTACTGGAGTTGGAGAATAAGCAAGACCACCAGTTGTACCAACTAAAAATGGGCTGATTGGTGTTACGGCGCCAGATGAAGATACTAGATAAATGCGATATTTGATCTTGGCTCCTTGTGGCATACTAGTACTCCAAGAGACTGTAGTAGTAGTTGAAGTTCTCTGCCATGTCTCAGGAGAAGTCTGAGAGGTGAGGGTGAGACTATAGAACGCCGAGGACGCTGTCTGCGCACTCGCTCTGTTAGGTAAAGCAAAAACAACCGCTAGCGAGAAGACTGCAAACGTGGCTACGGACAAGGTTATGAGTTTTTTCATTTTATTTTGATAACTAATAATTTTTTATAAATACT
>Ga0209697_10000775_pt1 | contig 52254 bp, 40 predicted proteins | sample AliMusrvi5mmetaG_FD_184115 | JGI IMG/M metagenome (GOLD analysis project Ga0209697, IMG submission 184115) | Freshwater lake bacterial and archeal communities from Alinen Mustajarvi, Finland, to study Microbial Dark Matter (Phase II) - Alinen... | ecosystem: Environmental > Aquatic > Freshwater...
CGCATCGCCGGTGCGGCCTGAGACGCAGCGCCCGCGGCAATCAGGGCCGGATGCCGTCTTGCTTGACGATGACGCTCTGGTGCGGATGAACTGGAAGGGGACGGCGAGATCCAAGGGTCTTAACCTCATAGCCTTTGCGAAGCCCCAGGAATTCTTAGCGGCCGTGGCGGGATTCCCTAAGGATACAGCCATCTATTTGGACTCAAAACTCGGGGACGGCATCCGCGGCGAAGACATCGCCAAGGATCTTCATGCCCAGGGCTTCACGAATCTTTACCTGGCGACCGGCTACGACCAGGATTCCCTGTCGCCCATGCCCTGGATCAAGAAAGTGGTGGGCAAGGCGCCGCCCTGGGGATAAATGGAGGATCGACAATTGAATCCACAGTCGAAGTGGGAGAATCTGCGGCACGATATAAAATCGAAGAGCGTGAGCCTGCAGACCGCGGTCGGGCTTTTGCAGGACAGACCGGTCTCTGAAAAGCGCGAGATCCTTGCGCTCATGAGCGAAGCGGCGAAGGATATCCTGAGATACGTGTCGGAATTGGAGAAGGAGCTGGGATCCGGCGTTTAGACCATGGCCAAGATGGGTCTTTCGTTTAGGCTGGCCACTAGAACGGCTGCGGTCATCCAGGGCCGCATGAAGCTGGCCCGCCTCATGGAGATGCCCGAGGCGGAACTGGAGGACTTGGCTCGACGGTTGGAAGGCAGCCCCCTGTTCGAACGGCTCTCGCTTGCTGGTATCCTGAGATCCTCCGAGTTCCCGGCCGCCCGCTTTGCCGCCAGGCGCTTTGCAGGGTATGGCCTCCGGATGTCGGGCAGCGGCCTGCCCGAACTCATGGACGGGAACTGCGACCTGGTTCGCCTGATGCAAGGCATGGGCCAGGAGCGCTTCGAGGAATGGTTCCTCGGTGAGAAGTCATTCTCGGACGACGAACGCGCCCGTAATTGCGGGATCACGGTCGAGGAGGCGCGGCTGCTGCGCGAGTTCGCCGACCGCGCGTTCATCCAGGGGGAGTTCGAGACCTCCGCGCCCGCTCCGGAGAAGGTCTTCAGCGCCGTGGCCGGCATCGAGATCGAGGGCGACAAGCCCGTCCTGGCCTTTTTCCATAGGGAAATTTGGAAGAAGCGCTATAGCGTCGATCAGGAGCGGCTGGCTCAGTATCTGGCCGCTATGGCGCCGGTCGAAGCCGGCAAAGTGAGGAATCTCCTGCACCGCCTTGATATCGTGGAGCAGCGCAAGACCACCCTCTACCGACTTCTGGAGGAAATCCTGAGATCGCAGGCCGACTATCTGCGCACTGGGGAGCCGGAACGCCGCCAGCCGCTGACGCAGCGCAGCCTGGCCGCGAGCCTGCAGGTGGACGCCAGCGTCATCAACCGCCTCATATCGAATAAGTCCGTGCAGATGCCTTGGGGTATCGAGACGCCTCTGGAGACATTCTTTCCCAGCGCCAAGGACATCAATCGCGAGCGGCTCTATGTCCTGGCCGGGGAGCACCCGGGACTGAGCGACACCGCGCTGGCGCGCGAGTTGGAGCGCGTCCACGGCGTGCGGCTCTCACGCCGCTCCATCGCCCAGTACCGCAAGGAGCTCGCTTTAGGCGGGCGCGGGCAGCGGGCCGGGCCGGCGGCTGAATCCGGCCCCGCCCCGCTCGCCGACTGATCGAGCGCTCAGCTCTTGCCCAGGGCTTGGCGCAGCATGCGCAGCAGCGTTTCCGGGGAGAAGGGTTTCTCGATGAGGGGCGCGCGCCCCGGGCCGGCGGCCATTTCGAGCTCGAAGTTCAAAAACTGACGTGGAGCACCTCATGGCTTACGCGTAAACTTGGGCGCCCATGCCCAATTTACACCTCAGAAATTGACATGACACAGAGCAGCACCCTCAGCATAGCGCGCTCTGGAGCAGGATTGCGGAGCTGTGGCGTGGTAATCACCTTCGGGAACGACTAAATTTACTCGTCCATACCAAGTGCCAAGCATAGATGGCATCGAAATTGACCCGGGATAGGCAGCCAGCGGCAACACACTCAGCCGATGGCCTTATCCCAGACCATGCGCTCCAGAACAAAATCCATCTTGGTCGTGGAGGATCACAATGACCTCCTAGGCATTATCACCATCATCATCTCGCAGCAGGGGTGGAGCGTCGTCGGTGCCCATAACGGCCAGGACGCGCTCGGCATCTTTGAGGCTGGGAAATTCAGCTTGGCCTTGGTGGATGTGGACCTAAAGAATGAGATGGATGGTATTGAAGTCGCAAAGAGGCTCTTGCATCTCGAGCCCTCGCTCAGGATCGTGATGATGAGCGGAACGCGCGAAGACAATCAAAGACTTAAGGAGGCGAAGGTGGGGGAATTCCTGTCTAAGCCCTTTGAGCCGCCCAAGCTCATCGCTTTGCTCCAATCTGTTTCATAAGCCCGGCTCAGTAAGCGGCTGTTTCTTGAGCGTCGAATAGAGCAGTCTGTTCGATATCTTGAGGTCGGAGAGGGTCTTGATCTTCTTTCCGTGGTTCTCCATGAGGTTCCTTCGCACGATCTCGCCGACAAAGCGGTCCACCGTGTCGGGCAACCCGTGAGCCAGGGCGTGGCGGTACCAGTTCTCATCGACGTTCACACCGTTGCCGGCCGACTGGCCGCGCACGTCCTGGCTCAGATGCCGGCGGATCTGTTCCAAGTTCACCTGACCCTCGGCCCCGGCGGCCAACAACTCCACGAATTTTTTTAGCTCCCGCGTGTTGCCCGGCCAAGCGTACTCCATTAAGCAGGCCTTGGCCTCGTCAGAGAAGGCGAGCCGCTTGCCGCCCTTAGTGAAGAAGCCGATGAGGGGGGAGATGTCGCATCTCCGTTGGGCCAGAGGCTTGAGATTGACCGTCAGGCCGTGGATGCGCTGGAAGAAATCAAAGCGCAGCCGGCCCTGAGCGATGAGTTTCTGCAGGTCCTCCAAGGTGGCGCTGATGATGCGAAACTCGGACGACTCGGGCTTGTCTGAGCCCACGGGATAAAAAGAACGTTCCTCTATAGCCTTCAAGAGCTTGGTCTGCATATTAAGGCTCATGGCGCCGATCTCATCCAGGAACAGAGTTCCTTTGTGCGCCTGCGAAAGCTTTCCCTTCCTATTATCCGCGGCTCCCGTGAAGGCTCCCTTTCTATAGCCGAAGAGCTCGGCTTCCAAAAGGTCCTCGGTGTAGGCCGAGCAGTTGATCGCCACGAAGGCGCCCTCCCGGCGGGAGTGCTCATGGATGATCTTTCCCAGGCAGGTCTTGCCCGTTCCTGACGGTCCCAGGATCATCATCGGCAGGTCTGATGGCGCGTACTTGGCAGCCTCGATGATGCTGGCCCTGGTTGCGGGATCTTGGGTGACGAATTGGTGGGCGAAGACATAGTCGGCGTTGAAGCCGGCCTTGCTCTGGTAATACTTGGCGATGACCTCGTCGACATTGGCTTCCTCATTGCCCTTGGCGTAGAAATCCTTGCAGCCAAGAGCGTAGGCTTGATTGATGGCGTCCTCAGACTCGGAGGAAGACATTACTACGGAATAGATTCCCTTCTTGCCGGCGCGTGGGATAACTTTCAAACCGGATAAGTCGTCGTTCTCGCCCAGGCGCAGGTCGATGAAACAGATGTCGTACTGTCCGGCGTCCAGAGCTTTGACGGCGGAGTCGAAGTCGTCGGCGAATTCCACGGTATGGTTGCTCAGATGATTGGCCATGCCTTTTTGGGTCAGTTTATCGTCTTCGACTACGAGTATTTTTAGCTTGTCCATTTTTGTTTATCCCTTTTGAGAGACATTCAGGACGAATGAGCCGATGCGCAAAAGTAATTATATCATATCATCAATTTTTACCTACTGTTCTATTTCCCATCCTGATGTTGTTGCAAATGAGTGAACTATATTGCTCGGGTGTTTGCCCATGGCCTTTGGAGACAATCGGTCGTCTTCGACCATCCTTAACTATGGCAGATAAATTGATCTGCAATGCATATGAAAAAATTCCTGTGGTGTCTGATGTTGCTTGCACCTGTCAGCGCCTTTGCTGAACAGCCCACTTCCTTGTTCCTATCCCTCACGGACCGTGGACTGTGGAGTACTGAAGCACGCCGAGTCAGCTGGAGCGAGTTGTTAACGATTGCCGTTGGTCGGCACGCTAATTTTAGCGGCCAAGCGGCCGTCATGGGCAACATCAGCGACGGCATGACAATTCTGCCGAAGTTGGGACTGAAGCTAAGGCTGTTCTTTTGAAGGAACAAGCTGTCGGTAAAATCGCTGGCATTAAAATTGATCTGGATTGGACGACGGCCTTGAGTTAACCATCGCAGGAATCAAGAGGAGGAACTAACAACATGATGTCTAAGACAAAGAAGGATGTTCGGGGGATGGCGCTACCGATCCTTACTGCCGGTGCGGTCTTGCTGGCCGGGGTGCCCTCCGCGTCCGCCGGAGAGCAACGACTAGCCAATCCTGATCCGGACGCGCAGAATCCCTCCGCCGAGGTGCAGAGCTCCCCGAGCCTGCACACCGCTCTGGTGAGGGCAGGGCACGATAAGGAATTCGCCAAGGAGCTGGTCCAGAACCCTGAGAAGTTCCGGACCTCATTCAATCTGAGCGACGACCAGATCAGCGTGATCAAAAACTCAGGGGCCTACATGGAAGGGCCGGCGATGCTAGCTGGGGATTACAACATGAGCTGAACGCTGTCGCCTAGGAGACTAACATGGACATGAACGAGGAGCCGGGCTTCGTCGGAGTCATTCCAGCCGCGGGACTCGGCTCCCGTTTGGGCCCCTTGGGTTATCCTAAGGAATTGCTGCCCGTCGCCTTCGACTGCGATGCGGATGGATCAGGGATGAAGCCGAAGCCGGCCATGTCCTACTCATTGGAGATGATGGCGCGGGCGGGCGTCAAGAACGCCGTTGTCGTGGTCTCGGAGTCGAAATTCGAGATCCTCCGAGTGTTCGCAGGGGGGCTGCCACTGAGCCTTTCCTTGTCCTATGTGGTACGCCGCCAGCCGCGAGGATTGACGGACGCCGTGGATGCCGCGTCACCCTGGTTCATGGGCCGCAATGTTTGCCTGGCACTTCCCGACACGATCATCCAGCCGGTGTGCGCCCTGCAGGAGACGTGCGCCGCGATGTGCGAGACCGGCGCCGATGTTGTCCTAGGAGTCCTTCCAACGGAAATACCGGAACAGCTGGGGCCGGTCCGCATCGCAGAGGGCGGAGCCGTCGTCGAGGTCCTCGACAAGCCCAAGGACTGCTCAATCCGGAACACCTGGGCCATCGCCGCGTGGGGGCCCAGGTTCACGAAGTTGTTGTCGGAGATGAATCACAGAGCCGAGGACAAGGCGGCCGGGCCCGTCCTGGGCGAGGTCTTCCAAGCCGCCGTTGAGAGCGGCTTGGATGTGCGCGCCAGGTATTTCCCGGCCGGGCGATTCTTCGACCTGGGGACGTCTCCCGGATGGGGCGAGTTCCTGCGTTGGTCGCTTCGGAATGAGGAGCGCTTGGAGAGAACGCATTGGAACATCCCCGTCGCCAACGAGGGCGGGCTTATCGGCTCCTATGCGTACTGACTGCGGTACCGTCTTGCTGGTGGCGCCCACACCCAGAGGCTGGGGAGAGACGGCCTTCGCAGTCCATCTAGGCAAGGATCTCATCGCGTCGGGCTGGAAGGTCCACTCTTTGACATGCGATTCGACGGCCTCACTGTTCCACGGCAGCGGCATCGCCGTGACGACCGTCTGCGACTCGACGATCCCCCTTCTTGGACTCATGATCGACGCCTTGGACGATGCCGTTAGGCCGGCCGCCATCGTCCTCTGCGACATTGTCGCGTCGATTCGGGCGCTCAAGCGAGCAGGCGTCGGTCCGGATTCCCTATTTCGCCGCAAGACCCCCATCACGGGAGTCGACACCTGGAATTCCGCTGTAGCTGGGCCCGTGATGGACATGTTCGGCAGTGAGGGGCTTGACGCGCAAGCGTGGCTCGACAAGATTCCGCGGCGTCTGCTGCCGGTCCCCTTCCTGAATGAGGACTCCGGCCCCGGGGTCTGCCGTTTCGTCCCGCAGGGCCGCGCCCTGTCGGTTCGCGTCCGCCGTCATCTGCGCCGGGAACTCGGAATCAGCGACACGGAAAAGCTTGTCTTGTTCTGCACCTCGCCTTGGCAGCATGGTCCCTATCGGAATCCAGACGGCCAGCGCTTGGCCGTTGCGGTGCCCAGGTTGATATCACAATACCTCTCAGAGCTGGGGCCTGCGGTCCATCTCGTGCACGTGGGGCCCTCGCGGTACGATGGGCTCTCCCTGTCCGGCGACCGCTACCATTGGATCCAGCCTCAGCGCGCCGACATCTTCGAGTCGCTGTTGGCCGGCGCCGATATGCTCCTGAGCCTGAACATCTCGGCCGTCACCACCATCCGGGCCGTCGCCTTAGGGGTGCCGGTCGTGGTCTTGGGCAATTCTTGCCGCGCCCGGACAGCGGACGGGATCAATGATTTCATGGGGGGGGCTTGGCACCCCATCGTGGAGAAGAATGCGCCGCTTTTGTCGCCGCTCTATGCATTCACGCTCTGGCCGTTGGGATTGAAGTCATATCTGCAGCCGACGTTGGCCGGCAATCCCTTCCTTAAGGCCCTTCGGCCGCTCGAGCTGCTCGACGGCGCCCGCGTCATCGAGACGATCCATGAACTTCTCTTTTCTCCGAGAGCGGCTGCGGATATGCGGGGGATGCAAGAGGCCTACAAGAGGCGGTTGCAAGGGCTGCCGACGCCTGCGGCGGCGCTGCAAGGGGTGCTGCGCGACCTCATCGGGAACGAGAGGACATATGAAGCAGCTTAGCGTGCATCTGACCGACCTCTGTAACAGCAAATGCTCGTTCTGCGTCGTCGCTTCGCCGATGCATGTCTCCGACAGCGTTCAGTATCCTGAAGTCGTCCGATTCTTGGAAAGCCATGCCGGCCGGGGCTACGAGGCGGTCAACCTCCACGGCGGTGAGCCGACCGTGCACCCCAAGTTCTTCGAGACACTGGCCCTAATAAAGCGTCTGGGGTATCCTGAGATCCACGTGCAGACCAACGGCCTGCTGCTGAGTCGGAAAGACTTCGCGCGCCGGTCGGTCGAGGGCGGGGTGAGCCTGTTCGTGGTCTCCCTGCATGCGGCCGACCCAAAAGTCCAGGATGGGATCACCCGCACGGCGGGCGGCTTTGCCAAGACTCTCCAAGGCATTAGGAACGTCAAGGCGCTGGGCGCGCGGGTCCGGACCAACACCGTCGTTACGAAGCAGACAGCGCCGATGCTGACTCGCATTGTCCGCCTGGCATGCGGCCTTGACGTCGATCATATCAATATCTCGAACCTCCACCCCGTTGGGAGCTCGGCGTTCTCGCTCGACCGCACGCTGCCGAGATTGCAGGACATCGCCAGGATCGTTGAGGATTCCGGCGCCCTGGCCTTGGCGGAGAAAAAACGTCTGACCGTCGAAGGATTCCCGTTCTGCGCCCTGCCGGGACTGGTCCGCCACCAGCTCAGCCTGGAAAGAAGGCGAATCACGATGCTCATCCGCGGCCAGGTCATCTCGGATTATGATGGTTTCATGAGCGACCGCATGAGATCCTTCGGCACTCCTTGCCAATCGTGCGGCTGCAGGAAGGAGTGCGGCGGAGTATACCCCGGCTATCTCCGTTCCCATGGGTGGGAAGAGTTCTCCGCCATCGGACGAACGGCAATCTGCGGCCCCGCTTCTTCAGTATGAAGAAGACGCGCAGACGGGTCGCCCTTTGGAACGGCTCCGGGATGGACAACATCGGAGACCAGGCCATCGATAGGATCACCCGTCGCGAACTGGCGCGGCGCCTTCCCGGCGCGGAATTTGAGACATTCACACCTTGGCCGGGGCGTTACTGCCAGAACAGGCTGAGGATTGACCAGGCAGGCGTCTGGAGCGGACAAGGCGCCTTCAGCGCCATCGTGGTCGGAGGCGGGGCTCTTCTTGTCGGGCCGCCCTTCCGCGATCCATCGAGCCAATTCTTCCTGCTGGGTCCCGCCCCCGCCCTCTTCAAGGACGACTGCCCTGTGTTGTGGAACGGCGTTTGTTCAGATTCCCAGCACCGCGCTTTGTCATCGCCGAGGTGGCGTGAGTTCATGGTCGAGGCGTGCATGCGGGTTTCTTACCGGGCCGTGCGCAATGAACGCACGAGGCGTTTCCTTAAGGATTGCGGCGTCGGCGGGACGATCGCCGTCATCCCGGACATCTGCGCGGCTGCGAGCCGGAAAGGCGTGGCCCGTCGGCAGGCCCGGCGTCCCACTATTGCCATCGCGGCCGGCCGTCCAGTATTTCCGCAGCGGTTCGTGTCTGGGATCGCAGGGATGGCTGCAGAGAACATGGGCCTTTGCGACACGTCCCTGCTTGACATCCGCCGCTACGATGAAGGGCGCGCCTTCAGCGACCAGCGCTATGCTGCCCAGCTAGGGCGGAGCTTCGCTGGTTTGGCGGCTGGAGCGGACCTCGTCGTCGCCGCTTTCGGAGAGATGTACGGCGACGACCTGGCCTGCGACCGCCTCGCGCATGAGCTTCGCGCTCCTTGCCGCCGTCTCTGGGACGGCGAGATGGACGATGTCCTGGATTTCTTCGCTGGCGTCGACGTCGTCTTGGGATCTCGCCTCCATGCGTGTATCCTGGCGCTGTCGGCAGGCACGCCTTTTGTGATGGTGGATCCCTATTACTGCCCGGAGACGCGGACCAGCAAGATGAAGGAGTTCGCCGTCCAATGCGGATTTGAGCGCTTCTACTTTACGCTCACCGATGTCCTGGAAGGTCACGCGGATATCCAAAGGGCCGTCGAGGATGCCCGAGCCCTCGGACGACAACAAATTGGCGCCGTGCGGGAGCGCCTGACCGCCGAGGTCGACGAGCATTTCGATCGGCTGGCCAGAATGGTGCCGTGATGATGGATGCCTGCTATCTCCTGATGTCTTTCGGCGACAACGCCTGGGGCCGAGCCGCTTCGGCTCGTGCCCTGGGAGAGGATCTGCGGCGCCTGGGGCGCGCGGTTAAGGTCGTATCAGGCCGCGCCGGAGTCGGGTCGTTCGAGGGGAGCGGACTGGCGGTGGAACTGCTCCCCGACCTGCCAGGCTCATTGCTCAAGATATATTTCGAAGAAATGATCGACCGGCTTGGTCCGGCGGGCATCGTCTTCTGTGATGGCGATAGCATATTGCACGCGCTCCATAGACTAAAGTTGGATCCCGATCTGTTCACACGGAAAGGAACGCCTGTCTTCGGCATCGATACGTGGAGCCGCCTCGAGGTCGGATTAGAAGCGGATGTGTTCGGCGATGGGAAGCAGTCTATGCAGGTCTGGCCAGATTGGTTGACTCCCATCCGGACCGCTCCCTTGAGCAGGATCGGGACAGGGGAGGATGTCTGCTCTGGATTGTTCCATCTGACCGTCCCCAAAGGAGATATCGGCTCGGATCCCGGCTTTCTCAGCGCATCCCCGGCGCGGAGGTTCGCGATGATTTCCACGGCGCCGTGGCAGCATGAAGATCTGCGGGATGAACGGGCGGCCAGGGTGCAGCGGGAGGTCCCGGCGCTGTTGGCCTCAGCGATCGGTGCCGTCCCGGAGTTGGACCTGGTCCATGTCGGTCCCGAACCCCTCCAGGGCTTCCAGGCGCTCGGACCTCGATACCACTGGATGGGGGCCCTCCCTCCGGCGCGATATGCGCGTCTTATGGCGAAGAGCACCGTCTATCTATCGCTCAGTCCGGTCTGTAGCGCGCAGGCTAAAGCTCTTGGCCTGGGCATCCCGGTGCTCCTTTTTCAGCATCTTGAGACGAGTGGGAGGTCGAAAGGGCTGCCGTATCCTTTCCGGATCTGGCCGATCGGGTATTCCAGCTTCCTCGAGCCGGTATTGCGAGGGAATCCTTTGTCCGCCGCAGTCACGACCGCCGAATTGTCGAGGCCTGAATCGATGATCCAGGCCTTGCATGACCTGACGTTCGACGGGGAGCAGCGCGATCGGGTCCTGGCACAGCAGGCCGGATATGTCCAGGCAGTGAGGTCTTTGCCACGGGTCGCGTCCTATTTAATCGAACGTTTTGAAAAGATCCCGATATCTAATGGTCGCTCAATCTAGTGGGGGTTATCGAATATATGCGATTCAACAACATCCTCATCAATGTAACGGAGCGCTGCGATGTGGGCTGTAGGCACTGTGGCTACATCGGCGCCAAACGAGACCGCGAGATGACCGCCATTGAGATGGAGTCCTGGGTCGGCCAGGTCTGCGGCTATGGGATCTCGAAGATCATATTCACCGGCGGAGAGCCGTTCGGACGGCAGGACTTGCTGGCCCGTGGAGTGCAGTGCGCCCATAACTGTGGCGTCCTGACATCCGTGTTCACCAGCGCCTTCTGGGCGGCTTCGCCCGAGCAGGCGCGCTCGACGCTGCGGAATGTCCCCGGCCTCGATCAACTCTACATCAGCACCGATCGATATCATCAAGAACGGGTGCCGCTCGCCAGCGTCTACAACGCGATAGACGCCGCCATCGCGGCCGGCGTGTCGCGCATAACCCTGGTCATCACGTACGACGAGGAGCCGGAGCGTGACGCCGTGGCGGCGCAGTACTCGCGTTACGGGGACCGCGTCGAGGTGTCCTGGCAGCGCCTTATCCTGAACAAGACGATGCAGCGGGCCGGCAAAGAGCCAGCCGGAGGGCTTGGCCTGGCCCCGGATGGGTATGAATGCGGTTGCTTCCTGGGAACTCCGCTGATTAATCCGGACGGCAATGTCTTCTCCTGCCATATCGGAAAGGCGGCTGCGCATCGGGACATCCGGAATATGCCATACTTCCTGGGGAATTTGAGAGAAGCCGCATTCATCGACATCATGTCCCGCGCGCTGCACCGGTCGGATTACAGATTCTTGCTGGCGCATGGCCCAAAAGGGGTGGCCGAGATGGTGCAGGCCCATCCGGAAATCGCCCAGGACCTGCCGCGGCGCCAATTCGCTTCCGGATGCGATATGTGCATGAGCATCATGCTCATGCCTTCTGCGGCAAAGGCTCTCCAAAGACACGCCGAAGCGTCGACGGATGCGACGGAGATAAGACTGGCTTTGTCCGCCGTGAAAGGAACACTTGGCGGAAAGCCGCGGGGCTAATCCAGAACCTTGAGGGGGGGTATGAGACTACTATTCATCATTTCTGCTTTAGTCTTTTCGGATCCATGTCCAGCGAAGGCCGCTGACAGCGTCGCCGCATCCGACGGCATGGTTCAGCATGTCTACAGAAAAGACGAAACCTTGAGATATTTTTTTGAAGATACAGATTATATGTACACCACAAAGTCCGGATCCGTGGCGCTGAGGCCTGAGACGCTACGTTCGATGACAGACCTGAAGCTGAACCTGAAGATAAGCGTCGCAGACGTCAGCAGCGGGACGGCGCATCGGCGGATCGAATTCAGCGCCGGGCAGTACCGCTCCGCCGCCCCAGACAACTACAATCAGACGCCTTCCGTCCCGTTGTCGAGCGCCATTCCCGGTTTTCCAGCTGATTTCGGATATGAATATGATTCGGACGGGAAGGTCGTCAATCACACAGCGACTTTTTTTCAGCCCTATTTGTCTTCGGACGCAGGCGTGTTTGTCTATTACAAGACGATGGACATCCATACATTTCAATCGATCATAGACAGCATCTCGGGAGCTCAAAAACCCGGCGACATCGTCATCAAGACGGGCAAGGACATTCCGCTGGCTATGGGGATATTTAAGAATGCCAATAGCGTCTTGAACTATCATCGGGTCGAGACCGTGGACCGGGTCCGATGCGCTGTCTTCAAAGTGGCGACCCTTGGGAATGAATTCCAAGTGAAAGGGGCAGGTGATACGCTGCAGACCGATTATCAGCTGACCATGTTCGTGCCGCTGGAAGGGGAATACCAAGGGCTTCTGTTGCGAGGCGACCTCCAGGAATATGTCCTGCAAAAGCCGGATACGTTCGTCTTGAGGCAGCTTTCGATGACGCTCCAGAGGAAAGGATCCCAAGTCGATCGCCATTGACGAGGGGCATGCGTTTGGCATTGAAATTGATCTCTAGGGATATGATGCCGATCCTGAAGGAGCCCGCCGAGGCGATAGCCTATCTCCTGGAAAACTATGAGTCGCTTTTCTCTGCGAAGGGCGGGCGCATCCGGGATGATATGGAGCGGTTGTGGCTTGAGAACGACCAATCCCTCTTGCACGACGGCCCATCCCAAGGGCAGGGCGCATCCGGGGCGAGAAGGAATGTGATGGTGAGATGGCAATGCACGATTCGATGCAACTATTTCTGCCGCTACTGCTTCCAGAAGGAGGAGCGACGGAGGGCGGATCACCACTGCTTCGATGCACATTCTGTGGGGAAATGGGTCGAGTCCTTCGACCGCCATTTCGGGGCAGGCGAGCGCAATGTCTTGCTCGTGCTCTCTGGCGGAGAGCCAACGCTCGATGAGGAGAACATGCCGCTCCTTCTTGAAGAGCTCTGCCGCAGGAGATACGTGCGCAATGTCCGTATCGACACCAACGCGTCATGGAGCCCGACAGTCTTCAGTGGCATCGAAGACAAGAACAAGATATGGCTGAACTGCTCCTTTCATCCCGACCATGTCGGACTCTTCGAGTTCCTGCACAGGATGGACGAATATCGCTCTAGTGGCTTCAACATCGGGATGGTGACCTTCGTTCTGACCGAGAGCAACAGGGGCCATTTCGAAAGACTGCGCGCCGGGCTGGACCGAGATATCCCCGTCAATCCCAATCCGCTGGTTGATTTCGCTGGAGAATATAATGCGGCGACGGCTGGTGTCTTCAAACAGCGGCTACCTCCGCAAGATCATAGGCACAAATTCGAGAAGGTCGATCCTTCAGGGACTTTATGCTTGCATCCGGCGCTTGCCTATCAGATGAGCCCCAGCGGCACGATCACCGTCGGATGCCATGAGATGAGGAAAGGCAATTTTGTTATGGACGCTGGGCTGCCCGCCTTATTCGAGACCTATACGCGATGCCCCAAGACGCGCTGCGATTGCTCTGATATGTATTCCTTTCAAAAGGGCTGCAGCCGCAACCTCGATCTAAATCCTCTATATAGCTACAAGAAGGCGTTGCTCGGCCAATACCGACAGTGAGGCTAAGCTCTACCCACTGGCATTAAAATTGCTCCGAAGGCATATGATGCGAATTCCAAAACCTTAGGAGAAGATATGAACCATGTATTGGCGTTCATTTTAGTGTCAGTGCCTATGCTGCGGCCCGCCTATGCGGGGGCTATGAATGCTGAGGCTCTCGCGATGCAAGCTCAGGAGGCTGCGCCAGCTACGACTTTCGAGGATAGTCTTCTCGACATCAGGAAGAGGGTCCTTTCCCAGCGCCTAGTGATGCACATGCGGGTGCTCTATGAGAACACCTTGCGCAATATTGGCCGGGGGGATTATCTCAGCATCAAGAACGACTTCAATGCTTTGCTGGAAGATCCGGGAGTCGAGGCGCAGAAGCGCATGGAGGTCATCGGCCAACGGGGCTTGATGGAGGTCGCCTTGGGAGACCTCGATGCGGCGGGGCCGGATATAGACATCGGCATCAGAGCCTTGGACGGCAAGGAGCTGTCGGCTGGCCATAAGGTCTTACTCTCGAACCTGAGGATGCTGAAAGGGCATATCCTGTTCAAGTCCGGACGGGTGGAGCAGGCCCTGGAGGAAGAGGATAAGGCCGTCGCCTTGGATCCAAAGTATGGGATGCCCAATGTTTTCCGAGGCCGGTTCCTTCTGAAGCTGGGAAGATACGAGGAAGCATCGCTGGCCTACGAAAAAGCCGTGAGTCTAGACCCCGCAATAAAGAACAAGAAGAACGTGTGCAAGGAGTTCAAAGCAGCTGGTCAGACTCCACCCAGTTGCGGTACGATTGACTAATCCGTTGGAGTGTGACGTTCCCCCAAGAAACTGGACCGAAACCAAGTTTAAAAAATTGCTAGTTTGAAGTCCTTCCAAAACGGAGGAAGGACCATGAAGAAGAGGTTCACGGAAGAGCAGATTGCGTATGCGCTGAGGCAGAACGAAGATGGAACTCCGGCGACTGAAATATGCCGGAAGATGGGTGTCAGTGAGCAAGCGTTCTACCGATGGCGGCGCAAGTATGCGGGGATGGGTGTAGCCGAACTGCGTCGCCTTAAGGCTCTGGAGGACGAAAACGGCAAGCTTAAGAGGTTGGTGGCGGATCTCTGCCTCGACAAGCACATTCTCCAGGAGGCACTGACAAAAAAAGTCTAAGGCCTGCGCGCAAGAGTGCCCTCGTCGACGATGCGCGCCAGGCCTACAAGATCAGCATACACCGAGGGTGTAAGCTATTCGGACTTCAGCGAAGCAGCTATTACTACCGGGGCCAAGGCAGGGACCAGTCGGTCCTTAGGCTGCGGCTGCGCCAGATTGCGGCTGAACGGCCAAGGTTTGGGTATCTGCGCATCCATACGCTGCTGCGCCGGGAGGGGTGGCGAGTGAACCATAAGCGGGTGCATCGGCTCTATAAGCTTGACGGCTTGCAGGTGCGCACGAAGCGGAGGCGAAAGATTGCCAGCCATGTCCGCGTGCCATTGCCGAGGCCGCAAAGGGTCAATGAGGCCTGGAGCATGGATTTTGTCTCAGACCGGCTGGAGGATGGCCGCAGGCTGAAAATGCTGACGATTGTGGACCAATACAGCCGGGAGTGTGTCACGGTGGAGGCTGCCTTCTCGCTGAAGGGCCAGCAAGTCGTAGCTTGCTTGGAGAGCCAGAAGCTGCGACGTGGGCTGCCGAAGTCAATTACCGTCGACAATGGGCCCGAGTTTATCTCGAAGGCATTAGATGCCTGGGCGTATCGCAACGGAGTTAAGCTACAATTCATTCGGCCGGGGAAACCAATCGAGAATGCCTTCATCGAGAGCTTCAACGGCCGGCTGAGGGATGAATTTCTGAATACGGAGGTCTTCGGGACGCTCGAAGAAGTTAGAGGCAAACTTGAGGTATGGAGGTTCGACTACAACACGACTAGGCCACACGGCTCTATCGACGGAAAAACGCCGTTGGAAAAGGCCAGAAGCATCAAATTAGGGCTTCAAACAACAGAAATTTTAAACCACCATTTGGTCTAGATTTTGGGGAACCCTCATGGAACCCTCAACTCTACTTAACAACGGCCCAGAGAAGGGGGTAAGGTCGTGATGAAGCTATTCTTCTGAGTGACCGCCGACGGTAATCGATGAAGATGCGTCCGGTGACGGACATTCCTTGCTGATGGGAGATATTTTTATGAAACTAAAGCGATGCGTTCTTAAGTCAATTCATCTTGCCGCGCTTGCCCTCGCGACCTGTGTCGGGGCGCACGCGACAACGGACAATATCGACCTGCCTTTCCGCGATGACCCTGAGGTTATTGGGACATGGAAGAGCATCGCTTTCGTGGAATCTACGGAGGGTTTCGTTCCGGATACTAGGCCTGCCGATACCGAGCTTTTCCTAAAAGAACTGGCGTTCCTGCCGCAAGGGCATACCTCGACTCCAATATGGACCTGGACGCAAGGTGTGCTCATCAGCACGGTCGCTAAGACAGCCAGCAAATATACGTTCGAGGATATCGGCGGACTCAGATACATGTTTTTGCAGTGGAAGGGCGGAGACTATACCCGGCTTAATCGGGCCCCAGGATATTACGTCCTAGTCCGCGATTTGGATTTTACCAGGGTCCCCACACCCATGCAGAAGGTCCCCGCCCCCCAGCAGGAAGTTTTCGACGAACATTATTACGAATGTTTGGTGGACTCATCCTCGGCAGGAGGAATTTGTACGCAACCGTCCCCCAGTACATTTCGGCCACAGTCATTGACGGCCTTGCCGCACTATGATTCGAATTCCGCCAAGATGTGGCAATTGGATTTGCGCAAGCAAGACATCCTGAAGTTGTCTCTCGAAGGCAGGACTGCCGACCTCTTGTATGCTGATTTTGATACTGAAACCAAATTCCCCAAGTATCTCCCGAATGGTTTTGCTCCGAAAGCGATCATGGAGCTAGGAAAGAATCCTGGATTGGGTCTTAGGAAACTCCACCAGGAGGGGAATACCGGCAAAGGTGTTGCTATCGCAATCATCGATCAGCCGTTGCTGGTCGACCACCCGGAATACGCGCAACGCCTAAAGTCTTTTGAAGAGATTCATTTGCTCGATCCGCGCGCTCAAATGCATGGCGAGGCCCTGGCTTCCATTGCCGTGGGAAAGAACTCTGGAGTGGCGCCTGGAACGGATGTCTATTACATTGCGAATAACTATTGGGACCGCATAGGGATGAATTACATTTCCCTTGCCAAGGCGATCAGCCGGATAGTTGCTTTCAACGAGGTACTGCCGAAGGGCCAGAAAATCCGGGCGCTGGCTATCGCCCGTGGATTTGAACCATCGGAAAAGGGCTACGCAGAACTTGCGACCGCCATCGATCGGGCCAAGAAGGCCGGCATATTCGTGGTCTCGAGTTCTTTGCAAGACCACTATGGGTTCTCATTCAATGGGTTGGGAAGGGAACCGATGGCGAATCCCGAAAGACCCGCTTCCTATGGCCCGGGGATTTTCTGGCAGAACAATTTCTTCCAACGAGGTGTCGGCGCGTCATCGACCACTCTGCTGGTGCCCATGGATTCTCGCACAGTGGCCGCGCCCGATGGGACCGCTGATTATGTCTTCTATCGCCAGGGAGGCTGGAGCTGGGCGATCCCCTACATCACGGGGTTGTATGCCCTGGCCTGCCAGGTCAAACCGGACATCACGCCCGAACTGTTCTGGAAAAAGGCGCTTGAGACCGGCGATAGCGTAACCATAAAGAAGGATGGGAAGCAGTTCCGGTTAGAGAGGGTCGTGAATCCCCGAAAGCTGATTCAAAGTCTTAAACGGCATTCTTCGTAAATACCTTTGTGGCGGCGGTTGCCTGCACACCGCAAGATGTTTTACTCAAAGTGATGATCCTTTTCCGGGACATTGCGCTGTCTTCCTTCGAGAGGCCGAAGCGGCGATGCGCGGGCGTACTTTTGTATCATAACGCTCGGCAGCCTCTTTCCCCGGAGAGAATCGGATGAACGGATTTTTCGACGCCGCCGTATGCGCCGCCGCCACTCTGGCCGATATTTCGACCGAGAAGGTCCGCCGTTTCCTGATCATCGCCCGCCAGGCTCACGGTTTTCCCCTGGCCGAGAACACGGCCATGCCGGGCGTCCTTGAAGAGCTGCGCCTCATCCGCCAAGGCCGGCCCACCAATGCGGCGGTCCTCTTGTTCGGCCACGAGCCCCAGCGGTTCCTCAGTTCCTCCGGGATCGATTGCACCCACTTCCCCGCGGCCATCGCCTCCGGGCCGGCCGAGTCGGATCAAGCCTGCCAAGGGACCTTGTTCGAAATGGTGGATCAAGCCATGTATTTCGTCCTGTCCCGGATGCCCGGCGCGGAGAGCGGCTCCCCCATCCCCGTCGAAGTGGTCCGCGAGGCCATCGTCAACGCCGTCGCCCATCGTGATTACGCCGGCAGCGGCAAGGTCGAGGTGAGGCTGTTCTCCGACCGTCTGGAGGTCTTCAATCCCGGCTCTTTGCCTCCCGCCCTGACGCTCGAGCAGCTGCGCCAGCCGCACCGATCCGCGCCGGCCAATCCTCTCCTGGCGGAACCCCTCTACCTGACCACCTACAGACTAAGCCGGGGCACCGGCACCGCAGACATGATCGCGCGTTGCCGCAAGGCCGGCCTGCCGGAGCCCGAGTTCAAGTTGGAAGACGGCTTCCTGGTCATCCTGCGCTACGGGCCGGTGGGGGGAGAAGGCGCGGGAGAAGCCGCCGGGGAAGCCGCCCCGCCGGCAGCCCCTGTTGACCCACAAGTGTCAGCCCTGGTGCGCTTGCTGGGGAAGGCCGGGCCTTTGGGCAACGCTGATATCCTGGACCGCCTCGGTCTCAAGGACCGCGTCAATCTGCACAAGCGCTATCTTTCGCCGGCCCTGGAAGCCGGCCTCATCGAACAGACCATCCCGGACAAGCCCAACAGCCGGTCCCAGCGGTACCGGCTCACGGCCAAAGGGAAAGCCCTTTTGAAGTCTTAAGGCCGACCCGCCTCAGCCCCCCCTGCCTGCTGTCCCGGGGGGTATCCGCAGCAGTGGTTTTGAGCTGGCCGTCCAGCGATCCCGATCGATAAAAATGACGGCGATTCCAATATAAATCATATATCGCGGGATGAGTCCGACTGTAGTGCTCACTGTAGTGTTTTGACTGTAGTGCTGGGACTGTAGTGTTTACTGTAGTGTCGACTGTAGTGTCAGCCGATCGCCGAGGGCTGGTCCAGACAGGCGCAGCCTATCTGGACTGATCTGGACGCTTCGCGTCCGGACTTCGGATCATGAAGGATTTGTCCGCGCCTGTTTTATTCGCTGCCTGCCCCTCATCTCGATCGGCGCCCAGGTCGTCACTTGTTGTATGATACCGGCCAGCCCTTTCGATCCAATATGAGATCGCCGCGGCCCTAATCGCCATGACCATGACCCCCGCCCCGCTCCACGCCGGCCTGCCCCCGCTCATCCCGCGCGAGGTCCTCTTCGGCAACCCCGAAAAGACCAACCCCAAGCTCTCCCCGGACGGCAAGAAGCTCGCCTGGATCGCCCCTGATCAGAAGAACGTCCTCCAGGTGTGGGTCAAGACCATCGGCCAGGCCGACGACCGGATCCTCACGGCCGACAAGAAGCGCGGCATCCGCAGCTACTTCTGGGCCCACAACAGCCGGATCCTCATCTACCTCCAGGACGCCGACGGCGACGAGAACTGGCACGCCTACGGCGCGGACCTCGAGTCCGGCAACGTGCGCGACTACACCCCCTTCCAGGGCGTGCGCGCCGACATCACGGCCGCGGACCCCAAGTATCCGGACGAGCTTCTGGTCCAGCTCAACCTGCGCGACCGCCACCTTTTCGATGTCTACCGCCTGGACCTCAAGACCGGCGCCCTGGTCCTCGATACGACCAACCCCGGCGACGTCGAGTCCTTCACGGCGGACGCCGACTTCAGGATCCGCGCCGCGCAGGTCAACACCCCGGACGGCGGCACCGAGATCCGCATCCGCAAGGACGCCAAATCCCCCTGGAAGTCCTGGATCAAAGTCGGTCCCGAGGAGATCCTGGGCTTCGATGACTTCACGGCGGACGGCAAGTCCGCCATCCTGGTCTCCTCGGTCGGCAGCGACACGGCCCGCGTGGTGGAGAAGAACATCGCGACCGGTGTCGAGAAGATCGTCGCCGCCATGCCGGATGTGGACGCGGCCGGGGTCATGATCCACCCCCGCCGCCACATCGTGCAGGCCGTGGGCTTCGCCCGTGGCCGCACCGAATGGACCGTGGTGGACCCCGCGGTCAAGGCCGACTTCGAGGCCATCAAGACCATCTGCGACGGCGACTTCACGGTCATCAACCGCGACGATCAGGACTCGGTCTGGCTCGTGGCCTTCACCTCGGACCACGGCCCCATCCGCTACTACTCCTGGGACCGCTCGGCGCAGAAGGAGACCTTCCTGTTCGTGCACCAGCCCAAGCTCGAAGGCCTGCGGCTGGCCCGGATGCAGGCGGTGACCATCAAGTCCCGCGACGGCCTGGACCTGCACTCCTACCTGACTCTGCCCGTCGGGGTGCCTGCCCAGAACCTCCCGCTGGTGCTCTTCGTGCACGGCGGCCCCTGGGGCCGCGACATGTGGGGCTACAGCTCGTATGCCCAATGGTTCGCCAACCGCGGCTACGCCTGCCTGCAGGTCAACTTCCGCGCCTCCACCGGCTACGGCAAGAAGTTCCTCAACGCCGGCAACCGACAGTGGGGCCTCAAGATGCACGACGACCTCATCGACGCGGTGGACTGGGCGATCACGGAGGGCATCGCGGACTCCAAGAGGGTCGCCATCATGGGCGGCTCCTACGGCGGCTACTCGGCTCTGGCCGCCGTGACCTTCACGCCCGAGAAGTTCGCCTGCTCCGTCGACATCGTGGGACCCTCGAACCTCAAGACTTTGGTCCAGTCCATCCCGCCCTATTGGAAACCCATGCGCGCCACGTTCGACGTGCGCATGGGCAACATCGACGACCCCAAGGACGCGGACCTCATCAAGGATGCCTCGCCGCTCTTCAAGGCGGAGCGGATCGTGCGGCCGTTGCTCATCGGGCAGGGTGCCAACGACCCGCGCGTCAAACAGGCCGAATCCGAACAGATCGTGGCCGCCATTGAGAAGAACCACGGGAAGGTCACCTACGTGCTCTACCCGGACGAGGGGCACGGCTTCGCCCGGTCCGAGAACCGCATCGACTTCAACGCCCGCGCCGAGGCTTTCCTGGGGGCGAACCTCGGCGGCCGCGTCGAGCCCATGTCGGGCGACGCCTATCCGGGCTCGACGGCCGTGGTGAAGGTCGTCGGTCAGTAGGACTAAAGGCCCTTCCGACCCGCCGTCGGGAAGATATAATATGCGGATTGTGATCGCCTTCTTTGCTTCTCGATTGCGGGGCAGAGCCCTGCTCGCCTCCGGCTTGGCTTTGGCAGGGTGCGGCTTTCCCACCCTGAGCCAGGCGCAGGTCAGCCCGGAGAGCATCTACGCGCAAGCCCGCTTGCTCGCTCCGGATCTGCCCGAGCTTTCCGTCCTGCAGCCGGCCGAGGCCCCGGCCGTCGTCCCGGCTCCCGTGCCGGCGGACCCTCGAGCCCTGTACGACGGGATCAGGCGCAGCACGGTGACCCTGCAGGGGCTTGCGGCCGCGCAGCGACAACAGCTTTGGGAAGCGGTCTTCCGGCATCCCGTGGCGGGCCTGGATGATGGGAAGAAACTGAAGAAATACGATCCGCAGGGCTTCATCGGCTTCTGCTTCGGCCGGTCCATGGCGGCGCACCTGCTGGCGCGGCAGAGGGGCCTGGCCGACGATTCGGTGCGCCAGCTCTTCGTCATCGGCGACCTGCGCGAGGGCGCGGACCCGCATTGGCGCTTCCACGTTACGGCCTTGGTCAAGGGCGAGGACGGGGCTTGGTATGCCATAGACCCGATCATGGAGGGTCCCATGACCGTCACGGCCTGGATGGCCGCGGTGCGCAAGACCTGGGACAGGAACCGCAAGGCCAGGCTCTATATGACTCCGGCATCCACGGTATTGCCGGATGTGACGGTGGTGCCTGAGCCGGGCCATGAGACCGGCGCCAGAGTCATCGAGCTATCCTTCGATCCGGCCGGGAAGGCGGGATTCTCGCCCCTGGCCGGGCTGGGAGACGAGGTGTTCGTCGTATCCGCGGAGGCGACACCGAAGTATTTCAAGACCACGGACGCCAAGGCCGGCGCCTTCGACTTCGAAAGCATCCCGGTCAACGACATGCGCGTTTCCTACAACGGCTACTTCGTGGATCTGCTGCGCGATATCGCGTCCGGGGTCCAAAGCCTGATGCTGTCTGAGGTGGTGCCGGACGGTCCCAAGGCTCGGCCGCTGGGTCTGGACCTGGGCAGGCTGCAGTCGCGATAGGATCCCGCCGTCAAAATGACTCCGCACCGCCTGGGGTATGTTCCTCGGAATCCGCTTATCCCTACTGCAATCGTGCGCCGTTTATTTTGATCCGTTCAGTCTCAGCGACCCCAGGCTGGCACGCCTCAAGTCCACCGTTGCAAGAATGATAGAATGTGCCTGGCGCGAGGGAGATGAAGAGTATTATTAGAATAAGCATCGCTTTGATCGCAGCGCTGTTCTTTTCCTCCACCGCGATCCAAGTTCAGGCCGGAACAATCGATGACTTTGGAACCAAAGCCGGCTGGAGTCTCATAAAGTCCGACGGCGTCGATCTCGATTCGGCCGTCGAAAAAGGATCGACGGGGAATGCGATCCGGCTTGATTACGATTTCACAAAGGGCACGGGATACGGCGGTATCCAGAAATCATTCCCGATCGATCTTCCTGACAATTACGAATTCACTTTTTACCTGAAAGCCGAATCCCCGGCCAACAACTTCGAGATCAAGTTCCTGGACCGCACGGGGAACAACGTCTGGTGGGTGAATAACCGCAACTACGATTTCCCGCGCGGGTGGCGAAAGATCCGCGTCAAGAAAAGGCATATCGATTTCGCCTGGGGCCCCACCGCCGACAAAGATCTGAAGCGGGTCGACCGGATCGAGTTCACCGTTTCTTCGTTCGTGGGCGGCAAAGGCACGATCTGGATCTCTGACCTGAGGTTTGAAAAACTGCCGCCAGAAGCGACGGCCTATCCCGTGCCGGCCGTCAAAGCGACGTCGTCGGCAAAAGGCCACGCGCCGGACCTGATCGTCGACGATTCGGATGCGACCTGCTGGCAGAGCAGCGATGCGAAAAGCCAGGACGTCGTGTTCGATTTCAGGACCCACAGGGAGTTCGGGGGATTGCAGATCAATTGGCTCAAGGATCGGTTCTCCTCGGATTTCGGGATAATGACGTCGGAAGACGGCGATAAATGGGAGCAATCCTACACGGTCCAATCGAATCAAAGCGAAGTCAGCTTCATCCGCCTGCCTGAAGCCGAGGCTCGGTTTCTGAAAATAGATATGACCGGAGGCCGTTCCGATAAGGGTTTCGGCATCTGTGGAGTGAAGTTCTTGCCGACCCGGGATTCCGTCACGAAGAATGATTTCCTCATTTACGCTGCAAAAAATTCCCCTCTGGGGGATTATCCCCGCTACTTTGGCGAGCAGGCCTCCTATTGGACCATCACGGGTGTGAACAATGACGTAAAAGAAGCCTTGATCAATGAAGATGGCATGGTCGAGGTCGACAAAGCGAGGTTCTCCATCGAGCCGATGATAAAGATCGGAGATTCCCTCTACAACTGGAGCAACGTCAAGTCAGTCCAATCCATGGGTTTCCCGGCGGAGCAAAGCCAGACCGGAGTCGTCCCGCCATCCGCGGCCGGACTCGAATTTTTCCCGACTGTATCATGGTTGTGCGATGGCCTTCGATTCAGAGCCGGCGTGACGACAAGCGGCGAAGCCAATAAGAATTCAATGCTGGAGATCACCTATTCGTTCGAAAATCTATCGCAGCGGACGAAGGATTTCGAATTCTACCTTCTTATCCGTCCCTACCAGGTGAATCCATACTATCAGTTCCTCAATCTCAGCGGCGGCGCGGGCAGAATAGATTCGATCAAGGAAGAGGACGGCTCCATATCAGTCGACGACAAAGTCGTGCTGCCTCAAAAAAGATATGAGTCCTTTGGCGCCAGCGCTTTCGACGAGGGAAACCTTGTCGATCTGCTGCGAAAAGGGACTTTGCCCCCGGACAAATCCGTCACCGATCGAGCCGGGATGGCGAATGGCGTGATGAAATACCCGCTGAGACTCGGTCCTGGACAACGGACGTCATTCCAAGTCGCGGTTCCATTCTATGGCCGATCGACCGGTGGGAAGCTGACCCCGGAATATGTCCAGGCTGAATCGGATAAGTCGGTCGAATTCTGGAAAAACAAGGTCAGTCACATCAAATTCAACCTGCCCGCTTCCGCCGATCGGATCGTGAACACCTACAGGGCGAACCTCGCCTACATCCTGGTCAACAAGGACAACGCCGGCATCCAGCCCGGGTCGCGTTCCTACGAGCGCAGCTGGATACGCGACGGCGCCCTCACTTCATCCGCGCTGCTTAAATCAGGCATCGTCCCCGAGGTGAAGGATTATATCGACTGGTACGCCGCGTATCAGTATGAAAACGGAAAAGTCCCCTGCGTCGTCGATTCCAGGGGGCCGGACCCCGTCCCTGAAAACGACAGCAGCGGAGAATTGATCTACCTGATCCGCGAATATTTCAACTTCACCCATGATGTCGCTTTTCTCAGGGCGAAAAACAAGTATGTCCTGAAGGCCGTGGAATACATCGCAGCCTTGATCGCCGAAAGGTCGACGGATCAGTTCAAGCATGGCAACGACAGCATGCGGGCCCGCTACGGCCTTGTGCCGGAATCCATCAGCCACGAAGGCTATTCCGCGAAGCCGATGCACTCCTATTGGGATGATTTCTTCATCCTGAAAGGTCTCAAAGACGCCGCCGACATCCAGAAAATACTCGGCGAAAACGAATCCCACGAACGGATCGCGAAGATCCGCGACACATTCAGGGAGAATCTTTACCACTCGCTCCGCCTGGCGATGAAGACGCATAAAATCGATTATTTGCCGGGCTGTGTCGAGCTGGGCGATTTTGATGCGACTTCGACCGCCATCGCTTTGGCCCCCTGCAATGAGCTGAAAAATCTTCCCGAACCAGAGGCCCACAACACTTTTGAGAAGTATTTTCGATTTTTCAAAGGCCGGAGGGACGGAAAAGTCGCATGGGACAAATACACTCCTTATGAGAATCGTCTGATCGGCTCATTTATCATCCTCGATCAACCTGACAGGGCGCATGAACTGATAAAATTTTTCTTGAATGATCAGCGTCCGCAGGGCTGGTATCACTGGGCTGAAGTGGTCTGGAAGAATGACCGCCAACCGGGGTACATCGGAGATATGCCGCATACCTGGGTCGGAAGCGATTTTCTGAATGCGATCAGATCGATGTTCGTTTACGAGGATGAGTCTGATCAGTCGCTGGTAGTGGCCTCCGCGATCTACCAGGACTGGATCGACTCGCCTGACGGGATGTCGATCGAGAATCTGCCGACCTATTACGGCGAAATCTCTTATGCGATCAAGAGGGACAAGAATAGATACCGTTTTGCCATCACCGGCGAGGCCAGGCTTCCAGCCAACGGCATTAAAATCAAGAACTTCAATGGGTCGAAACGCCCGGCGAAAGTGACTGTGAACGGAGCGGAGCAGCAGGATTTCAATGAAAAGGAGATCCGGGTCAAAACCTTGCCGGCTGAAGTGATGATCGACTATTAGGCCCACTTGGTAAGGATCCGTTCCAGAATCCGGATCGACAGGACAATTTATGGATGAAAAAGAAACTATAGCGCCGTGCCTCGCGTCACCGGAAGAGAGAACTCATTTTTCGCAGTTAGCCGCCTATGGCGCGGGGGGGATCATCCCCATCGCGCTTTTCAATATCGCGGGGTTGCTCGTCGGTCTGATGGGGACCATCAGCCTGGGATTGAGCGCCTTCTGGCTGGGAGCCATCATGATCGTTCCCCGATTGTGGGATGCGCTGTCGGATCCCTTCATCGGGCATATTTCCGATAACACGCGGACCCGCTGGGGGCGCCGCCGTCCTTTCCTCCTGATAGGCGGAATGCTCGTGGCGGTCTGCTTTGTGATCATCTGGTGGATCCCCAAGGGCGATATGGTCCGCACATGGTTCCCGTCGGATACGGGATACCAGTGGTTCCAGCTTTCCTACATTCTTTTTACCCTTCTGCTGTTCTTCACGGCCTGCAATATCTTCGAGATCCCTCATGGCGCGCTCGGCATGGAATTGACGACTGATTATCATGAACGGACGCGCCTTTTCAGCGCCAAAAGTTTCGTGGGGAATCTCTTCGCCATGGGGACTCCCTGGCTTTTTGCATTGGCCAGCATGGAGGTTTTCAAAGGCCCCGGAGGCAATGAGGCCGACGGCATGCGTTATGTGTCGTTGATGATCGCGGCCATCCTGATCCCGCTTTCGTTCTGGTGGACCTGGACATTGCGCGAACCGGGATTCGTCAAAGCCGCAAAGCATGAGAAAACGCCGTTCTGGCAGGACATGAAACGCACCGGCGCCAACAGGAACTTCATCATGCTGACGCTGACCGTTTTTACTCTCGCCATGGGGTTCAACTTCGTCCAGCTGCTGGGGTCCTACATCCCTATTTTCTATGTTTGCGGAGGCGACAAGGCGGTCGGCGCCACGCTGCTTGGGATCAACGGTACCGTATGGGCCATCACCGGGCTGCTCGCTGTCTTCCCGCTCAACTGGATCAGCCCCAGACTCGGCAAACGCAACACACTCACTGTCGCTATTTTGCTCATGTGCCTGGCGCAGCTTTCCAAGATCGTCTGCTACAACCCGAATCATCCCTACCTGATCATCATCCCCACGATGCTGCTCTCGGCCGGCATGCTCTTTTTCTTTACCCTGGGGTCATCCATGGTGGGCGACATCTGTGATGAGGACGAACTGAAGACGGGGTACCGGGCCGAAGGAAGCTATTACGCGATATTCTGGTGGTTCATCAAGATGGGGACGGCCCTGGCCAGCTTGGTGGGGGGGGCATTGATCGTGCTCACCGCATTCGATCAGATCCAGGTCACGCAAGTCGATCGCATCCAGGGAGACGTGAAGGAGATGCGCGCCGTGGTCCAGTCCTGGAAAGATTATAAGGGACCCGCTGCTGCCGATGCCGCCTGGCTTGCGAATGCCAAGACCCTGAATAAGGATGCTCTGAAGGAGTCGAGAGAATTCCTGACCTACCTCGAAAAGGAATTGAAAAAAGACCCGGCCGATGGCAATCACAATCTTGCGGCATACCCCGCCGAGAAGAAAAACATGCTGCAGAGCTCTTCGTCGAAAACAAAGGCTGCTGTCAGCGACCTGGAACGGCTTCAGGGACAGCTGGGGAAAACCGGACCCGAAACCCAGCCCTCCGAGATCGATTCGCTGGTCAGTCAAGCCATTCCATTGGCGCTTCAGACCAAGGCGGAGAAAGCCCGGATGCATTCCTTCGAGCTCAAGTCGCACCTGGAGGGCAAAGCCGCCGCAACCGTGAACAGCAAGGATCATTACCAGGAGCTCATGCGGAATGTCTCTGGAGTCTGCAGCCGGATCGAGGCCGTGAACACGGCTTCACCCCCGGATCTTCTTGATGAAGAACTTGGCCACATTGAGAACATCATCGCGCCGCTGACCAAGCAGACCCCATACACTCTTTTTATGATAAGGGTCGTCGAGATCGGCCTTCCCTTGCTGCTGAGCATCTTCTCGATCATCTTCCTCCGCCGCTATTCTCTGACCGAGAAACGAAGCCATGAGATCAAAGACCTTCTGAAGCAGAGGAATGCGGAAAGAGCCAATGCGCAAGCCGCTGCATGACGAGCGAATGAGCAACAATCCACGATCGGCGAGTGAAAATGAAATTCACTGTTAAAAACGATGCTTTTGTCCTGGATGATAAGAAAGTCTTTCTCATTTCCGGGGAGATCCATTACTTCAGGATAAAACGCAGCCTGTGGGACAAACACCTGGATGCAGCCAGGGACGCAGGATTAAGGACGATAAGCACTTACATCCCCTGGGCCTGGCATGAATCGCAGGAAGGCGTCTTTGATTTCGACGGAGAATCATGCCCTGAGCGCGACCTCAAAGGCTGGCTGCGGCGATGCCAGGCTCACGGACTGACATGCATCGTAAAGCCCGGGCCGTTTATTCTTGCCGAGTTCCGCGGGGCTGGATTGCCCGATTGGTTCATGGATCAGCATCGTGATGAAGTGAAGATGCGCAACAGCGAGGGGAAAATCGTTGCGAGCGATGGGGTCAGCCTTTTCAACAAGAAGTACCTTGAAAAAGTAAGCCTCTGGTACGATCAGATCATGCCGTTCATCAGTGAATGCCAGGTTTCAGCAGGCGGTCCGGTCATCATGATGCAGGTCTGCAACGAGATCGGCGTTTTCTCGTGGCTCGCCAGACAGGCCGATTACGGCAATGCCGTCAGGGATCGTTTCATCGCCTACCTGTCGATAAAATTCCACAGCATCGACGAGATCAACAAGCTCTGGGGCACGGCATACGATGATTTCTCCCTTATCGAACTGCCGCCCGACGGCAGGCTCCCTTATGCGTCAAGGGAGGATCGCGGCCGCGACCACGAATGGCACTGTTTCTGGCGGACCTATTACGGCGATTACCTCAGGATGCTCGCGGGCATGGCGCGCAAGCGGGGCGTTACGGTTCCCCTGTATCACAATCTCCCCGGATGGATCTACGGGAATGGCTATGAATTCCCGGTCAACATAACCATGTACGAAGACCTTTTCGGGGGGAAGAGCGAGATCAATTTCGGGGTCGATCATATCCCAGAATTCATCTCCTATCGCAACCTCCACGACGACCGGATCATCAATGACATAACCTCCGCCATGCAGGGCGGCAGACCGATGTTCGCTGCCGAGTTCCAGTGCGGCTCGCGCGAATATCACGTTGTCCCCAATCCCCGCGAGCTGGAGCTTTTCTACAAAGCCAGCGTGGCCAACGGTCTCACCGGCTGGAACTATTACATGTTCTCGCAGGGACGCAATCCGCGCCGCAAGGGATATTCCGGGGAAACCTTTTACTGGTTCAGTCCTCTGACCGTGGAAGGCGAACGCACTTCCGCCTTTCCCCTTGTCAAACGGATGAACAGCATCATCAAGACCAACGAAAGCCTTATCGTGAATGCGAAACGAAAGGCCGAAGTCTGCGTCCTTTTCTATCCTCCGCACTATGCGACGGAGCTTGAGCGGCCCGAGACCGGGGCGTGCGATCTGAGGTTCGTGCCCAGCGCCATCCGCCGTCCCGCTTATTTCGACGGGTTGCTCAAAATCCTGCAGGTTTTGAATATCGATTATGATATGGCCGACTTAAGCCAGGCGACGGCGGCCGATCTGGCGAAATACAGGCAAGTATGGGCATTTGCGACAGACGAAATGGACGCCGCGCATCAGCAGGTCCTTGTGGATTACACCAAGGCCGGAGGCAATACGGTCATTTTCCCGTATTTGCCTGATCGCGACCTGTCTCAGAGACCTTGCAGCGTTCTTCGCGATGCGTTGTCGGTTTCGCCATCCGGCAAGGAAGCGATCGATTCGCCTCTGGTCGACATCTGTGGTCTGAAAGACATCAAATGCGCAAACCCCCAGATCACTTATAGCGAAGGATCACTCGCCGGCGCCGAAGTCATTGCCCGGACGATCGCGGGGACTCCGTGCGGATTCGCAAAGCCGTTCGGTCAAGGATCCCTGACCCACCTGGGGACCTGGCTCGGGTTCGATACGGAAGGCCATAAACCGGTCTATGAGGAGATCCTCAGGAGGTCGGGGGCCGAGCTCAGGCAGGCGTCGAGCGACAACGAGCACATGGTCGTCAGGGAACGTTTCACGGATGACAATGCCGCGGTGCTGTTCGTCGGGAATTATTACAACGAAGAACAATGCGGCCAGGTCGTTTACACGCATCCGGCCACCGGTGAAAAGATCAGGATGCCTCTTGCAAAGGATCGAATGCTGTGGCCGGCCTTGTACGGCATCCTGACCCCGGTGTGCCTGAAGGTTTCCGACGGATTGAGGATCCTTCACTGCACTTCGGATATTCTTGGAATTTCAGAGTCGAAGGGTTCGCTCGGGATCGCTCTATACGGGGATCGAGACCTGGCGGGAGAGATCGTCTTCGAAGGAGAAGCGACGAGCGGGATAAAATCCGCGAGAATCGATGGCGAACCTGCAGCGCTGATCCATGTCGGGAAAAGGATCGTCCTGAACTACAGCCACAAGCATAAGAAAGAGCAGTCTCTCATCGTCGAATTGTCATGAATATAAAAAATCCCGCGGGACTATCATTCGATTTCCTCGAGAACGGCTCCATCAGGAGCATCGAGGCCGCCCCGATAAGGATAAGCCTGAAGGCGGGCACGCCTTTTACAAAAGCCGGATCGAATCTATACCTGAGGAAAAGAACCAGCCCGTTCGAATACACGGCATTGTTAGGCCCGGGCAGCAACAGCCGCTTTGAGATCCTGGGAGATTCTTATTCGGCCTGGGGAAGCTGGGCCGGGCTGGATTATGAATGCCGCCTCCGGCTTTCTGAAAAAAGCCGGAGTTGGCAATGGCGCGTCGATATTTCCAACAATTCGGAAGACCCCGCGGAGCTTGACTTGTTTTATGTCCAGGATATCGGGTTAAAGCCCATCTCCGACGGGCTGACCAATGAATATTATGTGAGCCAGTACCTTGAACGGCGCATTCTGGAAGACATCCACCATGGCGCAGTCATCTGTTGCCGCCAGAATATGAAGGAACCAACCGGCCATCCCTGGCTGATGATGGCATGCCAGGAGCGTGCCCTGGCCGCAAGCGTAGACGGCATGACTTTTTATGGCAAAAAATCCAGAGAGACAGGCATCCCGGAAGGTCTGCATTCCAGCAGGCTGGGAGGCGAATACGCAGGCGAATCATCCGTCCTGACGCTGCAGGAAGCCCCATTCGAAATCGCCGCGGCTGGCGGTCATCATCAGAGCGTGTTCTGTGCGACCTACCTGCCGGATCATCCCCTGGCGACATCGGATGCGGACCTGGAGCGCCTCCCTGTTCTCTGGTCCGAGTTCGGGGAGGGAAATCCGGATCGCAATACCCGTGAGCCGCGCCATCCGGCGGCAAATATTTTCAACACGGCCGGCTTTATGCCTGTCGATGACTTGAGTGATGAAGAGATCGACCGGTTTTTCGGCAAGGAAAAACGTCATTGCGAGACCGAGGATGGGAAGCTCATATCTTTCTTCTGCGAGGAAAGCACGCATGTCATCCTGCGGGCAAAGGAGATCCTTGCCGACCGGCCGCACGCCCATATCATGCAGGCCGGGGCGGGATTCACGCCTGATGAGAACATCGTGTCGACGACTTCGTTCGCATTCGGCATATTCAATTCCCACCTTTCGCAGGGGAATACGAATTTCAACGTTTTCCTCTCCATCTGCAACAGCCAGTTCGACCTTGAACCCGAGGTCGGACAACGGATCATCGCCGAGGTCGATGGCCGGAGATATCTGCTCGGAGTCCCCTCCGCCTTTGAGATGGGTTTGAATCATTGCCGCTGGATCTATAAATACGGGGGGCACTGCTTCCAGGTCCGCACGTGGACGTCGAAAGCCGTCCCGCAGGTGAACATGGATTTTAAAGTGCTGAGCGGAAGCAAAGTGAAACTGCTTATCACCCACGATTTCGATCGCCTCAATGGCTGGACGATGACCGCGGGAAGCAATCGTGATGAATACATCGCCAAACCCAAAGCCGGCAGCATGATCGCCGGGAAATTCCCACAGGCGCGGTTCAGGATGATCGTCCAGGCTGGCAACGCCGACTACAGGGCCTGCGGCGATGAAGCGCTCTATGACGATCATAAAGACCACGGGAGCCGGCTGTTCGTCCTCGACGTGCGGGAAACGGATGATTTCTGCGTCAGTTTCGCCGCTGAAGTCCGCGCGGGCTTTGACGCTGTAAGGATCGACGACCCGGATAGACAGTGGGCGCAGGATCGTCGGGATGCACAGGCCGCATGGCAGACGTTGAGCTTGAACCTCGATTTGAAAAGCGAGCACGCTGACATCCTGGCCACGCGGGAGATCCTCCCCTGGTTCGGCATGAATGCGCTCATTCATTTCCTCACGCCGTATGGGCTGGAGCAGTTCAGCGGGGCGGCATGGGGGACCCGCGATATTTCACAGGGGCCGATCGACTTGCTGCTGACCATGGAGAAATATGCGGAAGCCAAGACGATACTCCGCAAAATCTTCTCGAATCAGAATCCTGATGGCGGGTGGCCGCAATGGTGGATGTTCGACAGCTATTCGAACATCCGGGCGGATGAAGCGCACGGAGACATAATCTACTGGGCCATCATCGCTCTGAGCAACTACATCAAGGCGACCGGAGATCTGAAGATCCTCGAAGAGGCCCTGCCTTATTTTCATGGAAAGGGCTCGGTCAATGCCGAAAAAAAACCGCTCGGCGAGCACGTCGACAGGCTTATCAGGATGATCGTTGATTCCTTCATCCCAGGCACGGCGCTGGTGCCTTTTGGCGGAGGCGACTGGAATGATTCGCTGCAGCCTGTCAGCAAGGACCTGGGACGGCGCATGATCTCGAGCTGGACCGTTGAGATGAATTACCAGGCCTTCAATCAATACCAGGTCGTTTATGAATTGAGCGGGGACAGCAAAAAGGCCGCGGAACTCAAGGATGTCTGCGAACGGATAAAGGCCGACTTCAATAAGCGCCTGGTCAAGGATGGCATTGTCGCGGGATACGGCCTCGTCGAGCCTGATCGCAGCATAAGCGTTCTGCTTCACCCGCAGGACGCCAAAACCAACATACATTACAGCCTCCTGCCGATGAACCGCGGCGTCATCAGCGAAATATTCACCGCAGAACAGGCCGCCCATCACCAGGATCTCATTGAAAGACATCTGAAAGGTCCGGATGGAGCCCGGTTGATGGACCATCCCCTGAAGTACAAGGGGGGCATCCAGGAGCTTTTCCAGAGAGCCGAAAGCAGCACCTTCTTCGGCCGAGAGATAGGGCTCATGTATGTTCATGAGCATATCCGGTATGCCGAATCATTGGCAAAAACCGGCCGGGCCGATGCTTTTATAAAAGCGCTGCGCCAGGCCAACCCGGTCGCTTACCGGGAGATCGTTCCTTGCGGGGATGTCCGCCAGTCGAATTGCTACTACAGCAGCTCGGATGTCACATTCAAGAATCGTTATGAGGCGGATGAGCGCTACGAAGAGATAAAGACCGGGAAGATCATGCTGAAAGGCGGCTGGAGGGTATATTCCAGCGGCCCGGGCATCTATGTCGGCCTGGTCGTTTCGCGGCTATTGGGTCTGCGTATTGAATTCGGGAATGTCGTAATCGATCCGGTCATGCCGCGTGCTTTCGACGGCTTCTCCGCTGCGCTGGATCTGCTGGGCCATCCGGTCACTTTCCGTTATTCGGTGAAGAGAGACTGTTTCGGTCCGAAGGCCATTGCGATCAACGGCATTCCGATAACGTTCACGAGGGAAGAGAACAAATATCGCCAAGGTGGAGCCGTGATCCCGACGGATCGGTTTTTCGCCGGAATGAGCAGGCAGGACAACAGGATAGAGATACAACTGTGAATGCCCCCGGGGCATCTTGTGCTCGCTTCGTCTCGTCTCGAGCCGAGGCCCGTGTGCCGCCAGTTGTAGTATCATAACGGGGCCATTCCCCCATCATGAGCCCGGCTCCCCGCTAGAATGGACGCCCCAGCCCTGCGCACGCCCCTCATCCTGCGCAACCGGAACATGTTCCTCATCTGGTCCGGCCAGGCCCTGAGCCAGATGGGCACGCGCATGTACCAGATCGCGCTGGCTTGGTGGATCGTCACGACCGGCGGGGGGGGCAAGGAAGTCGGCCTCTTCATGGTCGCGGGCGCCCTGCCCGCCCTCGCTTTCGTCAAAGTCATCGGCAAGACCGTGGACCGCCACCGGAGCCGCGGCGTGCTCATCGCCTGCGATCTCTGCGCCTTCGCCACCACCGCCGTCGTCGTCCTCCTGTTCCGCGCCGAGCGCCTGGGCTTTGCCGGCGCCTGCGTCGCGGGCTTCTTCCTGGCGCTGGCCCAGGCCTTCTTCGACCCCGCCCTGAGCAAGGCCGTGGCCGAAGCCGCGGCCCCGGAAGACCTCGAAGCCGCGGTCGCCTTCCAGTCCTCCACCCAGTCCTTGGCCAGCTTCGCCGGCGCCATGGCCGGGGCCCTGCTCATCGACCGCATCGGCATCCTTGGAGTCATCATCCTCAATGCCTTGAGCTTCCTCGTCTCGGCCGGAGCCAACGGCCTCCTCGACATCCCGCCCGCCGTCCGGGCCGCGACGCCGGCCGCGGCACCTGCGGGACATCCGATACCGCAGGCGCCGGATTCGTCGGCGGGCGCGGCCTCGGCCTGGGAGACGCTGCGGCAGACGCCTTGGCTCAAGAAAGTCCTCATCGGATTCGGCTGCGTCAACTTCTTCCTCACGCCGATCCTCGTGGTCCTGCCCCTCTACGTGAAGATCACCCTGGGGGGCACGGCGACCTGGCTCGGCTGCCTGGAAGCCGCGATCTGGCTCGGCATCCTGGCCGGCACCTTCGCTTCCCGATGGGTCCCCACCGGCGCCGTCCGTAAGGAAATCCGTCCGGACGGCGCCTGCGGGACTTCCGATACCGCAGGCGGCACGGTGCCCGGCGTCCTGCGCCTCGGCGCCGCCTGCATGCTGCTGCTCGGCGTCGCGCTGGTCCTGCCCGGCGTCTTCGTGCACGGGGGGCTCTTCGGCGCCGCGCTCTTCTGCGCCGGCTGCGCTGTGGGCGTCAACAACGTCAAGTTCATCACGCTCTTCCAGGAGCGCGTGCGGCCCGAGCTCAAGGGCCGCTTCTTCGCCCTCATGCAGGCGCTGCTCAGCTTCACCTTCCCCGCCGCCTTCTTCCTCTTCGGACTCCTCGCCGAGATCGTGGCCCCGCCCAAGGTCTGCCTCATCCAGGCCTTCGGCGTGCTGGCCCTCTCGGGATACTTCCTGCGCCTCTCCCAGACCACGGAGGTCAGACCGTGACGAACATGAAAGGATTCGATTGCCGGTTCGTGGAGCCGGACGACGCTTTTGACCTGATGCGCCTTTACCAAGGCTCCATCCCTAGGATCAAGTCGGACGCGTTGTTCCTGGACCTCGCGCGCCTGCGCGGGGAGATCGAGACCAACGGCCGTTATTGGGCCGTGGCCGCGGCCAAGGGCCAGCTCGTCGCCTTGGTGGCGCTCCAGCACGACGCGGAGAACCGCCTAGGGCGCGTGCGCCGCATGTACGCGGCCGGACCCGAAGCCGAGAAGCGCGAGGCCCTGTCGGTGGCGCTCTCCTTTCTTATGGAGAGGATCACGTCCGAAGGCAGCACCGATCTGATCTACTCCACCACGCGCACCTTGACCCTCGAACAGCAGGACCTCGCTCTGGAGCAGGGCTTCAAAGTCCTGGGCGTCTTCCCCAATGCGGTCCATGCCGACCCCCGGCGGCTCAACGGCCTGAGCGCCTGGTACGCGCCGGATGTGCTGACCAAGCGCCGGCACGCCGAGTTCAGCCTGCATCCCGTCGTCGAGCCCTTTTTTGAGATCGTGCGCAAGCAATGCGACCTGCCCAAGCAGGGCACGGCGAAGGTCCCGGCTCCGCCCGAGGGCCTGGAACCGTGCCCGCCGCTGGAGATGGTCGAGGCGCCGCGCTTCGTGGCCGAGCGCTACCGCCAGGTCAAGGCCCGCAAGAACCTGTCGGTCAATTACTTCCCCTTCGAGACGCCCAACATCCTCTTCACCAGCCCCGACGGCAAGGTCGAGGTGTTCGTGCGGCTGGTCAAGCAGACGCGCTTCGCCTGCATCCTGGGCGAGCACATCACCGGCGCGGTGGACCCCGTGCGCCTCTACCGCGACGTGGCCGCGGCGCTCTACGCCAGCCGCGTCATCTATATCGAGGTGATCAACGACGCGGCGGACGTCCTGAGCACGGAGTGCATCCTGCGCGCGGGCTTCGTGCCGTGCGGCTACCTGCCCTGCCTCAAGCCCGCGGGCGATAAGCGGCGCGACTATGTGGTTTTCGCCCGGTCCTATGAGTACTTCACCTACCCGAGGCTGAAGGTCAACTCGCTCTATCTGGATTATCTGCGGGAGTACTGCAAGGCCCGGGCGGCGATGTCCACCCGCGACGCTTAGGGCGCGTCGGCGCCCCGGCACGGACCGTCCTCAGGGAATTCCTTGACGGTCATGTGCTGAAGCCGGCTAGAGCCCGGCGCCGACCTTCTCGCCCTTGAGGATGAGCTCGCGCGCCGCGTCGACCTTGCCCCAGACGTTGCACATGAGCGCGCCGCGGATGCGGCCGTCCTTGAGGTAGTAGACCCAGCCCCGGCGGTTCTCTTCCTGCCACTCGCAGCGCGTCTCGAGGCTCGCGTCCACATCGCCCACGGCCTCATAGCCGAAGTCGAAGAGATCGGAGAAGAAATAGGGCAGATAAGCGTAGGGCTGCCGGCCGCCGGCCATGTTGTCGCCGGCGCACAGGCCCTGGGCGCGGGCGTTGTCCCAGTGCTCCATGCGCAGACGCCGCCCCAGCGCGAGGCACGGGAACGCGGCGAGGTCTCCGGCCGCGTAGATCCCCGCCCGGGAGGTCTCTAGGAACTCGTTGACCACGACCCCGCCGCGCAGGATGAGGCCGGCCTCGCGGGCCAGAGCGGTCTGCGGCGCGATTCCCACCCCGACTGCGACCAGGTCCGCATCGATCTCATGGCCGGCTCGGGTGCGGGTGCGCAGGCGCCCCCGCACGCTCTCGATGGCGACGGGCTCGTCGTTGGAGAGGACGTTGACGCCGCGGTCCTGATAGACCCTCTGCACCGCGCGGCCCAGGCCTTCGGGGAGGACCCGCCGGCACAGGGTGGCAGACGGAAAGATCATGGTGACGTCCACCTTGTTCATGGTCAGCGCGGCCGCGATCTCGGAGCCGATGAAGCCGCCGCCGATGACCACCGCCGACCGGCCGGGCGCGGCCTTCTCGCGCAGATGCAGATAGTCGTCGAGAGTGCGGAGGTAGCACACGCCTTCCAGGCAGCCGCCGGGGATGGGGAGTCGGCGGGGCGCGCCGCCCGCGGCCAGGAGCAGGCGTTCGTATCGGATGCGCCGGCCGAGGGAGTCCGAGAGCGTCTTGTGCCGGGCGTCGATCGCGACGGCCCGGTGCCCCAGGGCGAGGGTGATGCCTTCCTGCGCATAGAAGTTCTCTTCATGCAGCCGGATCTGCGCGACGGTCTTGGTCCCGGTCCAGAGCTTCTTGGACAGCGGCGGGCGGTCGTAAGGCAGATGCTTCTCCGCGCCCATGAGTAGGATGTCGCCGCTGTGGTCGCGCTCGCGGATGGCCTGCGCCGCCGAGACTCCGGCCAGCCCAGCGCCCACGATCACGTAACGGTGGGATTGTGTCGCCATGGCCGCCTCCCCATGTCATAGGATGGATCAGGCGCGGCAAATTAATGTCAAATCCGGGCGGGCCGGGGGCGGTTTTCATATCCCCGCGTGAGTTCCACAATTTCATATAATGCCATCTCCCGTGTTTGACCGGATCCGGCTCTTCCTCTTCGGCGCGCCCCGCGACCTTAACGACCCGCAGCTCTACCATAATGTCTCGCTTGTCGCATTCCTGGCCTGGGTCGGATTAGGCGCGGACGGCCTTTCCTCCTCTTGCTATGGTCCGGACGAGGCCTTTCGTACTTTGGGCCCACATACGCACTTCGCCATCCTGTTGGCTCTGATGACCGCAGTCACCATCGGTGTCATTGCCATCGCCTACTCCAACGTCATCGAGCATTTCCCCGGCGGCGGCGGCGGCTACCTGGTGGCGACCAAGCTCCTCGGCGAGAAGGCTGGCGTGGTCTCCGGCTGCGCTTTGCTCGTCGATTACGTCCTGACCATCACGGTGTCGATCGCCAGCGGCTGCGACGCGCTCTGGTCCTTCCTTCCTCCTCAGTGGGCGAGCTACAAGCTCGTGGCGGAGTTCGGCATCCTCCTGTTCCTTGTAGTCCTGAATATGCGCGGGGTGAAGGAATCCGTCACCATTCTGGTCCCCATCTTCATGCTCTTCGTGTTCAGTCACGTTTTCGTCATCCTCTACGCCTTGGGCAGCCATCTGACTGGGCTGCCGGCCATCTTCCATGGCGCCGCCGCGGACTTGCACTCGTCGGTCCATTCGATCGGCGGATTGGCAGTGGGGCTCATCCTCCTGCGCGCCTATTCCATGGGCGGAGGCACCTATACGGGGATTGAGGCCGTGTCCAACGGGATCACAATCCTCCGTGAGCCTCGGGTGCAGACCGGCAAGAGGACCATGGCGCTCATGGCCGTCTCCCTCGCTTTCACGGCCGGCGGCATCCTGCTGGGCTATCTGCTGGTCGGGGCCATGCCAGAGGCGGGCAAGACCATGAATGCCGTCCTGTTCGACAGGCTCTTCGCTTCCTGGAAACTCGGAACGCTGCCCCTGGGGCAGGGCATCGTCATCATAACCTTGGTCTCGGAGGCGGTGCTCCTTTTCGTCGCGGCGCAGACGGGATTCTTGGATGGACCGCGCGTTTTGGCCAACATGGCCGTGGACTCCTGGATGCCCCACCGTTTCTCCCAGCTCTCCGAGCGCCTAGTGGCCAAGGACGGCATCCTGCTCATGGGCGCCGCTGCTGGGGCCGTTCTCCTCTACACTCACGGCGACATCACGATGTTGGTAGTCATGTATTCCATTAACGTTTTCCTTACCTTCTCGTTGACCACGCTGGGCATGGCCCTGCACTGGTTCAAGGAGCGGCAGACGCAGCCGCGCTGGAAGAGCCAGCTCGCCATCCAGACCACGGGCTTAATCATGTGCCTGAGTATCCTCTGCGTCACTCTCTACGAGAAGTTCTCGGAGGGCGGTTGGGTCACCGCCGTCATCACCAGCTGCGCCATTGGTATGTGCTTCCTCATCCGGCGCCATTACCGAAAGGTGCGCCATGAGATGCGCAGGCTCGACAGCCTGCTCGATATCCCGGTGCCTCAGGATAAGCCGGAACTCCTCCCGCTGGACAAGAAGGCTCCTACCGCCGTGGTCATGGTGGGCGGTTTCTCCGGTTTTGGGCTACACCAGATTCTTTCTATCCAGCGTCTATTCCCCTACTATTTTAAGAACTTCGTCTTCGTCTCGGTCGGCGTGGTGGATTCGGGGAACTTCAAGGGCTCCTCCGAAATCAAACGGCTCGAAGAACGAACCGGCCAGGAATTGCAGCGCTACGTCACCTGGTGCCAGGCCCACGGTTTCCAGGCCGCCTTCCGTTTCTCCATGGATATCGAGGTGGTCCAGGCGCTCGATGAGCTTTGCCATGAGGTGGCCCGTGAGTTCCCGCGCGCCATCTTCTTCACGGGCAAGCTCATCTTCAAAGAGGAGAAGTTCACCCAGCGGCTCCTCCATAACGATACGGCGTTCGCTCTGCAGAGGCGGCTGCAGTTCTCCGGCCTGCAGACCGTGGTCCTGCCCATCCGCGCCACCTAGATCCCGCGGTCGCGGCCGCTTCCGCCAACGTGCGCACGCTCGGCACGGGCGTTTTCTTAAAGAAGCACCTGCGCGGGATCCTGTCTAGGTGCGGGTCCGGCGACTCCAGGCGTAGGTTCTCCGGGTCCTTTTCTGGTACCCAAGGTCCTAAATCGTCCTGGGCCCATTTGCAGGCCCTCCTTGGCCCAGCCGGCCCAGGGAGACCTTCGGCCAGGGATGTATACTGGGACCATGATGAACAAGACGATTTTGATCGGGCTGATGCTCATTTCCTCTATCGCATCCGCCGCTTCGGCTTGGGAAAAACTTTCCGGACAGAGCAGCGCCGTCAAGGCGAAGCTCTGCGTGGTCGTGCGCTCTCAGCAGGAGTGGGGCGCCCTTTGGACCAAGCACACCGGCGGCAAGGCCGAGGGCCGGCCGGCGGTCGATTTCACCAAGGAGATGGTGGTGGCCGTGTTCCTGGGCGAGCGCCGCACCGGCGGCTACAAGGTGGATATCAAGCTCATGCCCGACCCGTTCGAGCCCAAGACCCGGATCGTGGTCTTCTACCGCGAGGTCCGGCCGGACTCCGGCAGCTTCAACATGGAGATGATCTCCCAGCCTTACGTGATGATCAAGATCCCCCGCAAGCCCAATGTGGATTGCGAGGAAGACGGGACCATGTCGATCCCGGAGCAGCAGCCTGCCCAGAAGAGCGTCTTCTCCCCGGAGCAGACGATGCACATCCAGAAGACCGTCGACCAGCTTCAGTCCTTGGCCGCCGACAGCCAGGCCCTCTTCAGATAGCCGGGCCAGGACCGATCCCCCGCCGCCGAGGCTGAGTCAGCGCGCCTGCATCCGGGAGAGCTGTTCGGCCAGATCGGGATCGTTGAGCAGCTCCTTGAGCTTGGCGCTGCCGAGCAGGGCCGCGGTGTCTCCGGACGCCAAGGCCTTCCGGATCGACGGGTCCGCGAGTACGGCCTTGAGTTGGGGGTCGTCCATGAGCGCCTTGAGGTGGGGGTCGTTCAGCAGGGCTTGCGCGGCGTGCGGGTCTTTCTGGGCAGCCAGCATCTTCTGGATGCCGGAGAGCGCGGGCAGATGCAGCGCGGCGAAGAGGTTGTGCGAGCGCACGAAAGCGACGGCCGCCGAGTCCTTGGTCTGCGAGTCGAAAGTCCCGACGGCCTGGGTCAGGGGTTTTTCGAAGAACAGCAGGGCCGACAAGGCGACGAAGATCCCGGCTGTCGCCTTGCCCGCGCCCAGGACGAAGCCCAAGGCACGGTTGACCGGCCCGTTCTCGTGGTCTTGGAAGAGTCTGGCGAATAGGAAGTGGGTGACGATAGCCCCGATGGCCGAGAGCAGGGCGAACAGAAGGCAGGAGAGCATGACGTTGAGCAGGATGGGCGGCCAGCCGAGTCTGGCCGCGGCGAAAGGGGCCAAGGCTGAGGCCAGAGGTCTGGCGGCGCAGAAGCCCAGGACCAAGCCCGTCCAATGAGAGAGCTGTTTGATGGCGCCGGAGACGAGCCCCAGCAACCCGAAAAGCGCCATGACGCCGAGGATGATCAAGTCGAGCTTCATCGCGATCCCATTATACAGAGTTTTGGGGATTCTACGAGTAAGTCCTTCAGCCCAATCGTCCTTAGGTCTTCTACCTGGACGGCTTTGGGCCTTTTGCTTCTTCGGGTGTTCCGCGCGCGCGTGATAGACTTTACTCTATGATCACCTATCGCCAGCCTTGGCTCAGGGTCTCCCTTTGCTTGATTCTCGGCGCTTCCGGGCTCTTCCCCGCGGTCCCGGCCTTCGCCGCGACCGTCCAGACGCAGGGCGCTGTGCAGAGCGCCGTGCCCCGCATCGGCGGCATCCCCATCTGGTCGGACTCCGGCGGGCTCGGCTCTCCCCGACTCGGCGGCTCTGGGCTGGCCCCGAGCCTGCTGAGCACCATCCCGTTCTTGCCGGCCCCGGAGGTCAAGGTCGACGCGCCTTTGAGCGCGCCGGCCGCCGTTGCTCCTGTGTCTCCGACTGCGTTCCTGCCGGCAGCGCCGGCCGGCAACGCCGTTCTCCAGTCCGTCCGCAACGACGGTCCGGCCGGACGCGGCGCTGACTACACCCCGGTCTCTCTGTTCCAGGGTGTCGCCCAGGCGGGCGACGCCATCGGCGCGGCCCATGACCAGGGCGGCGAAAAGACGGGCCAGGCCTTGGATTCGCTCTATGGCGAGAGCCTCTCGCGCCCAGCGCCGACCCAGCCCGCGGTCGAGGCCTCGAACCTCGCCCAGTTCGTCGATTTCGCCAAGGGTCTCTTCTTCCCGGACGGCCGCGCGGCCGGTGTCATCTCCCATCGCGGCGCGGTGCGCCCGGAGAGCATGCCCACGGACGAGGAGATACGCCGGGAGATGGAGCTCTCGCCTCTGACTTACGAACAGCGCCTGCAGGCGGTCGTCGAACTCTTCAAGCACGGGGGCGCCAAGCCTGAGGAGATCGTCCTGCAGGACGCGGGCCGGGGCCAGAAGAACGTCTATGTGGTCAAGAAGGGCCGCACGGACCGGGTGATCGTGGTGGGGTCCCATCACGACAAGGTCGACGAGGGGGCGGGCACCATCGACAATTGGACCGGCACCACCTTGGTGACCAACCTCTACCAGGCCATGCACGAACTGGACACCGAAGCGACCTATGTCTTCGCGAGCTTCGCGCGCGAGGAGGACGGACTCATCGGTTCGGCCAAATATCTCAAGTCGCTGACCCCGCAGCAGCGCCAGAAGATCGACGCCATGGTCAACCTGGACACCCTGGCCGTGGACGGGACCTTTTCCTGGCAGAACAACTCCACGCAGTCCCTCCTTGACCTGATCAAGAAGGTCGCGGCCACGGAGAGTCTGGATCTGAAGGAGCAGTACCTCGACGGCGGCGACGCGGACTCCAGCTCCTTCCGCCATTACGGCATCTCAGCGCTCACGATATTCGGGGCCTCTCCGGACGTGATCTTCGACATCATCCATTCGGCGCGGGACACCATGGCGGCTTTCTCCATGCCGCACTACAAGAACGCCTACCTGCTGACCTTGGCTCTGCTCAAGATGCTCAACCTGACCCCGGTCGGCCCTGACCGCCTGGCGCCTGCGGCCGCCGCCTGAACCCGACGAGGCGTTCTGGTTGGATAGGCCTTTGGTCCTATGCGGCCCTAGGCCTTTGGACTCTGGTGGTTTAGGCCTAAAGGGGTAAAATTTTTATAACCTTGTAATCCCTGAGATCGGTCGGGGAGCATCCACCTTCGGACCGTAATCCGGAGTCACCAGGGGGAATCGGCAGATCCTTGCCGCCTCCCCCTTGTTTCTTTAAAGGAGCGGGGTCGGCGTTGCGGAAGCGGAAAGCGAGGACTGCTGACATGAAAATAAATCTCCCAGCGCATCTTGCGCTCGCGTCGGTGCTGGCCTTGGCGGCTCCAGGGGGGCAGGCCGCGATGCCTGACACGTCTTCAGTCCTGGTGAAGCTGGACCTGTCCGGCAGCGGGGTCTTCGCCCCGGCCCCCGCCGCAGGCGACATGGCTGCGCTGCCTTCCGTGCCGGGCGCGCCGGTCCCCTCGGCCAGCCAGCCGGTCCAGGCGGCCGGAGCCCGGGTCTCCCCGGACGCGTCTTTCACTCCCGGCCGGCTCTGCACGCCGAGCGATTCGGACTTCAAGGAGTACCGCTATGCCGAGCACATCCCTTACTGCAACCGCAATGTGACCCAGCAGATGAAGCAGGAGGTGGCCGCGCACTACGGGGTCCCGCAGAGCGACTGGCCCAAGTACGAGTTCGACCATCTCATCCCCTTGGGCATCGGCGGCAACAGCCATGTGGATAATCTCTGGCCCCAGCCTCGCGGCAACCCGGACGGCAGCGACGACAAGGACAAGCTCGAGGACCTGCTCTTCCATCAGATGCAGGCCGGCAACATGAAGCAGGCCGATGCGGTGAACCAGATCTGGGCCTGGTTCCAGGGCGACAGCGAGACCGACAAGGGGATGGTCTACAAACTCGTTGCCGGCGAACTCCATCAGGATTGATCGGTCATCGAAAATCCGGCTCGGCCGTTGATCGTCGGCCGCAGCCCCCGTGTCGGGTCCTATAGCCGCTTAGGCCCTTTAACGCGCCATCCCTACCCCTATGGCCCAACCCTTTCCCCAAGGGCCTTGTTATCCTAATAACATGGAGACCAGAGCCGCGCGCTTCGGCCGCAAGATCCTGAGCGTCGCCGTCACGGCGGCGCTCCTGGCGCTCACGCCGGGACTGGGCTGCTATGAGGCCCTGGCCGCAGTCATCCGCAGCCAGACCGGCGGCGTCGAGGCCCCGGTCACGGTCCCCGGCCAAGTCGGCGGGCTGACCAGCCTCCCCAGCGGCGCCACCCAGCTCAAACTCTCGCCCGCCGGCCTTGCCGCGCCGCTCTCCACCCTCCCGCATGCCCCGTCCGTCGTCGCGTCCCAGACGCCCGCTCTTAACGCCGTCCTGCCGGCCCTGCCCGCCCCGGCCGTCGTGGTCTCCCAGACCCTCGCGCCCGCAGCGCCGGCCGCCGCGCAGGCCCCGGTCACGGCCCAGCAGGTCCTCCAGTCCGGAGCCGAGAGGCTCTCCAAGGCCCCGGCTGACAACGACAAGAAGAGCGTCCTCGATGAGGTCTATGCCGGAGACCACAAGCCGGCCCAGAGCGCCGACGCGGTCTCGGTCCCTGAGCTTTCCGGCTCCGCCGCTCTGACCCCGGCCCTGACGGCCGCGGTCCCCGCTTCCCCCAAGTCCGTCGCCGAGCTCCAGACCGTCGCCAACGACACCGCCCGTTCCTTCGCCGAGCGCGTCGCCGCGGTCAGCGCCATCGCCGCAGTCGCCGACGGCGAGGCCAAGGCCGGCCTCAAGTCCATCGGCCGGGCCAACCCGGACGGCAGCGCCACGGACTATGAGGTCAAGCGCAAGGCCCTGCAGGCCCTGGCCGGCTTGGGCGAGGTGGTGAGCCTGCCGCCCGTCTCCCGGGCGCATGCCGACGAGATCTTGAAGAGCCTGGCCGCGGACAAGCCCCAGGCCGCGGCCTTCGATTACGACGACACCCTGGAAAGCAACCAGGTCCCGGCTTCTCCCGAGACCGCCGCCGCCTTGAAGGCGGCCTCGGACGCGGGCGTGGAGACCATGATCCTGACCTCCCGCTCGGACCGGGCCGGGGACTTCGGCCGGGCCGCCACGGTGCTCGATTCTCTGAACACGCTGACGCCGGAGCAAAAGGCGGGACTGGTGGTGGGCTCCAACCGCGGCTCGCGCGTGCTGGTCTTCGATGATAAAGGAGAGGCTCGGCTCATCCATGCGGCTCCGGCCTGGACCGTCGCTGAGCGCGCCGCCCTCGATGCCGCCGCCGCCGAGGTCAAGGCCCGCTATGGGCAGGTCGCTTCCAACGACGACTCCCAGGGACCCAGCGACTACTCGTATTCGCTCTACTTGCCCGCAGGCCTGAGCGCCCAGGACTTGGAGGCCGCGGCCGACCTGATGCGCGCGGGCCTCGCCGCGCGCGGGGTCAAGGCGGAGATCGAAGGCCGCAGCGCCCGCAACCCCCGCAACCCGGCCTATCTGTCCATCGTCAAGTTCGGCAAGTCCGAGGGCGTCAGGCTCCTGCGCCAGAACCGCGACTACTACCCGAGGCTGCGCGACGTGGTCCAGAAGCTTCCCGCCAGTCTCCAGGGCGTGGGGACCAAGCTGGTCGGGCTGCTGCCCCGCAGCCTGGTCCCGGAGTCCAAGATCCTCGTGGTGGGCGACCATCTCTTCGGCACGCGCACCGAGGACCTCGACATGCACAAGGCCGCGCCCGGAGGCCTGGCCTTGGCCGTGGGCGGGACGGCGGATCCGCGCGCCGAGCACGTCTTCGTGTGGCCGACCGAGGGCCACGCCGCCACGCAGGAGATCCTGGGGGCGCTGGGCCGCAAGGACTCCGCCGGCGTCGACAAGAGATCGCTTTTCGGCATCTTCACCTCGCGCACGGCCAGCATCGTGGCCTTCTTCCTCACCTCCACCGCCTACGCCTTCATCGCCATCCCGGCGGTGGGCCTGGCCTCCTACGGCGCCCTGATGGCTTTGGGCCCGCTGGCCGCCATCGCGCTCGGGCCCTTGAGCGGCCTGCTGGCCAAGAAGCTTTCCGCGCGCAACGCCATGGCCCTCAACACGGTCTTCAACACCGGCCTGCTCCTGGCCCTGCCCATCATGAGCGCCTTGGGCATCGTGAATTTCTGGACCCTTCTTGTCGCCTCCATCGGCAACGGCTGGGTGCTCTCTTCGGTCATGACCACCGAGGGCATCTACATCAAGCGTTTCTCGGGCCAGTACCTGGGCACGGTCAACGCCTTGACCATGATCGACTACCTTTCCGTCCAGTCGCTCTTGGGACTTATCCTGCGCGCCGGGCGGCTGACCGACTACCTGCAGGCGGCGTTCCCGCATCTCCTGGTCCCGTATCTCATCGCCGCCGCGGTCAACGCCCTGGTGGTGCTGCCCTTGATCTGGAAGTTCGTCTCCAACGCCAAGGCCTCGGACGCTGCGGGCCAGGACAAGACGGCCAAGCCTGCCAAGAATTGGGCTGAGAGGAAGGCCGACGCCAAGGCTTTCCTCAAGAAATATTGGAAAGAGGCCCTGATCTTCGGCGCCAGCCTGGCCCTCTTCCCGGTCCTGCATACCACCTTGCCCGCGGTGGTCGGCCTGCTCTACTGGGTGGCCCACACGGAGGGCTTCAAGGTCCTCTGGGCCAACAAGCCCCTGCGCTACGGCCTGCTCGCCGCGGCCGCGCTGGCCTTCCTCTCCTATCCGGTCCAGTCGTTCGTGCTGCCCCTGATCGCGGAAGCCTTGGCTGGCAAGGCGGGAAAGTCGATGCTGCTCGGCCAGCTCTTGGGAGCCCTGTTCTTCGGCCAGCTCATCTCGAGCACCAGCCAGGCCCGACTCTCCGAGGTCCGCATCCCTTTTATTGGGAGGGTCAAGGTCCAGCGCTTCATCCAGGCGGGCGTCCTGGCCCTCCTCGCGACCTGGACCTTCCTGACCTTGGCTCCGGGCAGCATCCTTCTGGCCGCCGCGGCCGTTGCCGCGGGCTCGGCCTTGACGGCCTTGACCGGCAAGCTGACGGACCGCGGCTGGATCAAGTACGTGGGCGCGGGGCTGGCCTTCCTGGGACTGCCGCTCCTGTTCTGGGGCAACATCCCGGCGCTTTTCGCCGCCGTCCTGATGATGGGCGTGTTCCTCGGGCCCGCCTTAAACGCTTTGGGGACCTACTTCTACAAGAACATCCCGGCCGGGCAGTCCGAGCGGACCATCGCGGTGCGCGGCTCGATCATCAACGGCGCCATCTCCTTGGGCTACGCGGTGGTGACCCTGCTGACCTCGCGCCTGCATCTGGTCCTCCCAGCCCTGCTGGGGCCGATCTCCATCGCCTGCCTCCTGGCTGGACTGGGCTTCCTGTTCCTGCCCAAGCTGATGTCCGGCCTGCCGGATAAGTCTCTGAAGGGCAAGAAAGCGGACCGCTAGACGTCCTCCTTCCCGGCGTCCGGGCTTGACATTTTTCTGCTCGCGGCCGCCCATACTATGGATGGCTCCTGAGTCGCTCCGCCCTTGGAGGCGGAGGGAGCGGAGGGCGATGCCATGAAGAACAATTCTGGACTTGCGGCGGTGGTCGCGGGGCTTTTCGTCGTGGCTGTCTATGGGGCGCATCGCTTGGACATCCGCGTAAGGGCTCAGGAGGAGGCCCGGGCGCTCGACCAGACCGGCCGCTGGCCCTCTCTGCCCAGGCTGCTCGCACGCCAGATGATCGAGAAATACGGTCCGCCGCAGGCGATCTTGGCGGACAGACTCCGGTGGAACTCCCAGCGGCCATGGAAGAGGATCTCCGTCTTCGACGCGGAGGCGTCCCCCTTGGAGCAGGTGGTCGCTTACGACGGCCCGGCCTACAAGCTCGAGAAGTCCGTGCTCTTCCCCTACGGCTCGCGCGCCTATGCCTTCAACGGGGAACTCGCGGCCCGCAGCAACGGCGAGGAACTCAACCGCCTTTGTCTCAACCTGGCTGACGATATCGCACGCGGCCGGAGGACGCCGGAGGATGCCCGCCGGTTCTACCTCAGGACGATCGACCTGGCCGTGTCCGGGAAATCCTCCCCATATATGGAGCGTCTGCTCTTTGAAGTGCCTCCGGAGGAGACGGTCCCTCACCCGATGGCCCATTTCTGAGGGTGAGGGCGCCGGGACTGATTGTTAACCTTCGTTGCAGAAATTGGTAATATCATCCGCGATGCCCGTGATCCCCCGTATCCGTCACATCGAGTTCCTGTCGGTCCCGCCGGAGAACCCGGATTCGGGGGGGGCCGACGTGCGGGTCGATCTGGAGGACGGCAGCGCGTCGAGCTTCGGGGTGCTGACGCCGAGCCACGTGGGGCACCGGATGAACGACGCCGGTCAGGATTTCTCCTACGGCGCCCCGGCGCTGTTCGTCAAGCGGCTGGACCAGGAGGGCTTGGCCAAGGCGGTGGCGGCCATGGCCGCCGACATGAGCGGCTTCTGGCTGCGCTACTACAACTCCAAACGCGACGAGAAGAAGAAGGCCAAAGGCAGGAAGAAGTGAGCCCGAAACTGCGCGTCGACGCCATAGAGCTTACCCAGATCGAGCCTCCCGAGAGCCCGGGGCTTTGCAGCGCCGTGGTGCAGGTGAGCCTCTCGGACGGCAGGGAGTTCTCCATACTCGCGGCCACGCCGCCGTGGTTCACGGAGGCCTTCGCCAAGCTGGGCTTGGATTTCTACTTCGGTCCGCTGATCCTCTTCGTGCGCGCCATGGACCCAGGGCTGGTCCGCCGCGCTATCACGGACATGGTCAAGGACGGCGACCAATGGCTCTGCCGTCACGATACGCCCCGCACCACCCTCGGCAAGGTCCTGGCCGAGTTCAAAGCCAAGCATCCCTAAGGCGTCTCCAGCTTCCCGCCGACGCAGCTCAGGTTGTGGGTCCATGGGGCCGGGGTCCCTGGGTCGAAATACGGGTCGTCTTTAGGACCTTAGACCCGATGAGGATAGGCCGGCACAACGATAAAATAGGCGCCATGAAGAGATTCATCGCCTCCGTTATCGTCGCCATCCTCATCCTGACCGCTCCCGGCCTTCCCTGCTACGCCGCAGCGGGCGCAATCATCAATCAAGGCTCGGCCGCATCGGTCCCCGTCGGCATGCAGGGCCCGGTCCGAGGCATCACCCCCGTCAACCAGCTTTCCAACATTTCGGTCGGCCTCTCGGCCATAGGGCTCAAGGCCGCCCTTTCTCCGGAGACCGGCGCGCCCACGCCCGTGGTCCAAGGGTCTATCCTTCCGCTCGCCGCGCCGTCGATCAAGATCGATGCCTCCCAGTCCGTGCCCATGCCCGTACCGGCTCTGGCCGAGCACAACGCCGCCCCCGTCTCCGGGAACGAGCATATCGGCGCCATGCCCGTCGGCAAGTCCGTGGAGACACCAGCGGCCGCGCCGAAGCTGGGCGAGCTCCTCGGGCAGAAGGAACAGCTCTCTCTCTCCGCTGAGCAAGTCGGCTCCATGTCCGCGGGCTCGGCTAAGACCTCGGCCGCCTCCATCATGGACCGCATCTTCGGCATCCGTTCCGCCGCGGGAGCCTCCGAGGACGTCGTGGCGGCTTTGCCGACGACTCAGTCATCGAGTCTGCTTTCTCCCGGTCGTGCCGTTGGGCCGGTCGCGCTGCGCACCGGCCCTCCCTCCGCTCGTCCTGCTTCGGGCGCCCGGTTCAACGACGAACAGAAGCATCTTCTCGCTACTGCCTATGGGGCCTTTGCTGGAATGGGCGCCGGGTTGGCTCTCGTGGGCGCCATGCTCCCGGTCCTTCCGTTATGGGCACCTCTTTGCATTATAGGCGGCACGTTGCTCGGTGGCTATGCCGGGAGTAAGATATCCTTCTCTGCAGGACGTGCGACTCGCGCGGTCAGTGCCCTCACTACGGTCGGCCGCGTGGCGCTGGCTGGCGGCGCGGTCTTCGGCCTGCAGGCTTTGGCCGCGGCCGTCCTTCCTTCCGTCTTCGGCCTGGTGCCCATCGCCGCGGTCTGGGCCGTGAGCTCCGGCATCCTGATCCTGCCCGCCGCCCTTTACGCCCGCCACCGGCTGTCCCTGCGCGATTCGCCGCGCCTGACCAAGGTCAAGTGGGTCATGGACATCGCGATCGGCGCTTTCCTGGGCGCGGTCGCCATCGCCGCGCCGAGCCTGGCCGCGATCGTCACGCTCAAGCAGCTGGCCATCGCCGGATTGCCGCTGGCCGGCCTCGTGGCCGGCCGGTCCTTGGGCGCCGGCGCGAGCGTGCTCGACAGCCTCGCGACTTGGGGCGCGCTCGCCGTGCTGCCCGCCATCCTCGGCGTCTCCGCGGCCGGCATCATCGGCGTCGGCCCGCTGCTGGGCATGATGATGCTGCCGGTCATGACCACCCTGTCTTTCTTCCTGGGCAGCATCATCCACGCGGCCGAGTCCGGCCAGCCTTTCTCCGTGCCCGGCAGTCTGCAGAAGATGCGCTTCCCGGCCTACCAGTGGGTCATGACCGGAGTGGTCTTCGCGCTCTTGACGGGATTCAGCGCGGTCTATACCAATCCCGCTTTCATGGCTTGGCAGTTCCTGGGCAGCAAGAGCTATTCGTGGGACAAGCAGGCGCCCCTCTGGAAGAACCTGGTAGGCAACCTGCTCAACTTCAACACCCTTTATCTGGGATTGCTGGCCTTCACGGCCGCGACTGCCTTCACCAGCCCCTTGACCTTCCTGGTCATCGCGTTCGCCCCGGAGCGGGCGGCGGTCTGGGCCGAAGCGCTCTTGGGCAGACTCCTGCCCAAAGCCAAGCCCGCGCCCTCGACCGCGGTCAAACCTTTGGCCGACCCGAACGCGTCGGCGGAGCAGCCGACGCGCTGGCCGAATTTTCACTATTGGCTCAAGACCGGCCTGCTCATCGGGTCCATGGCCGCCATGGGCTTCGGGATGGGCGCCACGGTCTTCGGCGTGGCCAGCCTGGGCAAGAACATCCTCATCGCTGCGGCCATCTCGTCGATCTCCTTCCTGTTCTCCCCTTGGATCATCAAGAAGGTGATGAAGGACACCCCGGCCAATGAGAACGACGACCCGGAGTTCTTCGGCATCATGAAGGACCTGCGCGGACTCATCAACGCCAAGCGCGCGGAGAAGGGCCAGACGCCCATCCCCATGCCGGAGATGGTCAACGACCCGCTCACCGCTCCCAACGCCTACGCCACCGGCCGCAGCCCATTCCATGCCTTGGTGGGCGTGACCAGCGGAATCAAGGAGATGCTGCTCGACGGAGAGAACCTGCGCGCGGGCATCATCCGGCTCCTGGCCGCTTCCGACCCAGATAGTAAGGCCTATAAGGTCTTCCGCATGGCCATCGCGGGGTCCATCCCCGGCGTGGCCGCGAACGCCACGCCGGTGCAGACCGCCGAGGCGGTCAAGAACGCGAGCGCCGAGGACATGAAGAAGTTGGGCGTGCGCGCCCTGCGCGGCGTGCTCTCTCACGAGTTCAGCCACGTGATGGACCGGCATATGCTCTTGAACGCCATCGCGGGCTCGATCAGCTCCGGGGTCTCTTTCGCGGCCTACGGCGTGCTGTGGGCCGTGGGCCACGCCCAGGCCGCAGCCAAGAAGCTCAAGGACCGGCTCTTTCCGCCCCAGTCGAAGCCCGAGGACCTCATGAAGGGCGGCGATGGTCGGGTGTCCCTCGAGCCCATCTCCACGGCCCTGACCATGAAGTCCTTGCCGGCTCTGCTGCGGGTGTTCGCGGCCCTGTGGGCTCCTATCGTCCTGCAGATCACGCAGATGGCCTCATCCCGGGCCGACGAGGGCATGGCGGACGCCGACGGCGCTAAGCTCAGCAACGACCCTGAGGCCTTGGCCCTAGCCTTGGGGCTGCTGACGACCTGGCGGCCCAAGACGCTGGGGCCGGCCATCGCGGCCGAGCGCCTGCCCGTGGTGGCGGCCAACGCTCACCTCTTCACGGTGAACCCGCTCGAGCAGATGTACAAGGCGGGGGCTTTGCCGAAGTCCGACCCGCTCTCCGACATGGTGGTGGGCAAGCAGGATGACTTCCTCTTCAACCTCTTCGTCACGCACCCGGATACGATGCTGCGCATCGAACGGCTCTACGAGATGGCCGAGGCCAAGGCCGCCGGCGTGACTCCTTAAGACCTTACGACACTCGCCCCCGGGACGCCGATTCCCGGGGGCGCTTTAATTCGTGGGCCGGGTGGCCGCTTCCCAGGTCTCCAGAAGCCCCAAGGCCTCCTCGCGACCGGAGCCGCAGACCTCGGGGTCCGGCGTGAACCGACGGCAGACTTCAGGATAGTCGGCGTGTCCCCAGAGTTCGCAGCGCAGGTCATCCTCCAGATGTAGACAACGCAGCCCTGCGGCTTTGCCCTGGGGCAGTCCGGGCAGCGCACTCGAGATGGAAGGCGCGATACAGCAGGCTGCGCAGCCGGGGCGGCATTGCATCACTGGCCTATGGCCGCAACCGGAGCCGAAGTGAGAATCGCAGGAGCAATCCCTGATTCCATGAAAGCATCATACCACGGCCTTCCTGAAACAGAACATCGCGGGGTTACTGGGGTATAGGTCTTTAGACCCAGGCGGACATGGGCCCATGGTCTCTGGCTTCGATTGCGTTTCCTGGTTAGAATTGTAGAACCTGTAATCCTTGATATGGTCAGGGAGCATCAATGATGGAAGAGGTGTCATGATGAGGAAGTCGAGATTGCTAGCCATGGTTCTGGCAGGGGGGCTGCTTAACTATTCAGTAGCCGCTTTCGCACAGAACTTCCTGGAACTCGAGAATGTCCCGAAACTCGGGATCCAGCCCGACAAGGGGTTGCAGCCCACTGATGCGCTTCAGCAGACAAAGATGTTGAACGGAAAGAAAGCGTTGAAGGCAAACAATGCGCTGAAGCAGAAATCCAGTCTGATGCTGTCCCTGCCCGATCGGCCGCATCCGGGCCCGGGGCCTCAGCCCGCGCCTCAGCCGCACCCGCAACCTGCGCCGCAACCGCACCCTCAGCCTGCGCCGCAACCTGCGCCGCAGCCGCACCCTCAGCCTGCGCCGCAGCCGCACCCACAACCTGCGCCGCAACCGCACCCTCAGCCTGCGCCGCAGCCGCACCCTCAGCCTGCGCCGCAACCTGCGCCGCAGCCGCACCCACAACCTGCGCCGCAACCGCACCCGCAACCGGGACCGCAGCCTGGCCCGCACCCGCAACCGGGACCGCAGCCTGGCCCGCACCCGCAACCGGGACCGCAGCCTGGCCCGCACCCGCAACCGGGGCCGCAGCCTGGCCCGCACCCGCAACCGGGGCCGCAGCCTGGCCCGCATCCGCATCCGGTGCCCATGCCGCCTGCGCCGCAACCGCATCCCGGTCCCGATCCGTGGCATCCTGGCCCGTGGCATCCCGGACCCCATCCTGGGCCGTGGCACCCCGGCCCGTGG
>Ga0209697_10000776_pt1 | contig 52253 bp, 33 predicted proteins | sample AliMusrvi5mmetaG_FD_184115 | JGI IMG/M metagenome (GOLD analysis project Ga0209697, IMG submission 184115) | Freshwater lake bacterial and archeal communities from Alinen Mustajarvi, Finland, to study Microbial Dark Matter (Phase II) - Alinen... | ecosystem: Environmental > Aquatic > Freshwater...
TGAAGACCGTTTAATTATTACGTTGACCTATGCCTGCCAAGAACTTATCTTATTACTGTGCCAAATTTGAGAACCTCCGCCGCGACTTCAAGAACGGAGGAGCCCCGCACAAGCCGATCCTGTTGATTAGCCTGATCCAGGCCTATCAAAATGGATTGTATCAGACAGCGGAAATACAAATTCTGCCGGAATTGGTGGGGTTGTTTAAATCCAACTGGCAATTGCTGGTGGAGACCAACCACCAATGCCTCTTTACGCTTCCTTTCTATTACATGAGCTCCGAACCCTTTTGGGAGTTGGTTCCAAACCGGGGATGTGAGCTTTGGATCAAATCGAAGAGTCCGATGAGGAGCTTTCCCAATCTGACTACCGCCGTGAAATGTGCCAAAATAGATGAGGAGTTGAAAGAATTTTTGTTAAAAAAAGAGGAATCTACTTTTTTGCTCCATCTCTTGCTGGACAACTATTTTCCAAATGCACAGAATTCGGTTTTCACCAGCCCGGACTACAGTTATTTGACAGAAATTAAAACCCAGATCCTTCAGGAATCCAAACAGGCGTATCAGGATCGTCTCACGCAAATACAAAAAGAGCTCGACAACGAAGGATTTCAGGAAGAGGTTTTTGTGCGGGGAGGGATTTTCAAGAAGGAGGTTCCCAAGATTTACAACTACACCTGTTGCATCTCCGGCTTGCGGATCGATGCCGGCGACAACATCTCTATGGTAGATGCCTGCCACATCATCCCATTTTCGGAGAGTTTCAACGATACCATTTCCAATGGCCTCGCTTTGTGCCCCAATCTGCACCGGGCCCTCGACCGCGGATTGATCTCCATCAACAACGCTTTCAAGGTCATCGTGAACAAGAATTTCTCGGAACCTTTCCTCTCTGCCTACAACATCAAACAGTTTGAAGGGAAACAGATTCTGCTGCCTTCCAACGATCACCATCATCCATCTTTTGAATCGTTGGGATATCACAGGAAGAAGTACGGGTTTTGAGAAAGGGCTGTTGCCGGTCCTGATTTGCAATCTGCACCCAATAATTCCGGATTTTCAATCCATCGATTCTAGCCGGTGTGAATTTTTAATCCACACCAATTATCCGCAGATTTTCAATCCAGAAATTCAGCTACAATTCTTTTTTCATTTTGAATTGCCGTAACTTTAGGTATATGGCAATGCATCACAAATTAGCATCGGGATATCCGTATTTTCTCACCATGACGGTGGTAGACTGGGTTGATCTTTTTTCAAGGCCGGTTTACAAACACCTGATGGTGGATTCGCTGAACTATTGCGTTGCCAACAAGGGGGTAGACCTCTACGCCTGGTGCCTGATGAGCAACCACCTCCACCTGATCGCAGGGATGAAGGAGGAGGGAAGCATTTCCGATTTCCTGCGAGATTTTAAAAAGTTTACCAGCAAGGCGCTGATCCGTGCCATTCAGGAAAACCCGGAAAGCCGGCGTGACTGGATGCTGAACCGCTTCTGGTATGCAGGAAAGAACAAACCGAAGATCAAGTATTTCAAAGTGTGGCAGGATGGAAACGATGCACAGCAGATCGAATCGAACGCCTACCTGGATGAGAAGCTGAACTACCTGCACAATAATCCCGTCAAAGCCGAGCTGGTTGCGCGGCCGGAAGATTACCTCTACAGTTCTGCCCGTGATTATGCGGGAGAAAAAGGGCTGGTGGAGATTGTGATGGTGTAAGCGCCGGTGTGGATTTTTAATCCACAACTATTGAGCCTGGATTTAAAATCCCCGCACTCCACCCGCCAAACGATCTTCTTACCCCTAAAAAGGCTGCTGTCGCTTGTGTTTCCGCGGATCCCAGATCCGTAATTAAGTGGTGCTGATTGCAAATCAGCACCGGCGAAGGTTTAAGTGGTCAGGCTACATTTTAGCCCGCTGGCAAGATTTGTATCCGTTGATACATTTGCAAGCACGAATTCCCTATTTTTTATAGCCTCAACCGTTAGCAGCTTACAACATTATTGGAATAATTTTTGACCATATCGTTATATTAAATACTTATGAATATCTACTTGGCCTCTATCGTAAGTTTAATTACCGGAGGTTTGGCTGGTTCGCTTCTTACCATGATCCACAACACGAGAATCAGGTTTTGGAGCAGGTTTGCTGATTTTCAAAAAATTGTTTTTGAAAATCCATTCTTGTATCCGATTTGGGATCAGGCAGGTAGTCCTGATCCGGATCATTTGGCCTTATGGAATTCCTCGTTTTCCAAATGGACCACAGCAGAAGATTATATGGATTCACTCAAAGATGATGAAAAATACAGAGTGCTTACATTTGTTGAGTTATGGGGAGATTTCCTCATTGAATCAAACAATTTTTGGTACCATATTTATCTGGGAAGATTTAAATTCGGATTTACAGAAAGAGCCCAGGAGATTTGCACCTTGTATGACTTATTCCCGGCGCAAAGGAAGGAGAGACTGAAACAGACAGATTCTGAAGGTACTGTTCCCAATGGCAGGAATGGGGTAATTTATTCCATGAGGAGTATAAAAATATTGAACTCATCAAATACAATCAAAAATTAGTGTTTTTGTTGTTTGCTGACTACGGCATCCTAAGCTGAAAACTGTGATTCCGTATTTCGTTGACCTGCTAATGAATTTTTGAAAGGCCAAACTTCGTAGCAGGTTTATGCAGCGCAAAAAAGAAATGCCCCAATTTCTCCATCCATTTTATTTTATCCTTATTTTTGCTTATACCAAAAAACTACAGGTCAAAGTATCATGGAAACAACCACTTCCATCTCTACCCTCGTCAAAACCTACCGGCGGCTCTTTAGCTGCTTGATGTTCTATGAAAAGGAGGGGCTTTAGCCCCGACTTGGCTCGGAGTTCCCAGCAGGAGCGAGGAGGGGCGAAGCAGGAGTTCCGTTGGGGAGGTTGAGATATAAGATATAAGAGATGAGACATGAGTGGGGGAGACAGTTGCACGTTGACCCTTCGGCCCTTCGGCTGCGCTCAGGGACCGGAAGAGGAGCGTGACGGTTCCAGCTGCGTTGGAGCCATAAAGCCAAGAGCCAAAAACTCTGTGACAGCATAGATAATATTAAATTGATGAGTGAGGCAAAAATATCCATCCGTTTTTTTGACGACCGCGAAGTGCGGGCCGTTTGGGACGAAGAAAACGCCAGGTGGTGGTTTTCGGTATTGGATGTAGTTGCCGTGCTTACCGACCAAAACGACTATACCAAAACCCGCAACTATTGGAAATACCTAAAGGCCAAGTTGAAGAAAGAAAACAGCGAAGTGGTTAGTGCTACTACCCAGTTGAAATTTCTTGCGCCGGACGGCAAAAGGCGTTTGGCCGATGTATTGGATTACACCGGCATTGTTGCCTTGGGCAAAGAATTTCCGGGCAAAAAGGCAAACCGGTTTATAGAATGGTTTACATACGGCGCTGAAAGCATAGATGGGAAAAGCAAAACAAAAGCGTATGCCCTGTTTGAAAGTTCCTTTTTCAACAGCCTGGAAGTTGGTACAACCAAAGGCTTGCAACAAATTCACGCTTATTTGTTTGGTGGATTGTATGATTTTGCCGGACAAATCAGACAAAAAAACATTTCAAAAGGGGGTTTTCAATTTGCCGTATCACGCTTTTTGGGCGAAACTTTAAAGCAAATAGAAGCAATGCCCGAAACAACCTTCGACGAAATCGTACATAAATATATTGAGATGAACCTTGCACATCCGTTTATGGAAGGCAACGGCAGAACTGCCCGGATCTGGTTGGATTTGATGTTGAAAAAGAGCCTGAAAAAATGCGTTGACTGGAGTAAAATAGGCAAAAGTGATTATATGAACGCAATGATGCAAAGCCCAACGAACAGCAGCATACTGAAAAAACTGTTGGTAATCGCTTTAACCAACAAAATCAACGACCGCGAAATGTTTATGAAAGGCATTGACTATTCCTATTACTACGAAGAAAATGACTAAGTAGCCTGAGTTTCCCTTGCGGGTTCAGATTACAAAAAGAAATTCATCCCTTTCACCTTTCCTTCCATTTTATCCTTATTTTTGCTTATACCAACAATCCATTGGTCAAAACTACATGGAAACAACTACTTCCATCTCTACCCTCGTCAAAACCTACCGGCGGCTGTTTAGCTGCTTGATGTTTTACCACTAGGAGGGCATTTAAGCCCCGACGGCTTTCCCGGCAGGAGCTGGGAGGCGGAGAGAGTGGGTGGGCCAGTAACTTTTTAGTGAAGAACTAAGAGTGAAGAACGATGAGTGAAGAGTTAAAAGTGAAGAGTGGGGCTGTATCACAAGATACTTCGGCTCCAATTTGAGAATGATTCACTCGGGAACTACTTCACCAGTGGAACCACAAGCTCAAGAATCCAATTTTTTTTGTGTTTTGCCTGAACCCGTATTAACTTAAGGTGGGAATTTAATCCTGTTCATCCTGTAAATCCTGATCCATGTTCGAAAAAGTAATCATCCATAATACGATTCCCGAGCGAGGTGCATCCCGCGAAGGGAATTTCTACGAACCCAAGGCCGAGCAAATAGGTCCGGGAATGAACCGGCGGATCCAACATCTGCGGAAGCTTAGCGTGGAGACGGAGCCATCGCTCTCTATCGAACGGGCGCTGCACGAAACGGAGTTTTACCGGGAGAACTTCGGGAAGTTGTCGGTGCCGGTGCTGCGGGCGGCAAATTTCTACGACCACTGCGCCCGAAAGACGATCTACCTGGGCGAAGGGGAGCTGATTGTGGGCGAGAGGGGCCCGCGGCCCAAGTGCGTGCCTACCTTTCCCGAACTGACCTGCCACAGCGTGGAGGATTTGAATGTGCTCAACACCCGGGAGCTGCAGCGCTATACCATCTCCCAAGAAGATATCGAAACCTACCGCACCACCGTCATTCCCTTCTGGGCGGGTAAGACCCAGCGGGAGCGGATCTTCGCACACGTGCCCGAGTCGTGGCGACTGGCCTACGAGGCGGGAATGTTTACAGAATTTATGGAGCAGCGTGCCCCGGGCCATACCGCTCTGGATGGAAAGATCTACCAAAGGGGGATGCTCGACTTCAAGGCGGAGATCGCCGCCCTGCTGGCTTCCATCGATTACCTGAACGATCCCAAAGCCACCGACAAGGCGGAGGAGTGGAAGGCGATGGAGATCTCGTGCGATGCGGTGATCCTGTTTGCGGAGAGGCATGCAGAATTGGCAGAGAGGATGGCGGAGGAATTGGGAGTCGCAATTTTCAATCGCGATAAGGATGAAACCGCGATTGAAAATTGCGACTCCCGGCGCACAGAGTTATTAAGGATTGCAGAGGTGTGCCGCCGGGTGCCTGCCCATGCCCCGCGGAACCTATGGGAGGCGATCCAGATGTACTGGTTCGTGCACCTGGGTACCATCACCGAACTGAATGGCTGGGACGCGATGAACCCCGGTCATTTCGACCAGCACCTCGCCCCCTTCTACGAAAAGGAGCTGGCAGAGGGAACTTTAACCCGCGAGCAGGCCAAAGAGCTGATCTCCTGTTTCTGGATCAAGGTGAACAACCACCCGGCACCGCCCAAGGTTGGGATCACGGCGCGGGAGAGCGGAACCTACAACGACTTTACCAACATCAACATCGGCGGCATCCGCCGCGATGGCACCGATGGCACGAGCGAACTCTCCTACCTGTTGCTGGAGGTGGCCGAAGAGCTGCACATCCTGCAGCCGGGCTTCTCGGTGCACATTGGCAAACAAACGCCCGATGCCTTCCTGATGGCCGCCATGAGGGTGATCCGTCAGGGACACGGCTATCCCTCCGTCTTCAATCCGGATGTCTACGTGCCCGAGCTGCTGCGCCAGGGCAAGACCCTCGGGGATGCCCGCGAGGGGGGATGCAGCGGCTGCATCGAGGTGGGGGCCTTCGGCAAGGAGGCCTACCTGCTGACCGGCTACCTGAACGTGCCCAAGATCCTGGAAGTGACGCTCAACAACGGGATCAATCCGGTCACGGGCATCCCGGTAGGGTTGCAGACAGGCGATCCGCGCACCTTTCAAACTTACGAAGAACTGTACGACGCTTTCCTGAAACAGCTGCACTACGTGGTCGACCTGAAGATGCGGGTGAGCAACTACATCGATAGAATGTTTGCCAAATATGCCCCGGCGCCGTTCCTCTCCGTGGTGATCGACGACTGCGTGACGCGCGGCAGGGATTACTACGACGGCGGACCGCGTTACAACACCAGCTACATCCAGTGCTGCGGTCTGGGAACCACGACCGACAGTCTCGCGGCGCTGAAACGTCACGTCTTCGAAGCGCAACGCTTCCCGATGGACCGGGTCTTGAATGCGGTGCTTCACAACTTCGAAGGGGAGGAGGTGTTGCGCCAGACGATCATGAACCGCACCCCCTTCTTCGGCAACGATGACGACTTTGCAGATTCCATCGCCGTGCAGGTGTACAACGACCTGGTGGATGCCATCGACGGGAAGCCTAACATCAAGCCGGGCGGAAAGTACCACCTGAATATGCTCTCTACCACCTGTCACGTCTATTTCGGCAAGGTGATGGGGGCGACACCCAACGGCAGGCTGGCGGGTAAATCGATCAGCGACGGCACCTCGCCCTCGCACGGAGCAGATACCCACGGTCCGTCGGCGGTGATGAAGTCGCTCTCCAAGTTCGACCACACCCGGTCGGGTGGCACACTACTGAACCAGCGTTTTCTCCCCAGTCTGCTGAAGAAGGAGGAGGACCGCGTGAAGCTTGGTCAGCTGATAAGGAGTTACTTCACCCTCGGCGGTCACCACGTGCAGTTCAACATCGTCGACACCGCCACCCTGCTCGCCGCCCAGGCCTGTCCGTCGGACTACAAGGACCTGATGGTACGGATGGCGGGGTATTCAGATTATTTCAATGACATGAATGCCGATTTGCAGCGGGAGGTGATTGAGCGGACGGAGAATAGTGGCCTTTGAGGAGTGAAGAACGAAGAGTGAAGAACTAAGAGTTGAGAGTGGCGGCAGTAGAGACGTTGCATGCAACGTCTGGCCTATTTTTAGACCACAATGAAATTGGTGCTGGAATGCGAGCCGCGTAGCGGCAATATTAAGGTAGAAAAATTGGCTAAGTATGAAACCCAGCCGCGTAGCGGTGAAATTATGGTTAGTGGGGCTATGATGATAGGAGACAATAATTTATGATGATAAAATCAGAAGAGGGTTTGGTGTTCGACCTCAAGCGCTACGCGATACACGATGGTCCGGGGATTCGGATCGTGGTGTTTCTGAAGGGTTGCAACCTGAACTGCGCCTGGTGCCACAATCCGGAGGGGATCGAAGCCGGTCCCGAGCGGATGTATGCGCCGGCGCGCTGCATCGGATGCGGTACCTGCGTGTCGGCCTGTCCGAATGGGGCACTCACCCTGACACCGGCCGGGATCGTGACCGACGAATCCCTCTGCGAACTGTGCGGTACCTGTGCGGCCGTCTGTCCGACGAAGGCGATTGAACTATCGGGTACCCTTCAGACGGTGGAGCAGCTGATGTTCGAGATCGGGAAGGAGCGGATCTTCTTCGAGCAGTCGGGGGGAGGGGTGACCTTCTCGGGTGGTGAACCGTTGTTGCATCCCGACTTCCTGGTATGGCTTTTGGATGAATGTCGTTCAAGGGGATTTCACACCGCGGTGGACACAGCGGGATTGGTAAGCACAGAGATCCTGCTGGAGGTAGCCAGACACACCGACCTGTTCCTGTACGACCTCAAGCTGATGGACTCAGAACGTCACCGTCGATGGACGGGCGTTCCCAACGAAAAGATTCTCGCCAACCTGCGGGCACTCGCTGCGACGGGGGCCAAGATCCAGATTCGCATCCCGCTCGTGGGCGGCGTAAATGATGACGAGGAAAATATATTGCAAACGGCGCGATTCCTGGCGACCTTGCCGGGGGAGAAACCTATGGTAAATCTGCTGCCGTACCACATGATTGCCCAGACGAAATACGAGAAGCTGGGGAGAGGTTCGGACTTTCAAAAACTCGAAGAACCGGATCCCGAAAAGGTGAGAAGGGCGTTGGAGATTTTTGGGGAGAACGGGTTGGAGGCAGAAGTTGGGGGATAAGGAAGACCAGGGGGAATATAAGACTGGGGGACTTAGGGACTGGGAAGACGGGAGGACTGAAGGACTAAGGGACTGGGAAGACTAAGGGAATGGAGGACTGAAAAACGAAAAGTGATAAGTGAAAAATGACGCATTCTTAGCTATATTTATGGTCTTCCGTCCGCCCTTCGGCTATCGCTCAGGGACCCATCCCATCCCATCTCTCCTTTTAATATTTCTGCGCGGACGGTGATCCATCCTTATTCCCTAACCCGGGGTGTCGCTCCTTCGTCGCTTGACTCCGGGCTACCAATCTGTATCCCCTAAGGGGAAGGATTTGAACAGGTTCAACCTGGTGGTCAAAACGAGGATGAATGATGAAAATGCAACATTCAATTCTCATTTTCTCAATCTCCACTTTTTTCCCTTTTCCATCACAGATGACACCAATTACACAGATTAAAAGGAAATATAATGCTGCTTGATAAATTTATTCAACCCCGTCGGGGTTGCGGGACATCGGTGCGCTGTTGGCCACGGGTTTCACCCGCGGTTATTGACATTCAAGCCCTTCGGGCTTGTCAATGCAATTCTGAAATTTTTGTGTTCAACCTTTCTGGCAGCCACTCAGGGCTGCCCCTACCTACCTTTTTGCCCAAATCCTTTCAATCGGGAATATCAGGCGTTGCATGCAACGTCTCTACTGTCGCCACTATCAACTCTTCACTCATAGTTCTTCACTCTCAACTTTTCCAGAGATCCTCCCCATATGACCATCCCTCTCTCACCGGTTCCTTGACCCAGGCATCCAGATCGGGGTGGTTGGTGACCTTCATGTTGGCGGCATCCCACTCGATCTTGGTATTGAACCTTTGTGCAAGGATCCCGACGGCAGCGGTTTCGCTCAGTGGTCCCGAATATTCGAAGTTGGATCCCGGGATTGGTCCGGTGCCCTTGATGGCGCGGATCCATTCGACGACGGGTCCTCCCTCCACGCGGGGGATGGTCTCTTTCGGCAGGTTTTTGGTGAAATGGTCCCAGTCGGCATCTGGGATCAATAGTTTTGGATTGGCGGGCCTTCCGCCTGTGAGCAGCGACACCTTCTCTCCCACCATAATCATTCCCCTGCCGGGCATGGTCTTGAGTCCCCACTCGGGACGGTTTTCGGGTTTCTCGCCGCCATCGAACCAGGTCAGCTTGACGGGGGGTTTGTTGCCGCGTGCCGCAAAATCAAATTTCAATACGGATTTATCAGATACGAACCCTTCCGGGGAAGGCGAACGCAGCACGGGTTCGACGGACAATGGCAAGCCGAGATTCAGTGCCCAGTTGGGCGCATCGAGGGTGTGGCATCCCCAGTCGCCGAGACCGCCATTGCCAAAGTCGTACCAGCTGCGCCAGAAACGAGGCAGGTAGAAATGGCTGTAGGGCCGCATCCTGGCGGGGCCCACCCACAAATCCCAGTCAAAGCCGGCAGGAACCTGTTCCTCTTTCGGCGGATAGTTGTCGGGTTTCGTAAAATATCCTTTCGGATCGAATTCGGGTCCTTCGAACCAGGCCAGTACCTCTTTCACCTCGCCGAGGATGCCTGCTTCGTACCACTCCTTCACGTAGCGGATGCCCATCGTCGCATGACCCTGGATCCCCATCGTGTTGATGACGCCGTAATGTTTGGCAGCTTTGCGTAGGGTACGGATCTGCCAGATGTTGTGTGAAAGCGGTTTCTCGACGTAGACGTGCTTGCCCAGCTGCATCGCGACCATCGCGGCAGCGAAGTGGATGTGGTCGGGGGTGGCGATGATGACTGCATCTATATCTTTCCCCACCTGGTCGAACATCACCCTGAAATCCTTGAAAAGTCTGGCTTTCGGGAAGGTCTTGGCACCTTCTGCGGTAGCTGCGTCGCTCACGTCGCAGAGTGCAACGACATTCTCTGTCATGACGTCGGTCCAGTGGTCCTTTCCTCGTCCGGTGACGCCGATGAAGGCAATGTTCAGTTTACCGGGTTTGCAGGCGGCGAGTCCGGGCAGGAGGGAGAGGCCGGTAGCGGCCATAGCAGATTGGGTGATAAAAGATCTTCTCGAGAGATTTTTCATACAGTTTGAGTTGCCAAGGAGGGTTAAAAAATATGGACTATTCCCGGGGAAAGCGTTTCCACTGTTTCCTGAAGGAGCCCCATCCTGCAGCAAAATATGCAAACGCTTCCGTTCCCGGGATGCCTGTTAATGTAGTAGTTCGTCGTTAAAATTTAATGAATCAAACCTATCGAAAGGAAATGAATTATTTTAACGGGTTTTTAGCAAAACATTGTGGAATATTAACAGGGAGGGGAGGATGGGGAAGACTTGGTAGAGAGGAGGACTGTAAGACTAGGGGACTGGGGGACCTGAGAAGAGTGAAGAATTAAGAGTGAAGAACTAAGAGTTGAGAATGGCGACAGTAGAGACGTTGCATGCAACGTCTGATATTCCCGATTGATAGAATCTGGGCTAGAAGGTAGGTAGGGGCAGCTCTTCGTGGCTGCCCGACAGGTTAAGCAAAAAAATTCGGAATTGTTCGTGCAAGCCCGAAGGGCTTGAATGTCAATAACCGCGGGTGAAGCCCGTGGTGGATGAAGAAGAATGGAACTACAACCCCGGGAGGGGTTGAACAAGTTTAGCAAGGCAGCATTATATTTCCTTTTAATCCGTGTAATTGGTGTCATCTGTGGTGGAAGGAGAAAAAAATTGAGCGTGGACCCTTCGACTATCTCTCAGTGACCGGAAGAGGAGAGTGAAAAATGAAAAGTGAAAAACGAAAAGTGATAAGTGATGATTATTAATTTGTGTTTAATTCGTGTAATCCGTTTAATTCGTGGTTGGGAAGGGGTTTTCAATGAATGGTTGTGAGAAGTTGTTTTTGTGGCTATTTTTGTTGCTATGAGTGATTTTGATTTGTTATCCACGGTAGAACAAGGTGGTTGTTCGGCCAAGTTATCGCCGGTGCAGTTGGGAGAGATCCTGGCCAAGCTGCCCGTGGTCTCGCACCCCAATCTGATGGTAGGTATCGAGACGCACGACGATGCCGGTGTGTACAGGCTGAACGATGAGACGGCCTTGATTTTCACCACCGATTTCTTCCCGCCAGTGTGCAGCAGTGGGTATGAGTTTGGGCAGATCGCGGCAGCCAATGCGCTGAGCGATGTCTATGCGATGGGCGGAATGCCTTTGCTGGTGCTGAACCTGATGATGTTCTCCGCGGCAAAAATTCCCATGGATGTTTTTGGTGCCATCCTGCAGGGTGGTCACGACAAGGTGGTGGAGGCGGGTGCTTTGGTGCTCGGTGGTCATACCATCGAAGATTATCCTCCCAAATTCGGACTGGCGGTGGTGGGTACCGTGCATCCTGATAAGCTGATTACCAATTCCGGCGTAAGGGCCGGTGATGTACTGATATTGACCAAGCCACTGGGTTCGGGTGTGATCCTTGCCGGACAACGAAACGGGATGACGGAGGAGTCGACCGTACAAAGAGCGCTGGATCAGATGAAGCTGCTGAACAAGAGCGGTGCCACTGTGATGCAGGAATACCAGTTGAAGGGTGCCACCGATGTGACCGGATTCGGATTGCTGGGTCATGCGATGCGGATGGCGGAGGCGAGCGGCGTGACGCTGAGGATCCAGTCGAACTGGTTGCCACATTATCCCGAGGCATTGGTTTTGCTGGAGGAGGGGTGCATTCCGGGAGCAGCCTTCCGCAACCTGGAGTTTGTGAAGGAGAGTACCGTGTTTGGTTCCTCGCTGGATTACGAAAGAAAGATGCTTTGCTGCGACGCCCAGACTTCGGGCGGATTGCTGATGGCGGTTCCTGCCGGGAAAGCCGAAGAGGTGCTGAGGAAATTACAAACGGAGGCCGGCTTGCCTGAGTCGGCCATTATCGGGGAGGCGTTGCCAAGGAGCACGCGGAGTTTGTATCTGGATTAGTAGTTAAGCTTAATCACCAAACAAATTGCCCGCAGGGCATACAGGTCAAAAGAAAGGAAATTTCGGGAGCTCAGGTTTCCCCGGTAGGGGATAAACGATCGCCATGCTCCATCGAATGAATGCCAATTGATCTGAAAGAAGAGCGATTGATCCCCTATCGGGGAATCGGCCATTATCAAATCCTTTTTCTATTGACTTGTATGCCCTACGGGCAAAAAAATCAGGGTGTTCGTTGAACCGAACTACTTATTTTTTCTTCTTGCTCAGCAGGAAGATGGCGCCGGCCATGACCACAAGACCTACCCCAACATAGACGACAACCGGAACACCACCTTTGCTGGTTTCTTCTTCGGCTGCCTGGTAGAAGACGGGTTTGGCGGCTTTATCCGCGTTAACGGTATCTTTTTGGGCCTTTGGTGTCTGTGCCATGGAGAGGACTGCGAGGTTCAGCATCAGGACCAGGGCCAGTGCCAAACGGAGGAGGGATTTTTTCATCTTGTTCTTTTATGAATTTTGTAAGTATGTAATTTAAAATCAACAATTATCATTTCAATGGTTTACCCGGAAGACGATCCGATCTATTTGGTTTGCTTCGCGAGTTCGTCGTATTTCCTGGCCACCTCCGGATCCGAAGTCCGGTAACTGTCTGCCATCAGAACGATGGCTTCCTTGAAACCGGGATCCATTGTCAGGCAACTTTTCAGCAGTTCGCGGGCCTTCTTCGTCTCCTTCTGCACCAGGCAGATCCTGGCAAGGGCAGGATAGGCATCGAAATATTTCCTGTTCAGGCCGATCACTGTTTCGTACAGTGAGGCTGCCTTCGAAAGATCTCCCTTTTCTGCCAGGATATTCGCCTGAAACATCAGGATCGGTTCGCAATTGGGGTTGATCTCCAACCCTTTTTGCAGGAGAGAGATGGTTTTTTCCCTGTCACCCATGCTGTAGCAGACCGACGCAAAATTAAAAAAGATTAGTTCATCCTGACACTCTTTTTTAACCAGCTCTTCATAATATTTGACAGATTCTTCGGGATGGTGTTGCTGGAAGGCCCGGTATCCCAGAAAATCGGCTTTACTTTCCCTTTTGACCACCGCGCAAATGGGGATCCCGTCGGCTTCGATGATTTTTACGGAATTTTTTGGCGGCCATATTTTGTTTTTCAGCAGGGTAGGAGAGATGTAGCTGTTGGCCACGATGCAGTAGTCCCAGTCGTACTGGCTGCGGTCGCTGTAGGGGAAATAGGTGACTGCCAAATTTTTCTCCTTTCGGAAGAACCATTCGGCCGGGAAGTTGGTCCCGATCTTCAGGCTATCGCCCGGATGGTTTTTCTTCAGGTCAGCGATCAGCCATTCCGACCCTTCGCGGATGGAGTGGTAGTAATAATCTGTTTCATAGTTTCCGTAGGCGCCTTTCAGTCCGCCGGTAAGCTGGTTGTAGTAGAGGTAATCGTAGGGATGGTTTCTTACCAGGAAGGTGAAGGGGTCGTAGGCGAGCATCAGCAGGAGGAGTACGATGCCAAATCGGGTAAAGGGTTCACTGAAACGTTGGAGCAACTGGTACAGTCCGATGGCAGCCAGCACCACGATGGCAGGATAAACGAAGAGGAAGTGGCGCCACGACCCGTAGAGGTTGGAATGTTCGTAAAGCACGAATACGATCGGGAAGAGGATGGTGAAGATCAGAAAGCCATATTTGAGTCCATCCTGCCGGAAGGCTTTCCCGGTAAGGGCAAAAAAGGAGAGGACGCCGGTCCAGACGATCAGGGGGATGGTGATCAGCATCAGTTTAGGCAGGTAGTACCAGGGGAGGAGGTCGGACCACTCCAGCCGGCCTTCGAAGATCTGTCGGATGGTGGTAGGGAACTGCGCCATCACCTGATAGGATTTCAGGAAGCCCGAGATGGGATTCAGCAGGACGTAGGGCCAGAGCAGGATGCCGAGCAGGTAGGAGCCGAGCACGATCAGTCCGAGGCTATAAGCTCTATTTTTGAGAAGGCCAATGTTGATTTTGGCAGTTTCCCGGTAGGTTTTGAACTCCAGGATGGCCGTAAAGAGCAGCAGGTAGCAGAGGAGCAGGAGTCCGCCGGGACGGATGCTGATGCAGAAGGCGATAGAGAGGATGAGCGGGAGGGTGTTTTTCCAGGTTCGCTGTTTCGCGAAGAGCCACCGGAGCAGGAAGAGGGTGCCTGCGAGGTAGGCCAGGGCGAAGGGGATGTCTTTGAGGTTGTTTTGTGCGTGGCCGAGGAAGGTGGGCGAGACGGCGAAGAGGAGGAGGGTGAGGATTCCGGCGCCGTACCCGGAAAGCCAAACGGCGAGGAGTGCCGCCAGGAGGATGCAGAGCCAGCCTGCCAGGGCGTTCATCTGGTGGCGGAAGGTGTAGATGTCGTCGATGTTGAACCAGCGAATCAGGATGGTGGTGATATTGTCGAAGGATTGGCCGTAATATTTCAGCTGGGAGTAGGGAGTATCGAGGACGCTTTTGTCGGCACCGCCGGTGGCGTAGAAGTTGTAGACCTTCACGGATTGCTGGTAGTGCACCTCTTCATCGCCAGATATGCCTGCCTCCCTGGTGCCCAGCATCATAAAAATCAGCAGGCAACCGGCCAGCAGGTCGAAGAGGCCCCTGGTGATTTTTGCCTTGCCGGCGGAGGGGCGGTAGATGATGGATTTATATGGTAGTGGCATCAGAAATGTAGATTGTTTTCAAGTGGACATCCATCCAAATATATCTAAAAAATTATCATTACCATCATGCCGCCGCTATGCGGCTAGGATTCATAACTTGCCGATTTTTCTACCATAATGCCGCTGCTATGCAGCTTTGGTTTATGATTTTCCTGTGGATTCTACCATAATATCGCCGCTACACGGCTTTGATTTATGATCTACCTATTGCTTCTACTATAATTTTGCGGTGATGGGGCTTTCCGGTTTTGGTTCTTTGGCATTCGAACGAATCATGCAGAAGTGCAATTTTTAGCCGCATAGCGGCGTCATTATGGTAGGATAGGCGGTAATGTGAAACCGAAAGCTGCGTAGCAGTGACATTAAGGTAGGATTTGGATCGTCAGATCATCCAAAGTGTACAGCGACGAAAATAGGATAGCATGTAACAGTTTGATCACGGTTTCTCCCCGTGTATTTTCTTGATGAAATAGATCGGCCGGTTTTGGGATTCCTTGTAGATCCGGAAGACATACTCTCCGACGATGCCGAGGAAGATGAGCTGGATGGATCCCAGGAAATAGAGGCTGAGCAGGGTGGACGACCAGCCAAGTACGGCAAAGCCGAGGATTTTATCTACAATCACATAGATGCCTGCGAGGAAAAAAACGAGGGTGCCGATCGATCCCAGCCAAAGGCAGAGCCGGATAGGGAATCTGGAGAAGGAGAAGATGGCATCGGTGGCGAGGGCAAAGAGGCCGGCGAGGCTCATCTTGGGTTCGCCCTGGGCCCTGTCTTCCCGGACATATTGGACAGTTCCCTGGTTAAAACCAATGAAGGAGCGGAGCCCCGGCATATACCGTACTTTCTCCTTCATGGAGAGCAGGGCCTGCAGTGCTTCGTAGGTCATCATGGAGAAGTTGCCTGAGTTTTCCATGTTTTCCAAACCGGCGATATTTCTGAAGAGCAGGTGGAAAAAGTAGGTGTAGAAGGAACGGTGGTTCTTTCCTTTTCTGCCTGTTCTCTTGCCGCTGATGATGTCAAAGCCCTCTTCGCAGATTTTGCGGTACATCTCGGCCAGCAGTTCGGGCGGATCCTGGAGATCGCCGTCCATCATGGCGATGACCTCTCCTTTCGCGTGTTCGAGTCCGGCGGTGAAGGCCGCCTGGTGACCGAAGTTCTTGGAGAGGGAGATGATCTTGATATTTTTGTTGTGCAGCCGGTATTTCAAGAGGTTGCCGACGGTTTCGTCGGTGCTGCCATCATCGACAAAGAGGAGTTCATAGTCGTTCGTGAAGGATTCCACGGCGGACACGGTTCTGTTAACCAGATCATCGATCAGTTGTGCTTCGTTGTATACGGGGATGACCAGGCTGAACATAGTGAATCATTTTTTGAGGCTACACGGCGGAACGCGATGCAGCTCTGAGAAATTGATGTTGGAAATTCGATCCTAAATTTAGGGAAAAACTGAAAGGAAATGAAGATTTGCTCAACCTTATTTTATCAGGCAACCTTCCGGAAAATCGGACTACCTTCAAAAAGTAAACCTTATTACCCTATTTGTTGGCGAATAATTGCAGGTTTTTTTTCTGTTATTATCCATTCAATAAGGTAATAAGGTTGTGGGGCTCAATGATCCAAATCTCTCTGCCAAGGTTTTGGGAAAAGATAAGGTTCCCAAATCCGAGGAATGTTGGAGTAATTTTCTACGTTATCAATCGCGAAGACCGGTCAGGGATCAGATTTTTCTTGGCCCCTTCATCCGTTCGAGGGTGAATGCAGCAGCGTCTTTCAAATCGGCATCCTTGAGTAGTTCCTGAACGGTTGGAATGCAATAGTCGGAGCCCATCCAGGCGAGTTCGCGCAGGATCAGTTTTTTACCATCCACTGTTGCCCCCGTCTCCTTCAGGATGCTGACCATCTGTTTTTCGAGGTCGAGTAGGGCGGCAGGATTGCCACTTACCTTACGGATCCTGGCCTGCAGGTCGGTATAGTTGCGGGTGGATTTGTCGATGGTGTATTTGGCGATTTTGTCGAGATCATCTGAGAGGGTTACCTCCTTGTAATCGGGTCTGGAAACGGAACAGGCCACATTGGGGAAGTCGATGGGAATCTCCTGGGTGACCTTCCCGCAGGCTGCCCACTCGGCACCACGCTGGAAGGTGACGATGAATCCGACGCATTCTGTTGCGGCGTGGGTATCCTCTTTCCCCACGTGACCCATGGCGGTGTGGAAGATGCGTCCCTTGCCGTAGGTGATGGTCATCAGCATGGGTTCATCCCTGCCGGTTCCCCGCTTGGCGGTATCCGCGTAAGCGGTAGCAAGGATTTCCATGTTTTTGGCCGGACCGCGAAGGGTACTGTAGAGTTCGTCTTTCCCGTGAATCCAGGCTACCGGGAGACCTTTCAGAATCGGGTGGTCGGCTTTACGGGCCCTGACCAGGTATTCGTGCTGGGGTCCGTGTGATCCACCCGAGCCTTTGGCGGTATCAATGACCAGTACATTCTTGCTGTAATAGACGTAGGGTCCATCTTTTTCGGAGCGGTGGTTCCAGCCACCCAGGCCTGTCATTTCGTTGTACTCTTTCCAGTCGGGGAAGGAGTTGTCGGCTTCGTGGTAGGAGACGACCCCTCCGCCATTTTTCACATATTCGACGAAGGCTTTTTTAGTTTGTTCCGGCCAGGAGTCACCGTTGTAATCCAATACGATAACGTTGTATTTGGTAAAGTCGGGATGGAAACTGCTCAGATCGCCTCCCTCTTTCGGAGTCTGGGCAATGTCGGTGGTAAAGAGTTTGGTCTGGTCCAGAATTGTTTTCAGGATGGTAGCCGAGGCTTTCCAGTTGTGGTTGCTTTGGCCGGTCACGATCAGGGCACGATAGGCTGTTTTTTCCTGGCACGACTGAAGGAATAGAAACCCTGCCAGTATCAGGAGAAGGGAATATTTGGTTTTCATTGTTTAGAGATTAAATGGTTGGTAATTGCCAGGGTTGACGATAGGGACGATCGAGCAGACGTGATGCCAACGGGTTGCCGATGATCTCCTCCTTTTCGGGATCCCACTGAATCTTCTGACCGGTCTGCATGGCGATTTCGCCGAGCAGGGCAACTGAGATGGCACGGTAGGCCACTTCGATCGGCGCGATGGTTTTCTGGCCGGAGCGAACGCAGTCGACGAAGTTTTGCCAATGGTTATCGCTTTTGATCAGATGGATCTCGTTCTCACCAATCACCTCTTCCAGGATTTTAGGGTCGGAAGCCATCAGGATTTCTCCCCTGTTGACGTGGATCCAGCCTTTGTCGCCGTACCAGGTGGTCCCTGCGCCTTTTTCGAGTCGGGCATCGTTGCAAACGCGCATCTCGATGCCGTTTGCATATTTGCAGAGGAAATCATACTCAACCGGAACGTTGTAGATTCCTTCCCTTGGGTAGACGCCTTCTCCCGAAATCTCAACCGGACCGGTATGTTCGAGTCCAGCCCCCCAGTTGGCGATGTCGATGTGGTGGCCGGCCCAGTCTGTGAGTTGACCGCCGGAATAGTCGAGGATCCAGCGCCAGTTCCAATGGCTGACTCCGCGGTAGGCGACCTTGGGTGCAGGCCCGAGCCATAGGTCCCAGTTCAGCTCTTTTGGAACATCCTGGATGGGAGGGGTACCTATTCCTTTATTGCCGTTTGGGAGACCGACCTCAATGCGCTGGATTTTTCCGATACGGCCATTGATAGCCAGTTCGGCACCCCGGTGGAAATTGGGCCTGGAGCGTTGCCAGCTTCCGGTTTGCCAGGTAACTTTGTTTTTTTGAACCGCTTTTACGATGGTTTGGCCATCGCGGATGGTGCGGCAGATGGGTTTCTCTCCATAGACATTCAGTTTCTTCTCGACGGCTGCGGTGTAGATGATACCGTGCCAGTGGTCGGGTAGTGCGATGGCCACGGCATCCAGTTTTTCTTTCTCCAGAAATTCACGGAAATCGCCATAGGTGCGGCAGTCGTTGTTGGCGTAAGCGGCATCGGCAATGCCCTTTGCTTTTTCAAGGTTGTTGGTATCCACGTCACAGAGGGCAACGAACTGAACCTCTTTGTTGAGTTTGAGGAAGTCGCCCATGTTGCTTCTGCCCTGGGAGCCGGTGCCGATGGCACCCATCACGAGCCGGTTGCTGGGGGCTAGTCTGCCGCCCATTCCCAACGCCGTGGAGGGAATGATCTGCGGGAGGATGAGGGTTCCCACGGATGCAACAGCCGAATTCTTCAGGAAAGTTCTTCTGTTTGAATTGCTAGTCATCATATTAGTTTGAAAAGTTTAGAGAATTTTTGATTTTTGATTTTAGACAGCTGTTAGGCGAATGTCGTCCCAAAGGATTAAATGTTTGGCGGCGTTCCGGGTACGGGGACCTCAAATTTCATGTCGACAGGGCCGAAGACCAACTCTTTGGGTCCAAGTTGCATGTCTGATTTCATCATCTCTTCCCAGGTAACCAGTTGGCCGGTATAGGCTGCTGTCCGGCCCATGATGGCGGTCAGGGTGGAGAGGGCGGTCTGCTCTGCTTGGTTCACGTACTCACCCTTGCGGATGGCGTGGACGAGATGCATGTGTTCCTGCACGTAGGCCGGAATCTTGAGCTGGTTCATCGCATTGCCGTTTTCGTCTTTCGGATATTCGAACTGCCATTTGACTTTTCCATCCAGATTCCAGATGGTGTTGACACAATTGGTGTAGCCTTCGGTTCCCATTACCAGCTCTCCGGTGCGGTTGGTGCAGCTGTCGATCTCACGGCAGTAGCTGTGCGAGCTGACCCCATTGCCGTAGTCGAAATCGATGTTGAAGAAGTCGTACTGGTCGCCTGTGACGCGGCGGTGGCGGCCTCCGTTGCCGATGGCACTGACGGGAGTCTTACCCATGAACCAGTTGATGACATCGATGTTGTGGATGTGGGTATCGAGGATGTGGTCGCCGCAAAGCCAGCAGAAATTGTTCCAGTTTCGAACCATGTAGGTCATGTCGTCCCAGCCCGCTTCCCGGGTACGGAACCATACGTGATCCTGGTTCCAGAAGGCTTTGGCAGCAGTCGGCCGACCAATGGCGCCAGCCTTCACCCGTTTGTAAGTTTCTATGTAATCTTCCTGGTGGCGGCGCTGTGTGCCCGTGACGACGCAGAGACCCAGTGCCTCTGCCTTCTTCGCGGAAGCGATGACGGAGCGGATACCGACCGGATCGACGGCAACCGGTTTTTCCATGAAGACGTGTTTCTTGTTCAGGATTGCCTCCAGCAAATGGTCGGGACGGAAGCGCGGCGGGGTAGCCAGTAGCACCACATCGAGCTCTTCGAGTGCCATCATTTTCTTGTATCCGTCGAATCCCGTGAAGCAATTTTTCTCCGGAATTTCGAGGTTAAAAGATTTGAAACGATCGCGGAAGGCGTCAATCTTATCCTGAAATACATCGCAAACCGCGATGATTTCGAGGTCTGGACCGGCACTGATGAAGTTGATGGCGGCACCGGTTCCGCGGTTGCCGGCACCGACCAGTCCGGCACGGAGTTTTCTTCCTTTCGGGGCTCCCTTCAAAATGGGCGGTAGTCCAAGGGAGGCATTGGTGGCCTCTTTTTTGCAGGAGGAGAGGAGGGCACCGGCTCCGACCACCGTCATTCCGGCGAGGACACCTGCACCTAAAAATTTTCTTCTGTCAAGGTTTTTTTTGTTTTCCATGGCTATCCATTCATTATTGACCCACTACCGTGGAGTCTGCTTCACATACAATTCTGAAACCTACATCGTTGCTGTCGGAGTACCACCAGACGCTCTTTGGCATCTGAGGATCCGTCATCAGCCAGGCCTTGGTTTTGGTGAAATCCCTGGCGGCGCTTCGCACATCCTTGGCATCGCTCTTGAAGGAGCCGCCGCGAATTACGTGTTCCTGACCGTTTTCGGGACCCGTAGGATTGTTGAGGGTCTCACCGGAGGCCGACTTGTAACTGTTGGGGGCATAGAAGTCGGAGCAGAACTCCGCCACATTTCCAAGCATATTCTTTAATCCAAACGGATTGGCCTTGACGGATCCCGGCTCTTTGGTTTTGGATGAACTGTTCACCTTGTAGACCACATAGGAGTTGATGACGGTCGTGTCCGGACCGAAGATCTTGTTCATCATCCCTGTGGAGCTGAATTTCTTCGGACTTCCTGCAAAGAAATAAGGATCCCTGGAGCCGCCGCGGCAGGCATATTCCCATTCGGCTTCGGTCGGAAGCCTGTATTTCTTGCCTGTTTTTTTGGAAAGCCATTGGCAGTAGGTATTGGCTGCCTTCCACGACATCGTGATGGCCGGGTGGGAGCCTTTGCCCCATCCCTGGTCGGGAGCGCCCCACGGTGGTGTTGGGCCCGTGATGGCATCCGTGACCGGTTGGTTCACCACCGCTTCCTTGCGGCCCTGGGAGGCAGTTGCCTTGAAAAATTCGAGATACTCGTCCCAGCTCACTTCGGCCTTGCCCATAAAGAATCTGGAGAGGTGCACCTTCCTGACCGGACCCTCATCCGGTTTCCGAAGTTCTTCCTTCTCGGGGCTTCCCATTTCGAAGGTTCCTTCCGGGATGGCAACAAGTTCGAAGGTAAGGGTCGTTCCGGGGACTTTTTCGGCAAAATTTTCAAATTTCTGAATGTGTGTCGTTTCCGCGAAGAGCTCCTTGGCTACCGTTTCGGTCACCCCAAAGCTGGCATTGTGGGCGTGGAGGTTGTTCTTGTCGTAGTGCCCCACGTTGAGGTGGCAGTTGATGCAATTGGGCTTAGTCCCCTCCGGTGCGTTGACATATTGGAGGTGGGCATTGCTGCCATTCACAGAAAGTGTGGCGGGAAAAAGATTCTGGTGGCACTTGATGCAGGATTGTTCGTAGACATATCCCTTTGCATTCTCGAGTGTTTTTCTGGTTTCCCAGTCGAAGGAAGCACTGTCCTTAAATAGTTTGCCATATACATCCTTGATCCCGTGTTTGGCTTTCGCCGGAAGGTATCCGTGCCCTTTGGGCGGCAGGTGGCAGTCGATGCAGTGGGTCACGAAGCCTGCCTTGTTGTTGTAGTGCTCGGAGAGTCGCCAGTTTTGATCCTGTACCGGGTGGATGTGACAGGAGACGCAATATTTGTCGGAAGAGGTGTAATCTGAGACACCTTCCAGGGATAGTATAAAGAGGACGGAAAGTAAGATCCCGATTCCCACAAACAGGAATTTCGCATATTTTCCTTTGAATGCATTGCTCAACTTCATTCTGAAATCAATCTATAGTGATATAATTTGTATTTTCAAGAAGGGACGAGACGTACCAATGTGTAAATGTCAAACGACATCCTGTTCATTATTTTTCACAAATAGTTAGGGGTACCCTTGAACCTCGTACCCTGGAAAGGCTGTTATGCAATAGTCGTAGTAGTAGCGCCGAATCCCTCAATTGAAAGCCTAAAAATAGCGTTAATATTAATTCGTCACCAATCAAACGGTTAGAAATTTCGTTTATCAACTATTTTGGACCATTAAGCATCAATCTGAAGTTTAGAAACAGAGTAGGCGATGCACTTTTACCGTTCTCCATTCAGCCTGATCATCGCGGTAGCGGCCCAGAGCACTGCGGCCTGACCGTGGAAATTCCCTGTGCTTTTGGGGCGGGTGAGGTAGTGTTTCCTGTTGTCTTTGGCATTGGTTCCCACGCAGACATTTTTCACCTTCCCCTTTGGAGTGACATATCCCGCCAGGGCATTCCACCCTTTTGAAATATTTTCACGGTACTCCCCGGCAGGGAGCCATCCCGATTTCAGTCCGGATGCGAGGGCATAGAGGAACATTCCCGTGCATGAGGATTCGGGGTAGCTGGCCGGATCGTCCAGCAATTGGTGCCACATACCATCAGTTCCCTGAAATTGAAGCAGGGTCTTCATCATCTTCCGGTAGGTGGTGATCAGGGGTGGAAAATATTTGTTGTTTTCGGGAAGTACCAACAGCACCTCCGTCATTGCGGCAGCGGCCCATCCGTTTCCTCGTCCCCAGAAAAAAGGTGCATCCTTTCTGTGAAAAAAGAGTCCGTTTTCCCGTTGTAGTTTGTCGCAGTAGACCACCAGCTGCCTGGCGGCCCTGTTGAGGTAGAGGGTGTCTTTGGTTGCCTTGTATGCCTGTATTTGCAGGGAGCCAACCATGTACATGTCGTCGACCCAGTACCTGGAATAGGAGGTCAATCCGTCTGCATCTAGTTTTAAAAATTCGCTGTCTGCCTGTTTTTTGGCTTGTTGCAGATAAATTTCCCTAGCGGTATTTTGATAGATTGCGAAGGGCCAGATGGCGAAAACATTGTAATCGACGTGTCCGGACCGTGGTTTCCGTTTGCCCGACAGATAGGGCGCATACTTTGCAGCCAACTGATTCGTGATGTTGCTATCGCCAACAGCTTCTGCAAAGATCAGGCTGCCGTAATAGGTGCAGGCCTTCTGGTACCTGCAGCCGGTAGGACGATTCAGGATATCGGCCACGATTTTTCTGCCGGTTTCGGAAGCAGAAGCTGTGACCACTGTTTTAGCCTCCTTTTCCTGCCGGGGATGGCTGATGGCGAGCATTGGAAGAAACAAGAGGGAAAAGTAGATCAGAAGCCTAAAAGAGATTCTCAAGGTCGTTTAGTTTTTGACAGGTTCAAACTTAAATGCTTCGGAAGGAACTCTGGATTGTGCCATTATTTTCATCAGGTCGGCTACGATTTCGGGATGCTGATCCGCGATATTGCTGGTTTCCCCAAGGTCCTTGCTCAGATCGTACAACTCCGTGGTCGTTTTGGCAGGAATCAGTACCTTGTACCTGACCAGTTTCCAGTTCCCCTTGCGAATGGCTTGTCGTCCGTCCTGTTCGTGAAACTCCCAGTACATGGTTTCGTGCTCTTTCTGGCCTGATTGTCCCAGCAGGGTTGGCAGGAAGGAGATTCCGTCCGTATTGGCTGGAGTTGGTATTCCTGTTAATTCGGTGAGGGTGGGCAGCACATCCCAGAAGGCAGAGAGGTGGTTGGTGGTAGCGCCTTTTTTTATTTTCCCCGGCCACCAGACGATCATTGGCTCGCGGATACCTCCCTCGTAAAGATCTCTTTTGTAGCCTCTCAGCGGACCGTTGCTGTCGAAATAGTCGGGATCGGCACCTCCTTCGAGGTGCGGTCCATTGTCGGAACTGAAGAGGACGATGGTATTTTTATCGAGGCCAAGCTCTTTCAGTTTGGCAAGCAATTCGCCAACCTGTTTGTCGAGCAGGGTGATCATGGCTGCAAAGGCTGCGTGTGTTTCGGCTTGTGAGCCATAGGGCCCGGTTCTGAATCCCTTGTCGCCGGCATCTGTCCCCTTGAATTTTTTCTCTGGAGGGAATTTCCCCCGAAATTTTGCGAGGTATTTTTCGGGAACCATCAGTTCTGCGTGCGGGATGGTGGAAGCATAATAGATGAAGAAGGGTTTGCTTTTGTTTTTCTCTATAAAAAGCAAGGCCTGTTTGTGGATCAGGTCAGGTGCATAATCTTCCATCTGATCTCCGCCATTGTTTTCGAGGACTATTTTTTCCTGGTTGTCCCAAAGGTGATCTGGATAATAGTTGTGGGCCAGACGCTGGCAGTTGAAGCCAAAGAAACGGTCGAAACCCATCTTGTTCGGATCACCAGTCGATCCCGGAAAACCGAGTCCCCATTTACCGAAGGCGGCAGTGACATAACCAGCTTCCTTCAAAAGTTTTGGAAAGGTGATGGTTTCGGCAGGAAGCGGCCACTGGCCCTCTTCGCCCACTTCCATATTGCCGCGAACCGGCGTATGGCCCGTATTCAATCCCGTCATCAGGGAGGAGCGGGAGGGAGCGCTGACTGCACAGCCGGCATAATGCTGGGTGAAGAGCATTCCCTCTTTGGCCATCCGGTCGAGGTTGGGCGTCTGAAAGTGTTTTTGTCCGTAGCAACTCAGATCGCCGTATCCCAGGTCATCGGCTAGGATGTAGATGATGTTGGGCTTCACGGCGAAGGCCGAAACTCCGGCAAGTTGGGTCAATCCCAGCAAAACTGTTTTTAGGGGTGTCATTTGAAAATCAGATTACGGAAGACCGCTGTCGCGGATTCCTTTGGATTGTGAGAAGTGACAGCCACTCCCAGAAATATTTTTTTTGGGAGATCAAGGGAGTAGGTTGTATATGCTTTCCAAGTTTTGCCATCCTGACTACAGAATCCGGTAAAGGCATTTCCCGTGCGTTTCAGCCTGATCCAGGAATTCGGGAAGCTGACGGGAAACTCCGGCAAGGCATCGGCTTTTGCGGGGTAGATTGCTTTCATCTCTCCTCCCTTTGCAGCACGGTATTGAAATTCAAAACCTCCGTTGTTTTTGTTCCGGGGCTTGTTGTCGGGAAAGAGCTGAAAGAAGATGTGACGGCTGTTGTCCGTGAGCTCCTCGCGTACCATCAATCCAGCTTTTGTGTACATATGCGTCGCGGTGAGACTTTCGACGCGTGCAGCCAGATCGAAATCACCAGTTTTTTCGATCCAGGAGAAATGAAACTGGTCGCTGACACCCCATATATCCGCCCCTCCGGCAACGATTTGAATGCCATCCTTTAAAATTTTTGCGGATCCTGTTATGACTGGATTTCCCAGATCTGTTTGCCGGAGCTTGTTCAACGGTATGGCCTTATCCCTGGCCAGGAGCATTCCAACAGAAAAGAGAAGCACAAAGGTTGCGGAAAGCAGTTTTCTAAGCATCTGAATTTGTGATTTGTGTTTGATAAAATTATCTATTTTTTCCGGTATCTTTCAGACTTAAATCCATATTCCTTTCAATATGTTTGGTTTGATCTTCGCGTTGATCTGCATTGTTCCCAATATTTACCTTTTTTTTCGTATCCGGAAAGTTTTTATCGGCAAATCCTACCGCATCTGGTACGCCTTGGTTTACCTGTTGCTGGTGTTGGATTACCCGATCAACAATTTATTGATCGAGGGAAACTTCGAATTGAAATACAACCTGATCAGTTTGGTTGCCAGGTACATTTTGCCCTATTACCTCTACGTATTTCTGCTGATGCTGTTGTTTGATAGTTTTCTGCTTCTCAACAGGTTGCTTAAAACGGTTTCGACGGATACCCTGAAAAGTCTCAAATTCAGGATCATTGCTTTTTCTGCTCTTTTGATTGTCCCGCTAGGAATTGATGTTTTTGGGATCTTCAATTTCAATAACATCCAGACCACCGAATACAAGGTCGTCGTTCCGCGAAAGTCTGCCAGGATCGATCATCTTAAAATTGCCTTCGTGGCAGACTTTCATTTGAAGGAGCGGACGGACATCCATTTCGTGGAGCGGTTTGCCGATAAAATCGCTCAGATCCAGCCTGATCTGATGTTGTTTGGCGGAGATATCGTGGAGGGTATCGGTGAGGGTAAAAAGCTGGATCGGATTGCCAAAATGTTCAGGGAGATCAAAACCAAATATGGGGTTTTTGCCGTATTGGGTAACCACGAAGCTTATGGGGTCCAAAGGAAGGGCGGCTTTTTCGACAGGGCGGGAATGACGGTCTTGTGCGATTCGGTGGTATCCATTGACCACGCGTTTAGCCTTGCGGGAAGGCTGGACAATAAATATGAGCGGGAACCGATTGGCGTACTGATGAAATCCGCCTCCGATTCACTGCCTGCGATCCTGATGGACCACCGTCCCACGGACATCGTTTTAAACAGCAAAACAGCCGTGGATATTCAGTTTTCGGGCCACACCCACAATGGCCAGCTCTTTCCATTTAACCTGATCCTAAAAAATTTCTATCCATTGAGCTGGGGCTACCGGAAAGTTTTGAATACAAACGTGTTTGTGACCAGCGGAATCATGTTGTGGGGACCTCCGGTACGAACGGTGGGAAAGTCGGAAATTGTAGTGGTGGAGGTCGAGTTTAAGTGAATGATGAATGATGGATAAGAAATTTAGAGGATAAAAATTAGGACCATGAAAAAAGCAGTTAAAATTTCCCTGTGGGGAATTGGTACGGTAGTTGGGGTGCTGGTGTTGGCTGGAGCCGGATTCTACCTTAACTTCAAAATTGGAACAGGTAAAATGACGCCTGCCGAAACTTCGGCGATCAATGATTCGGTTTTCTGTGTGAAGGATAATTTTGTGAATGCCTATATTTTCAAGGGCAAGAAGAGCTACCTGATGGTGGATGCGGGTTTCAGCAAGAGTTCAGTGCTCGAACAACTGAAAAAACTGGGCATTGCGCCGGAACAGATTTCGACCGTGCTTTTGACGCATTCCGACGGAGACCATATTGCGGCCATCTCCCTGCTGACGAATCCCAAAATCTACCTGCACCGCGACGAGGAGCAGATGATCAACGGTACGACGGCCAAGATGGGACCATTCAAAGCGCATTGGGCCTTTGGACCCTATACCCTATTCGGCAGCAACGATACCCTTTCCATCGACGGATTGCAAATCAAGATTCTTCACACGCCAGGTCATACACCCGGTTCTGTCTGTTTTGTGATCGGCAAGGATTACCTGGTAACGGGTGACAATTTGATCGTTGTCAACGGCAAGGCAGAACATTTCGTAAAGGCATTCAACATGGATACCCCCAAGCAGATTGAATCGTTGAAGCAGTTGCCGGATCTGAAATCGTTTAAATATATTTTGACAGGACACCACGGGATAACCAGGAATTAAAATCCTTCTATGCAAGGCATACAGGTCAATAGAACCAAGGGCAAGTTCGGGGGCATTTCCCCCGTATGGGGATAAACCGGAACTATTGCGTGCTTTTAAACTTCTATCTCAGAAATTTTTTACTGAATATCTTTTAATAGATATTTGGGATTGTAATCTACTTCAAATAATCTTAGAAACTGTTGATATTCATCATTAAAAGATTGTTTGCAGTGATGTTTCTCTTGATTATCAATGTATTGGATTAATGAGGAAATCTGAGATTTTCCATAACTGAAAGCTCCAAATCCATCCTGCCAGGAGAATCTGCCTGCAACTAATTTTTCATTATTTATCCAGATTGAAGAACATCTCTTCAGATAATACATTAGATCAGACGGGGATTGATTGGCATTCATGCTTACCAATATATGCAAATGGTTTGAAACACCATTTACGGCATACAAATGATTTTTCTGGTGAACGATAATTCCATTTAAATATTGATAAAGATGTTCTTTCCATTCAGGACGAATCAAAGACATCCTGTTTTGAACTGCAAAAACATAGTGAACATAAAGTTGACAATAGGTATTTGGCATTTCGTTTCAGGATTTGGCTCCAATAAATTTAAGGCAAAAATTGATCAAAAACGAAAGAAACGTGATATGAATAGCGATATCTGCTATGGAATTTTATGCTATCAATGGGATTTAAATTGTTCATCCCCTAACGGGGAAAGTTGGTCTCTGGAGAGACGTATTCTATTGACATTGATGCCCTACGGGCAAAGGCTGGGATGGGAACTGTGATCTTGCGAATGAATAGAATTCTTCAATAAAAATTAGCAATTTATCTTTTGAATGGATTGACAAAAAAGTTTGTCTGAATGAATTGAATTCATCATTTGCAAAAAAAAACCTTGCCCGTAGGGCATTAATGTCAATAGACGCAAGGGTAAGATTGGGGGTCTTTCCCCGTATGGGGATCAACCGCTCAATCTACTTGCTAATAGCAAATAAGCCGGAATCTCTTCCTTTTTAGGGACGAAATTCCGGCATTTCGGTATTTTGAAGAGTCAAGCTCTTTCAGCGATTACAATTCGCGGATCTTGAGGTTGCGGAACCAGCAGGAGTAGCCATGATCTTGCAGTCCGATGAATCCCTCCTTGGCAATACCTTCCGTGAATCCCGGGAAAGATTTGAATTTGCTGTTGGCAACCATCGCATCCCATTCCTTGGTCCAGATTGTGTATTTGCACACCAGCGTTCCATTCATCACGTGGGTGGCCACGCCGTCTTTCACCTTGATGACGATTGTATTCCATTGTCCGGCTGGGTGCACGGTCTTGGGATCGCAGGGAAGCATGTCGTAGAGCGAACCCGCAAGGTGGTTGGCCAGTTTGTTGTCGCCTGCATCCACATTGTCCAGCACCTGTACTTCTGGTGCTGCATAGTAGATGGGTTTGCCGGGAACTTCCCTTACGTAGTAGAAGATGCCAGAATTGGTAGCCTTGCCGGCTTTCCAGTCTACGGTGAGCTCAAAATTCTTGTATTTTTTGGTGGCAAACACGATGTCCCCGTTGGAACCTTGTCCGGGCTGTTTGTCGGGAGCAGTGAAGATCATCATGGAATTGTCCTCGATCTTCCAGTTGGTGGGCATGGCCGTTCCGTTGCACTGTCTCCAGCCGTCGAAACTTTTACCGTTGAATAGCAGGGTCCAACCCTCTTTAACCTCTTTTTTGGTCAATTGGTTTACCCCTTGTGAGAAGGCGGGAGCTGCGATCAGCATTGCAGCAAAAAGTGTGAATGTCAAAAAAATGTTTCTTTTCATAAATGGAATTTTATGCCCCTTCTAGGGCGATTAACGAATTAGTGATGCAATTTTAGTCGGTGACTGGACAACAAATTTAATGAATAAACATTGGGTTAAGAATGATTTTTCCATTTTATCTCTCAGTTGAATTCCCGCTTGTTTTGGTTAAAATTCAGGATGAGAAATTTGCCATTTAACTGAAATTTCAACTCCCCTGCCTTCTTTTCCGCCTGGATGTAAGGTGAATCAAATCGTTTGTACCGGGTGTTGATTGCCAATTGGTTGATAGAGAACCCGGATTCCCAGTTCAGCTGATATTCCTTTCTATTTGATTGATACAACAGGGTTAATTTCTCCCCATCGAAGGAGATTCTGTTTTTCAGGATGCGCTGGAAGAAGTTCTCAAAAGTGCCATCTTTCTCTCGCGACCCGGCTTCGATGATCCAGCAGGTTTGTTTTCCCTCCTGAATCAGATCGTCTGTCGATCCGGATTTGTAGTGAAGTGGATTCCTCCCGATCAGGGCGCAATAGGTATCTCCCTTTTTCCCGAAGGCATAATTTCTGATTACCTGGACGCTGTCGAACTTCCCGGCAGGAAACCATGCGTGGGTAAAACTCAGCAGTTGCTTTTCGGATACGTTTTTATGGTCCGGTAAATTGTAAATGGCCAGATTGACTGTGGAGTCCTGGGCTACCAACGGAAACCGTCCATATCCGACCCAGTAGCCAGGTGTTTTTTGTTTACCGTCCTCCCATTGGGCGGGATGGGTATGAAAGATGCTGAAGGAGTTTCCGATGCTCATTCCGGCGGCATATTGCTGGTCGGCATAGCCCCCGGGTTGGTGGTTCTGCAAGGCAAAAAGGGAATAATCCTTTGTCTTGTAGGTGTAGGTATTTCCCTGTTGGATGGCCACGCCGTTGCTGAATGGATCTATCAGCCTGACGATGAATGGTTCGAGGTGGAGCAGGTTCAGCACCGAATAGTTGAGCATCCGGAGATCCTTCAGGGCGAGGTTTGTGAACATTCCGTTTTTACGGACAAAGGCCATCGTATTCCTTACGATACCTGGATTGGTGAAGGCCTCCATCCCGAACTGCATCTGGATGCTCTCCTCTTCCGATCCTTCATATCCTTCTTCTCTCAGCTGGGACAGGTCCAGTCCGTTGCACTGGCGGATGACCACGTTGCCGGTGTCTTTGGCAATTTCAGTAAAGACGGAGGGCAATTTGTATTTTTGGGAGACCATAAGTCCATAGGTTTTCCCCGGTCGGATGGGGGCGCCATTGCCCCAGAAATAATCTGTCACGCCATCGAGGTTGTTGACGGGGCCTCCCTTTCTGGTATGTTCATAGGCCCTGCCGCTCACGCTGCTGAAGACGTTTTTGATGCTTTGGGAGGCCACGTCGTAGAAGAGCAGGTCGAGGATGATCTTGCTTTTCTCCACGATCTCCTTGTCCTCTGCATATTCAATCAGGTTGACCAGGGCTGAGATATCCTCTTTGTAGTAGACATTGGAATAAAATTCTGCAAAACCGTATTTCCAGCGCATGCCCAGCCAATCGAGGATTCGTTTGGAAGCTTTTTGCATATGGGCTTTACCCGTGATACCGCTGTTGGTGAAAACCCTTTCGGGATAGTGCTGTCCAGCCAGGTATTCACTCATGGCGTAGAGGATCTGGTGGTTTTCGCTCCAATAGCACATCGAGTTCCCGCCCGGCTCATCCATCCAATACCTGAATGTGAGCAGGGATGCATCGATGGCTTTGCGGACAGAGTCAGGCAGCTGGTCGCCGAAACCATAGAGGATCTGCAGGACGCCGGGTGTCCGGAAGTCATCCATATTTTGAAGGGTGGTTGCCAGACGGTTCCAGTCGATGGGCAGATTGCCGGTGACCAGATCGCTGTAGATCTTCTCCTCCTGGTACCTGGCATTGTGCGGCGGCCAGTTCGGATATATTTTGATGGTGCTGTTTTTGTAATAATCAAAGGCGAGGGAGCCAATGACCAGGATGATCAGGGCCAGTGCAATTTTTTTCAAGGAGATCAATTTTTCCAATTTTTTCATGTAAGTTTCTTTTTCCACGCCTCACTCTTCCACCCCGGCGGCAGGAGGATAATCCAAAGCACTGAGATTATTGTTTGGTTTTGGATCCTTTTCAATCAGGTGGTTTAGACTTAATTTTTTCAGAAAATCCAACGGACCTTTTCGGGGCAATCGCTTGATGCTGTCGAGCAGCAGGGTGAGTTCGGCCACTTTTAGTTTTTCCGTTGCATACAGATTTTTTGTTTCCAAGGTGTCGGTGCGGAGGTTGTAAAGTTGACCGGGGACGTCGGTTTGAATGGATTTTTCGTCGAACGGGATGCTGAATCCGCCGGAGCCTTTTCCTTCGATCAGTTTCCAGTCGCCCATGCGGATGGCATACAATCCTCTTGAAGAGTGCACGACGATCACAGGCTGGTTGGGAACCGTTTTCGATTTTCCGAGGAGGACCGGCAGGATGCTGTAGCTGTCTTCGCCTGCAACGGTTTCCGGTTTAACCGAAGTGATTTCGGCCACGGTGGCCATCAGGTTGGCCAATGTGGTGGTTGCCTGACTTGTGGTTCCCGGAGCGACGTGTCCCGGCCAGCGAACGATGAAGGGGATTCTGTGCCCGGCTTCCCAGGTATCACCTTTCATTCCCCTGAAAGGACCTGATGCCTTGTGACCGAACTGCTCTGCCTGGTTGGGGCGCCAGTAGGGACCGTTGTCGCTGGTGAAAACAACAATGGTATTTTTATCCAAGCCACCCTCTTCGATGCTTTTCAGGATCCTTCCTACCATCACGTCGACCATGTAGACGTAATCCCCGTATTCGCCTGCCTGCGATTTACCCTTGTATTCAGGGATCGGCAGCCAGGGGGTGTGGGGCGAAGGCATCGCGAAGTAGAGGAAGAAGGGTTTCTTGCCTTTCGATTGTTTCTGAATGTAGTTGACGGCCTGGTCCGTAAAGGTTGGCAGAACCTTGTAGAATTCGAAATCTGGCGACATTTTCCCTGCACGCCAGAAGGGGCCCGTGTAGCCGGATGTCAGTTTGTTGCCGTCGGTATGACCCGTGAGTGGCGATATCAGGGTATCGTTTTTCAGGTAGCAGTAGGGTTCCATATCGAGCGAGGCGGGCAGGATGAAGGAGTAGTCGAATCCGTGGGTGGCAGGACCGTCGGTGGGTGGTTTGGTGAGATCAATGGATTCGGTGTCCATATCGATGATGGCATCGCCGGTTTTATTTTTTGAATCGACGTGGGCCATATCCCCCTCGTGACCTGCTTTGAGCACCCATTCGAGTCCCAGGTGCCATTTGCCGATGGCAGCGGTCGTGTATCCCTGTTCTTTCAGGAGGGTGGCAACGGTGGGCTGTCCCTTTTGAATCAGTGGCCTTCCATAACCCCGTAAAACACCCGATTTCATATCCGTGCGCCAGCAATAGCGGCCGGTTAAGATGCTGTACCGGGTGGGTGAACAAACGCCCGAAGTGGAATGGGCATCCGTGAACCGCACACCCATGGATGCCAGTCTGTCGATGTTGGGAGTAGGAATTTTACTTTGTGCATTGTTGCACATCACATCTCCGTAGCCGAGATCGTCTGAGAGGATGTAGACGATGTTAGGAAGTTTGGCAAGAGATGGTTGGTGAAGTTTCTCTTTTGCGAGGCAATCCGTCGAGAAGATGACGGAGGAGGCAAGGCCCAATTGAAGGAATAGCTTCATGAGTATCTATTTTGTTTTTACGATTAAACTGTTTATTCTTTTGATTCTGCTTTTGTCTGCGGATAGTTCTTCAGAAAGTGCTCATAACTGTTGTCGGAAAATTTGAGCAAATCCCCTGTGTCGTTCATGTGTTTTTTGAGCAGTTGAAACAATTCCTTCACTTTTGGGGCGGATTCGGGCTTGAAGGCGAGGTTATCCGTCTCCATCGGGTCCTTGGCCAGGTCGTACAATTCGTAGAAGAGCTCATCCTTGAAGGTGTCGATGAATAGCTTGAAATTGCCGGTGAGGATGCAGCGCTGGTTGCTCCCGTAGGAGCCGTTGCCATCGTACTGGATGAAGACAGGGCCCCTGCCTGTCGATTCACCCCTGACTGCGGGCATCAACGAGGTTCCGTCGGTTGGTCCGGCCTCTTTGATATCCAGAAAATCGATTAGGGTAGGCCACACATCGATCAAGCTTACCGGGATATCGCATTGTTTGACTTTTGGCGTATAGCTCTTCGGAAATTTGATGATCATCGGCACGTGTACCGACTCCTCATACATGCACATTTTTTGCCAGAGGGAGTGGCTTCCGAGCATCTCTCCGTGGTCGGCGGTGAAGATGATCATTGCCTGGTCGTAGATGCCCTGTTTTTTCAGGGCATCGATGATCCGTCCCACCTCGTCGTCGAGCAGGCAGACCAGTCCCAGGTATTTCGGCCAGATTTCGGCCCACTGCTGCCGCGAATACCGGGCGCCCAAAAATCCCGTCAGGCTGTACATCTGAAGCGGCGACTGCCCTTTGTACCAGACCCCCACATTGTCAGGAAGTGTAAAGTCAGTTGGTTCCACCTTGCTGAAGTAGGGTTCCGGAATGCTGTAGGGGGGATGGGGAGCCAGAAACATCGTATTCAAAAGCAGCGGTTTCTTTGGATCCGAATGGGCAATGACCTGGATGGCATTTTCTGCATAATAGTGATCCGTGAAATTCTCCAGTCCGGGAGCATACTCCTTGAAACTGGGGATGGAGTAGGATTTCAGGCTGGTATTGCTGCCGGAAACCAGTTCAGGCGCATTGGCTTTGAAAATTTTACCACCGGGTGCTGGAATTTTTCGCTCTTTCAGCCATTTTTTGTAGTCTGCATCCGTGAGCCAGGTAGTTTTTGAATGGGGATCCTTGTCGATCTGGTCTGCCGTGAAGAAATGCTGTTTGCCGACGTGGTGACTGTCCCATCGTTTCGACATGGTCTCGTAGAGATTGGGCGTTCCAGACTTGACCTTGCTGTAATGTTCGTCCTCCTCCCCCCAGCCGTTGATAAAGCTACCGGTGTGGTTGGGATAAAGTCCGGTGAAGAAGGAGCCGCGGGAGGGTACACAAAGTGGGGCAGCACAATAGGTACGGGTGAAGGCAACACCATCGTCCCGGATTTTACGGATATTGGGGATGAGGCTTCCCGGCAGGTCGTATTTCAGCTGGTCGGCCATGATGATGATTACGGGTACATCCTGCCTTTTCGGTTGTTGCTTCGCCCCGGTATTGGTGGCGCAAAGCAGGACCATTGGAAGAATCAGTTGGTTTTTCATTTTGCAGGTTGCTTGAATTTGTCGTTGTACTCCCCTTTTTTCTTAAATCCGGGGAAGGCCTTCATCGCCCCGAATCTCGGATAAGTTTCGAAGATGTCGCCATTTCCCGTAACACGGGGATCATTTTGCTCCCGAAGCAGCTTCAGCAGTTGTTCCTTCATCGCTTTGCGTACGGAATCATAATGACTGTCGGAGGCCAGGTTGGTGGTACAACCTTCGTCCTTTTGTATGTCGAACAATTGCTCCTCTGCCCTTTTTTCAAATCCTTCGGCAAAGAGTGTTGGCCATTTGTCGCGACCATAGATCATCAGTTGCTTCGTCGGGGAGTCGTCTATGTCGAAGTAACCCCGATCCTGACCGGACTCTCTTTTCGAAGCGCTACCTTCGTCGGGATCGCCGGCTGGCCAGCGGTCCGATTTGAGATTAAGTACGTAGAGATAGTGGTTGTTCCGGATGGCTCTCGCGGGATAGCCCAGGTTGTCGGGCCGTGCGTGGGTGTGCCGTTCCCTCCCCGTCAGGATATAGGAATCGCCATTATTGGTTCCCTTTTGAAGGATCAGATTTCCGAGGCTCTTGCCCGTCATCTTCGGTTGATCCTTCACCTGACCCAGTTCGAGAAAGGTAGGTGCCAGGTCGATCAGGCTCACCAGATTGTCACTCTTCTGACCCGGCCGGATGGCGGCCGGCCAGCTGATGGCTAGTGGAACATGGGAACCAAACTCGAAAAGATTGGCCTTGGCCGAGGGGAAGGGCATTCCGTTGTCTGCGGTGACGACCACAAGGGTGTTGTCCAGTTCGCCTTTCTCCTTCAGAAAGTTCATGATTTTGGCCAATTGTTGGTCGAACCACTCAATTTCGAGGGCATAATCGTTGATGTCGTTGCGCGCCACCAGATCATCCGGAAGGAAAGCAGGCAAATAGGCCTCCTCCGGCTTCTTGCCGGCCTTTAGCCCTGAGTTTTGCTCGTAAACCCGGTGAGGCTCGTGCGAGCCATACCAGAAGAAAAATGGATGATCGGGTGCTTTCTTTTCGTAAAAGGCTACAAAATTGGCAAAGTAATCGATTCTGCTGATGCCACTGGTCGGACTTTCCTCCAGCAGCTTTTCATTGTATTCGGGTCCGGCGGGATTGCGGCTTCTGCCGGCGTCCTTCCAGTTTCCCGGATCCCAGCCTTTGCCGGTGTAACCTATTCCATAACCTGCCTGTTCCAACAGGTCGGTAAAGACCATGAATTTTTTGGGAAAGTAACTGCCGTGGGTGCCCGCTTCCTCCAATTGCCAGATATTTTTTCCCGTGAGAATCGCTGCCCGGGAAGGACTGCATTGGGGAGCCGCCACGAAGGCACTGGAAAAAAGAATCCCCGATTTGGCCACCTGGTCGAAGGCAGGGGTGTGGACTCCTTTGGTGCCGTATGCTGAGGCATAGGGATAGGATTGGTCGTCGGCCAGGGCAAAGAGGATGTTTGGTTTCCTGACCGGTTTTTTTGCCCAACCGGTTTGAGATGCTCCTCCCAATATTAGGAGTGGAGTAAGTGCGACAACAAGCGATCCTTTATTCTTCATTGTTGTTATTTTTTTTACGTGGTTTGGCCATGTTGACGTGGTCCGGAATCTCCCTGGTGACTTCCGGTAGCTGGTCGGCAACCTCCGAAAAGGTTGTTTTGTTGTTGATCCTCTCGGCCAGTTTGGAACTGCCTTCAATTTTGCCCTTGTACTTTTTCCCTTGAAGGAGTAGCGATGGAGCGGAGGAGGTGAAGAATACCTGTTGATCCTGCCGGGAAGCCTCTAAAATCGGGAATTTCGAAGGGTCTAATTCTGCCTTGATGATCCAACCGGCGAATTTGTATTGGTTGTTGTTCACCACCACGTCGCTTGGCATTCCCGGCAGGAGACCATTTTTTGTCATCCTGAAGATGGAGAGGAAACGAACGGATGTTGATTTACCTGTCGTGGCGGCGGTCAGGTGCCACTGGTCGTTCTCGTAGTGCACCAGGTTGCCATCGTCGTCCCTTTTCTGGGTCCAGTTGGTCAGTGGGGGAGTAAAGATGTTGGTCATGGACCATCTTACCGGTTGAGAGGAGTAGAAGTTGGTAACAGAATTCACCACTCCGTTGGAACAGGTGAATGCATTTTGGACGCTGTCTATTCCAATTTTCTGCGGGCTGTGGATCAGCCACGACCAGTTTACCGGTTGTTTGGCCTCGAGTTCGTCGTAGACCACCAGGATATCCGGTTTCAGCAGCAGCAGGTGTCGGCGGAATTTTTTCACACCGGCATCCTGGTTTTCGGAGTCACTTTTGTAAGCTGACGAGGCATCCCCAACGGCATAGGAGAGTGATTTCCCATCCAGGAACCTGGCGATGTATCCATACGACTCTACGTCGAAGGGTTGTCCCTGGTTGTCGACCAGGATCCCGTTCTGGCCCCTTGTGTGTTTGTACCAGAGCAGACGGTGCGGATCGTCCATAGCGACTTTGTATCCCGAGCGGAAGAAGAGCCGCTTGCCCCCGGCTACCACGTTAAAGGTGTTCTGGTCGGCCAGCATGTGGCCGTAGGAGCCGAACGGGCTTGAGCGCATGGGTACAAACAGGTCGTTGTCCACATCAGTCAGGTTGCTGTGCAACTCTGCGAGACCATTACCGAAGAATGCCCGGCTTTGGGGCCAGGTCTCTGTTTTATCGGGTTTTGGTGCCGGTATTCCACGAAGGTAACGAATCCGGAACCACTGCAGCATTTCGGAATCAGCCACCTTCAGGTGTTCTTTTTTCGCGATTTGCTGTGCGTACCAAGAGGCCATGCCATTTCCGGAGAGTTTGCTCAGGGCGTCTGACCAGGCCAGAAACTCTTCTCCCGGAGATAGGAGCAACTCGGAGTTGTCGCCGAAGCCGTCGCCGGAGGAGCCAGGTGGCAGTGCATAGACCAACCAGGAGGGGTTTTGTATGTACCAGGGGTGCTGTCGGATGAAATCAAAACCCGTGTAATTTTTGATGATGGTCGGAATGTTCAGCAGGGTTTCCATATTCAATCTGAAATACGAGAGACCGATGACCCAGTCTCCGTCGTCAGCTCCAAGAACCGGTGCACGGCAGAGCCAGAGTTCGTAGGCATAGCTGATCCAATCGGCGGCTTCCGGCGTTTCACCGTAAATGGCGATCGAGGATTCCAGGAAATAGTCGAGGATGTGCTGCCAGACGTGACTGGAGAGAATTTTCGGATCCGTGAAGTTGATCCAGCTCTTGTAGATTCGCTCTGCACGGGACTTGATGGCCCCCACCAACAGTGTCTTTTGTTTAAAATCCAGTTGGCCGTTGAAGGTGTCGAAGGCAATTGCCATACCGAGCATGCATCTGGCATCTCCGAAATCGTTCAACAAGGTGACCCCCTTAGGATCCCAGGTGGCGGCCTCCAGGGCCCAGTTGATGGCCTGAACGGCATACTTTTCTTCCCCGGTAAGCAAGTAAGCCTGACAAGCGGTGTTGATGGTGTTGTAAACCTTGTTGCTAAAGAACTGACTGGCCAGCTGGGCCAGTTTCTTGTTCTGGTCGGGGGTTTCACCTTCGATGATGCGTTGCGCCTGGCTCTCTTTCGGCAAAGGAAGGGACAAATTTTTAGTTGCTTCGGCCAAAATATTTCCGGCCTCCGTGGTACCGGATGCCTCCTTTCTGAATTTTTTGAGGCTTGCAGCATCCAGCAGCACACGCGGGTGGGAAGAGGGAATGGCAGCCAGCAATTTTTCGGCCGCAGGGGCATTGAAATCAATGGCATTTTTTGGAACTACAAAACTGTTCTGTTCGGACCATTTTTCAGCGCGGTTGCGGTATTGCCAATACCATCTCCCGGAGGAAAGTTTCTGATGCGGATGGAGCATGGCCCATCTGATTCCTTCCCAAGCCACTGTTTCTTTCGACCGAAAGGTAGAATCTTTGGACAATCTCACTGCGTAGGAAGCATTCTTTCCTTTCACGGCTGGCCACAGCAGTGGTTGAGGATTGAATGCAACGGTCATATCCAGGGCAGGCGAAGCCCACTCCCTGAATTTCGGGTGCAGGACAGGGTACTCCCTGGCGGATTTCTGATTAGATTGTCCGCTGAGGCTGGGTAGGCAAAGGATCAACAGGGAGCAGATGAGACAAGTAAGGGATGTCCATCCGGGCAATTTTTTGGCGAAAATATTTCTGAAATTTGAAAGTCTTTTAATCTTCATCGCTCTCCTTCTTCTTTTTGGATTTGGGTAGATCTGATCGCAAAACCTCGGAATTGACCTCTTTCAGATAATTGTCCAGTTTGTCTCCCATCAGTTTCACCTTATCAGCCATTTTGGCGGCCAGGTCGTTTACCTCGCCGAGGTCGATGCTCAGATCATACAGCTCGATCTTCTTCGTCTTCAGGAACCTGATCAGCTTGAAATTGCCATCCAGGATGGAAGAGTGCGGATAGGCATCCGTGTACCGGTGAAAAAATAGTTCCGTATGCGCCCTGTGCACCTTTCCTCCTGCAGGGTCCTTCAGCACGGGGCGGAGGCTTCCACCATCCAGGTACTCCGGAAGGGGCTTCCTATCGCCGGCCAGGTCGGCCAGGGTGGGCATCAGGTCAAATCCCGTGACCGGCACGTGGCAATACTGTCCAGGCTTGATTCCGGGGCCGCTGATGATGAAGGGTACCCGGGTCCCACCTTCATACAGGGTCCATTTTCCTCCCCTGAGCGGGAAGTTGATCATCTGTTTCGAAAATGTGGATGGCGGATCCAGCCGGTTGCTGACGGGCGGCAGAAACTCCACGGCGCCATTGTCGGCCATAAAAATGATGTAGGTGTTGTCTCCGATCCCCAATTTTTCGACCAGGTCCAGTACCTTGCCGATGCCGGCATCCAGGTCGTAGAGCATTCCGGCCCAGCCTGGACTGTCGTGAATCTTCCCTTTCTCTTTCTGATCGAATTTAAGGAAAGTCTTCTCCTTGGACTGGATGTCGACGTGGGTGGCATAGTGGGAGAGTTGCAGGTAGAAGGGATTCCCCGCTTCGGTCTGGCGTTTGACGAAGCTGAGCGCCCTTTTGGTGATCGTTTCAATCCGCTTGGGATCGTTGTTCGTGAAATGGGCCGTGAATTTGTCGGTTTTTTCGAACATCACATCGCCATTGATGTTCCCGGTATCTCCGTCACTTTCGTCGTAGCCCAGGTCCTCCGGAAAGATGTTGGCCCGCAGGTCCCACTTGCCATAGTGGGCAGTTTTGTAAGCAGGATCAATCGATTTCAACATTCGCGGAATTGTGAGCCACTCCTTCGTTTTAGGGTTGTAGTTTTCCGCAAAGGTGACATCGCCCAGACGCAGCGGAGTCTGCCCGAACTGGATACTCCTGCGGGAAGGTGTGCAAATGGAAGCCGGAGCATACCCGTTGGAAAACCTGATTCCCTGGTTTCCGAGCCTGTCGAGGTTGGGGGTCTCGTAAAAATCACTCCTGGATTCCGGAATCCTGTTGTCGATGGGGGAGGAGGTGGCGGTCCATCCCAGGTCGTCGGCGAGGATGAAGATGAAATTGGGACGCGGATTCTTGGCCATCAGCGGGGAGATGGCTAGCGAAAGTATCGGGACAAGCGCAGTTTTTAGTCTCATGGTAGTTCGAAGTTTGTTTTCCTTGTAGTTATTGCTGGTCTCCCATTTTCAGGGTTAACACTCCCCCTTTTGCGAGCTCCTTGTGGTTTAAACCTGATTCTCCAACTGGATTGCCATTGAAATCTGCAGACAGGACATACCTGTTTTTGTCGCTGTTGCCGATGGTTTTTATCGTCAAAAACTTACCAGGATAGTACTTCGGATTGAGCTCGATGGTGATCTGATCGAAAATCGGACTGCCAATTTGGTAGACCGGATTGGCCTCGGTTCCCCCGTTCATCTGGAACAGCCCAATTTTGTAAAGAACAGACAGGGTGCCCATCAGTCCCTGATCTTCGTCCCCATTGTAGCCCGTTGCCGGCGAGAGTCCGCTGAAAGCGGTATTCACCACCTCACGTGACCAATATTCCGTCAGTCTTGGTTTGCCAAGGAGGTTGAAGATGTAGGCTGTTTGGATGGAGGGTTCATTTCCATAGTTGATAGGGATTCTGCTGTATTCGGGGTGCAGCTCCTTGCTGTGCGAATTTCCGGAGGTGAAACCCAGCTTCCGGGCCGAAACAAAGGATTGTTCCAGCTTTTTGATCGCAGCCTCGTTCCCGCCCATCAGAGTGGCCAGTCCGGGAAGATCCTGAGGAACGAACCAGGTTGCCTGGGCGCTGTTGGATTCGATGAAGCCGTGGTTGGCTTCGAAGGGATCGAAAGGAGCATACCATTTGCCATCCACCCCTTTCGGCCGAATCCATCCGGTTTCGGGGTCGTAGAGGTTCTGGTAGTTTTGGGAGCGCTTCATAAAATAGCCGTAATCACCTGCGTGACCCAGTGCCTTTGCCATCTGGGCCAGGGTCCAATCCTGATAGGCATATTCGAGGGTCATTCCGGCACCGTCCTGGTGGAAGCCGTAGGTGGCTCCCGGCAGGGGAAAAGGAACATAGCCTTTCTCGATGTAGTAATTCAGTCCGCCGCCTAGGGCCGTGGTGTGCTCGTAGCCGGCCCTGGACATGATGCCTCCCGGCATATGGTTCTTTTTGAGTGCCTGGTATATTTCCTCCGTATTTTCCTTGATGATTCCCTTCTGGAAAGCACTAACCACAAAGGGGGTCGTTGACGCACCGACCATCACATAGGTATAGTTACCACCTGCCGGTCCGCGGGGAATCAGTCCGCCGTCGTGGTAATACTGCATCATCGAGTGCACAAACTCCTCGCTGATCTCCGGATAGACCAGGTCCCAGAGGGTGTTCAGGGTCCACTGGGCTCCCCAGAAGGCATCGAAGTTGTATTGGTTGAAGAGCGGTTTCCCGGATTTGTCGCAAGGAATCTGCTTCACCAGAGACTTTTCGCCCGTGTTGTCGGGATAGGCTCCATTGGCATCGCTGATGGTCCGCCGACCCAAAATGGAGTGGTAGAGGTCGGTGTAAAACCGTTGTTGCTGTTGCTGGGTTCCGCCTTCGATCCGGATGCGGCCGAGCATGCTGTTCCACTCCTCCTGTGCCTGTTTGACGGTGGCATCGAACTCCCATCCCGGGAGTTCGGCTTTCATGTTACCGGCGGCATTTTCTTCCGAAGTGTAGGAAATGGCGGCCTTCATCAGCAGTTCTCCCTTGGCGGGAGTGTCAAAACTGACCAGATAGTTGCCGGTTTTGTCGTCCTTGTCGAGGGATTTGATGTCGGCATTGAAGGCAATTTCGAAGTAAACATTGAAGTCTTTTGGCCTCCTGCGGGTGATGCCATCGACAAAGCTCCCCCTCAGAGTGCGCGGACCTGGCTGATGGAGCTTCCCCTCCTTGATGACACAAGGGCCGAGTTCGCCGTTGAGGTTGATCATCACCGCCGCATTTACCTTACCAGGAAACCGGTACCTGTGAAATCCCACCCTGGAGGTGGCAGTCAGTTCTGCCTTTACCGCATAGCGATCCAGAAATACCACGTGGTATCCCGGATGGACCGTTTCGGTCTTGTGGGAAAAGGTGGAGGAATAATCTGCGAACAAACTGGCTTTTTTGCCTGTGGGAACGGCCACTGGCATCACTGACAATCCCGAAAGCTGCCATTCGTGGATGTGGCTGAACCCCTTGATGGTATCGGCTTCGTAGCGGTAACCGCTGCCCCAGTCTCCATTGACACGGGTATCAGGGAAGAGGTTGACCATCCCAAAAGGCCGGCAGGCGGAAGAGAAGAAGATCCAGCGTGAGTTTTCGCTGTCGAGTTGCGGGTAGACCAGGTCGACCGGTTTCAGGCTCTTTTGAGCCGAAACAGTTGCAAGGGATAGGGAAAGAATTGCAGTTAATAGCGTGAAAAGTTTCATCATGTATTGTTCTTGTAATCGTTTTAAGTGAATGTCAATAACCCACAGAGATCATCATCCCATCGCCGCCATTGTTTCCAAATCGCGGGTTCACCACGTTGTTGTATATGGAGCCAAAAGTATAGGTAAAACCAAAACTGGTAAAATATTGAAACTGTGTTGCCAGCTCTTTCCTGCGAAGGAGTACCTCTTCGGTGGTCGCACCCCCTTTGACCAATCCCAGTTGATCGTGGATCAGGGAGGCACCCCCACCAAAGCTGACAGATAATCCTTTGGCAACCCGGAGATCGAGCCAACCGTTGAGCGAAAGATTGTTCTTCGACCAATCGTGCAGGTAATTGCTGTAGTTGAGGCTAAGATTGATGGAGCCCCATTTTTGCACGACCGCGTAGGCGACGTTGACGGAATGCATCCAATGCCCCTCTTTGGTCATGTTGTAAATGGTGGTGTCGAGGTAATTGGTGTATTTGTAGCCGGCAGAATAGAGTATCCTCAATTGTTTCCTGGTAGATTGGGAGTAGGGGAAAAGATCGTATTCCATTCCCGGCAGGAGAGAGCTTGAGAAACGGTAATTGCTGTAACTGGAGGATCCGACGTAAACAGTCCCTCCATACGACCAATGATCGGAAATGCTTCTGACCACGAGGGTATTCAACGATTTGGAATTGTTGTTGCTGGTGATTACATCTCCATCCACATCGAATTTTTCTATTCCATAATTGTATCTCCCTGTCAGGTTGATTTTCCAATCGGCTGTTACCCTGGAGGCGGAGATATTCCCGTTCAGGTTGGTCGATTTGTAAGTTTGCTGACCATCCAGCCATCCATTGAAAGTGGCCCTGTAAACCCAACTTTTCCATTTATCTGAGGAGACTGTTTCCGACAATGGCTCACTAAAACTGATCTTCATGTATTTCGACAGGGGTGTTTTGGCCACATAACGCATGAGCCCCATCTTTAAGGCATTCACCATCTTTACCCTTATCCCATCCTGTGTTTCATCCGGTGAAGTGACGAATGAGAGCGTGTCGCGCATGGTTTTGTACTCCAACTGGCCAACGAGAAAATAGGTAAACTTGCTTCCGCCTGAGCCTGTATTCTGGTTGGTTGAGATGATGTAAACCCCGGCATCCTTAATGTCTCTCACATAGTTTACATAAGGGATTTCCTTTCGGATATAGTCAGATGCATCCATATACACATTGAGCGCGTCTTTTCTTAAGGTATCCGTTTTGGCGGGAGTCTCCTGAGAAAAGGCTGAAAAAAACAGAAGCATAAATAGGATGGTGAAAGTAATTTTTTGCATAATAAACTTGTTAGATAAGAACAGCAACAACGAACGAATTTAAGTAATTATCGTAGGCTATTTTTTTCTTTTCTATACTTCTAATACATTGAATTATTCGTGCTTTGGCATACAGTATAAATCTCCTTCAATCAACGGCCATTTGTCATAATCCCTGTCAACAGGCTTGCTGTCTATCGCAGTGATTACCCATTTTTCCTTTGGTGCAAGCACCTCATATTCGATTTTTGCACCTGCCGGAAACTGGAAAGAGGATTTTAGTTTTTCCGGATCCGGATTGGACTCGGCCAGTTTTTTGACCAGCTCATCCGGAGACTGATGGTTGAACAGGGCCAGGATTCCAAGATCGGGGGTCGAATGGACGGCTATCAGCAGGCTGTCTTTGGTGGTGTATATTCTCCAGTTTGCATTCCCGGCAGCGGTTTTGAATCCTTCCGGTACGAAAACAGGTCCGGCAGCACAGGCAAAATTTTTGAAGACCCCGGTGTTGTTCCATTTCATGAAATCGGTGCCGGGACCTGCCAGGTGAAAGGTGGCAGCAAGGTTCTCTGCTTGATCATTCAGGAAAAGACAAATGGGCCGGGCAACGATGATGGAGCGTTCGCCACGGTTGGCACCACCGGCAGAGAGCAGGAAATTCTTTCCGGCCGAGTAGATCTCGGGCGAAGATTCCTGGCCGTGACCCATCTGAACGAAGTAGCCGTCTCCTTTGTCGAAAATCGTTTCTACCACCTTGTCGGCAGGACGATAAGGCATGATTGCCCCCATCACCGCGTGTACCTCCCCGCTGTGGATGTTTTTGTTGAAATGCTGGACCGGAGAAAAACTTAACCAGGATTTCATGAAAACGGATTGGTAATCGGTGGTGATCTCCGTGATCCCCGCCTTTTCGTACCTGCGCCGCATCGGGGGATAATGCTTGAGCTGGTAACTTCCCAGGGCATAGCTCCAGTTCATGAAATCGAGCACCTCCCGGGCTTCGGCGCGCAATTTTTCTGAGCCAAAAGCCTCGAGGTTGAGCAGTGCTGTGATGGTGTAACCGATGTAGGGTAGGGAGTTGAACTCATAGAGACCGTCGGTTCGCATCTCGTCCATGAAAGCCATCAGTTTCTCCTCCATGCCATTCTGGAGGTTGTCGTATTTTGGATCTTTCTCCCCGTGATTTGCCAGCCACCTGTTTTTCAGGTAGCGGGAGCCCTCCGTCATCAGGACGTGGTTTTCGGTTTCACGCACCAATCCGAGCGTTCGTGGTGCCGTTGTGCGGAAGAGGTTACCCTCTTCTACCAGGAGGACCTTCAGCAAATAGTCCTTTGTTTCGGGGTAAAGCAAATCCGGCTGGTTGCCAAATAGGTAGAGGATGGTGGTATAGATGGTGATCGAGAAATCGTAGTCCCCTTTTTTATTCAGTGCCCAGGAGGAGCCCGATACTCCCCAAACTTGAAGTTTCAGGATGGTTTTGTTCACCTCAGGAATGTCGCGTTTCATCCAGAGTTTGGCTAGCAGGATTCGGGGTGCAATCCCTTTCCCGTCCAGCGCTTTGTCGGACAGCGACAAGGATGCCCAGTTGTTGCAAATGCTGTCGGCAAAGGCTGAATGCGTTTTCCAGGGCAATGTTCGGGCAACAGGAACGGTAACATTGCCGGGATTCATGTGGGCATTCTGGTACTTGGCAGCACCGAACAATTTTGTAGCCATTTGATGACCGTTCACGAGAAGTGCCAGCAGCAGGATGCTTCCGATACCTAAACTCCACTTGGTTTTTTTATGCATTGGATATTAATTTGTCGTATGTTATTTCAATGTTTTTCAAGTTTCCATACTTTCAGATTCCGGTACCTGAAATGGGTCCATTTCATCTGCCTGAAACCGATTTTTCCCTCCTGCAATACCGGGCCATATTTTTGGCCGTCATCCGTCCAGTCGATGATTTTTCGTTCGTCGACAAACATCACGATACGGGCATTCTCCTTTACGAGCTTAAGGTGATGAACGGCTGTTGATTTAATCGGGATGCCAGGCTCCTTCTGCTGTACCATATAGAATCCGCTGTTTTTCCGAAGGTGGGAGATCTCCCTGCCGGGATCGTCCCTGCCGTTGGCATAGTAGGAGATGTGGTAGCAGTTCAGGAATTTGCTTTTGGTGTATTGGTCGAAGGTGCCGTCGCGTTTTGGAAAGGTGGGATCGAAGATGCTCTCCCCGTTTTTTCCCTTTGCGGAGAAGAAGATGATGCACAATCCGGCATCGGTGTCCAGGTCCTGTGCCTCCCATTCGGCCACAAAACTTCCCGGAAAATCTTTCGGACACCAGAATACGTGGTGGTACTTCTTGTCGGGAGAATAGATTTCCATCCAGTTGTCTTTCAGCTCAACGTTGCCAGGCCCTTCCATGATCCAGTCGGCCACATCCTGTTTTTTTGCCATGGAATTCTCATATATCAGGTTTCCCTTCTGGAATTCAGATTCCTGTGCCATTGTGACGAAAAATCCGGAAAGCAAAGACCCCAGGAGCAGGATGAGTCGAAGATTTTTATACAAATTCATGATGAGACTATTTTTGATGGATGGTTGTTCTTTCTCCCCAGCTGTTCATCTCCTCCTGACGAACCGGCAGGGCAGAAATGACAAAAGTTTCGGGTCTTCTCCCGGCATAGAGAATGACCTCTTCCCCTTTTTTCAGCCCCAGCCCGACCATTCCGTTTTCTTGATGCATATGAACGGAACTCGGACCGATGCATTTGATCTCTCCCGGCAGGTCTGTCTTGACCCGGCAGGGTTCGCCGGCCAGGCTTTTGATCCGTATGAATTCGGTCTTTCCATTTTTCAGGACGGCACTTACCAGGAAGGCCCCTTCGGCCAGCAGGTTGTGGAACGAGGCATCTTTCCATTTGGCGGGCATGGCAGGGAAAACCCGGATGGTGGAGCCCCAGTCTTGCAAAAGCATGTCCAGCATACATCGGGAGGCTGAAATGGGTGACTCGAAAGTGGGATTCTCCCGCTCACTGTAGAAGGTATTGGCTGTCAGCGTGGGTATTCGTGCAGGCTGGGGAGGTGTACCGAACCGCGGAAGCAGCTCCAGTGACCTGTTGAGCCATTTGAGTGCATTTTCTCCGTCGCCCAGTGCGGCCCAGAGTGAGGAGGCACCCGAAAATTTGTAGATACAGTTGTCGCCATCCAGATCGGTGTAATGCCGGATCGATTTTTGCATCAGTGGAATTCTGATAGAATCTGTTTCCACATTCAGGTCATAAAGCGGAAAAATGGCGAAGAGATGGCTGTAATGCCGGTGTGGCTTGGCGAGCGGTACATTTTTCCCGATCATGATACCCTCTTCGTTGATGTTGTAATCCTGCAGATGTGCAAGGGCTTCCTTCCAGCGGGGCAGCAGGGGGTCGTCGATTTTGAACCGCTCCGCAACGGAAATCAGTGCCTTGAAGCCCCACCGGGCCAGCGCGATGTGGAGACTGGTCTCCTGGGCATTCCCGTATTCATCGGAATAGGTGTAGGGGATGTGGTACTGACCATCTTCTTCCTTGTACAGGATCCGCAGATAGACATTGAAGGCACGGCGCATCAGCGGATAAACGCTGTCGCGGAGGGCTGGTTCATCCATGGTGCGCCTGTTGTGCAGGTAATAGAGCTGCATCAACCAGGGAAGCACGATCAGATTCTGTTCCTTGTTGCTGTTTTTATCTTCCGACAAAAACAAGGGAGCGTTCAGGTCGTCGTATTGCACCGGATTTCGGATGCCGGCACAGTCATTTTGAAAAGCTTCCGGTACATTGGCGATCATTTGATCCCTGTGCCTTTCCAGCAACTGGAAAAGATTTTTTTCCAGATCAGGGTGGTTGGTCATCCCAAAGGTGTAGTAAGTGAGCTGCACGTTCAGGTTCATCCAGAGCAAAGGCCAGGCAGTCGGTTTGAACCAGGGGCCCAACAGATCAATGACGGGTCTCCCCGGATGGGTGGCACTGGCCAGTTTGTAAAGTTGAATCCAGTAGAAGCTCTCCAACCGGGGATCGGGGAAAGAGACAAAACTGGCAGGATAGAAAAGGTGCCACCAGTTGCGGTGGGATTTTTCCAATTCAGCCACACTCGTTTTTTGTGCGGATTTAATGGTTGCGACGGCATCGGCGGCAGAGCCAGAAGCCGGTTTTCTCAATTTTCCCCAACGGTTGGCGACCGTCACCAGCACAGTGCGTGACCCGTCCGGATTCTTGTTGTTGCTCCATGCGGTGGCATAATCATCCCCCATCAGCAACTGCTGCGTGGCAACTTCAACCCCATCTAATTTTTGGACATAGGGGTAAGGATTCTGTTTGTAATCCACGTTTTTCTCCAGTCCCATGGCCTGTTTGGCGATGTACCTGGCACTCTGGGCCAGCTGGGGACGCAGTGAAAACTGTGCTCCCGATTCCTTTCCGGTACTCTTCACGTTTAAAACAATCAACTCCTCTCCGGAAGGGACGAAGCAGCGAAAAGTGAGGGTGCCGACCTTCGTGGTAACCACACCCCTGATTTCTGCATTCCAGAGATCGGTGCGCAGACTCACTTTTGTAATCTCACCCACCGGCGTCAAAAGAAGCTGCCCGATCGGAAGCCTCGAGGTTTCATAGGCGCTTGCCTCTTTGGTGCGGTGGTCGTAAACATCCGTTCTGCCGATTTCGAAACGAAGGGTATTGGGTTCCACGTCATCCCGGAACAGGATGGTACCCAACAATCCATTGCCAACAAAGGCTCCGGAAAAATAATCTTCGGGAAGCCGGTCCCAGACCAGATCGTGCCGTGCCATGAATGCGGGCCAGTTGACATTGGTCGTGACCAGCGATTTTGCAGGGGTGCTCTGTCCGCACACCACGGAGGAGAACAACACGAAGAACAGGGATATCGCCTTTATCCGATTTTGCATATTTTGAGATCTAACTGATTGTTTAACCGCTACGCGGTAAAATTTTTCAATATCCATCTTAATTATTTTTCATTTAAGCCACCATTTAAATCCACCGATTTCCCCGGTTTGAGCTGAATCTTTTTGATAATATTCTGGTAATGGAGCATGTACGAACCACCGTGGTCAGACCTGACAGAAACCCTCGTGAGTTTTCCATCTTTCCAGTCGAGGTTGATGGTACAGGCGCCCCTTGCCCGTAAGCCGTGGACAGATCCTTCGGGCCATTGGGCGGGAAGGGCAGGAAGCAGTTGGAATTCTCCGTTTTGCGACTGCAAAAGCATTTCTGCCATGGCGGCTGCTCCACCAAAATTTCCATCGATCTGGAAGGGTGGGTGGGTATCGAACAGGTTGGGAAGGGTACTCCTGGAAAGCAGTTCGTTGAGGTTTTGGATGGCTTTTTCGGGTTCCAGCAACCGGGCGTAGAGACTCACGATCCAGGCCTTGCTCCATCCGGTATGGCCTCCGCCATTGGAGAGTCGACGCTCGAGTGTTTTCTTTGCAGCGTTGAAAATAGCGGTGTCTTTTGGCGTAATCAGGTTCAAAGGGTAGAGGCCCAGCAGGTGGGACATGTGCCGGTGACCCGGTTCCACTTCCGTATAATCCTTGATCCACTCCTGCAGGGTTCCATTGGCGGCGATCTGAAGCGGAGGCAGTTGTTTTCTGGCTTCGTTCACCTTGCTAACAAGGTCCGGATCCAGGTTCAGCTTTTGGGCCGCGTGCACGAAATTGTTGAAAAGGGCATTGATGATGTGTATGTCGACGGTGGGCATGTAGCACAACTGTGATTTTTCCTTACTGGTGGAATTCGGGACGAAAAACGAATTCTCGGGCGAATGGGAAGGGTTGGTGACCAGATACCCTTCCGGGGATTTTACCAGGTAATCCAGCACAAACTGGACGGATCCCTTTATCATCGGATAGGCGACATTTTTCAAAAAAGCAACATCTTCCGTAAACTCGTAATGGTCGTACAGCGGGAAGGTCATCCACGGACCATCCAGCGGAGTAATGCCCCACACTCCGTCCATCACCCCTGTCACACCGAAGGGATCGGTCAGATGGTGCATCGTCCAGCCACCGGCATGGTAGGTCTCCCTGGCCGTAACTGCCCCGGGAACCATCAATTTGCCCAGAAATCCAGCCAGGGGATCAACGGTTTCAGCCAGGTTGCCGCTTTCCGCCGGCCAGTAATTCATCTGCAGGTTGATGTTGGTGTGGAAGTCGGCATTCCAGGGAGCCTCGTACAAATCGTTCCAGATTCCCTGCAGGTTGGCAGGCAGGCGGCCCGGTTTCCGGGAGGAGTTCATCAGCAGGTATCGGCCATACTGGTAGTAGAGCGACAGCAGACCGTTGTCGGTTTTTCCCTCCTTCATCCGTGCCAGCCTTTCATCCGTTGACAAGTTGGTGAATTCATCCTTCCCCAACGAGAATTGAATGCGGTCAAAGATGGAGCGGTGGTCGGCGAGGTGGATCTCTTTCAGCCCCTTCAATTGGTATTTGGAGGCTTTTGAAAAGAGTCCGTTGCAAATGGAAAGGGGATCAATGGTTGGATCTGCATTGAGCAGCTCCAGATTGTAGTCCGTGGCTCCGGTCAGGACAAAAACGACGTTTTTAACGGATGAAAGCTGAAACCCGGCTGAATGATCGGAAGCAAAAGAATTGGCAGTACCATCAACAGAAAGCACTTTCAATGCTGACGCGTAGCGCATGTGTTTCCCGGCAGGTCCTTTGGACGGGGATTCCGCATCCAGGATCTGCCCCGTGTACCAGGCCATCCCCTTGTCGTTGTTGTAACTGTTGGTACACAAAGTAGCGGGAGCCGCTGATTTTTTTCGCTTGTCCTTGTTCTCGTTGGTGAGCTCAAACTCCCGCGAAAGCAACACTTCGGCCTTGAAGGCCTTGGTTGCATGAATGCTAATTACCATGATGTCCTGTGGAGCGGACACAAAAACTTCCTGCACGACGGCGTTGCCATCGATGGTATATTCGGTCGTGGCGACACCCGTCTGAAGATTCAATGATCTTTTGTAGGTAGTTGGTTCGCTTTTCCAATCATAGTTGATAAAGAGATTGCCGAGTGGCTGGTAGGAACGGACATTTGGTGGCGTTCCCACCAGGTATTTGTTCGACAATTCAAGTGCCTTCTTGTAATCATTCTGAAAGATCGCCTGCTGGATTTCTCCCAGGTGAGCATTTGCACCGGGATTGTTGTTGTTCATTTTGGTTCCTGCCCATACACTCTCTTCGTTGAGCTGGATGTTTTCATGCCTGAAATCGCCATAGATCATTCCGCCGAGGCGGCCATTGCCGACAGGCAGAGCTTCGGTCCAGGTTTGGGCCGGTTTCTTGTACCAAAGCTCCAAGTTATTGGATTGCGCTATTGCACCAACGGAGCAAAAAATTAATGAAATAATTGTCAGTAGTCTCATTGGATTATTTTTAGTTTGTATTTTTCCAGGATGGGTTTGCCAATTTCCACTCTGTCTACATTGAATAGATAGCCCTCCGGCAAAGGGGTTGGATTGTAGTATTCCAATCGTTTTTTGTTTTTGAGGTCAGTTTTAAGCCCGAGTTTCCCGGCAGGGGTCGAAACGGAGAGGTCTAGCACGCCATTTTTTTCATCCACGGAAGTGGGTGCATTCAACACTTTTTGCCTGAATCTTAAAAAATCTGCATCACTTTTAACTCCTTCTTCCACTTTCCACCACATGGCGATCCCGGCTTTGCCGTTATCCGGATGTTGAAGGGTAAGGCGCAGGGCCGCATTGTTTTTTAACTGGAAATTCTCCCTGTGTGACTCATATTTAAAGCCGTCGTTGTAGATAGCTGCCTTCACACCCTTGTCTGCATTGTCCCACAGAATCCGAAAGGCGATAGCTACATCCTCAAATCGCGCAAAGAAAGTATTGGTGCCATCAAGGAGCAGTTTTCCACCTGTTTCGGGAACCTTCGCCTGGTTGTTTCCGATCCAGATTTCATCGAAGGCATTGGGCAGGATGATGGTCGAGTTGAGGTAGTTTTTAATGCAGTTGTGGTCTTTCTCTCCCAGCACCAGCATCACAAACTCTCCCTTGTTTTGGGCCGACTGCATGAAAGGCATCAGGTGCCTGGTCTTGCCCCATCCGCCGTTGGCAGGATAGTTGGCAGGCATCAGATTCTTCAGCTTATCTCCCAATCCTTCACTTTGCCAGGTACCGTAATGGTCGTCGCGCCCCTCCATCACGAAGGCGATGTTGGGCATTTCGGGGATTTTCGGACTACCCAGATAGATGACAAAGGGCTTGTCATCCGGACTGTAGGCCTGGTTGGAGGTGGCGATGGAGAATTTGTTGCCGACGTAGTCGCAGGCATAGCTGTTTGCCAGACTGTCCCACCGCTGGACGATGAACCTGTTTTTGCGGTTCATCAGCTCCTTTTGTTCTGCAGACAATCCAATTTCCCTGAGTTCAGTGAGGCAGACCTCGTGAAACAGATGGTTGTTCGTGCTGGGCTTTCCCAACAAGGGATTCAGGTATTTTTCTTCCAGCAGGTCGCGGCTGAAGACGCGGTTGTAGTCGCGGCTGTG
>Ga0209697_10000778_pt1 | contig 52063 bp, 29 predicted proteins | sample AliMusrvi5mmetaG_FD_184115 | JGI IMG/M metagenome (GOLD analysis project Ga0209697, IMG submission 184115) | Freshwater lake bacterial and archeal communities from Alinen Mustajarvi, Finland, to study Microbial Dark Matter (Phase II) - Alinen... | ecosystem: Environmental > Aquatic > Freshwater...
CGGTGGTGGTTCATCAGTCCTTCCCCGTTGTAGGGCTCTTCCATGTTGTAGATCCGGTCGGAGTACATTCTCACGGAGGTGAAGAATCCGGGACGTTGGAAGGAGAAATGGTCGGATTGCCAGTAAAAGGTAGCGTGCGATAAGGTCGTTTTGATTTCATTTTTTCTAATCTGCACGATCACTTCGAGTTCTCCTTTCCGGTAATTACTTGCTAGTAGCAATCTTTCTGGTGCGGAGGTGCCAAAGACCCGGTTGGCATCCATCCTGGTGATGTCGCGGTTCATTGCACCGGGATCGGGATATTTCCCATAAACCATCATTTTGCAGATGCCATCGAGATAGTAATCTGTCAGTTGCTGAAGGGCAGGGGCAGAGAACTGGTATTTGGTACCCGCCACGAAAGCCGCCCATTCTGCAAAGGCGTCGGCATAACCGGTGCCATAAGTGAGGGTGTTGTTGACCCTGTCGACCCGATGGTGGAAACTGTAATCGTATTGCATCCCCCGCTCGGTTGAGAATTTGATCTCTCCTTCTATGACCCGGATGACCTCATTGAACTCAGCCTCCCTGTGTTGGAACAGCAGGCATTTGGCCAGGATACCGGCAATTTTGATCCTGTCGCCGCTTGGACGCGCGCCTGTAGCGGTCAGGTTGGCACGGCCCACCATCGGCAGGGTTTTCTCAACTTGTTCTTTGGTAAGATCGGTATCCATGATCAGCAGAAAACTGACCAGGGCGGTTGGAGTTCCAATCTGGTTCCACCACCAGTTTTCGCAAATGAAATTATGGGCCAGCCAATAATCGAGTGCCGAATAGATTGCTTTTTTAAGTTTGGGATCGCCTTTCAGTCTGCTTCCCTTTTGTTTAAATGCCCTGCTCATTTCCACAAGGTTGTTCAGGTGAACACGGTGCTGAAATCCGGTATTTGAGACATCCACATAGTTAATTCCCGGCCAGGTTTCGTCGGGACGGAGCGTGGCCATCAACGTGCGGACGTGGGCTTCGTCGACTCTGGGCTGCATCAGTTCTGTAATTATTTTTTTCCGGAGGAGCTCTGCGTCGGAGGTCTTGCAAATTCCGGAAAGAGAAGAAAACAAGAGGAAAATAAAGAGTGTTAATTGGGCAATTCGCATCATAAATCGTATTTTTTCGAAGAGGTTTTTCTGTGAAGTTTTTTACATTTTAAAGCATCTGTGAACAAGCTGTTTATTTTTTTATGGAACGCATTTTGTTTTCCTGATTTTCTTGTACAACCCGTTTTGACCTTAGGTCTTATCCGCTTTATTTTACTGCATATTGATCAGTTTTTTGGTACTTATGTTTTCATCGGATTTAAGATCTGATCCGTTGCCGGCAAAAGTATTTTTTATGCTTCCGATATTTTTTCCGGCATAGGCGCCAATTCCGAATCCTTGGTTGTAATGGATGAGGTTGTTTGAGATGGTTATATTTTCTGAGCCCTTGTACAGAAATTGTACCAGGATCCCGTTGAAGTCGTTGGCTTCAATCAGGTTTCCTTCGATGGAAATTTGGTTACTTTCTGTTACCAGGATTCCGTGCCAGCCGTTTCGCGCAATTTCACAGTTGGTGATGGCTACTTCCGCACACGCATTGAGTGCGATTCCGCAACCCAGCGGAGAGGTGTCGAGTCGGCTATCGCGAACGACAATTTTTTGGCAATGAGAAAGATAAAGATTGTGCAATTCCCTGAGTCCGGGGGGAACGCTGGCTCCGTTTTCATTCAGATCACAACAGATCACATTGATTTTTTCTGCTCCCGTGATGAAAATGCCATCGTAGGTGCAATTTCTGACCGTCAGATTCCGCAAAGTGATGTTTTTGAGAGCTCCCTCTTGTTTCCCCAGGAACATGATCCCTCCCCGGTTGTAGTTTCCCCGGAAGGATCTTTTGCTGTTGGGATCGCTGCCCGGATCGGGATCGGGGCCACCTTCCAGCACCAGGTCACAAATTGTGACATCGTGGAGGTCATCCGTGGCATTGACGATTGCATCGCGTCCGCCGTTGGCGGGGTCCAAAAGGAGAATCGTTCCGAGGCCTTCCCCCGAAAGGGTTACACCAGAAGGAATTTTGAGTGCCCCCGGCAATTTGTGAAGTCCGGTGGTGGCAATGACAGATCCGTTTTTCCCGGCGGCTTCATCGAGGGCGGCCTGGATCGACTGGCCAGGATTTACGCGGATAGCCTCTTTGGCAGGTAAACTTATTGCCTTTTCCATGGCTCCGGCAGGATATCCGACGGTGGAAGGGGATAGCGTGGATTTTCCTGAAATAGCTTTCCCGGTAGGAGCCCTGAAAGCGGTCAGCACGCTGCGGGTGGCCTTCGTGCGAACAGAGTCGGCCGCCATTTTGGTATAGGGTAGGTCGATGCCCTGTGCCGCATAATGGCGATACACATATTCATAATCATCGCGGAGATCTTTGGCGCGTTCGGAGATCTTGCCGTAGCAATGGGGTGTCTTTCCGAGCAAATATTGTGCGGTATATTCATAGCCCAGTCCAATACGGTTGTCGCCGGCAGAAAAAAAGTCGACGCCTTGGGTATAGGCCACTTTGGCTGCCCCTGCAAATTCGCCAAGGCCCAGTTGAACATGACCCTGGTCGCGCATCGATTCCTGGCATTGGCCGCTGGGATAGATGTATTTGAAAAGGCTGCCATTGACCGGTGAATGGTACATATGGTTGACGGCATTGCCGAACATTTCGTGGTTGTCGGTGAAGATAGCCATGGCCAGGATGGTGTGGAGGATGGCCCCGTCCCAGTTGCCGTTGGCCTGGGGATAATAATATCTTATTAGCGGATAATAGACCGTCATCAGCATGGCTGTGAAACGGTCAATGTCTTTTTTTTGCCAGCCTGAATCTGTATAGCGCAGGATCTCTGCGGCATTGCAGAGGAGGTGCCCTGTCCAGCCTGCAAGTAGTTTGGCATCGTTGTAGTCGAAATCCCAGACGACAGGAGTCCAGGCGTTGAGGATTTCAATGGCCTTGGCCGAATAGGCCTTGTCGTTGGTGAGGTAGCCCATCAGGGCGCAGTTGTAGGCCATATTTGAACCTCTTGAAAGGTCGTCGCCGCCAATGTTCGGTTTGCCATAGGGCCCCCTGAGCACATGCGTGAACGGTTTTACGGTAAATTGTAAATCTGTGGCAGCTTTCAGCCGCTCAAAGGCATCTTTCCAGGGTTGCACACCTGCATCCACCTGTTTCTTCATGTAGGCCATGTCGGCCGCTGTCTGATCGATGCCGGGATGAATGAATTTTTTCGCCGAAGAAGATTCGGCAGACCAGATGATCAGCGATAAAATCAACCAAATGGTTGTTAATATGGATCTTCTACTCATTGTTATTAATTTTTGGAGTCGTTTGGTACTTGATCACCAAACATAAGTTCCCCTCCGCCGGATGGCGAACCAAAGGAATAATTGATCTCAAATTTGCAAAAAGCCAATAGTCAATAACTAATTGCCAATAACTATAGTAAAAAAAAAGAGCCATTGATGAAAGTTAGCTTCCACCAACGGCTCTCTTTTTATCCAGACTATTTCATCGTGTAGCGTTTGATACTGATGGTCATGCTTGGAGCGGTATTGTTTACAGCATTCACATAAATATACGCCCTGTATTTACCATCAGCCGTTTCGACCCATGTGCCTGCCTGAGCCTTCAGGTTGATAACATAGTTGGGTGCGTTGGTGAAATCGAGCACCGTAAAATCGACATCGTCAATGAATACGCCATATTGCAGTCGAGCCAGGTTTTGATCGTTCAGTGCCCAGGTTTTGGACATTTTCGTACTGTTGGTCAACCCCGAAGGCAAGGTGATTCCCGGCAGGTAATCCGGACTTGCGGCGGGTGAGACCAGTGCGTGCGTAAATGTGATTCCAGCGATGTTCCGATAGAGATATACCAGGTCAATCTTGGCGGCATTGGCTGCGGCGCCTGCAGCATCGTACAAAGCCAGGTCGGCAATGGATAGATACATGGCTTTGTTATCCGTGGCAATGAGATCCAATTTCATGTCCATCTTGACGATGGGGTAGGGACCCATGTTGTAGGTAACAGTCTGACCATTGGTTGCCGTAGCCGAGAAGGTGAAGGTGACGGTTTTTCCTCTGGCAGCTTCAGGAATGGTATAAAAATACCTAAGTGTGGCTGCGCAGGTATCTTTCGTAAAGGTAACCATGGTTTTGATATCCGTTGTTACAGAGGGAGATCCTACCGTAATCCCAACATCCACACCGCTTGAATTGGTATAAAAGGATCTGTTTTCAAGATAGGTTCCCGTGGCACCTGCAATAGATGCAGTAACCTGGGCGGAGGTTATTTTGCCTGCAGAAGCAGGTAATGCCATTGCATAGGCAAATTCGATGTTGGATCCGACGATGTTTGGTCCCAGGGTTCTCTTGATACAATCGTTGTTCAATCCTGTTTTACCAAGCGGCACGGAATATTCTTTCTCCTGGCAGGAGTACAAGAAAGTGAGCACCAGCATCACTGTGATTAAGCTTAAATATTTACGTTGCATAGTCTGTTGTTTTAAGGTTTGGGTTGAACTGTAATGTAGACCGTGTAAGTTTTTTTCACAATCCGGTTTCCGGCGACTACTGTCCATTTTTTGGGATTGGCCAAATCAGAGAAATCGACTTTTCCTGTGATTTTTGGATCCAGTTTGGCATCACTTACCAGAGAGAACTGAGGATACAGGTTTTTCAAATCAGTGCCGTACATGACCACCGTGTTGATGGTCTGGGCAGTTGTATCAATGACTGCTGCGGCAGTTCTGACAGTCTGGAAATCAGCTCCAAGCAATTCAAAATTGCTGACATAGCATTGAGCCCTGGTTGTAATGAGCAAACCATCTGAATCTACAGGTAAGTTCTTGGCACACCTTACCCAGGTGAAGGTGACCAGGAAGAGGGCAAGTATTGTTATAAAATATTTTTTCATTGTATCTATTTTTTTAATTTTTCAAATACTTGGAAAACAATTACATCCAAGGTTTGTTTTGAGTCAGATTTGGATTCCTGTTGCGTTCTCCCGGAGGTATCCTGAAGATGTAGCACTGTTGGTAGGCCAATTCAGAGGTATTCAGGAAATACTGGCTCTGGTTGGCTCCATTGGTGTCAATTCTCCAAACACCGACTCCGTAGGGTGGGCACCAAACTCTTTCGATGGCTCTCCAACGGCGAAGGTCGAATCCGCGTTGTCCCTCGGCGAGAAGCTCAACGATACGTTCCTGTTCGATGGCTGAAAAGAAAGAGGCTTTATCTCCGGTTTTGGAAGAGGCCAATGCAGGGAGGTTACCGCGGTGACGAATTTTATTGACCAGTGCGATGGCATCTGCCTGTGGACCGTTGATCTCGTTGGTTGCCTCGGCGTACATCAGGTAAACATCTGCCAGACGCATGACAGGCCAGCTGTAGTTTCCGTCGCTGCGTCCCTGTCCGGCATAGTTGCGCAAGAATTTGCGGAACACGTATCCGGAGTTAGTTCCGTCGGTATTGTAAGTGATGTAGGAAACGCCATTGATTACCACGGTAGCAGCCCAAGATTTGTATATAAATGGACACATACCCGTTGAGGCGAGTGAAACCATACCCAGACTCATTTCATAATCCCACATGATGGAGGATTTCATACGGTAGTCGCGGTTGGCATAACTGGCAGGATTGACGGCTGAGTTAAGCTTGGTTCTCGCTCCGGCAACAGTTGGGTTGGTTGGAATCAGCGGTGCTGCAAAGTCGCCTGTAATGGTAGACTGGTATCTGTCTGCAATCTCATATCTGGGAGAAACCCAGCATTGGGATCCTTCGTGTGAACGTCCTGCGAAATCACGCATCAGCTCTTCTCCTTGATTACTACCGGTTCCACCGTGCGTGAAGGCCATGATCAACTCCGGATCGGCATTGGCTGCAGGCATGAAGAGGTAGAAATAATTGGGAAGTACATCTGCATTTCCCATGGTACCCCAGTCTCCAGGGTCACCGTTGCGGAAGAGTGCAAGGCCATAATTGTTGATGACAGCGTTGAAGTCGGCAGCAGCGGCTTTGTAGGCATCCGTTGCAGCGGCAGCACTTGGTTTGAAGGTGTCCAGTTCCGGCCAGCCATTCTTGTTCCAGCAAGCCCAGTAGAGCTGCAATTTTCCCCTGAAAGCGAGGGCGGCAGGTTTCGCTGCACGGCCAGAAACCGAAGCCTTAACAGGAAGTTTGTCGAAGGCGTAGCTAAAATCGGCCATGATCGAATCCTTGATTTGTGCGATCGGTATCCTGGAAAGGGTAGCTACATCTGCGTCTGCATAGGCTATTTTGGTAAAATAGGGAACATCTCCCCACATGGAGATCAGCCTGAAATAGACCATGCCACGCAGCAGGCGGGCTTCACCGATAACCAGCTCAAGACCGGGAACCGAAGTGGCCTTTGCTGTCGGAAGCATCTTCTTTACATTCTCAATGACATAGTTGCATCGGTTGACTCCTCCGAAGAGATACATGTACATCTTGTCAAAACTGCTTCCATATCCGGAAGGGTTGTAGTTGCCACCGTTGTAGGCGTCTCCCAGACGAAGGTTCCCACTGGTGGTACTTGTGCCGCGGGCTCTCACATACTCTGACTGGCCATCCAGGTAATAATCCCTGTCAAACAGGGGCCTGACGGCTGAATAGGCACCCATCAGGGCGGTGGTAGCATCGGCTTCCGTATTCCAGAAAGCTGAAGAGGGCAGATCTACTGTGGGCGTTTGCTCCAGCAGATTCTGCGTACACGAAATCGTGTTTAACGCCAATCCTGCGAAGGCAGATAGGACTAATATTTTGAAATTTGATCTTTTCATAATTGCAGCTTATTTAAAAACCTAGGTTTATACCGAGCGAGAACGATTTATTCAAAGGATACATGTCACTTGCATTTCCTAAGCATTCCGGGTCAAGCCCCCTGAATTTTGTGAATGTTGCGAGGTTTTCGCCTGACGCATAAATGCGCAGATTGTCGATTGTCAGTTTGGTCAGCCATTTTTTCGGCAAATTGTATCCAATCTGAATGTTTTTTACCCTGAGGTAACTCAGATCATCCAGCCAAAAACTTGTCTGGGCAACATTGTTCCCAAGTCCGGCCAAGCGAGGCCAAATTCCTGTTGGATTGGAAACAGACCATGGATTGTTCCATTGCACCCAGCTCGAAGCGTACCTGGTCTGGGGAATATTGGTCGTGTTGAAACTGTTGAGCCAGTAATCCTTGCGGCCTGCTGATCCCTGCAGCAACAGGCTCAGGTCGAATCCTTTCCAGGAGCAACTGGTTGTCAAACCAAAGTTGGTAGTAGGCCGGTCACGTTGTACATTTGATTGGGCAACCATGTCGTTTCCGTCGATTTTACCATCTCCGTTGACATCTTTCAGCAGCAGGTCGCCGGGAGAGGCACCCTGTGGAGTTGCCTTGTAAACATCCGCCCAGGTCTTGGCAATACCATTGTCCTGGTATCCGTAGACAAAGTGGTAAGGCATATTCAGGAATACATATCCCTTGTCGAGGTATCCGGTCCAGGATTCCAGCCTCGTGGCATTGTAGGAAGCATTTGCATTCACCATGTAGTTGAATTTGCCAATGTTGTCCTTCCAGGTTATGTTGATTTCAGTACCCCTATTCCTTAGATTTCCGATGTTGACACGTGGAGCAGTGTAGGCTCCTGTCAGCAGGTTGGACATGGAAGAGGGTTGATTCATTCCGGAGGTCAGACGATCATAATAATCCAACTCTGTGGTCAAATGATTCTTGAAGAATCCAAGGTCAAAACCAATGTTGAATACAGTGGTCGTCTCCCAGGAGAGGGATTGGTTGGTCATCTTCTGACTGATAAATCCATTCACAATGGTACCGCCTGTCATGTAGGCACTTGCACCAAGGGTGGGTTGTTGTTCGTAACGACCGACCCCGCTGTTGTTTCCGAGACTACCATAGGAAACCCGCATCTTTCCACTGCTAAGCCAGCCTTCCGTATACTTCTTTAAAAAATCTTCCTGTGTGAAACGCCATCCCAATGCAGCTGATGGAAAAAATCCAAATTGATGTCCGGGAAGGAATTTGGATGATCCGTCGTAACGGAAATTGGCTTCGAAGAGATATTTGTCGTAAGCGGTATAGTTTAATCTTCCAATGTAGGAACGAAGTCCTTCTGTGCTGGAGTTACCGGCTGTAGACTGAATGGTGGTCAGTGCCGCATCAATTTCGTGAAGTGACGGATAGAGACGGTCATTTCTGGAGGCCGATTCATAACGGTCGTACCAATACTCCTCACTGTATACCAGCATCGCATTCAAATCGTGATGTTTGGCAATGGTGGTATGGTAATTCAAACTTCCGTTCAGCTGGGTTTTGTAACCGGTATTGGTTGAATTGCTCACCCCTGCATTGGCGCCGACGTATACACGCGAACCAAATGCATTGGTCTGGAAGTTGAAAGCCTGATTGGGAGTTGGAGCACTCCAGGCAAATTGATTGTAATAATTAAGTGCATAGTCCACCCTGGCCGTCAAACCCTTGATGGGAGTCCAGTCACCATAAATACTTGCATTGGCTTCCTGACGATTTTGATAGTTCAGGTTGTTGATGTAGTTGGTATATGGATTATATGCCTGTGGATCCTCGCTGTAAGCCATCACACCACCATAATTGCCGGAGACGGGGTCGTAGGGGGTAATCCCTGCGATGGCATATTGCATGTCATAACCAGCCGTGTTCGTTGAAGCCGGATCCGTGAAACCCTGTGCATAATAATAGGTGTATTTCGACCAGTTGCCAGCAAACTTGGCACCTACATTGACGTTGCTCTTCACCTTGTAATCGTAGTTGAAACGGGCATTGTAACGAGTGTTGTTGTTGTTGATCTGCAAACCTTTCTGATCCATCACGCCTACGGAGATGAAGAAGTTGGATTTGTCGTTGCTCCCGGATACCGAGAGGTTGTAATTTTTTACCTGTCCGTTGCGCATGATGATGTTCCACCAGTCCGTATTGGGATATTGAAGCGGATTTATCATTCCCAATGCCAGCCATTGGTCGACAGTACCATCCTTGTAGATATAATTGGACCGCAAGGTATTGACCGATGCTGCACGTTGTTCCAGTGTCAGTGCACGTGGATAATCCGCCATAAAATCGTATGCTTTGGTTGGTAACTCAAGCGCATAGGAGCTGGAGAAGTTGATGGCTGTCTTGCCTGAACCTTTACCTGATTTTGTTGTGATCAGAATAACGCCGTTTGCAGCACGGGAACCATAAACAGCCGATGAAGCCGCATCCTTCAAAACGGAAATACTCTCCACATCGTTCATGTTGATTCTATTGATATCCACGTCAGGCATTCCGTCTACCACCACCAGTGGGGAAGAGGAGTTGATGGTTCCCAAACCACGGATGATCATGGTGGCATTGTCATTTCCTGCCATACCGGAGGATTGGGTTACGGCTAGACCAGGAACTAATCCCGACATTCCTGAAGACAAGTTGGTCAGGGCGCGGTTCGTCAATTTCTCATCAATCTTGACGGCTGCCACGGCACCTGTCAGATTCACTTTTTTCTGGGTGCCGAATCCAACCACAACAACCTCTTCCACGTCGACCGTTTCTGAGGCCATCACCACATTCAATGTAGTGTTGGATCCAAGTGTAATTTCCTGAGACTTCAGTCCGATGAAGGAAAAAATCAACACCTTGGAACCTGCAGGTACCGGGATCGAAAACTTTCCATTCATATCTGTTATCGTACCAAGTGTTTGTCCCTTGACGACAACGGATACGCCAGGTATCGATGATCCGTCCTGTTCAGTGACCTTTCCGGTATAGACCGTATTCTGCGCCACGACAGAAAGACCTGCAAGAAGCCAGGGTATTAGAACCATTAGTAATCTGATAAAAACTCGATTTTTTTTCATAGTCTAAAATTTAATAAAACATAAAACATCTATTTTTTAAGGTGATTGAAATTATACTGTCTGACAAGCGCCTCCAGATAGTAGTAATCTGCATAATTGATCGGGACGTCTACTTCGGAGTGATGGGGAAAGGAACCGGTGGAGTGTCCCAGCAGAAACCCTTTGTTTTGACCAGGAGCAGAGGCATAATCCTTTTTCAGGCTGGTTAGTATGAGCTCAGCCGAATGGATGTATAAATCTTTTTTGGAAGGAAGGAACTGGGCCAGCTCATACAAGGCGGATGCCGTCACTGTTGCGGCAGACACATCCCGGGGCCTTTGCGGTTCTGCAGGAGCATTATAGTCCCAGTAAGGAATTTTGTCAGAAGGTAGATTCGGATGGTTGAGGATAAAATCGGCAATTTTTTCGGCCTGGTACAAAAAACTGATGATTCCAGTCTCCCGGTAACACATGGTGTATCCATACAATCCCCAGGCTTGACCCCTCGACCAAGCCGATTCATCTGAATAACCCTGATGGGTATTCTTGCGAAGTACTTTACCCGTCAGGGTGTCGTAATCTACCACATGAAAGGAGCTGTTGTCTGCCCTGAAATGGTTGGCAAGGGTTGTTTGTGCGTGCTTGACAGCAATGTTGTAGAACTGCTGATCACCTGTCTGCCTGGATGCCCAAAAAAGAAGCTCAAGGTTCATGAGGTTGTCAATGATGACAGGAAACTGCCATTTCTCACTGTTGTGATCCCACGACCGAAGTGCTCCTACCTTTTCATTGAAACGCTTGGTAAGGGTAATGGCGGACTGGATAAGAATATCCCGGTAAACAGAATCCTTCGTCACTTTATATCCTTGCCCATAGCTGGGAAACATCTTAAAACCCATATCGTGGGTTTTACCGTTGAATTTTTCCTTTTCCAGGGGTGTGGTAAATGCCACAGCCAATTGCTGCAACTCCTTGTCACCGGTCAGTACCGATCCAAGCCACAGGGAACCGGCAAAGAATCCACTGCACCAGTCTTTGGATGGAATGAGGTTAAGGGTACCATCGTTTTTTAAACTTCTGACTGACACAAAATCTGCGGCAGCAGCCCCTCCAGTTGCCTTGGCTTCCCTGTAATTTACAGCCAGAAGTTTGAGCTGACTTTTTATCACATCTTCGGAAACGGAATTGCTGTTGGCACCCGAATGGCAGGCAGAGAATGGTACAAGCAGGATGACAACAATAGAGACCACAGTCCTGTAGCTCATCATTTTTTTCGTTTGTTTGGTTTTAGTCTGAACGGATTTTATCCTTCACCAACAAAATTAAATGTCACAAGAGGGCGAAACGACCAATTATGTTTCAGTTTTTGTCAATTATGTGCCATTCTGTAAAAGTTGTTTCACTTTTGGAACATGTGTTAAAAAATGATTTTTTTTGACAAGAAAAACTGGGCGAATGATTACTTTAGCCCTTCGAAAATGCTAACTAATGACAGTGACTTTCCATTTGAGGGAAATGAATCCAATATCACCAAACTTTCTGCCACTTTCCTGCTTATCCAAACGCCATGCTGTTGTAAAATGTGCCAATTTGCAGTCGCCGGATGGTAGAACTGCTTTTCGGAGAAAGGCTCTCCTTGGTCTGCTGTTTCTTTCCTGCTTTCTGGTACATCCTTTCGTTACGAAAGCAGATGACATCAAGATCGTAAAGATTTCGCCGGCAGGAGGTTTTACCTTTGATGCCATCAGCTCCATCTGTGAAGATAAATTCGGATTCATCTGGTTTGGGTCCAACAGCGGAGTTTACAGGTACAATTCAATTGAGACCGTAAAATTTATCAATTTGCCGGAGGACAAAAGCTCCCTTCCGGGGAATACCGTCCGCTCCCTCTACCTGGATATGAAAAAGGCCCTTTGGATTGCAACCAACAATGGGGCCTGTATTTTCGACCACCAATGTGAATGTTTTAAAAGGTTCCAGTTTCACGATACCAGTGGAAATCCGAGTGGCAACAATGTCTCCCAGATATTGCAAACTTCCGACAGTACCTACTGGATGGTTGACAACAAGGGATTTGCAAGGATCGATCTATCCGCTAATCTTGTGAGTTATCTTCCACTTCCTAATGACCAGCAGAGTGACCTCATTCGCATTTCCTACAAGGCTCCCAATGACAGCCGGATCTGGCTGGGAGGACAAAATGGGGGAATTTTTTATTGTGATCCGCCCTATCGTTCCATCACATTTTTTGCCAGGGTACGCACCGAAAATGTATTCTCCATTTTGCCAGACAGGGATCAGGTATGGATTGGTTATGACTGGGGTGGTGCCGACCTTTTTACAAGGAACGGACAATTGGCGGAACATTTTGGGGATGAAATGACAGGAAGAAATAAAATTCCAAGCTCCAGGGTAAGAACGATCATCCGCGATAAAAACGAAATATGGATTGGAACATTTAAAGGTTTGGCACGGATGAAATCGGGGAGTGTGGAACTAATCGAGAAGGAAAAATATCCGGGCCTTCTGAACAACAGCATCTTTCAGATTTACAGGGATTCGAGGAATGGCATTTGGATCGGTACCTGGTCGGGTGGACTGAGCTACATCAACGAATGGTCCAACAGCTTCGAACATTACAAGCGGGAGTCGTATTCCAATTCACTGAGTGATAACGTTATCAGCGACTTTGAAGAGTCGGCCGATGGAAAAATTATCGTTGCGACGGAAGAGGGCTATCTTAATTTCATGGATCCCAACTCCCATAATTTTTCGGTCTACAGAATAAATGGCCCCAAAGGCATTGTCAACCATATTAAATCGTTGCACACGGATGGCAGGGGGACCTTGTGGGTTGGCACATTTGCCTCAGGTATATTTTACAGGACACTGGGATCAAGTGAGTTCAAACATTTTGACCTCATCGATGATTACAAGGAGCAGTTTTATGACATTACTTCTTCCCGGGAAGGAGTGTGGTTTGCCTCTTCCCTGAGGGGACTCTTTTACTATGATTACCAAAGTCGTCAGATTAAACGATACATGCCCCTGAGTTCGGATCCCGAATCGCTCTCCTCATCCATGGTCAGATCGCTGCTTTGCGATTCAAAGGGAAATATCTGGGTGGGAACCAACGGAGGACTGAACAGAAAAGACAAAGGGTCTGAAAAATTCAAACGGTATTTTTACAACGAGGACAAAAACAACAGAATAAGCAGCAACGTCATTTATTCCTTGCTGGAGGATTCAAGGAAGAATATATGGATCGGCACCGCGGGCGGCGGAGTGGATATTTATGACCCTGCCACCGCCTCCTTTTCACAACTTTCCAAACAGGATGGCCTTCCCGGCAATGATGTCTACGGGATACAGGAGGACAATGCAGGAGTCATCTGGATGAGTACCGAAAACGGGTTGTCTGCCTATTCACCCGTTTTGAGGAATTTTAGAAATTTTGAGGACACGGACGGATTGCAGGGGAATCAGTTCAATCCCGGATCCAACTTCAAATCCTCCAGGGGGGAACTTTTCTTCGGCGGTTCAAACGGTTTCAATAAATTCGATCCAAGCCTTATGAAGGAGAACCCAGAGGTTCCCAAGGCATATATTACCGGCCTTGAGATCAACAACCAAAGGGTGAGCCACGTAAGTGATCCTGAGTTGATCAAGCAGTCGCTGCTTACCTTGGATCACCTGGAGTTGAAATACAACCAGAATTCCCTTCGATTTGACTTCGCGGCAAATAATTTCCTCCTGCCGCAGAAAAATAGATTCAAGTATAGGCTAACCGGATACAGCCCAAACTGGATTGAAATTCAAAAAGAGAACAAGGCCATCTTTACGAAAATTCCTCCGGGTGACTATGTCCTGGAAGTGATGGCTGCCAACAACGATGGCCGATGGAACGAGACACCCACGCGCATGGGAATCACCATCCGAAGTCCATTCTGGAGTTCTTATTATGCTTTTTTGGTCTACTTCACAGTGTTGCTGATCATCGGTTACCTGCTGCAGCGGGAACTCAGATTAAGAAACCGACTGAAGAATTCCATACTGCAAGAGCGGATACAGCGTGAAAATGAAGAGAAACTGCATCAACTCAAATTGCAGTTCTTTACCAATATCTCCCATGAATTCAGGACCCCTTTGACCCTGATCCTTTCACCACTGGCATTGTTGAAAAAGAAGATCACAGGTGTTGAGGATTCGGCCGAACATTTGAACCTGATCGAGAACAATGCCAACCGGCTTCTGCGACTGGTGAACCAGATCCTCGATATTCGCAAAATTGAACTGGGTAAAGTGGTGTTCCAACCCCAGTCGTTCGATCTGATTGCCCTTTGCCAGGAAGTTTTCCAGTGCTTCTCCCTGCAGGACAACGACCGCAGGATCATATTTTCCTTTGAATCGGATTTTTCCTCCCTTTTTATTACCATCGAACCGGATAAAATTGACAAATTGATATTCAATTTGTTGTCAAATGCGATGAAGTATACTCCTCCGGGAGGAACCATTCAACTTGCCGTGAAGAATTCGGAATGGCAACAGGAAATGCATCCCGAACCCTGGCACAGCGCCGTCGGGGAAAATCTGAAAGGAAAATTTGTTACCGTCCTCGTTAAAAATGATGGACAAGGAATTGCTTCCAATGACGTGCCCCATATTTTTGAACGTTTTTACCAGTCTCCCGGTCAGATTTCAGGAACGGGCATCGGATTGCACCTATGCAGTGAATACATCCAGTTGCACAAAGGACAAATTGAGGTCTTCACAGGTGAAAATATGGGAGCGACCTTTTTGGTCAGGCTCCCGATTACAGCAGGTGAAATTGAAAAGGGCATTCAAGAGGCGATTTCCCACACGATCGTTTACGAAAATCAGAAGGACGGCCTTTCGGCACATGCCTCCTCTTCCACAAAATCCGAGAAGGAGACCAGGATTTTGGTGGTGGAGGACAACAGGGAGATGCAGAAGTTCCTCTGTGGAATCCTGTCGGAGTATTACCAGGTCAGTACCGCAGACAATGGAATCGATGGGTTGAAAGTCGTGAAGGAGTTTGTTCCGGATTTGGTACTAACAGATATCATGATGCCCGAAATGAATGGCCACGAATTTTGTCACATACTTAAAAATGATTTGAATACCAGTCATATACCTGTACTTATACTGACAGCTTTATCCTCTGTGGAAAGCCAGCTGGAAGGATTTGAAACCGGGGCCGACGATTATGTGGTCAAGCCATTTGACGATCGGGTTTTGCTGATGAGGATCAGGAATCTGCTTGAGTCCAGAGCCATCCTCCGGGAGAAGTTCACAAAGTCTCACGAAGAATGGCACGAGGAGATGCAGAAATATCAGCCAGACCGGGAACTGCTGGATATGGCTACCGCGATCATTGAAAAGTACCTGGTCGATCTGAATTTTTCGGTCGACATCCTCGCTTCTGAACTCAACCTGAGCAGAAGTTCACTTCACAGAAAACTAAGGGCGTTAACCAACCAGTCGGCGACCGAGTTCATCAAATTTGTACGGATCAACAAGTCGATCAAACTCATCGAAAATGGAGAAACCAACATCGATGAGATCTGTTTCAAAGTAGGATTCAACTCCCATTCCTATTATTCAATGTGTTTCAAGAAACAGCTGGGTCTGACACCCTCCGAATACATCAATAAGAACAAAAGGGAATTTAAAAAGGAACAAATCAAATAAAAGAGATAATATTGCTTCTTAAACAAAACGTTAAAGTAACAGAAACCATGATGAACCAGGGTCGCACATCCATGCCATTCAGAAACCTGCTAGCAGGCTTACTCCTTTTTCTTGTCGTAACTCCGATTGTCTCCAAGTCGCAGGTGGTTGGCCTCGACAACTGGTACAACCGCGAAACCAGTCCCAAAACCGGACAACTTTTTCACTATTTGTGGACGGATACCGAAAACAGCGGTTATTCGCAATGGGGAGATCTTTTTAAAAAAGAGGGAGCTACCCTGGCAACCCTTGGTGAGGCAGCCAGCAAAAAAAATCTGTCCAAACTGGATGTTTACATCATTGTCGATCCGGATACCACGACAGAAGCCAAATCACCGAACTACATCCAGCCATCTGATATCAAGGCCATCAGCAGCTGGGTTAAAAAAGGAGGCGTGCTGGTACTGATGGCCAACGATGCGCCCAATTGTGAATTTACCCATCTCAACCTGCTGGCGGCCGAGTTTGGCATACATTTTAACCATGTCAGCCTTCACCCTGTTGTCAACCACCAATGGAACATGGGGGCCTTCATCAACCTGCCTGACCATCCGATGTTCAAGGGGGTTTCCAAAATTTACCTGAAGGAGATCTCCTCCTTTACGTTAAAAACCCCGGCGAAATCAATTCTGACGGAAAATGGCATTGTTTTCATGACCGAAAGCAGAGTTGGTAAGGGATTGGTGGTCGCCATCGGTGACCCCTGGATTTACAACGAATACATGGATCATGCCTACCTTCCGGCCGACTTCGAAAACAAGAAGGCTGCCATCAATTTCACGGATTACCTGTTGAAAAATTCGCGCAAGCGCAAATAAAAGCTGTTTTTCCCGGAGGAATATTCTGTCTGGGCTCTGTGTAAGGTCACATCCATCAGCAAACGATTTTGGCTTATGGTCGCATCGAAAGCGCACATCTATTTTTCCATCTCTTCTGACCGAAAAATTTTACGGTTGGGGAGGTTTTTGCTCTTTGCACTACTTTGTGCGGTTTCCATCCTGAAATTGGAAGCCACCAACGTTGTCAACAACCTGAGCTTTGACCTTTATTCACAGGAACATGGGTTGTCCAATAATCAGATTCACTGCATTTTGCAAGACAGTAAAGGGTGGATGTGGATTGGTACCTCCCAGGGCATTTGTCGCTTCGACGGTTATCGTTTCACGGTCTTTAAAAATGATCCGGACGATTCCACCAGTTTGAAGGGAAATCTGGTTCGTGTGATTTTCGAGGACCGGAAAGGGCAGCTGTGGGTTGGGACAGAAAACGGCGGGCTCAATAAATTTGACAGGGGGAGGGAGACTTTTCAGCATCTTTTTTACAACAAAGGGCAGACCCAACTGAAAGATGTAACTGTTTCGTCCCTGATGGAAGATAAAAACGGAGCTCTTTGGATCGGCACCGAATCTGTTATGTACCGTTTGGAGGGTGAATCAAAGCTTACTCCCATAATCCCCGCAAACCTGGCCGGTTTCAAAGAATTTGTAAGGGTCATCAAAACAGATCGTTCAGGCAGGATGTGGATCGGTACCAACAGGGGCGTTTACATCTATCATCCGGAAACCAACCTGGCAGAAAAAATTTTTCTTCCCGGCACAAACGGAAGTGAAGAGATCTGGGAGGTTGTTCCGGATCAGGACGGGATCGTACTGATCGGGACCTATGCAGACGGGCTATTCGCCATCAACTCCGTTACGCTGGAGGCCCGTCAACTCGTCATCGATTCCGAAAATGAAAGGAGCAAAACGGTACGTGCCATCTCTAAAGACCCAAATGGCAAATACTGGATAGGCACGCGGGGTGGGCTCTATCTTTACGATACCAGGAATGGAGTTGCGGCGAAATATTACCACGACGACAGGGAACAGAAAAGTCTCGTCAATAACTCGGTCTTGTGTATTTCGAAGGATGCCAAAGGCAATACCTGGATCGGGACCCGTCAGGGACTAAACCTTCTGATCGAAGATAGGGTCAATATTTTGGGATTCAGGCCAATGCCCGGGGATAACCGCTACCTGAACAACAGCGAGATTTATGCTTTCTGGATGGAGCCTTCCGGTAAAATATGGGTAGGAACAGAAAACGGAGGGGTCAACATCCTGGATCGGAAAACCGGACAGTTTAACTACCTGATGCCCCAGAAAAACAATCCCAATTCGCTCTCCACCAATTGCATCAAGGCCATTGTTAGCGACGGTGACAACCACGTCTGGATCGGAACCTATCTGGGGGGATTGGACCTTTACAATCCGGTATCCGGCACGTTCAAACATTTCAAGAACGATCCTTCCAATCTCAATAGCTTGTCAGACAATAGGGTATGGTCCCTGTTGCACGACACCAACAACCACATCTGGGTGGGCACTTCAAAGGGTGTCGATCAATATGATCCTGCAACAGGAGGATTTATCCACCACCTCAATCTTGTTAACGGGCAACAAGTGAATTGGATGGCTGAAGACAAGGACCATTGCATCTGGATCGGAGCCGACGATCTGGTTATTTATGATCCCAAAAATCAAAAAATTACCAGGGTTGCGGAGTCAACCAGGATCATGCTGGAGGATTCAAAAAACCGATTCTGGCTGACGACGCTTAGTCATGGAATTGCACTTTACTCCAAAGAAAAAGGGATCATCCGATATTACAACGAAAAGAATGGCTTGGCCAACAACCAAACCCTGGCCATACTGGAGGACAAGGAGCATTACCTATGGATCAGTACTACCAATGGTCTTTCCAAATTCGATCCTGAAAAGGAGAGGTTTCACAATTTTTCCTCGAAAAACGGATTTCAGAACGATCAGTTTACCTACGGGGCGGCCTACAAACTCCCCTCCGGAGAGCTTATTTTCGGTGGTATTTCGGGTTTCAATATTTTTGATCCGGATAAGATCAAGTCGGGCGACTATTTTGCGCCGATTGTCTTCACCGACCTGAAGGTGCTCAACAAGAGTGTGCACATCAGTTTGAACGAAGATGGAGTACTTAAAAAGAGCATCTCTGAAACCGAAAAGATTACCTTGAAATATGAACAGAATTCCGTTGAGCTGGAGTTTGCCTCCTTCGATTATGCCAACATCATGGGGATTCAATACTCCTATTTTTTGGAGGGTTTCGACAAGGATTGGAATGAACCTTCCGACAAAAGGTTGGCCACCTATACCAACCTCAATCCCGGGACCTATACTTTCAGAGTTAAAACTGTTTCTGTCGACCGCCAGCAGAGCAATACCGGTCCGGTACTGATCATCGTGGTGCTTCACCCTATCTGGCAGACCTGGTGGTTCAGATTACTTCTTTTCCTGCTCATTCTGGCCATGTTGTTCTGGTTACTCAGCTTTCTCCAAAACCGCGAGAAATTGAAACACAACCTGGTTTTTGAAAAGATCAAAGCTAAGAAACTACACGAGCTGGATATGATGAAATTGCGGTTTTATACCAATATCTCGCACGAAATCCGCACGCCTTTGACCTTGATTCTTGGACCACTGGAGAAATTGAGAAAGAACATGATTCCTGCTGAAGAAATTCCGGGTCATCTGGAGGTGATGCATCGGAATGCCAACCAGTTGCATGGACTGATCAACCAATTGCTGGATTTTAGGAAAATGGAGAGTGGGAATCTGAAACTGGTTCTGAAGCGGGGAGATCTGGTCTCCTTCATTGCGGGTATCGTTGGTTCCTTTAGAAAATTTGCCGAAGAAAAGGAGATTGAGCTGAAATTCAATTCGCTAAAAAAGGAGATTGTGACCAATTTCGACGAGGACAAGATCGCCAAGATCATGAACAATCTCTTGTCGAATGCCTTTAAGTTTACCGCAAGGGGCGGGAAGATCGTAGTTAATATTTCGCTGATTTTCGACGGGGAAGAGACAGAGAGCCCGGTAGAACAATCGGAAAAGCGGATGGTGGAAATTACGGTGAAGGATACAGGGATCGGCATCTCCGAGTCGAATCTGGAGAAAATCTTCAACAGATTTTTTCAGGTGGATCAGACCTCTGCCCAAACCGGTACAGGGATTGGGTTGGCGCTTACCAAAGAGTTGGTGAAACTACACAACGGGAAAATTTTCGTCACCAGCAAACCCGGAAAGAGCTCTAAATTTACGGTTCAGCTTCCCTTTGATGATCTAAAAATCACCAGTGCTTCTGCTCCTGCGGAGTCGGAGACCGACCTGGAGGTCCCAAAGGCACCGCCAACGGAGGAGCAATCGGGTGAGCTAATCGTAACCGGGCAGAAGATCATGCTTTTGGTGGATGACAATGCAGATGTAAGGTATTTTATCAAATCCCACTTTTCTTCCTCTTACCACATTCTGGAGGCCAAAAATGGGCTGGAAGGATGGCAGATTGCCCTGAAGACGATTCCAAACATCATCATCAGTGATGTTCTGATGCCCGACATGGATGGATTCGAATTCTGCCGCAAAGTAAGGAAAGATGAACGTACCTCGCATATCCCGATCTTGTTGCTAACGGCACTGGGGTCGCGCGAACACGAAATTGAAGGATTGAGCCAGGGAGCCGACGATTACATCACGAAGCCTTTTGACATGGTGATTCTACAGACAAAAGTCGAAAACATCCTCTCTGTCAGACAATCCCTGAAACAGAAATATTCAGGTGAGCTTTTCCTCCAACCCAGGAATGTCATTCTGAGCTCTCCGGATGAACGGTTTCTGCAAAAGGCAATTGGGGTGGTGGAGGCAAATATCTCCGATCCTGATCTGGATATTGACAGATTTGCCACCGAAATAGGAGTTAGCCGGATGCAGTTGTACCGGAAGCTGGATGCCTTGACGGAAATGACGGTCAAGGAGTTTATCAGGGACATCCGGCTGAAACGGGCAGCACAGCTGTTGGTTCAGAAAAAGATGAATGTTTCTGAGGTGGCTTATGCCGTTGGGTTCAAAGACCTGTCTCATTTCCGAAAATGCTTCCGCCAGGAGTTCAACATGAGTGCTTCGGAATACATCGACAAACATTCCGCCGTCCAGGAATAGTCAAAAAATGTATACCCAATCCAGTCGGATAACGGGTCAATTCAAAAGGTTAGTTAGAATTCTGTATTTCAGTCAGATGAGTGTAAATTCATTTGTCTGGTGATAATTTTGTACCCGATTTTTGGGAACCACAACCCGCTATTGATACGATTGGCCTCCCTGTTTGATATGAATTTTGAAACATATAGCACAGTCTTAACCTAATTTTACAAAACCAAACGAAGCTGAATTGATGAAGGAAACAAGCAGGAAATTGAAAAGGGTGAACCGGATGATTATCGGCATGACCATCGTCCTGACGATCATTCTTACGCTGTTGATAATTTCAAACTTGTGACCTGGGTCGAGCCTCTTTGAACTGACAAACTTATAAAATGCTGAAATGAAAAAAAGTGGAATACTCTTCCCTTTGTTGCTGTTGATATTTTTAGCTATTCAGGTAAAGTCCCAAAAGGTCAAAATCGACGGATTGGCAATGGCCATAAAAATGGCCGATTCGGAGATGAAACAATTCCCGGAGGCCTGGACGGTCGATTACAATCCCAAACCTGTTTGGAACTATACCCAGGGATTGGTAGCCCAGTCCATGATACAGTTGTGGAAAATTTCCAAAGATGAGAGGTATTTCAAGTATGCCTCGATGTATGCCGATAAGATGATCGGAGAGAATGGCGAAATTTCCGGGTATAAATTGGAAGAACAGAACATGGATGTTCTCAATTCCGGTAAATATCTTTTTGAACTCTACACTGTGAAAAAGGAGGAGAAGTACAGGAAGGCGCTCATTTTGCTTCGCGACCAACTCAAAACACAACCCAGGACCACGGAAGGGGGATTCTGGCACAAACAACGTTATCCCAATCAGATGTGGCTGGATGGCATCTACATGGGCGCTCCGTTTTATGCACAATGCGCCCTGACTTTCCGGGAATCCACACTTTTTGACGATGTGGTGGCCCAATTTGTCATCGTGCACAAGCATACCTATGATCCAAAGTCGGGTCTGAATTATCATGGTTGGGATGAGAGCAGGAAGCAGCAATGGGCAGATCCGAAAACGGGCTGTTCACCCAATTTCTGGGGCAGGGCCGAAGGTTGGTATGCCATGGCGCTTGTGGATGTGCTGGATTATCTTCCTGCGGATCATGCAGGAAGACCAAAAATCATGGCGATACTGAAACAGGTGGCGGCGGGGATTATAAAATACCAGGACCCAAAAACGGGACTTTGGTATCAGGTATTGGATCAGGGAATGCGTGAAGGAAATTACCTGGAAGCAACGGCTTCCTGCATGTTTGCCTATACTTTTTTGAAAGCAGCACGGAAAGGCTACCTCAGCCAAGATTATAAGTTGGTAGCCATAAAAGCCTACGAAGGAATAGTGAAGAATCTCATCACCAACAACAGCGATGGAACGATTAGCCTGACAAGATGCTGTGCAGTCGCCGGGTTGGGTGGAAACCCATACCGCAGCGGTTCTTATGAATACTACATCAAAGAACCTGTACGCGACAATGATCCGAAAGGAGTGGGGCCATTTATCATGGCATCACTTGAAATAAATATGAAATAATGATGAAATAAATAAATGCAATTCTAAAACTTAATAATTAGCTATGATGAAAATGAAGCAAATTTTTCTGAAGAAGGTTTGTTTGTTGGCACTGATGGTCATATTTGCGGGCGCTCAGCTTTTCGCCCAAAAAGTAACCGGTAAAGTGGTTGATGAAACAAACACACCCATTCCGGGTGCAAATGTGGTTATAAAAGGAACCACCAATGGTGTGATAACAAATATGGACGGTATCTTTACGATTACTCCGGCCAATGTCCAGAAGGATGTTATCCAGTTCTCTTTTATCGGTTACGATACCAAAGAGATACCAATTAACGGCCAAAAGGTACTTAATGTACAATTGACCAGCAGTACCTTGCAAATTGAAGAGGTAGTTGCTGTTGGTTACGGTACCGTTAAAAAAAGAGATGTAACAGGTTCTGTTGCGTCGGTTACCGGAAAGCAAATTACTGCCATTCCTGTTTCCAATGTAGCACAGGCACTTCAGGGACGTCTTCCCGGAGTAAGTGTTATGTCACAGGATGGACGACCCGATGCGACGATTTCCATTCGTGTACGTGGGGGTGGTTCCATCTCACAAAGCAACGACCCGCTTATTTTGATTGATGGGGTACCCGGCGACATCAGCAATATACCCTCTGAGATGGTAGAAAGTATAGACGTGCTTAAGGATGCCTCATCTACGGCTATTTTTGGAGCACGCGGTGCCAATGGGGTCGTCCTCGTAACAACCAAGAGAGGCAAATCAGGTGATGTTTCGGTCACTTACAACGGGTATGCAAAATTCAACACGCCTACCGGATATCTACAGACTTTAAGTCCATACGATTATCTGGTAAACAAATGGGGACTTCTTGATACTTATTATGGAACATCTTACACTACCCCATTCCAAAAATTATTTGGAATTGGAGCATACCCTGGTACGAACACGGCAGGCTTGGATGCTTACAAGAATATCACGCCATACAACATGCAAAAACAGGTATACAACAGTTCATTCTCACACAACAATGACCTGACAATTACGGGCGGAACTGACAAAACAAAGGTTATTTTCGGAATTAGTTACCTCGACGAAGAGGGTATGAAATTGAATTCCTACTCCAAAAGAGCCGCAGCTTCGTTCAAATTGGATCAAAAAATTGGTAAAAATCTGGACTTTAACTTAGACTTGCAGTACACAGATAAAAATTCGATGGGTAATGAAAGTACAACGAGCGGTTATGGTTCCTCTCTCTCGGGAGCATACCGTTTCCGACCCATTGCTAAAAGTGATATAAAAGGAGATATCTCTTTTCTTGGGGATGCTTCTTTGGGTGAGGAGTCGTTTGTCATGCTTGATTTGTTCAACCCGGCGTCAGTTATCAAGGACCATATAAACTTAATGTTTAATCAGTCGCTTCGGGGAACAGCCGGTATTAAGTGGAATATTATGAAAGGTTTAACCTTCCATACCGAATTGACTTTGGCGCGCAGTTATACTCAGAATAAAATATGGAGGGGTCCGACACCTGCCAGCTCTAACGAATCAAACTATCTGAACAGCGATGGATCGCTCATCTATGCCGGCGATGCAGATTACAGGAAAAATGATGCAACCTCCACGCGTTGGACGAACACCCTGAATTATGATTTAAAACTGAATGAGATTCACAGAATCAATGTTTTACTAGGCCAGGAAGTGGCTAATTCGGGTGGAACCAGCATGCAAATCTCGGGTCAAAAATATCCTGCCAATTTTACGATGGACAATGCTTTTGCCATGATCTCACAATATGGTTCAAATCTTTACGTTGCTACGGGTGTTAGTACTCCAAACCGCCTTCAATCTTATTTCGGTCGGGCAAACTACTCACTTATGGATAAGTACATGTTTGCAGCAACATTCCGTGCGGACGGCTCTTCAACCTTTTCACCGATGCATCGTTGGGGATATTTTCCCGCCGGTTCTGCTGCCTGGCGTATTTCACAGGAATCTTTTATGAAAAAATTTAAAAATCTCGATGATTTGAAACTTCGTTTCTCTTATGGTGAGGTAGGAAATGATGCCATCAGTGCCTCACAGTGGTCGCAATTGTGGACAGCCACTACCGACACACGCTGGCAGTATGGATTGAAAGGAGTACTTCAGCCATCTTACGACCTGGCTTCTGCTCAATTGGCAAACCCCAATTTAAAATGGGAAACCACCATTACACGTAACCTGGGTCTTGACTTTTCACTGTTCAAACATCAAGTGTGGGGAACTGTTGAAGTTTATAAAAATACCACCAAAGACTTGCTTATGCTGACAGACATTCCATCTATCACAGGATTTACCTCCAGCTATGGCAATATTGGTCAAACCAGTAACAAAGGTATAGAAATCTCCCTTTCAGGTACGATCTTTAAGAACAAGGATTGGAACGTAATAGCAAGCGGTAACATCAACTTTAACAGAGGCAACATCGACAAACTGGCTGATGGACTTCAAAGTGCTTATGGAACGCAGTTCCTGCAATCCGGAATACCGAATGCTGACTATAAATTATTGGTAGGCCAACCTGTTGGTATTGTAATGGGTTACCAAAGGGACGGCAAAGGATTTTATACTCCCGCTGATTTCACTTTTGATGCTTCAACAGGGAAATACACTTTAAATACTGGTGTCGCAGATCTTTCATCGGCATTCGTAGCCTATCACAGTGGCTTGGTCCCTGGCACACAGCAAGCTTTTCCTGGTTTGCCTAAATTTGTTGATACCAACAAAGACGGCGTGATTGATGCCAAAGACATTGTCCCAATCGGGAACACGAATCCCAAAAATACGGGTGGTTTCAACATCAATGCTACGTACAAGAACTTCGACCTTGGCATGAATTTTAACTGGAGCTACGGCAATGATGTTTACAATGCCAACAAGTTGGCTACGCTTTTTAATGGTAACAAAGGTGGTGGTCTGTACGGCAATAAGCTGTCAATCGTAAATAACTCCTATACCAATTACCAAATTCAGAACGGGAACCTGGTTCACCTTGTCACTCCGGATCAGTTGAATGCTGCCAACGTAAATGCGACCATCCCATCGACCTACCTGCAACAAGGCTACGTTTCCGATATTGGTATCGAAAATGGTTCCTATCTTCGTCTCAATACGGTAACTTTGGGCTATACTTTGCCAAAGCAGTTGATAAGCAAGCTTAAAATCGGCAACCTCCGTGTTTACGGTTCCATCTACAATGCACTTACCCTGACAGGTTATTCGGGTCTTGACCCTGATGTCAATACGAATCAAAACATGAATAGCTCCCGATATCCGACGACTGGGCTTGACTGGGGAACCTATCCTCGTGCACGTCAGTTCGTGATTGGATTAAATGCCTCGTTCTAAATCGTATAATTGGTATGAATCTTAAAAGAAAAACAGTTATGAAAAAAATATTAATATATTCATGTTTGGCGCTTTTGCCGTTCATGTTTGCCGGGTGCAAAGACTATTTGTCTGTATCGAATGTAGGTCAATCCGACGATAGTTTTGTGATGTCGAGCCCTACTGAAGCCTTTAAAGCACTATCGTGGGCTTATGCCGAATACCGGCAGAATGCGGCTGCCGGAGGAAACTACAACTGGCAGGACCCACTGGGATCCGATGCTGAATACATGAGCGAGTATCCTTCTGCAAATAATGTTATTGCAAGGTTGCAACCCGCAGCAACTACGGTAAATGCAGATATGGGCACCTACAATAGTTTAAATGTAGCACTTGCACGCGCATCCCGTGTTGCTGATTTAATAGCCGCAAAGGCCGAATATCAGGCAGATGCTGCCGGGAGTGTCCCAACAGCCTGGACCCAACTTTATGGAGAAGCCAAAACCTTAAGAGCCTTTTTCGCCTGGGAATTGGTGCGTCATTTTGGAGATGTTCCCTATGGTTATGAAAACAAGGTCGTGACTGCCTACACCCTGACTTCACGTTTCGAGATCATGGATAAGATCATTGCCGACCTCAAAGCTGTAGAAGGTAAAATGTTTGTATTGGGGCAAGGCGGAATTACGGCGGAAAGAATCAGCCGCACCTTTGCCAATGCACTGATCGGTGTGATTGCGCTCCACGATGGAAGTTGGCAAACCATTCGTACCGATGTAAAAGGATTGTATGGTACAGTATTGTATGACACCAAGGGTGTCGATGATGGAGTGTGCGTCTATGCACGTCGTAAAGACTATCTGGATTACATCAAGGTGGCTGAACAGTACCTGGGTGCTGCCGTTAACACACAGAACGGATCTGCAAAGTTGATTACCTCCGATACCAGGGCGGTCAACAATCCTTTCCAGAAACATTGGCAGGAAGTTAACTCAAGACGCATTAGCCCTGAATCTCTCTTTGAAATTGGTTGCGTGGCAGGTACCGGAAACAGTGAGTACGGATACAGCATGGGACGTCCCGGCTCCAACAGTTCTGTCAATGCTTACTTAAATACTTATGCAGCCATCCGTATTGTTCCTTCTTTCTTCTACAATGGTTATGAAACTGGCGACATGCGTCGTGACGTAAGTATGGTAATCAGTGGAAGCAACGCGGCAACCGGACAAGAAAACCTGATCCCAATGGGTGTAGGTACACGTATCGGAGGTGGCGGACCAAGTGCCAACAAATGGGATAAAAACAGGGGAGATGTACCATTGTATCCCAATGCCGTATTTCGTGGGTCAGGCATCAACTATGTTGTAATGAGAATGGCCGATGTGATGTTGATGCTGGCTGAAGCAAAAGCAGTATCCGGAAGCGATGTGGCAGGTGCTATTACCTTGGTCAACCAGATTCGTACGAGGGCTTTTGGTAATTCAGCCAAAAACATCTCCTCCGCACTCACTGGCGATGCATTGCTGGATGCCGTTTACAATGAACGTAAATTGGAATTGCTTGGCGAAGGAACCATTCGTTGGGACATGATTCGTTCCGGTAAATTCAACGAAAGAGCTCTTGCGATTCGCAAGGAAATGGCAGATATGACGGCATCCCTTCAGACCAACGGATACTATACTTTCCCAAGTGGAAGAACCATCTCCAACTATGTTTGGACCAAATATGTTCAAATAAATGGCGCTGTTGCAACCGTTACACAAACTCCTGTCGATACCGATCCTGCTCAAACACCGGGCTGGCGTGGGATCTACAACTGGGGAGTTGCAGCCTATACGACTACAGCCAGAAATCTGGCAGTTCAGGGCTTGTATACCTACATTGATCCTGCAGGTTCCGCAGCAGCAGCATTGGTAGCAAGTGGTTACACCAAAGTGAACTGGGGCATCACGATTTGGAATGATGCAAATGCCAAAGCAATGCTAAGTTCTGCCATTCTGGACGGAGTAGTAGGCCGCGAAACCAGTGCGCCCCGCTATTTCCATGCGATACCTTTTACTGTAATTGACCAATCGAAAGGGAACGTATCAAATGGTTACGGATTACCAAATAAATAACCAGTAGCCCACATCTTATAAATAACCCGTCCAATTGCGGACGGGTTATTTACTTTAATGACTAAATTCATCAACCTCTTTGGCTGGTCTGTTTTTTAGTTTGGAGGTAATTGTACGTTGCATTTAGTTTGCCTTTTGATACTAAAATGAGTGGTATGAGAAAGTTTCTGGTTTTGTGTTTACTGACCCCTTTGCTCTCATTTGGCCAATCTTCGCTCGTTCAGCGATCCTACTCAACCGAGTGGATTCTCAGCGATTTGATTCATTCCGATACCACAGGAATGCATCTGGCCGGTAAACCCAAATTGATCGACTCCAAATATGGCAAGGCACTTCTTTTCAATGGGTTGACAGATGGGATTTTTCTGGATCAGATGCCCTTGTCGGGTTTGGCTGCTTTTACAGTGGAGGTGATTATCTGCCCATACAGCGGTGGAACTTTTGAACAGCGCTATTTCCATTGTGGAGAAATCCGCGGAAACCGGGTGATGCTGGAGTTGAGGTCGACACCTACGGACTGGTACCTGGATGCCTTTATCCAATCGGGTGATCAGAAAAAAACATTGATTGAACCTGCATACCTTCATCCGCTGGATCAATGGGCTCATCTTGCCTTTGTCGTAGACCATCAAACCCAGATAACCTATGTCAATGGTAAAAAGGAACTCGAAAGCAAATTGCTGATTGATCCACTTCGGGAGGGCAAAACATCGCTGGGCGTCAGACAGAACAATATTTCGTGGTTCAAGGGAGCCATTTATAAAATCAGGATCTCTCCCAAAGTTTTATCCCCTGGGCAATTCATGGTATACTAAAGAATACGCCGAAATTTTTGAACGAACCATAGTGGAAAAGTTTCCGGTACTCATTTGAACCAAAACACCAAATTTTTCTTGCATGAAAAATGTCATTTTCTGTATATGTATGACATCGTTTGTTTGGATGGCGAATTTGCAACTGGATGCTCAAAACAGCAAACTGGTTCAGGAGGCTGAGCGAACCATGTTGCGTGCGACCCAGTTCATGGTTGAAAAAGCCTGCACAAATGGTGGTTACGTCTGGTATTACCTGCCTGATTTTTCACGCAAATGGGGAGAAATGGAGGCCTATAAAACCATGATCTGGCTGCAGCACCCGGGTACGGTCAGCATGGGTCACCTGTATCTCGATGCCTATCGGGTCACGGGAAATGAATACTACTATCAGGCTGCAGAAAAGGCTGCCAAAGCAATTGTCTGGGGACAAAGTCACGAAGGCGGCTGGAACTACATGATCGATTTTGCCGGCGACCGCTCCCTGAAGCAATGGTACGAAACCATTGGAAAAAATGGTTGGAGACTTGAAGAGTTCCAGCACTATTATGGCAATTCCACCTTCGACGACGACATCACCTCCGATGCAGCGCGTTTCCTGCTAAGAATGTATTTGGAAAAAATGGATCCCGCCTACAAACCGGCTCTCGACAAGGCCATCGATTTTATCCTACAGAGCCAATATCCTATCGGAGGATGGCCGCAGCGTTACCCGCTGAAATATGATTTTAACAAGCAAGGCCATCCCGATTATACCTCCTACTATACCTTCAACGACGATGTCATCTGGGAAAACATTCACTTCCTGATCCAATGTTACCAGGTATTGGGAGAAGAGCGATTTCTGGATCCTATCCGACGCGGGATGAATTTCTACCTCACTTCGCAGGATGCCTGCGGTGCCTGGGGGTATCAAATGAATCTGCAATTGGAAACTGCGGGTGCAAGAACGTATGAGCCGGCAGCATTCATGCCCGCACCCACTTTTACCAATGCCATGCTCTTACTGAAATTTTATCAGTATACCGGCGACAGAAAATTTTTGGTCCATGTTCCGGATGCCATCAAATGGCTGGAGACTACCAGATTGCCTGCCAGCGAAATGGAGGGAGGACGTACCCATCCGACCTTCGTGGAAATGGGCACCAACAAGGCATTGTATGTACACAGAAAAGGTTCCAACGTCAGGTATGGATTTTACTATACGGATTACAACAACGATCACCTCCTGGGACACTACAACGGAAGGCGCCATGTTCCTGTTGAGGAGTTGAAAAATGCCTACCAGCGAATATCCGCACTGTCACCATCGGAAGCGACCAGGGACTCACCGATCAAGCCAGAACAATTTGTGGGAACAGGTACACCTCAGACCTGTTATGACCTAAACCGGGATGCTTTTAATTATGTACCAAAAGAGCCGGATTTGATCGGGATCATACATTCCCTCGACAACCAGGGCAGATGGCTTACCAAGCATGCTTCCATCAGCCATCCATACATCGGTGAAGGGCAAAAACAGGAGCCTACAGATCAATATGCCTCTACCAATGTAGGCGATGAAACAGACACCTCTCCCTACCGGGATCCTTCAGATCAGGAATATATCTCGACAGGTGATTACATTAAAAACATGAATCTGCTGATCAATTTTGTGAAAGCCTCAAAAGCGGTGGTAACCCGGCCATGATTGAGGGAATAGCAGGAGGAAAAAGATTCAGATCAGGAAGGAGAGAAATTGGAAAATTTTGATTTAAGCAAGATGAAGATAAAATTTGGATGGTCGACGGTGTTAATCCTGCTGATTTTGAATTGGCCCGAAATCACCATGGCTCATTTTAAAACTACCCCAGCCTCTCCGATTCATATTACGGAGGAGGGGAAATTAATTTTCAGGACAGACGCCAAGGGCGACAGGGTACCGGATTTCTCCTACTGTGGCTATGAGGCCTCCGAACTTCCCATCCCGGATGTAGCGGTAAAAGTAATTGTGCACGCCCAGGAAGGGGATGCTACCGACCGGATCCAGACTGCCATTGAATATGTCTCGTCGCTGCCTTTGGATCAAAATGGTTTCAGGGGAGCCGTGCTTTTGGGAAAGGGTACCTTTTGCATCTCAGGTGGTTTGGCCATCCGTGCATCGGGCGTGGTTATCCGCGGAAGCGGTTGCCTTTCAGAGGGTACTGAATTGATAGGAACCGGTGAGGATAGAGCTACCCTGATCCGGATCACCGGGACCAATAACAGGAAAATGGAGGCTCAGGTCCGGCTGGAAGAAAAGTATTTCCCTGTGAATTCGACCGTCCTCTCCTTCCAGAAGGACCATCCGTTTAAAGTAGGGGACAAAATTGTAGTCAATCGTCCTTCCCCGCAAAACTGGCTGGAGAGCATTGGTGCCGACAAGATTGGCACCTACGTAGATTATACGCTCACCATGTGGACTCCTGGAGATTTTGACCAGAATTGGGACCGAACCGTTGTAGCAACCACTCCAACGTCAATCACCCTGGATGTTCCGCTGACCAACTCCCTGGATCCAAAATTTGGAGGTGGTTCCGTTGCAAAATACACCTGGGAGGGAAGAATCACACACGTTGGGGTCGAAAATTTGCGGATGAATTCAACTTTTGACGCCACCAATGAAAAAGATGAAAACCACAGGTGGATGGCCATCACGATGGACCACGTGCGTGACACATGGGTCAGGAGAGTGGTAGCCGAACATTTTGTGAGTTCAGCGGTTGCCGTTTGGGAGACAGCCTCGCACATCACCGTGGAGGATTGCAAGTCACTTGCCCCAGTCGGCGAAATAGGCAATTACAGGCGTTACTCCTTCCAGACCCTGGGGCAGCAGGTGCTCTTCCAGCGCTGTTATGCCGAATATGGCTACCACGCCTTCTCCGTTGGATTTACGACTCCCGGTCCAAATGCCTTTGTTCAATGTTTTTCCTATCTGCCATCCGAGTTCAGCGGGGCGATCGGTGGCTGGGCCACCGGCATCCTTTTCGACAAGATGACCATCGACGGCGGGATCATCAGCCTTGCCTACCGGGATGTCGATGGACAAGGTGGCGGATGGAGTGCAGCCAATTCACTCTGTTGGCAATGCAGGGCAGCACAGATCCACTTGCCGGCACCCCCAATGGCGCAAAACTGGGCCTATGCCAGCTGGGCACAAGGCTATGGCGATGGGCACCACGAACTGCAGCATACCTTTGTCAAACCGGAGAGTGTTTTTTATGCCCAACTGGAGGCAAGAACAGGAAAGAAATCTCCCGAGGAGGATAAGATACTTGTATATCAAACTCCAGAGACAACAGCTCCGACTGTTGAGATGGCTGCAGAGATGAGCCAGCGTTCCAAAACTCCGGATCTGACCATGGATGGATGGATCGACAGGATGATGGCCACCTATCCGATCATTTCGGATCTTTCCGCAGCCAAAACAGTTGAAGAAACGGGGTTCAGGCTTCCTGGCAAGGAAAAAGTACAAGGGCCGGTCTTCACCCTGAAAAACGGCTGGATCGTAAAAGGCAACCAGGTGGCCACCGGCAGGAAAATGCGTACTTCCTTGTGGAGAGGGACCACCAGACCTTCGGAATTGGTGAAACCGGCTCCCAATCTGGTCCGGTTTGTTCCCGGCAGGATGGGCAGGGGGCTCACGGATGAACTGGATACCCTGGCAGACGATATGGTCCGCGACCGGGCCGTGGTGATGCAAAATTTTCCGGCACTCTGGTATGAACGTCGTCGCGACGATCACGCAAGAACCCGACGTGCCAATGCCGAGGTTTGGGCACCCTTTTACGAGCAGCCCTTCAGCCGCAGTGGTCAAGGGGAAGCCTACGACCGGCTCAGTAAATATGATCTGACGAAATGGAACAGCTGGTACTGGCTGCGATTGAAAAAATTTGCCGATCTGGCCGATCAGAAAGGACTTCTGTTTTTGGAAGAGCACTACCTGCAGCACAACATCATCGAAGAGGGTGCCCATTGGGCCGATTATCCCTGGCGGACTGCCAACAACATCAACAACCTCGGATTCGCAGAATACCCACCCTTCTCGGGCGACAAGCGCGTCTTTATGGCGGTTGAATTTTACGATACCGTCAATGTGGTCAGAAAACAATTTCACCGGAACTACATTCGCAAGAGCCTCGATAACTTCAGGGACAACAGCAACATCATTCATCATCTCGGGATGGAATACACGGGCCCCGTTCATTTCGTGCAATTCTGGCTGGACGTGATCGGGGAGTGGGAGCGGGAAAATCACAAACGGGTGCTGGTGATGCTGCCGGGCACCAAGGATGTGCAGGATGCCATCCTGGCGGATCCAAAGCGGTCGGCCATCGTGGATGCGATCGACGTCATCCAGTGGCAATACCGCAAGGATGCATCGATCTATTCGCCGGTGGGTGGCGTCAGCCTCTCGGAAAGACAGTATTTGCGGCTGGAGGAGCCGGGAGAATCCTCTTTCGATCAGATTTACAGGGCGGTGAGTGAATTTCACCACAAATATCCCGGAAAGGCCATCACCTATTCCCGAAGAGGTGTCAAACTGGCCGACTGGGCCATCTTTCTGGGCGGTGGATCCTTTGCCTCCTTGCCCCCCATCAAGGAGGCACAGTTTTTCGAAGAGGCCGCAGAAATGAGTTGCCTTGATAGGAAAAATGGGAGTGGCAAACAATATGCCCTTGGTAAAATTGGTACCGGATACATTCTTTACGGGGATTCCGAAAAACTGGAGATGGATCTTACTGGAGACAAAAGCAGTTACAAGCTGAAATGGATCAATCCGGTAAGCGGAGAGATGAGCACAACAGGATCAATGGTTCAGGGAGGAAAAATTACGGCATTGGTCGCACCTTTCAAAGGTCCTGCGGTGGCTTGGATGACAAAGAAATGAACCGATTTATAGGAGAAAAAGCATGATCAATAGGACTATTGGAGCTAATTTAAAAAATGGAATGGCGAGAAAAAGTTTGTTTTTTTGGATTTGCTTTTTTGCGATTTCCGGATTAATAGGTGTGTCGCAGAAAGTACAGGCACAGAAAAATGTTACGACAGATACAAGTGGATACAACAATCCCGTTTTGGGCGGTGATTATCCCGACCCTTCCGTTTTACATGTAGGAAACGATTATTACCTGACCAATTCCTCCTTCGATTATTATCCGGGATTGCTGATCCTACACTCCACTGACCTGGTCCACTGGGAGCGGATCGGTCACGCATTGCATAAAAATGTGGGTTCGGTATGGGCACCCGATCTGGTAAAATTCAAGGATACCTGGTACATCTATTTTCCTGCCGGGAGGACCAACTGGGTCGTCACGGCCAAGTCCCCGGAAGGCCCCTGGAGTGAACCAATAGATTTGAAACTGCATGGATTCATTGATCCCGGCCATCTGGTTGGGGCAGACGGAATCCGCTACCTTTACCTTTCACACGGTTCGATCGTTCAGTTGTCCGAAGACGGACTTTCCACCGTAGGTGAGCCAAAAGAGAGCTACAGCGGCTGGGAATTTCCAAAAAACTGGAGCACCGAATGCTTTTGCCTGGAATCACCCAAATCAACCATTCGAGGCGGTTATTTTTACCAAACGGTGGCCGAAGGTGGAACCGGTGGACCCGCAACCTCCCACATGGTGGTGTCGGCCCGTGCCAAATCCCCCTTCGGACCATGGGAGAATTCACCCTACAATCCCATCATCCACACGGCAAGCCGCGAAGAAAAGTGGTGGAGTCAGGGTCACGGAACCCTGGTCGATGATGTGAAGGGCCAAACCTGGATACTCTTTCACAGCTATGAAAAGGGATTTCACACCCTGGGTCGTCAGACACTGATGCTGCCTGTCGAATGGACCAAAGAGGGATGGTTCAGAATCCCTGAAAAAAAGAGAAGCAGTGACCTGCTTCAAACACCTGCCGGTTCAAATACGGTGAAAGAGCAGGGGCTGTCGGATGATTTCTCCGGAGAACGTCCTGGATTACAGTGGCAATTTTTCAAACTTTACAATCCCGGCAGGATAGAATTGAAAAAGAGCGGTTTATTATTGACGGCAGAGGGTAGTTCATTTGAAGACAGTTCGCCTTTGCTTGTCAATCCATCGGATCATCGCTATGAGGTCCAGGTGGAATATACCCTGGATGAAGAGGTAACAGCCGGTCTGACCCTTTTTTACAATGAACTGGCCAATGTGCGGATCTCCGTAGATAAGAATCAGTTTGGTGTATACATCCAAAAAAATCCAAAAATCAGGGAAAAGAATAATTTGGGGAATCATGGTTTCCTGAAAATTCTTAACGACAACAATGAAGTAAGTTTCTATTTTAGTGCGAATGGAAAGGATTGGAACAGGGTCGAGCGAAGTCTCGACATCACCGGATACAACCACAATGTCTTTGGACAGTTTTTGAGTCTGCGGGCAGGAATATTCGCCTTTGGCAAGGGCAAAGTGAAGTTTGAAAATTTTATTTACAAGGCATTATAAATGCAAGTTTGAAAAAAGCGATATGAGAAAAGGAATTAGTTTTATGAAAAAGTTACAGGCCATTCTTGCGACCCTTTTTCTGGCCGGAAGTTTGTCTGCTCAGGAGCCGGTTGCGGTGAAAAGTTATAGGGCCATCGACCTGCGTCTGTTTTCAGACAGCCGTGGTCACTGGTACGGTATTCACGATGACGGAAATATTGTCAATCCGGTGGCCAATCAGCCCACCTATCCTGCTACCGACATTCTGAAGATAGCCGACAACATCCTGCTCTATCAGCGCAACAACGGCGGATGGCCCAAAAATTACGACATGCAGGCCATTTTGACTCCGCAGCAAACTGATAGTTTATTGAAGACCAAGGACATGGTGCATACCACCTTCGACAACCAGACTACCTACACCCACATCGAATACCTTGCACAAGTTTATACCCAAACCTCCATAGAAAAATATAAAACGGGTGCGTTGAACGGAATTCAATTTATGTTGAAGGCCCAATATCCGAATGGAGGTTGGCCTCAATATTATCCGATTGAAGCAAACAACTACAGCAGTCACATTACCTTCAACGATGGTGCCTACCTCGGGGTCATGGAGACGCTGAAGAAAATCCTCGATCAAAATCCAATGTTCGCTTTTGTGGATGATCAACTGAGAAGCAAGATCAAAATCGCTTTCGACAAAGGCGTCGATTGCATTCTGAAGTGCCAGATCGTGAGCAAAGGCAGACTGACTGCATGGGGCCAGCAACACAGTGAATTCGATCTGAAACCAGTCTGGGCCAGGGCATACGAAATGCCTGCCATCACCAATGGGGAGAGTGCGCAGATCGTCCTCTTTTTGATGAGTTTCGATCATCCCAGCCAAAAAATTATTGAGTCGGTTCAGTCTGCCGTTAAATGGTTCAGTGAATCAACAATCTACCACACCAGGGTGAAGACCATCCAGGCGCCGCCTGAAAAGTCCCAATGGAAAATCAGCACCATCGACAGGGTGGTGGTGATTGATTCGATGGCCCCTCCCATCTGGACACGTTTCTACGAGATTGAAACGGAAAAACCCCTCTTCAGCGACCGAAGCAGCAAACTGTTCTATTCGATGGCTGAAGTCAGCCGTGAACGGAGAAGCGGATACGGATGGTACACTTATGCCCCGAAAGAGGTGCTGGACAAATATCCCGAATGGCAAAAGAAATGGGCACCTGAAAAAAATGTACTGACTAAATAAGTGTAGTATGAAGCATTTTCTTTTTCTGATAATAGGAGTGTTCTTTTTTTATGCGCTGAGTGCGCAATCTTCCGAAAAAATCTGTCCGAAACTCGGGGTGGCCACCAACCACCGTTATCTGACCGCAGGTGGCCAGCCCTTCTTCTGGCTGGGAGATACCGGCTGGATGCTGCTGGCCAAATTGAACAGGGAAGAGATCGGAAAATACCTCGAGAACCGCAGGCAGAAGGGATTCAATGTGATCCAGATCATGTTGTTGCACACCTTGAATGTGGTAGATGCCAATGGTGATTCCGCGCTGGTAAATAAAAATATAGCAAATCCCAATATTTCAAATGATCCGAAGAAACCGGATTATTGGAAAAATCTTGATTTTGTGGTGGATCTGGCCGCCACGAAAGGAATTTACGTGGCGCTCGTCCCGGTCTGGGGGCCCATCGTACGTGCCGGACTCGTTAAGGAAAATCAGGCAGGGATCTATGCCGAATTTTTGGCAAAACGGTACCGCAATCGTTCGAATGTTATCTGGGTCAATGGAGGCGATGTCAGGGGGGATGATTCCCCTGAAATATGGAATACCATTGGACGAACCCTTAAAAAGTGGGATCCCGATCACCTGATTACCTTTCATCCCTTCGGACGAACCCAATCCTCCAAATGGTTTCACCAGGAATCCTGGCTGGATTTCAATATGTTTCAGTCGGGCCACAGGAGTTACTCCCAGGATACGACGGCTTCCGATCTTCATTATGGAGAGGACAACTGGCGATACCTTGTTGCTGATTATGCAAAAATACCCGTGAAGCCTACCCTTGACGGTGAACCTTCGTACGAAGGGATGCCTTATGGGCTACACGACACCTTGCAGCCGCGCTGGAATGACAGCGACCTGCGAAGATATGCCTACTGGTCTGTTTTCTCGGGAGCCTGCGGCTTCACCTATGGGAACAATTCCGTGATGCAGATGCTTAAAAAGACGGACACGAAAAGTTCCTACGGTGCAAGGGAGCCGTGGGAGCAGGCCTTGAATAATCCGGGAGCCGGCCAGATGATATTTCTCAAAAATCTGATGCAGCAATATCACTTTGAAACGATGGTGCCTGATCAGTCGGTTTTGGCGGATCAGGGTGAGCGGTACGACCATTTGTCTGTGCTAAAGGGGAATGATTATCTGCTTGTTTATAACTGGAACGGAAGAAATATTATTCTTAAGCCGGAGTTGTTGCAGGGAAAACAATACAGTGTCAACTGGTATTCCCCCAGAAACGGAATATTCATGAACGTCGGTCAGATTAAAAAAGGTGAAAAATTTGAGTTCAATCCTCCGGGCGAAAAAGGTAACGGAAAAGACTGGGTCCTGATTCTGATTAAATACACAGCAACCGATCCGTCCCTCTCACGCTTATCAATCCCCCGCGACAGCTCATTTACTACTTACCTTGCCTGGCTTAAAATCACAAGGGATTTCCCGCAAGCGGTCATAGCAGATGATAAACTACCGGAAGGATTGGATGCAAATTATGGCATTGTATACAAGACTTTGCCTGTTTCTCCCTATGGGAAACGTAATTTGCATCTCGATCTGTTTCGTCCGCAGAAGGCAGGTCAATACCCTGTCCTGCTTTTAATTCATGGTGGAGGATGGAGATCTGGCAACAGAACCATGGAAAGTCAGCTGGCACAACAAATTGCTACACATGGTTATGTTACAGCAACTGTCGAATACAGATTATCCCCCGAAGCAATCTATCCTGCCGCCGTATCCGACATCAAATCGGCAGTCAGGTTTCTGCGATCCCAATCTGCAAAATTCAGCATCGATCCGGACCGAATCGCCATATCAGGAACTTCTGCAGGAGGGCAACTGGCAGCGCTTGTCGGTATGACAGTAGATGTAAATAAATTTGACAGTGAAGAAGCTGATTCTAGGATTTCTGCAAGAATTCAGGCCATCATTGACATCGATGGAGTGCTGGATTTCAGGGATCCCAACGAAAGTGGCAAAGATGAAGATCCTTTGAAGTTGTCTGCTGGTGCCTATTGGTTCGGCGCAACCTATAAACAGGCTCCAGAAAAGTGGCTTGAGGCTTCTCCTATTGTCTACGCGGGAAAAAATTCTCCGCCTGTTCTTTTCGTGAATAGCGCGTTGCCCCGTTTTCACGCGGGTCGCGACAGTGTGATCTCCATCCTGAATCGCTACAAAATATACACGGAAGTTCATACCTTGCCGGGAACGCCTCACCCATTCTGGCTTTTTCACCCCTGGTTTAAAACAACTGTTGATTACATGGTTTCTTTTCTCGACAAAGAATTTAAAAAAGAGGATACACACTCCAAAAAATAGCACAAAATGAACAAATACAGACTTATATCCATTTTGATTGGACTGCTGACCACTTCGACGACTCTATTTGCCCAGGACAAATTCATCCTGACCGTTTCCCAGGACGGAAAGGGGGATTTCAGTACCATTCAGCAAGCCATCGATGCCAGCAAGGCATTCCCGGATCAGCGGGTGACAATCTACGTCAAAAACGGAACCTACCGGGAGAAAGTCAGGGTTCCCTCCTGCAACAGTCAGCTGTCCATCATTGGAGAAAGTGTTGACAGAACCATTCTTACCTTCAACGATTACTTCAATCGAATGGGCAAAGGGAGGAACAGTACATTTTTTACAGGAACCCTGACGGTCGAAGCCAATGATTTTGTGATGGAGAATATCACGGTAGAGAATTTTTCTGGTCCTGTTGGACAGGCTGTTGCCCTGCACGTAGAAGGTGATCGTTGCCTTTTTGTCAATTGCAGATTTCTGGGCAGCCAGGATACCCTCTACGCCGCTGGAAGATTCAGCCGTCAATATTTCTTTCGATGTTATGTAGAGGGAACGACCGATTTCATTTTCGGCGAAGCAACGGCCCTCTTTGAAAAATGTGAAATTCATTGCAAGGCCGACTCCTACATTACCGCAGCCAGTACTCCGGAAGGAAAACCATTTGGATTTGTCTTCCTGGAGTGTAAAATCAACGCTGCCAGCGGTGTGTCAAAGGTGTTTCTTGGCCGTCCATGGCGGAGTTTTGCGAAGGTGGCCTATCTGAACTGCGAGATGGGTTCCTTCATCCGGCCAGATGGGTGGGACAATTGGTCTAAAACCGAAAATGAGCAGACGGCCCAGTTTGCAGAATACGGGAACAAGGGTGATGGTTCTAAATTGGAGGGTCGCGTGGGTTGGTCAAAAAAACTTTCGGAAAAACAGGCGGCAGCATTTACCAAGGAGCAAATTTTTGTTTCTTTGGGCTGGGAGCTTCCGATGAAAAAAATTTGGTATAAAACAGATATACAATGAGATATAAGATGAAACTCACACTGATTGCCACTTTATTGGTTATACTCATCTCTTTGCAAATCTTCTCTTATGCACAGAAAGCAAAAGAAATTTCAAAAGTTTGGGTAGCTGATAATGGCAATGGCACCTATACCAACCCGGTGCTGCACGCCGATTATTCCGATCCGGATGCCATCCGCGTAGGCGACGATTTTTACCTGACCGCCTCCTCCTTCAACTGCATTCCTGGATTGCCGATCCTTCATTCCCGTGACCTGGTGAATTGGGAATTGGTCGGATATGCCCTGCAAAAGCAGCCTCCGTTTGATGTATTTGCCAAAGTACAGCACGGAGGGGGTGTCTGGGCCCCCTGCATTCGCTTTCACAACGGTCATTTTTACATCTACTATCCCGATCCCGACTACGGAATTTACATGGTAAAAAGTGCCAATCCGCGGGGATTATGGTCTGAACCATTGCTGGTTCAAGCCGGAAAGGGGTTGATAGATCCCTCTCCATTGTGGGACGATAACGGGAAAGCTTATCTGGTCTACGCACTGGCGGGTAGCCGTGCGGGAGTTAAAAGTGTATTGATGGTGAGCCGAATGAGCGAGGATGGCACGAAACTTTTGGGTAATAGCGTGATGGTATTTGACGGTCACCGGGATCATCCGACCGTGGAAGGACCAAAATTCTACAAGAGAAATGGATTCTACTATATTTTTGCGCCTGCCGGCGGAGTTGCTCCGGGATGGCAGATCGCCCTCCGCTCAAAAAATGTGTTTGGTCCCTACGAGGTGAAAAAAGTGATGGAGCGTGGAGGTACAGATATCAATGGTCCGCACCAGGGGGCCTGGTTGGATACCAATTCGGGAGAAAACTGGTTCCTTAATTTTCAGGATCTCGGGGCCTATGGCCGCGTGCTTCACCTGAATCCAATGAAGTGGGTCAGCGACTGGCCTGTCATTGGCACAGATGAAAAAGGAACTGGAACCGGCAACCCTGTCCACACCTATAAGAAACCGAATGTCGGGAAAAACTATCCGGCTATGACTCCGCCCGAAAGCGATGAATTCAACACCAGCGAACTGGGACTGCAATGGCAATGGCACGCCAACTACCAGATGACTTGGGGCTATCCCTCTGGCAACCTGGGGTTTTTCAGGTTGAACTGCATTCCCCGCCCTGCCGAGGCCGTCAATTTGTGGAACATCTCCAATCTGCTTTTGCAGAAATTTCCTGCTCCGGAGTTCACAGCCACTGCAAAATTAACTTTTGATGCCCGTTTCGATGGGGAAGAGGTTGGCCTGGTAGTGATGGGTTTGGATTACGGTGCCGTTTCCGTGATCCGGAACAATTCGGTACTGGAGGTTCGTGCCAAATATTGCAAATCTGCCGACAAGGCTACAAAAGAAGAAATTTTCGATACACAAAAGCTTGAAAATTCGACTATCTACTTTAGGGTACACGTTGAAAAGGGTGCAGTTTGTAACTTTAGTTTCAGCAAGGATGGCCAGAATTTTAATGCGATCGGCAGGCCGTTCAAAGCCCGCGAGGGGCGCTGGATCGGTGCCAAACTGGGATTCTATGCCTTGCGCGATGGTGTAATCAACGATGCCGGATCTGCGGATATAGATTGGTTCAGAATAGAAAAATAGAATTTTGCAATTGATCATAAACAGCCAAATAATACCTTGAAAATATGAACCTTCACAATTCGGTCCTTTCAGTGCTTTCTACTGTGCTCATTTGCGTAGCCGGATGGTCACAATCTGTTGCTCAAACAACCGCGAAAGAGTTGTACCAGGGCCTCGAGTTTAAAATGCCCGTGGTACAGGAACCGGTTATCCCCTCCAATTCTGTCGTGATTACCGATTTTGGTGCCAAAAGCGGTGGGCAGTTCCTGTGTACGAATGCCTTCAGGGAGGCCATCGAATTTTTATCAAAAAAAGGTGGAGGTAAGGTGATTGTTCCGCGTGGAACTTGGCTGACTGGCCCAATTACGCTGAAAAGCAACATTGAACTTTTCACGGAAGCAGGAGCTCTTGTACTGTTTTCAAACGACAAGAATTTGTATCCCCTGGTCAGTACCAATTTTGAAGGCTACAATACTTACAGGTGTACTTCGCCTGTGAATGGTAAAGACCTTGTCAATGTCTCCATCACGGGTCACGGTGTATTGGACGGTGGAGGGGATGCCTGGAGGGCGGTAAAAAAGGAAAAACTCACCGAATCCCAATGGAAGAAACTCGTAGCCTCGGGAGGGATTGTCAGTGAAAATGGAAAAACCTGGTACCCATCCGAACAGTTCAGGGCTGGTGAGAAGATCGCTGAAATGAATGTCCCACGGCAGTTGAAAACCAAAGCGGAGTTTGAGCAGATACGGGATTTTTTGCGCCCTGTGATGATTAGTCTGATCTCCTGCAAGAAGGTGCTGATTGATGGCCCTACCTTCCAGAACTCTCCTGCCTGGTGCATCCATCCACTGCTTTGCGAGGATCTTACTGTGAGAAATGCGACCGTGAAAAATCCGTGTTATTCGCAAAATGGTGATGGAATCGACCTCGAATCCTGCAAAAACAGTGTGATTTATGACAGCAATTTTGATGTTGGAGACGATGCCATGTGCATCAAATCGGGGAAAGACAAGGAGGGACGCGACAGAAATGTCCCGAATGAAAACCTGATCATCAAAAATTGTGTGGTATTTCACGGTCACGGCGGAGTGACCGTAGGTTCCGAAATGTCAGGTGGAGTCCGCAACCTTCACGTTTCCAACTGCACGTTCATGGGGACCGATGTCGGACTTCGCTTCAAGAGCAACCGCGGGCGAGGTGGCATTGTTCAAAATATTTATATCTCTGAAATTGAGATGATCAATATTCCCGCGCAAGCGATCTCCTTTGATCTTTATTATGGCGGAAAATCACCCTCGGAGGCAATGGATGACGGGGATAAAAAGGCAGAACCATCCTTGCAATCGGTCTCTGAGGAGACCCCTCAATTCAGGGATATTTTTATTCACGACATCAACTGCAAGGGAGCCATGCAAGCAATTTTTCTACAGGGCTTACCTGAGATGAATCTCGAAAATATTCAGTTGGAGAAAATATATATGGAGGCAGTAAGCGGATTGACCTGTATCGACGCCAACCACATCCTGATTAAAAATGTAACGATGGTAACCAGTAAGATGCCGGTATCCGACTTGAAAAACTGTAAAAACATCACTTTTGATGGATTGAAAACAGGACCAGGATCCTCCTCTCTTTTTCACGTTTCCGGTTCTAAAACAGAAAATGTTTCGCTGAAAAATTCTGGAATTTCAAACCCCGACAAAGATTTGATAGTGGAAAAAGAGGTTCCGGCCAAAGCGGTTACCGTGGTCAACTAGTCTGCCATGTTTTGTGAGGATGCAGGGTGAGGTCAGACCTTTCGCCTGTTGGAAGACTCACGGATAATCAATTCTGTTGGCATAACCATGGTCGTAAATGTTTTGTCCTTGTGGGCTATCTGGTTCAGAATGAGCTCAGCAGCTTTTTGCCCCATCACAAAACCGGGTTGTGCAATGGTCGAAATCGAGGGAGATACAACCCGGGAAAAGGGTTCGTTGCTGAATCCAACGATACCAACCTCTTCCGGGATCCGGATTCCCTTATCTCGAAGGTAAATCATTGAACTGAGTGCTGTTGTATCGTTTCCGCAAAAGATGGCATCAGGAGGCCAAGGGAGATTCATCAGGTGCTGAATGGCATTTACCCCATCGCCGGCTGTGAGGGAGTTGGTGACGACGAGGGATTCATCAAAGGGTATACCATTCTTCTCAAGAGCCTCCTTGTATCCGTTCTTACGATCAGAATAGGTGATCAGGTTCTGGGGCCCTGCCATGTGTCCAATCCGTTGATAACCCTGGTCGATGAGATGCTGGGTGACCCGGAAACCTCCCATGAAATCGTCCACGACAATTTTATTGGTGTCTATTTCAGGAACCACCCGGTCGAAGAAGACCAAGGGAATGTTTTTCTTCCTGAATGCCTTCAGGTGTTCGAAATTGGTTGGCTCCATGGCGATGGAGATGATCAGTCCGTCGACCCGATTCGAAAACATCGAGTGAGCAATGGAAATCTCCTTGTTGGCCAAGTCGTTAGATTGTGAAATAACCACCGTGTAACCGGCACTGAAAGCCACATCTTCCACACCGCTGATAACGGCGGAGAAAAAGTAACGGTTGATCAATGGCACGACGATCCCGATGGTATTTGATTTTTTATTTCGAAGGTTGGAAGCCAGAACGTTGGGCCGGTATCCTATGGTGTCGGCCATGGCCAGAATTTTCTCCCTGGTCTTGACGCTGATGCGCGGGTTGTGCTGCAGTGCCCTTGAAACGGTTGATGCAGAGATCTTCAGCTCTCTGGCAATGTCGTGGATCGTTGGTTCAGATTTTTTTTGCATTTCCTGTTTCAATTGGTACAAAGATGGAAATATTTTCTCTTCCGGACACCAGGAAAAAAATATTTATGCAATCGATTGCACAATTCTGAATAACTCTTTATATTTGTAGAATGAAAGAGTGACTTAAGTGAGCTAAAGTGACTAAATTGCCTAAAGTATTTGGCCACTTGATGATTCAGTCCGGGATCCATCACTTTAGTCACTCTAGTCACTTTAGCTCACTTAAAAATACCAATCATGACCATCCAATTCGAAGAGCGCTTTGCCTCACATCCTTCCGATGTAAAACATTACGGGACCACACAGCTAAGGGATCATTTCCTGATTGAGAAAGTAATGGAAGCCGACCAGATTCACCTGGTCTATTCACACTATGACCGTTACATTGCCGGTGGTGCGGTCCCTGTGAGCGGCCCACTCGAACTTACTGCCGTGGATGCCCTCAAAGCACCCTATTTTTGCCACCGCAGGGAGTTGGGAATCATCAATGTCGGCGGCAGGGGCTCGGTCATTGTGGACGATAAAATCTATACCCTCGATTTTAAGGAGGCACTATATGTTGGGAAAGGTTCACAAAAAATAATTTTTAGTTCGGAAAACAGTGCGCAGCCAGCCCATTTTTACCTGAACTCCACACCCGCCCACAAGGAGTTCCCTACGCGGCATATCACGCTGAAAGATGCCAATGTGTTGCAAATGGGTTCACCTCTAACCTCCAATGAGCGTCAGATCAATCAGCTACTTATCAGCAAGGTCATCGAAACCTGCCAGTTGCAAATGGGAATGACGGAATTGCGTCCAGGCAGTGTCTGGAACACCATGCCGGCCCACACTCACAGTCGCAGGATGGAGGTTTACTTCTATTTCAATGTACCGGATGGTCAGGCCATCTGCCATTTTATGGGAGAACCCCAGGAGACCCGTCACATCTGGATGACCAACGAACAGGCGGTCATCTCGCCCAACTGGTCGATACACTCGGCTGCCGGTACTGCCAACTACATCTTTATCTGGGGAATGGCGGGCGAAAATCTCGACTATGCCGATATGGACGTCGTGCAACCAAACCAGCTTAAATAAAACACAAAGTCGGAATTAGACCCCATCATCCATCATTCATCATTTCCCCACATGGATCGTCGTAACGCCTTCAAATATCTCTCTATGGCCGGTTTGTTGCCTCTGGCAGGAAAGCTGGAAGTAGCCTCCGTGGTGCACAAGGCAACCATTTCGGAAAGGGATTATTGGAGTACATTGCTTGCCAGGATCGCCACACCCTTGCTGGAATCACTAAGCAAAGGAGAACTGAAGAAAAACATGCCGGTGGAATGTCATCCTGGAAGCGAAGTCTCCCGCCACACCGTTACCTATCTGGAGGCCTTTGGCCGACTGATGGCAGGAATGGCTCCCTGGCTGTCCTTGGGGCCGGATGATACTCCGGAGGGGCAGTTGCGTGGGAAGATGATCGGAATGGCTCAGAAATGCCTTAAAATGGCCGTTGATCCCCAGTCTCCCGATTTCATGAACTTCACAGAGAACCAACAACCTCTTGTCGACGCTGCTTTTCTGGCCCACGCCATCCTTCGTGCTCCAAAGATCCTTTGGGAGCCGCTGGATGAAGCCACCCGTCAACAATTGGTAACGGCCATGAAAAGTACCCGTGTCATCACACCCGGATACAACAACTGGTTGCTTTTTGCGGCGATGGTAGAGACCTTTTTGCTGTATGCCGGGGAACAGCCGGATATGCTAAGAATTAATCTGGCGGTCCATAAAATGATGGAATGGTACAAAGGGGATGGATTATACGGGGATGGTGCCGATTTTCACTGGGATTACTACAACAGTTTCGTGATTCAACCCATGCTGCTGGATATTTTGGCAGAATGGATGAAGCACGACAAAAAGCAGGCAAAAAATTACGAGATCATACTGGTTCGAGCCAAAAGATACGCTGAAATTCAGGAGCGTCTCATCTCTCCGGAAGGATCCTTTCCCGCCATCGGCCGCTCCCTGCCTTATCGTTTTGGAGCGTTCCAGCTTCTGGGTCAAATGAGCCTGCACCATCTCCTGCCTGATCACCTTCAGCCGGCACAGGTGCGCTGTGCCCTTTCTGCGGTGATTCACAGATTGGCAGAAGCCCCTGGAATGTTTGATGCCAATGGCTGGCTGACCATCGGATTCTTTGGTCATCAGCCGGATATCGGGGAACCCTATATTTCGACGGGTAGTCTCTATTTGTGCACCGTTGGTCTGCTGCCGCTCGGATTGCCTGTAACCGATCCATTTTGGACCGATGCCCCGATGGAATGGACAGCTCAAAAAATCTGGGGCGGGAAAAACGTTCCAACGGATCATGCCATAGAAAATTGATTTTGGATTTTCGATTTTGGAAAACAAAAGCAAAGTTGAAGTCAAAATAAATAGGAGCTGGGATGGAAAAAAATGGAATTTGATTCAATCGAAAATCGAAAATTTCCAGCTATTCAATGGACGCTGTCTAGAAAACAAAATTTAATATCAAACAATAAAAACTGGATTAGTATGAATGATTTATTTGATCTGACCGGAAGGGTAGCACTCATAACCGGTGGCACGCACGGAATTGGAATGGCGATTGCCAAAACCCTTGGAGCAGCTGGCGCAAAAATTTGCGTCAACGATCTTTCTGACGAAAAACTGGAAGCTTGCAAGTTGGAATATGCCAAAGTGGGATTGGATGTTTTTACGCTCAATTTTGATGTTACGAACGAAGAGGCAGTAGATAAGGGAATTACCAAAATTGAAAACGAAGTTGGACCCGTTGACATCCTCGTCAACAATGCGGGTATCATCAAACGCATTCCGATCCTGAACATGGCCATCAGCGATTTCAAACAGGTTCTCGACATTGATTTGGTTGCACCGCTGATCATTGCCAAACGAGTGGCTCCCGGAATGATTGCCCGCCGTCTTGGAAAGATCATCAACATGTGTTCGATGATGAGCGTGTACGGACGCAATTCGGTATCGGCCTATGCCTCCGCCAAAGGCGGACTGAAACTGCTCACCGCCAACATGTGTTGCGAATGGGCGAAATACAATGTGCAGATCAACGGAATTGGTCCAGGTTACATTGCTACGGCACAGACTGCCGATATCCGATTGAATGGTCATCCTTTCAACGATCTCGTGATGACCCGTACACCTGCCGGTCGTTGGGGTGAACCGGAAGATGTGGGCAATGCTGCCCTCTTCCTCGCCTCAAAGGCTAGCGACTTTGTCAATGGACACGTGCTTTATGTCGATGGCGGAATTTTGGCTAATTTTGGTTATGTCAAAGGTGAGAATGAGTTACCCGAATAAGATAAATATTCTTTGAAATGGGAAAAGTAATCACATTCGGCGAAGTGATGCTTCGCCTGGCCACCCCCGGTTTTGAGCGGTTTGGCCAATCAGGCAATTTGAGTGCTACGTTTGGCGGAGGAGAGGCAAATGTGGCCGTTTCGCTGGCTAACTATGGCCTGGCAACCCAGTTTATTACCCGTTTGCCCAAGAACGATCTGGCAGATGCCTGCATTCGGGAGCTGAAGGGTTTTGGCGTGGATACCTCTGCCATCGTGCGCGGAGGGGAACGAATGGGCATCTATTTTCTGGAGGCTGGGGCCGTGAGCAGGGCGAGCAAGGTGATCTATGACCGTTCGGGTTCCTCCATCGCCGAAATCAAATCCGGTATGATTGACTGGGATAAAATATTTGAAGGAGCTACCTGGTTTCATTGGACCGGAATTACGCCAGCCATTTCAAAGGGAGCGGCCGATGTATGTCTGGAGGCCATTCAGGCTGCCAACAGGTTGGGAATTACCGTTTCAACGGATCTCAACTACCGGAAAAATCTATGGAAATACGGCAAGCAGGCCCACGAGGTGATGCCACTGCTGGTAGCTGGTTGTGAGGTCATTTTGGGCAACGAAGAGGATGCTGCAATGGCGCTGAACATTCACCCGGATGGGGTGGATGTGACAGCCGGCCATGTGGAAGCGGATGCCTATTTGTCGGTTTCCCAGAAAGTGATGGCTCAGTTTCCCCGCTGCCAAAAGGTGATTACCACCCTGCGGGGATCTGTCAATGCCAGCCACAATTCATGGAGCGGGGTCTTGTATGACGGCCAAAAGCTTTACAAGGCAGCAAACTACCAAATTACGCACATCGTAGACAGGGTAGGAGGAGGTGACTCGTTTATGGGAGGGCTGATCTACGGATTGCTCACCTATGGAGAGGACCTTCAGTCGGCCCTGGATTTTGCGGTAGCGGCTTCCTGCCTGAAACATACTATTTACGGTGACTACAACAGGGTTTCCGTATCTGAAGTTGAAAAATTGATGGGCGGCGACTCCTCCGGGCGCGTCTCCCGATAAAATCAATGTGCTAATAAGATAATGTGCTTATATGCTAATTGTTGGCATTTGATCTCTAAATTTATAATTTAGGAAATGTGGATAATCAAATATTCTTTACCCTTTCCCCTATTCGTTAAAAGTAAATTTCACCTTATCAAATTGGTACATTATCAAATTAGCACCTTATCAAATTAGCACATTAGCACATTAGCATTATGGCACGTTTCAAAAGATTAAAAGTTCTTCAAACAATTACCGGAACCGGAATTGTTCCCTTGTATTATCACCAGGACGCCTCCGTGGTCAAGCAGGTGGTCAAAGCCTGTTATGCCGGAGGGGCGAGGGTGTTCGAATTTACAAACCGGGGGGACTTCGCCCATGAAGTTTTTGCGGAGGTGAACAAATGGTGTCTCGCCGAATGTCCGGAGATGATGATGGGCGTCGGATCCGTGGTGGATGCAGCGACAGCAGCTCTGTACATTCAGTTGGGGGCGCATTTTATCGTTTCTCCCAGCTTGAATCCGGATATGGCCAAGGTATGCAACCGCAGAAAGATTGCCTGGATGCCTGGTTGCGGAACCCTTTCCGAAATCAATCTGGCAGAGGAGTTGGGATGTGAAATCGTTAAAATATTTCCTGGAAAGGAGGTCGGTGGACCTTCCTTCGTGAAGTCCATCCTAGCCCCGTGTCCCTGGACGAGCATCATGCCTTCGGGTGGAGTATCCCCCGACAGGGAAAACCTCGAAGCTTGGTTCAAGGCAGGGGTGGTTTGCGTGGGACTCGGCTCTCAACTTACCCCTCCGGAAGTGATTGCAAGCGGGGACTGGGGTTTTATCGAACAGAAAGTGAGAGAGGCCATGGCCATTGTGAAAGAACACAAGGGCTGAGTTCGTTCATCTTTCAGGTTTAGCTTCTGTTAATGAAATACCCGTTAAGGCATTTTCCCTGAGATTTTTGCTTCAGGACCAAAGCCTTAACGGGTATTATTTTGCTTATTTTTTTGCCACCAATTTTTCATAGCTTCCTCTCAAGGAAACAGTAACAATTCCATATGCCATTCCTATCGCGCAATAGAGTAAAATGACCAGTGCGTTGTTCCCAAAAGTGGAGCTTGGGTAGAGCTGGGTGAAGGCAAAGAAGACCGCCGAGGAGACAAACAATGCCGGGACGAAGTCGAGGAGCGCGTGGGCACGCTCCATAGAGCACATTGGTATCACTACGACAAAAACGGCCAGCGGAACGGCCCAGAAACCTGCAGAGCCCAGTAAGCCGGCGAGTTTGATGATCAGGATGGCGGATAGCACACCCATCACATATCCGATAAAGGTTCGGGCTCCTCCCTTGAGGGTGCATCCTGCCATGAAATACATGGCCCAGGCCTGAAAGGTTACCCAGCCAAATCCCTTGTTGCCGGCGATGGGCAGGTAAGGACTAATCCACTGATCGAGTGCTACAAAAGTGCAGGCCAGAAATCCAATGAAAACCGGAATGACGATAAATTTCTTGAAATCCATAGTTGTTAAAGTTTGGGATTGTCAGTTAAACAATATTAGTTTGTAAGTCAGAAACAAAATGAGTCATTTTTTTTGAAGTTTCCTAATGGGTTTTAATCACGGTGATTCCCCATTTTCAAAATAATTTGGCCCTGCCCCTTTTGGATGTCATATGTTGGTTCAGATTAGACAGATATTCCTCTTTTTCCCATTTGGCATCCGTGTGGAAGTTGAAGTGAGCATTCAGAATGCTAAAAAATTGCTTCATGATTCGGCGGCAAACAAGGGCAGGGATTCACCGTCAATTTGTATCTTTGGGCATAAAAAAAATTCTTCTCATGGAAAGCAAAGGCTATATTTATCAAAGTGAAACCCCTGTGGAAGATTTGGGCGGAGGGGTTACCCGCCAGATTCTTGGTTACAACGAACAATTGATGATGGTGAAAGTTAATTTTTTGAAAGGAGCAATTGGCTCCCTTCACACCCATCCACATACACAGACCACCTTCTGTGCAGCGGGTGCATTTGAATTCATCCTTGGTTCAGAGTCGCGCATCATCCGGGAAGGAGATGCATTGTACGTTGCACCTGGGGTACTGCATGGCGTTGTTTGTATGGAAGGAGGAGTGCTGATTGACACATTTAATCCGGTTCGGGAGGATTTTTTGAAATAGCCGCTGCACTCGTATCTTTTCGTAGAACTTCGCATTCCTATTTTAAAGTCTGAATCATTCTCTCTTTTGCCTGTACCCACCTCATTTGTTTTAAATTATTCTACCCTGGTTTGAAATTAGTTCATTTTAGGGGGTTACCTTTTTGCCATATTTGGTATTAAGTAGTAGAGTCTTGTGCGAAGGGCACACTTTGGGCTGCAAATCGACCTAATTTGCATCTTGATTTTAGATTATTTGCAAAACCTGCCTATATGACAACTTATCATCATCTCGGTGTTTACATTGAAGAAGAATCAGCGCTAACTCCGTTGGTCAAGGAGGTTGATACTGCTTTGCCTGCATTTGTAGGCTATACGGAAAAAGCATCCAGGAGAACTCCGGATGACCTGATACTTGTGCCGACCAAAGTCCATTCCTTGAAGGATTTTGAAAATCATTTCGGTTATCCTTATGAAAATGAACTTGAAATAGAGGTTGTCATCGATCCTGGTGGTGATTTTGTCCTTTCAAATACGAAGGAACCTGTCTTGCTTTACCTTTTGTACTACAGTATCCGGATTTATTTTGAAAATGGTGGTGCCCCCTGTTACATTTTATCTGTCGGTACCTATGAATATCCACAGCAAGTCTCTTTGAAGCGGAACTTAGCAGGGATACAATATGGCTTGATGGATGGGCTTCACAGACTGGAAGAGGTGACGGATCTTACCCTCATCGTGATACCTGAAGCGGTCAAGCTTTGTTCCAGTGAGTATGCCAAGCTCGCACAAGCCGCCTTGCTGCAATGCTATACGCTTGGCAACAGGTTTGCCATATTTGACCTTTACGGTGGCGATTCGGAAGAGCCGGATCTATCTCAAAGCAGGGCTTTTTATGGTTCTGAATACTTGAATTTTGGCAGTGCCTATTATCCTTTTGTCAAGACTTCCATGGGTTATTGCGTCAATGATGCAGAATCCAATATTACCATAAATTTGGGTGGGCAGTTAATCACTTTGCGAGAGCTGAAGGAAGGGAATAAACCACTTTACAGATTTGTACGAAAATACCTTCAGGGACGATTGGTAAGTTTGCCTCCCTGTGGAGCCGTGGCAGCTGTTTATGTGATGACAGACAGAAATCGGGGGGTATGGAAATCGCCTGTAAACCTGAATCTGGTTGGTATTACTGAGCCCGTTGTTTCCGTCGACAACCGTAAACAGGATATATTGAATGATGATCCTGATTCAGGGAAATCAATCAACAGCATCAGAACCTTTATCGGTAAGGGCATTCAGGTTTGGGGAGCGAGAACCCTGGCAGGAAACGACAACGAATGGCGGTATGTGCCGGTTAGTCGGTTTTTAATTATGGTCAGGGAGTCTTTGCACAAATCGACTTTTTGGGTGGTTTTTGAACCAAACGAAGATCAAACATGGAGCAAGGTTAGGGCCATGATCGAAAACTATTTGATAGAGAAATGGCAAAATGGAGCGTTGGCAGGAATTCAC
>Ga0209697_10000779_pt1 | contig 52022 bp, 35 predicted proteins | sample AliMusrvi5mmetaG_FD_184115 | JGI IMG/M metagenome (GOLD analysis project Ga0209697, IMG submission 184115) | Freshwater lake bacterial and archeal communities from Alinen Mustajarvi, Finland, to study Microbial Dark Matter (Phase II) - Alinen... | ecosystem: Environmental > Aquatic > Freshwater...
GCTGGGGGCCGCTGCGGAAACCGCCCGGCTGCGAATGCCGACCACGGTCGCTGCGCTGGAGGCGCCGCTCACGTCTCCTCCCAGCGTTCCCGTTCCGCCGCCGGATCCGGTCATCTGCGACCAGGTATTGGTGGCCGTACATCCGTAAAGATTACTGCCGGCCGGCGCGTTGGATTTGAAAAACACCTCGCCTGCATTGCAAGCCGACGGCAGCGTGGTTCCGGTTTTCGCCGGACGAGTGAAATCTGCATTGGCGAAATCGACAGACTTGCTTTGTGCCTGCAGATTGATCCGGGTCTGTGCCATACCAGGCAGGACGGCACATAGAAGAATGCTTGCTATGCGCAATAGATAGTTGCTGAGTCCGTGTTGGAAGACTGACATATATTTACTCTCCTGAAAAATTGCCCGCGGCAATAGCGTGCGTGACAGGCGGCTACGCTTACTACCAGTGAATATCACGTCGCGCCAGCCCAAGTATCCGGCCGGCATCCTTCTACGATTTGTTAACCGTTGGTTTGCGAACTACTTAGTGTTCAAAAAAAAAGTTTCTAATCTTGTGACCGCTAAGTTGTGGTTCTTCATGCACCCACGGGCAACCTCGTTTTCTCTACAATAAAAGTACCGTTTAACGCAGTGGCCGCTCTTGCGCCACGGTACCTCATTCATGCAGATTCCTATCCTCGATGTGATGCTCCAGAACGCCCCGTTAATGCCCGCGCTGCGCCAGGCGTTTGAACGCGTGATGAACTCCGGCCGTTACATCCTGGGGCCGGAGGTGGAACAGTTCGAAAGCCGCTGTGCGGCCATCGCGGGAGTCAAGTACGGCATTGGCGTCTCCTCTGGCACCGATGCCATCCTGCTGGCGCTGATGGCGCTCGATATCGGTCCAGGCGATGAGGTGATCTGCCCGTCGTTTACCTTCTTCGCCACTGCCGGCTGCATCGCCCGCACCGGTGCGGTCCCCGTGTTTGCCGATTCGCTGCCGGACAATTTCAACCTGGATGTGGAAGACGCAAGGCAGAAGATCACCTCGCGGACGAAGGCGATCATGCCAGTGCATCTGTTTGGTCAGATGGCCGGTATGGACGCCGTAATGGCGCTCGCCCGCGAGCATGGCCTGCGGGTGATTGAAGACGCGGCGCAATCCATGGGGGCAGGCTATTGCGGCAAACCGGCAGGCTCTTTTGGAGACTTCGGCACGTTCAGTTTCTACCCGTCCAAGAACCTGGGCGGTTTCGGCGATTCGGGCATGCTTGTCACAGATGATGGTGCGCTGGCCGAAAAGGCCCGTCTGCTGCGAACGCACGGAGCCGAGCAGAAGTACTTTCACAAAATGGTCGGGGCTAACTTCCGCATCGATCCACTGCAGGCCGCCCTGCTGAATGTGAAAATGGAACACCTGGAAACGTACTCCGGCAAGCGTGCGGAAAACGCCGCGTTTTATAACAGCCGGCTGCGATCCCCGCACCTGCTGCTGCCCTCGGCGGACGCCCATTGCCACCACATCTGGAATCAGTACACGCTACGCGTTCTTTCCGGGCAGCGCGACGCGTTGAGGGCGTTTCTTGCCGCGCGCCAGATCGGATCCGAGATCTACTATCCCTTGCCGCTGCACCTGCAGGAATGCTTTCCGCCGTCCGGCGGCGTGACGAGGCCCTCGCTGCCGGTGTGCGAGCGGCTAGCCTCGGAGTGCTTGAGTATTCCTGTTTTTCCGGAGCTTTCGGGAGAGCAAAGAGAGGCGGTAGTTACGGCGATTATGGAGATGCCGGCGCTTATCGGTTAGAGCGCACTCGGGTCTGCGGCCTTAATCTTCGAGTACGCATACTGCCGGGGTTTCATTTTCAGCTTCTTGCGCAGGAACCGCGCCGCCAGCAGCAACGGAGGCCAGCTGTGCTTCTTGCCATCCACAACCGTCCACTCCCCGTATCCGCTAAACGTGTGTATCCCGTCCGGGTAGGGCCCGTCCGGATCCGGTTGAATCCGCCGCACAACCGTCTCGCGAAACGTCTGTTTGGTTAGCTCATCAATGCGGTTGATGCATAGCGCTCCGCCGTAACTGGAGCTGCCATCCTGCGCCGGGCGGTACAAAACGCCCTCATGCCAGAACAGATTGCCCGCCGGACGAGCCCCGCGGATATCCGTCTTTACCGGATTCCCGGGATGCTGCTCCCATGGCCCGAACAGCGACGGCGCGTGCCACAGGTACAAAGACCACGGCGCACACCCATGGTCTCCGGAATGCATCAGCCACCAGGTATCTCCCTGCCGGAACACCGTAGAATCCACGGCATTGATGTTATCGATAAGCGTCCGGTCCCGCCGCCAGGTTCCCGCTGCCGGGTCCAGGCGATACAGCAGAATGGCGTTCGATTCAGCGCACTCCGGAATCGCGTACACCGCGCCTTCGTGCTCAAAAGTAAAGGGATAGCTCATGTGCAACCCCTCGTCAATCACCGGCGTTACGGTACCGGTTTCGCCCGGCCCGGCCGGCCAGCGGAACTCGCTGATACGGCCTTTTTCCGTGGACCAGTTAAACTCCTCCAACATCACACGCGGGCCGCTGGCCGTCGGGATCAGGAACGGATCGGCCACAAACTGCCACGGCTCACGGTAAGCCGACCACTCGATTTCCGGCTCGGCCGCCAGTTTGAGCACTGCGGCCTGTGGCTGCCGGATCAGGCCGGCGTTCCACTCATCCACGCGCTGGTTGTTGAGCTTGTAGCGGAACCAGTTGCCGGCCAGCCGCATCCAGAACCGCAGCATCTGAAAGTCGTTCGGGGCCCTGTAAATAGGGGCTTTGGTTGGACTCGGAGCGGCGTCTACGTACTCCGCGCGGCCAGCCAGGATATCGAGGCACACCCACCGCACCATCTGCCACGAACACGCATGAATTCTCTGCAGGTTCTTGCGGTAGGATCGCTCGTTCGTCGCCACGTAGCACTTCTTCAGCACAACACCGCCATCCAGACGGTCTGTCAGCCGCTGCAGCAGCGCGCCATTCACCGGATCGCCGTGATAAAGCTCCCAGAACGCCGGTGGGCCGCCGCGGTACTTCTCCTCGTCGTCATGATGAAAGGACCACACGCCGTAGCGCGCCGATTTGAGGATCTCCCCGCGCGTAATGCCGAACGCAAATTTCAGAATAAAATCGAGTTTGTGCGCGCGGATCGCTTCGATATCCGCGGCCGTAAAGTACTCGCTCCACTTGCCTTTACGTTCGGGCTTGCAGGCGATCCGGGGCACGCCTTCGGGCAACGGCCCCGGGCGGTAGGCCTCAATCCGCGGAAGAGGAAACAGCTTCGATTGCAGGTGCCACAGATTGCCGTCCAGGCGCACGCTTTTCTTGATTTTCGAGCCGATGCCGCTCGGCTTCGGCTCGCTCTCATCAAGGATCAGCAGGACAGGTTCGGCCAAACCATCGCGAGTGATGTTATCGATGCACTGGCGGGCGAATTCCAACAACCCCGAAGCCGCGCACATGATGCCAAAACGAAGTGGGGGAGTGCCTGAATGCGAAGAGTCCATGCCAGGCTCTAATTATAGCGGAGGGGTAGCTGGAAAAGCTCTTTTGATGAGGCCCCCGGCAGAGACGAACGCCGGCTTTTATAGGGTTCGCCAGGCTGATCCGATCAAATCCACCCGCGTGAGTGGTAGTAGACGATCTTCATGGTCTCCACGGCCACATCCTGGAAACAGGACCAGCGGTTCATCCAGACCCCATACCGCTTGCGGACATCCGGGAATGGCCACGCGTCAATGGCAACGCCGGCTTTGCGGAAAACGCGGATCGCACGGTGCATGTGGTAATCGCTGGTTAACAGGACCTTGCGGCCGGGCATGTCCTGCAGAAGTTTGACGGCAAACAGGGCATTTTCGCGGGTCGAAGCCGACTCCCGCTCGATCCGGATGCGATCGGCCGGAACGCCCAGTTGAATCATCAGATCGCGCATCGGCGGAGAAATCGGCGCCGGACCGTCGCCGCCTCCGCAGATCAGCACCTGCTTAAAGCCGCCTTGCTGATACGCACGGGCTCCATAAACCGCCCGCCAATACGAACTGCCGCCGATCTTTCCGCTGTCGAGCACGGAACCGCCCAACACCACCAGTACATCGCCCGGCGGCTGACTCCAGTCGCCGGCAAGCGCGGTCGCCCACCAGTAGGTCAGCGGAGTCGTGGTGCTGATCACCATCGCAAGTCCTAACACGGCCAACAGATTTCGAACGGCCGCGAGAACGTCTTTCAAGCCCGGCCTCCGGCTGCCCCCAGATAGTGCTTCGCCATGCCCGTGAGCTTGTCCTGATGCTCGTCCGCCAGGCAGAAGAAAAAGGCCAGTGTGTAGTAGAGGATACCGATGATGCCCGCGGCGAGAAACAGCTGGGACCAATTGTGGCCATCAAGCACCGACTTGCGCAGCCAAAACGCGAGCAGCCAGACCGGCGCCGCGGCCAGCAATGCCCGTGTGTAGATGTCGGACAGATAGGAGAGCAGCGAGATTTCCAGGACCTTTGAAACCAGCCATGGTGTCAACAACCCGCGCACACCGAGCATCAGCGAACTGGCGATAATGGCGGCGCCGAAAATCCCGTACGGGGGCAGCAGGAAATACATGAGAACCACGCTCGCCACCGCCTCGCACGCCACTGACCAGCTATAAGCCTTGTGCCGTCCCAAGCCTACCAGCACGGTGCTCGAACTAAATTGCGCCGCCAGGGCCAGCGTCGAACCGGCCAGCAGGATGGGCAGCAGCGGGGCGCTATGCGCCGCTACTTCCGGGCCGCGCTCCCTGAGCCAGACGCGCAACAGTTCAGGGCCGAAGTTCAACAGGAAAATGCTCAGCGGCAGATACAGAACCAGGCTATAGCGGTTGGCTAAGACCGCAAGCCGTGCAATCGTGTGTTTCTGGTCGGTAGCCGCCAGCTCTGCCGCGCGTGGGGCCACGATCAGGCCGATCCGCGAGACGCCATCGGCCGCATACTGCAGCAGGCGCAGCGGCAGATTATAAAAGCCCAGCTGTTCCACCGATTGCAGACGTCCGATCAGCAGCGAAGGAGTCAGGTCCAGGCTCATGGTGGAAAGCGACATGATGAAGGTGTGGATACCGAAACTTGCGGTGCGCTTCAGCATCCCAAGATCGAAATACCGCAGGCCGAAACGCAGTTGCGGAAAGATCCTCTTGCAGGCTACCGCATAACCCAGACAGAGCGCGATCTGCGTGCCCAGAACCACCATCGACATTTCCGGCAGGCCGTAGCCCAACCACAGCAACAGGGCGCAGCCGGGATGACGGATCAGAAAAGCCGCCACCCAGATGCCGTTTGATATATCGAAACGCTGAAACCCTTCCACGCATCCGCTAAAGGCATTAAACGCAACGCCAGTAGCGAGCGTGATTCCAATCAGCAATGCAATCTTGGGGAAAATGGCGGCATATTCGGGAGAGACATTAAACCACCTGCCTGCCGACGGAGCGGCAAAAAGCGTCAGCACGATCAAGGCAACAGATACGGAGGAAAAATAGGTGAAGGTGGTGTTGATCAGAGCATTCAACTTGTCGAATTCGCCGCGTGCGCGGTAATAAGCCGAATAGCGGATGACGGCCGAACGGAAACCCAGATCCACCAGGTTGAAGTATCCGGTGACGGAGAACACAAGCGCCCAGAGGCCATAGCCTTCGAGACCTAACTTACGGATAATATAGGGAGATAGAATAAAACCGGAAAAGAGATTGACGGCGACCCCTACTCCGCTCCAGATCAAGTTTGAGAGGAATCGGCTTTTGGGCGGTTCAGCCGCTTTGTTCACATCCTGGGACTCTTCCGGCGGCGAAGTTTCAGTCGGCAAATGAATCCATGGTACCATTCTCCCTGTTCTTTCGTCTGTATTCTGCCGAAAAGAAGAAGAATGAACCTTCTGGAGACAGAGCGATACCACCTCAATCCTAACCGGAAATCCATAACCAGACGGCAGCAATGATGCATCCCAATGCTATTCTAAAGAAAGAAGGAGCTGGCTTTGAAAAATCGCTTGGTTGATCTGTTGGCATGTCCGCGTTGCCAACACTCTCCCTTGGACCTCACCGTGTTAGTTTCGGAGACGGATCCTGAATCGGAGTATCTAAGCAAACACCGGGGTACTGTGCGTTGCGCCCAGTTTTGCGCGTTGCGAAACGAGGCACTGCCGTTGGCGGAAGCCCCCGATTGCGTATCCTGCTACCGGACAGAGATCACCGAAGGCATTTTGCGATGCGGAGGCTGCAAGGCCGAATATCCGGTTATCGGCGGTATTCCGCGCTTCAATCCTGACGCCGCCAACGATTTTCCCGAGTTCTTCGCCCGCAACGGTAAACAGTTCCGGAATCCGGAACTTCACGATGTCGCCCATTTTCAATCTCTGCACCAGGAGACCAAGCGCAGTTTCGGTTACCAGTGGCTGGGATTCGGCTTCACCGGCGGGCGCGAGGATAACGAAGATCACTTCTATAAACGTACCAACACAAAACCGGGACAGTTGGAAGGCCAGCTTTTCTTCGAAGCCGGCTGCGGAATGGGCCGCTATATTGAGGTAATCGGCTCGAACGAAGGGGCCGAAGTGGTGGGGCTGGATTTAAGTCTGGCGGCCAATCGCGCGCATGCCCAAAACAGGGCCAACCCATTAGTGCATGTGGTGCAGGGCAATATCATGGAGATGCCCTTCCGGCCAGCTTGCTTCGACCATACCTATAGTATCGGCGTGCTGCATCATACGCCCAGCACCTACGAAGCGTTCAAGAGCATGGTGCGGTTGGCGAAACCAGGCGCCCGCGTAAGCCTGTGGGTATATCACGTCTGGAAATCGCCGGAAATGACGGGTTTTCGTGGCGCACATGCGTGGCTGAAGGGAAAGATTGCAGACGGGCTGCGCGTGGTCACGGTGCGCATGCCGATGAACCTGCTGCGTTACCTTTGCTACATCGCCGTCCCGCTGGGTTGGCTGCAGTACCATATCTACAAACAGCCGGAGTGGGTGCGTGCGATCTGCTCGCCCGTGACGCTGCTTCCGGTTTCTTCGTATTCGCAATGGCGTATTCGCCTGCTCGACACCTTTGACTGGTATTCGCCGCGCTATCAGTGGAAACACACGGTGCCTGAGGTTGCCGGCTGGTTCCGCGAGTTGGGGCTGACCGATATCGATACCGAAGGCTTTGAGGTTACCGTGCGCGGCCGCAAGCCGGCCGTGGGCGAAGCGGCGCCAGCGTCCAACAAGAATCAGCCGGCCGCCAGCGGCAGCACCGTCAATCGCTAAAGAGGGCGAAAAGTACCTTATGTGCGGCATCGCCGGGTTTCACCTGCTATCCGATCGCCAGCTTGTCCCGGAACAGGCGCGCAGCGTCGTGCGGTCGATGTGTAATTCGATCATCCACCGTGGGCCGGACGATAGCGGCGATTATGTGGATGGCGGATGCGGAATCGGCATGCGCCGGCTGAGCATTATCGATCTGAGCACCGGGCATCAGCCTATTCCCAATGAAGACAAGACTATGTGGATTGTCTTCAACGGCGAAGTCTATAATTTTGCGAGTCTTCGCACCCAGTTGGAAAGCCAGGGCCATCGCTTCGCCACCCACAGCGACACGGAGACGATTCTGCATCTTTACGAGCAGGAAGGCGTGGATGGATTCGCAAAGCTGGGCGGCATGTTTGCGTTCGCCATCTGGGACGGGCGGAAGCGGGAATTGGTGCTGGCGCGCGACCGCTTCGGAAAAAAGCCGCTCTTCTTTACGCGAAGGCCGGAGGGGCTTTACTTCGGTAGCGAGTTGAAGTGCCTGCGCGCCGCGGGAGTGCCGCTGACGGTGGATACCGAGTCGTTGCGCCCCTACTTCTGGTTTGGCTACATGCCGGAACCGGGCTCGCCGTTCGCGGGAGTGGAAAAGCTGCCACCGGGTGGATGGGTGATCCACGGCGAACGGGGCCAGGTCCGCCAGGGGCGCTTCTGGCGCATGCCCGTTCCGGCCGAAGCGGCCTCGATTACCGGAAAGCCGGTTCCCAACGAGGCCGAGACCGCGCGGAGTGTCTACCAGTCAGTGGAAAACGCCGTACGCGACCGGCTGGTGGCCGACGTGCCGCTGGGTGCTTTCTTAAGCGGTGGCATCGATTCAAGCGCCGTGGTCGCGATCATGGCCAAGCTCAGCAAAGAACCGGTGAAGACCTTTTCCATCGGCTTTGAAGAGAGCGAGTTTAATGAACTGGAACACGCGCGGGCGCTGGCCAATCAGTACAAGACCGACCATCATGAAATCCTGGTGCGGCCGGATACGATCAATCTGGTGAACCGCATTGTGCGGCATCTGGATGAGCCGCTGGCCGATTCGGCCGTGATCCCTACGCTTGTGATGAGCGACTTCGCCGTCCAGCACGTCAAAGTGGCTTTGAGCGGCGATGGCGGGGACGAGCTGTTCGGCGGCTATCAGAGCTTTTTCAACATTGAGGCGCAGCGCAAATACGATCGCATTCCGCGCCCCCTGCGCAGTCTCATGGGACAGGTGGCGTCGCTGCTGCCGTATTCGAGTTACGGCAAGAATTTCCTGCGCATGATCAGCCGCCAGTCGCCCATCGAGCGGTACTTTGAAAACAACTATGCTCCTTTTTTCCTGCGCCAGAGGCTACTTTCTCCGGCCTGGATGGCGGCAGACGACGGAACGTTTCTACGCAGCACCATGGGGCAGTATCTGCTGCCTGAAGATACAGATGTACTGACGCAGGCCATGTATTTTGAGTCGACGGCTAACCTGACATGTGGCATGCTAGTAAAAGTAGATCGTATGTCAATGGCGGCATCGCTCGAGGTACGTTGTCCGCTGCTCGACCACCGGTTGGCCGAACTTGCGGCGGTATTGCCTCCGGAGCTGAAGATCCGCGATGGCAAGGGAAAATATATTCTGATTCAAGCTTTTCGAGACCTGCTTCCCGCTTCGCTTCTCACGCGCAAGAAGATGGGCTTCGGCGTGCCGTTGAACCACTGGTTCCGCACATCGCTCAATGACTTTCTGACCGATCATTTGCTCTCCGCCCGTTCGAGGCAGCGTGGAATCACATCGCCGGAGTTTGTTGCCAGCCTGATCGACGAACACCGTTCGGGGCGGCGCGACAATAATCAATGGTTGTGGTCCCTGCTGATGCTGGAGTTGTGGTTTTTGCAATTGGAGGCTTCTTCCCAATGATGACGCGTCCCCCGACGAACAACCTCTCTCTTCCTGCGGCGGCTGCGGCATACGGCCCCAGGCCTGTGGGTGGGGCTCTTCCAGCAGCCTCAATACCGATCAGTACAATACTAACCAATAAGAACGGCGAGCTCACGCTGCCTATACCGGGAAATCCATTCACGCACGCCATCAGTCTCAGCCTGTTGTTTGTATTTCTCTTTCTCGCCTACAGCCGCATCCTCGATTACACGTTTTCGTCGCTACACTTGCCGTTGATCGTTTCGACGCTGACGCTGTGTTTCGCATTGTTTTCAGGTGGACTGTTCCGCATCTTCCGTTCGCTGACCGGCATACTGATGTTGCTTTTCCTGGGGTGGATGACGGTTTGCGTTCCGTTCGCTTTCTGGAAAGGCGGCAGCGTTATGTACCTGGAGGACTACAGCAAGTCCTTCCTGGTTCTGATGCTACTGGTTGCCTCGCTGAGCCGGACCCGCCATGTCATGCTCGCCTGTTATTCCATCGCCTTCGCCATGATCGGCGTCATATTACTTTGCTTTACCATCGGCTCTACCGACGAAACGAGCCGGTTGACGCTGGTTACGGGGCTATTGGGAAACTCTAACGATCTGGCGCAGGTTCTACTGGTGGGCATTCCTTTCTGGATCTTATTTGGAAACGCGCGCAAGGGCATGTTTATGCGGTCCTTTGTAGCCGGCACGGTCATTCTGGTGATGTTGTACCTGATCATGAAGACCGGTTCGCGCGCCGTTATGCTGGGCGTGATGACCGCTACTGTCATGTATTTCCTAAGCGTGTCGTTTCTCAATAAACTGAAGCTGGCGACCGCGGGCGCGGTGGGCGTAGCCGTACTCATGTTGAGCGGCCAGGGGGCGTTGCAGCAGCGGTACGCAACTCTCTTCAGCAGCGAAAATAGCAATAGTATGGTGACGGCCTCGGCACTGGCATCCACTTCTCAACGCACGGAACTGTTCAAACGCAGCGTGGCCCTCACGCTGAGGCATCCGCTATTCGGCGTGGGGCCCGGCAACTTCAAGCCCGCTTCGGTTGCGGAATTCGGGAATGAACAGGGCACGGCGTGGTACGACACGCACAATACAATGACACAGATCTCCAGCGAAGTGGGGATTCCTGGCCTGGTGCTGTTTTGTGCGGCACTGCTTAGTTGTTTCCACACCGTCTGGAAGTTGTCGCGCTGGAAAGCTCCGGCCGGCCAGCCGATTTCTCCGGTGGTAGCGGACCATATTCACTTCATCAACCGCATGGGTTCCTGCCTGCTGCTCTCACTGACCAGCCTGACGCTAACGTCTCTTTTTTCCAGCATCGCGTATCACATTTTCTTTCCCACGCTCATCGGACTTTGCGCGGCGCTGCAGATGGCCACCAAGGAAGAATTCAAAATTCTGTTCCCGCCCGCAACACAGTCGCCACAACCAGCCGAAGCGGCTTTTACCGCCCCACCCAATACCGCCGGGAGGTTGCGCCCGGCCCTTTAAGCGGGTGCGCATATGTGCGGAATAGCAGGCTACGCGTCTATTCGACCGCAGGGAATCGGTAAGTATCCAGAATCCGTGTTGCGACGGATGACCGAACGGATTGCGCACCGCGGTCCGGATGCCGACGGCCACTTTATCGATGCGCAGGTTGCATTGGGGCACCGGCGGCTTAGCATCATCGATCTGTCTCCGGCTGGTGCGCAGCCGATGACCAGCGAGTCCGGGCGGCTTCAGATCGTCTACAACGGCGAGATTTTCAATCATGCCGATTTGCGACCGGAACTGGAACAGGCGGGCCACCGTTACCGCAGTCACTGCGACACTGAAACCATCCTTCACGCCTTTGAGCAATATGGGCCGGAATGCGTAAAGCGTTTCCGCGGCATGTTTGCGTTTGCTCTTTGGGATCCGGATGCGCACAGCCTGTTCTGCGTTCGCGACAGGCTCGGCATAAAGCCGTTCTACTATTACTGGGATGGTGAGCTGTTCGTGTTCGGCTCCGAGATCAAGGCGATACTGGCGCATCCGGCGGTGAGCCCGCGCCTCGAAGGCGACCTGGTGGCCGAGCATCTGGCTTTTGGCTACAGCAGCGATGGGCGGACGTTATTCGCCGGCATTCGTAAACTGATGCCGGGGCACTGGCTGCGGATCGATAACAACGGGCTGCGGATCGAGCGCTACTGGGAGATCCCCGCGCCGCCCGCCAATCCGGAACAGCGCCCGGACTCGGAATGGATCGCCGATTGCCGCCAGCGCCTGGAAGAGACCGTTCGCATGCGCCTGATGAGCGACGTGCCGCTGGGGATGTTCCTGAGCGGGGGCGTGGATTCGAGCGCCATCGCGGCACTCATCCGGAAGTTGACGGGCGGGCCGCTCAAGACATTCTCTGTCGGCTACGCCGAGCAGGAATACAGCGAACTCTCGTACGCCGCGCAGGTGGCCAGGTCGATTGGCACTGAACACAACGAAATCGTTGTTTCCATGGACGATTTCTTCTCCGCACTGCCGCGGCTGATCTGGCACGAGGATGAGCCCATTGTCTGGCCCTCGAGCGTTTCTTTGTACTTTGTCAGCCAGCTGGCCGCCCGGCAGGTGAAGGTGGTCTTAACCGGCGAAGGCGCCGACGAACTGTTTGCCGGCTACAGCCGCTATCAGCTGTATTTGATGAACCGCCGGTTCAGCGCGCCCTACCGCGTTCTGCCCGGCATCTTGCGAAACGGAATCCGCAACTGGGTGCAAACCTCCTCACTGCTGACCGGCACTGTACGGCGGAAGCTCGGCCATTCGTTTGCCGGCCGCGCCGATTCCTTTGAATCGCTGTATCTGGATAACTCGTTTTCCGCATTTTCGGCCGATGAGCAGAAGGGCTTGCTGCGGCGCGATGCCGGTGACGCATACGCCTCCTGGCTCAAATACTGGAATGCGGCTGCGGACCGCCCGCTGCTCGACCGGTTGCTCTATACCGATCAGAAGACCTACCTCGTAGAGCTGTTGATGAAGCAGGACCAGATGAGCATGGCCAACTCGATCGAAAGCCGGGTGCCGTTTCTCGATCACACCTTCGTTGAATTCTCGACGCGCGTCCCCGCCCATCTGAAACTAGGGGGCAAGGAAGGCAAGTACATCATGAAGAAGGCCGTGGAGGACCTTCTGCCGCACGATATCATCTACCGTACAAAGATGGGTTTCCCCACGCCGGTACGCAGCTGGCTCGGCAGCGCGAAAGCCGCTCCCCTGCTGGCGCGGTTGCAGGACCCCAATGGCCTGCTGGCCGAATGGGTAGACCCCGTCGCGATGAATGCGCTGCTTGCCCGCCACGGGCAAGGCGCCGAAGACGCGACCGACCGTATCTGGCGGCTGTTGAACTTCCAGCTTTGGGGCGATATGTTTCTTTCCGGCAAAGAACCGGAGGAGTTGGGTGCGGCTCTTTCTTTGACGTCATGAAAATTCTCTGGGCAAGCCCCAACCTGCTGCATCCCACCACGAAAGGCGGCCAGATCCGGACGCTTGAAATGATGCGTATTCTCCGCCAGCGCCACGAGATCCATTACGTAACCTTTACCGATGGCGGACCTGATACCGAAGAGGGCATCGAGCGCAGCGGCGAATACTGTTCGCGGCTCTACACGCTGCCGCGGCAGCTTGTTTCGAAACGTTCTCCGCGGTTTGCGCTGCAACTGGCGGCGGGAGTAATGAGCGAACTGCCCATCGCAATCAGCCGCTACGATTCCGCCGCGATGCGCACCAGGATCGGCGAATTGCTCGCCACCGGCGGATTCGATCGGGCCGTGTGCGACTTCCTGGTCTCGGCGCGCTACTTCCCCGATCTGAGCCGCTGCCTTTTTTTCCCGCACAATGTGGAGACGCTGATCTGGCAGCGCCACGCGGAAACGGCCGGGGATGCCGTACGCCGCTGGTACTTCCGCGGCCAGGCGGCCAAGATGTTCCGCTATGAACAGTCGGTCGCGCGGCAGGCCGGCCATATCGTAGCGGTATCTGAAAAAGAGGCCGGACTGTTTTGCACGATGTTCGGCGCGCAGCGGGCGGGTGCGGTCGATACAGGGGTAAATCTGGACTACTTTACCCCGCCCGAACCGCTGGCCCCCGATGTCCCGCGGTTCGATCTGGTTTTCGTAGGCTCCATGGACTATCTGCCGAACATCGACGGCGTAACGTGGTTTCTGCGCGAGATTCTACCTTCGATCCGGTGCGCGCGGCCTGAAGTCACGGTGGCCATTGTAGGCCGCGGCCCATCCGATGAACTCCGTTCGCTTGCGGCAGCTGCCAACGTGACGGTTACCGGAACCGTGCCCGATGTCCGTCCGTATCTGTGGGGCTCGCGGCTTTCGATTGTGCCGCTGCGCATCGGAGGCGGAACGCGTCTCAAGGTATACGAGGCCATGGGAGCACGCTCGCCCATCGTGAGCACGACGATTGGGGCAGAGGGCCTGGCGATTCATCCGCCGGACGACATTCGCCTGGCCGATACCGCGGAATCCTTTGCGGCCGAGGTGGCCCAGTTGCTGAACCAGCCTGAAACGCGGCGCCGGATCGCCGGCGCGGCCTGGAAGATGGTCAACGAGCGGTTCACCTGGGAGGCCGTTACAAAGGGGTTCGAACGAATTTTGCAAGAGGCGCCACCGGCTTCGGCTTTATAATCCGGCTGGGCTCCGGGCTGTCGCCAAACCGCCCCAAATTGCTAGCACCACAGCAATGTGGCGTTTGCCATATAGGCGTCACCAGATGCCATCCGTCTTTGCGATTCCTCCGGCTCATTGAGACGTTACGGGGTGTTTCATGATTGACAGAAATCACAACCCCTTCCGCTACAGGTTTCGTATTATGGAGGGGGGAGCAAGATTCATGAACGGGCATATTTCTGTCAATCATCGCATCGCGTTTTGCGGTTTTTTCATGGCCGCGACATTAGGGCTAACGCAAACACCATCGTTAACAGTTACCCCGGTTCAAATCGGCGTGCGAATAGTAGCAGGAGGTCCACTGAGCGGAGCACAGACCATCTCTATCGTAGCTTCCTCCAACTGGCAAGTCGCCATGGGTAACGGACCAAGAGACATGTTGACGGTGAATAAGGACTCGGGCACAGGAACCGGTGCAGTCACCCTAACGGTAACAGACTGGTGGTCCCTCACTCAACCGCCCGCAACCTATGTTCAGACACTAGTCTTTTCCCTCGTCAACTCGCCCCAGACCCAACAGGTTGTCACTGTCACACTCACAGTTGTTCCGAAATCGCCCGACCCAACATTCACCTATCTAGATGGTCCCAACGGATGCGTCGCGGTTCCCGGATATCCTGACAAGGCAACGTGCACGGTTCCCGATGAAAAGCCGGCAGGCACTTTCACTCCGCCCGGCACAGGAAAATCCTATACAGATCCCACCTTCGGTGCACAGGTGAGAATCCTCACGGAACCTAATTCCAACCACGCTTATTCCACACCTAGCGCCATCAGCGCGAATAATCGATATGTTCTGTATTTTCAGGAGGGTACAGGAGTCCGTATCCTCGATTTTAAGACCGGAAAACTTGTGCGTGACCGCTTGACAATAGCTTTCGAGGGCGCCATTTGGGACGCCAGAAATGAAGACATCCTCTATTATTTGGAGGGTACAAGTGTCCGGCAATACAAAGTTAGCACTAACCAATATTCGACGGCCTTCGACTTTAGCATTGCTCCCTATCGTTTTACTAGCATTTCCAACGGCGGTACCGGGGACGGGTCAAAGGATAACTGGATTGCTATCTATGCTCCCGATCAACAACAGCTTTGCGCGCTGTCTATCGATGCCAGTACTCCGTATTGTGCCAGCTACACGGGGATTATCAAGCCAGCTATAAGGGTAGACTTTCCTATGATGACCAGAGGCGTTGACAAGACCAATTCCAAGCGATACGTGTTGTTGTCGGCGCTCCCCAACACGCTCATCTTCTCGGTTAATCTCTCCGCAAAAAAACTCGACTTTCTCTATCTTGGCGGAGAACTGCTTACAAGCCAAGGCAACCACGACGGCGTCTGTGACCCCGGCGAGGCATGCCTCGCGAGTCTTCACGCCGACACGATGGAGGATTCTGCCGGCAATCAATATCTGGTGACCGGAGAGGAATCCTCACATCCTTGCGAATTCGACATAGTGGCTTATCAATTGAACCGGGAGGCCCAACCAGGCTTGCCTTCTGAACTTGGTGGCGGATTGCGCCGATTGATGACTCTTTACCTTTGCGGAGGCCAGGATGTGTGGGCTGATCTCCATATCGGTTGTGCTAAATTGACTTCTCAATGCGTGATATCAACTGGTTATGGCCCATTCACGAAGCAATTCCCAGTCGACAGCACAAACGTAATCAGACGCACCCCGCACCTCGGTGAAGTATTTGTAATTAAGAACTTCACCGAAGTGAGACGCCTATTCATGCACCGGAGCCTGCCTCTTAGTTCCGAACCTGCCCAGTCTTACTGGACTACACCACGCGCCTGCCTGTCCCCTGATGGCTCCTACGTGATGGCGGACTCCAATTTCGGCGAGCCAAACCGGCACCGCCTTGTCGTTGCCGAAACCGGTATAGGACGGGCGAGCCTAAATACCCCCGCCGTTGTCAACGCCGCCAGCCTCGATGTACCCGTATCGCCTGGCTCCTTCATCACTGTGTTTGGCAATAATCTTGCAAATTGCTACCAGTCGGCAGCGACTTTTCCGTTTCCCGAATCGCTTTGCAACACCACGGTTTCGTTCGGAGGCTATAAAGCACCTATCATCTATGCCAGCCCCGGACAGTTAAATGTATTGCTTCCAGACGCGATTAAGCCCGGTCTGGATGTTCCAGTGGTAGTAAAGCGGGGCAATGCGGAGGACGAACAAGTTACTACCGCACTTCCGTCTGCTTCCATTGTTACCGCTGCACCTGCTATCTTCACCTACCAATTAAGCGATGGAACCCCCAGGGCCGTTATCCAGAATCCCGATGGCTCGCTCAACGGACCGTCTGATTTATTGCCCGGCAGCCGTCCCCTTCAAGTCAGTGAGGTTGGGGTCGTTTATGCCAACGGTCTTGGTCCAACGACTCCGCAGCCTTCCATCGACACCCCTGCACCCGCCCAGGAGCCGCTGGCGCGGGTGAACTCGGACACCGTACTGATGGTCAACGGTACTCCGCAACAAATCTTTTATGCAGGACTCGTGCCTTTCTCTTCCCGTCTGTTTCAGATCAATTTTCAACTGGCCCCTTCGACTCCCATCCACACCGATCCCGACAATTTGCTTTGGGTTTCCGTCAACGGCCGGGAAAGCCCACATCTAAGCGTTTCTCTTAAACCGTAGATATTGAATGTGCATGCCCACTGTGGGCAATCCTCGATGGCCCCACCTGTAGACGCAAGCTGCCTCGATCCGCTTTCACGGTGCGCAAATCGGCTGGCGGCATCGTATTCTCCCAGATGTTCCGCCATCCAACGAGCCGGAAGTGCATGGAACGCAGCGCTTGGGCACGCGTTACTTTGCCGCCCGGTACTCCGAACAACACTTCACTTCCCTTCGAGCAACTTCGCAGCCAGGCGCCTGGTAAATTGCGAAGCGCCTTCCTGATTCACATGGAACCCGTCCTTGTACATATCCAGCTTCCATTCATTTAGCGAAACGGGAACGATCACCGGAACGCCACTGTTATTGCCGGCCTGGATAAGAGCTTGCTCTCCCTTGCCAAACCCGGGCGGCAGCAGGAAATCAAACCGGACGTTGTACTGGGCGCAGAGCTGGCGAAATTCAGCGAGCCTGGGGGCCGCCGCCGCAATGATCTCTGCGTCGGTCATTTCCTTTGCGCCGGTCGTCGTAAAGTCATGCAAAACGGCGCCATAGCCGGAGTGTACTTTATTCAAGATGAAATTCCGGAAGTTATTGCGGCTGGCGAAAAAGAAACTGTAGCGGGCAAAGTACAGACTGGAGGTCTTGGTTAAATCGTAACCTGCCTCCTTCCCGGCGCTCAAAATGTCCGGGGTGTCTAACAGATAGAAGGCACTGTAGTCGCCGCGAATGACATTCCCCGCTAACATTGGAATGTTCATGCTGAGGATGATCCGGTCAGGCCGGACACCGCTGTTCAAAAGCCTGCGGATTCCGTACTTCCAATCGAGATAAGACGTTTGTTCGATAACGAACCGGACTGGTGTAGCATGTGGCTCCAACGCTTTTGTCATGCCCGGATAGTCAAGCGCTTCGAGTAGCAACGAGTTTCCCAGGAACAGGATCGCCGGCCGCCCAGGAGGTCCCGGACGAACCGTCAATGCCTTGGCATAGTCCTCTTGCGTTCTGTTTTCAATGCGGCTGAAGCGGGCAAACCCAAAACGGTAAGCAATTTCCAGCCCGGCCAGGAAAAGAACAGCCATGACCAAAGTCACAACGATCCCCCTGGTGTAACTACCGTGCGTGGCTTGCGTTTTAGAATTGGAAATAGATGAAGGCATTGATATCCATCGCCCCTAAAAACACGTTTGCCGCGCTTAAGACAGCCACGGCGGCCATGGCAAACGCCGGGTTCGCTTTTTCAAACGGGTATTCCTCATCGCATAAGTTGAGGCGTAAGTCGAGCGCCAGCACCACCACAATCAAGCCCGCAAGATACGTGGATATCGGCAGAAACTCCGGCCGCCAGGTAAGCGCCTTCATATCCCCCAACATGGCCATGGCCTGAGTAATGTCCCTGGCCCGGAAGAACAGCCAGCTGAGTCCTACGATCAGCATGGTCACCAACCACCCGATCGGGCTGAACCGGTCCGATGGCTCCTTGCGGCCGAAAATCCGCTCAACGGCCAACCAGCAACCGTGCAGGCCGCCCCAAATGACAAAGGTCCAGTTTGCGCCATGCCACAGCCCCCCCAGCAGCATGGTGGCCATCAGATTGAAGTAGGTCCGCTGGACGCCCAGCCGGTTCCCGCCGAGCGGAATATACAGGTAGTCCCGCAACCACGTACTCAGGCTGACATGCCAGCGCCGCCAGAAATCCTGCAGGCTTGAGGCCAGGTAGGGCTGGCGGAAGTTCACCATGAAGTGAAATCCGAGCAATTGTGCGCTGCCCCTGGCAATATCGCTGTAGCCGCTGAAATCTCCGTAGATTTGCAGCGCAAAGGCCAGCACGCCGATCGCGGTGGCGCCAAAGTTGTGCCCCAACTTGCCGCCAAAGGCGGCGTTGGCGATGTTGGCGGCGTTATCGGCGATCACCGTCTTGCGGAACAATCCAATCAGGATCAGCATCAGCCCTGCGAAGAACTTTTCTGCCTCGAAACGGCGTGGATTCTGAACCTGCGGCAGCAGGTGCGACGGGCGCTGGATCGGACCGGCAATCAGATGCGGGAACAGGCAGATGAACAACGCGTAATCGACAAAGCGCCGCGAAGGCTCCAGCTTGCGGAAATACACATCGACGATATAGGCGACTTCCTGGAAGGTATAAAAGGAGATGCCCGGCGGGAGGACAATCATCAGGATCGGCAGCGAAGTCGTGATTCCGACCGACCCCAGGCTCGCGGCCAGCGAACCAGCAAAGAAGTTGTAGTACTTAAAAACGCCCAGGAAGCCGAAGTTCAAGACCAGCGAAAAGATCAGCATCGAGCGTCGCGCGGCCGGGTTGCCGCTATCGGCGATCTTCTGCGCCAGGATGAAATCCACGGTGGCGGAGGAGAGCATCAGCAGCAGAAACCGCCAGTCCCACCAGCCATAGAAAAAGCAGCTCGCCACCAGCAACAAGCGATTTTGGTTAAGCCATCCAGCCCTCCAATAGAGCAATACGATGAGCGTTAGAAAAAGGAAATAGACTGGTGTGTCGAAGAGCACAAATTTTAATAAATGAAGATGCCGATTAAGATTAAAACACGGCTCTTGTCAACGCGAAACTAGACATTAGCATAGCAGATGAGCGGAGTAAAGAATCATCCGTGCCAGTACTGGCCACCCCCCTGGTGCGGACCATACGCGCACCGGGTTTTCCGTACGGAATACCTTGTATGTATTACATAGTATAACCACTTTTCAATATGATCCGGCCTCCAAAACGGGCGCGGCTTCGCTTAATTCGATATACTGGACTGAGTATAGACAAGGCGCATGCTAAATCCATTCCCGTTCCTTTTTTCCCGTCTTCCTGGAGCCCGCGGCCTGTGGCGTAAGTTCCCCATCGGTTCGGTCGAAACCAAAGTCAGGTACGGAATTTTCGATCGGGCGCATTACGCCTACGGAGTGTACGCCGCAGCCGATCTGGCCAAGAGATTGGGCCTGTCGGCCATCTCCGTCATCGAATTCGGCGTGGCCGGCGGACGGGGCCTGCTGGCCCTCGAACGCATTGCCGCCGAAATCGGCACTGCCATGGGAATCACGATTCATGTTGCCGGTTTCGACAGCGGCGAGGGGATGCCCTCCCCTTCGGACTACCGCGACCTGCCGCACGTTTGGGAAAAAGGCTATTACAAGATGGACGTTCCCAAACTGAAGGCGCAACTTTCTCCCAATACGGAGCTGGTTTTGGGAAACATCGCAGATACGGTTGTTTCCTGGATCCCCAAAGGCCCTATCGGCTTTGTGGGGATGGACGTCGACTACTACACCTCAACGCTGGACGCCTTGCGCCTGTTTGAGGGCCGCGATCCCCATACCTACCTACCGCGAACCTACTGCTACTTCGACGATATTATCTGGCCGGAAGCCGCCTGCCACAACGAATATGTTGGCCAGTTGCTGGCGATCCGCGAGTTCAACGAAGCGCATGAACACCTGAAGCTCTGCCCCATCCACATGCTGCGGCACATGTTGCGCTCCACACAGCCGCAAGAGATAGCCTGGCACGAGCAGATGTACGTCCTGCATGATTTCAAGCATCCGCTCTACTGCAAGAATGTGACCCCGAAGGAAAACAGCCACAGGGAACTTCCGCTTTAGAAATCAGGCCGCCTGGCAGTAGAGGTGGCCCTCAACCGCCACCAGACTGTTTTCCGGCGTGACCGCCGAGCCGCTCTCGATATGATGAATGCGGCGGTAACCGGTCTCCCACAGGAAGTCCACGATTTCGGTGACCTTGCGCTTTTTCTCGCGCATGGTTTCGCCATGCATCTCTAAAAACAGCGCCGGTTTGTGCTGGATCAGCGTATTGCGCGCACCGCGCAGCGCTTCGATCTCCCAACCCTCGATATCGATCTTGATGAAATTGGGCGGCGCGAGTTTGGCTTGCGGGATCTCATCGTCCAGCGTAATGATAGAGATCTCCTCGACCACCGTTCCCCCGCCTGCGTGCAGCAGCTCTTCGACCGTCTTTTTGTCCACGCTCGAACCTCCCGGCATGAGTGGATCGCCGGCCATTTTGAGCGTTTCGCGCCTGGAGCCGACTCCGAACTTGCGCACCTCGACGTTCTTAATGCCGTTCAACACCAGATTTTCCATCAGGCGCTTGTAGTTCCTGGAGTTGGGCTCGAAACAGATCACGCGCGTGGCCCGCGAGGCGAACAGCAGCGTCAGCAGGCCCTGAAAGGCGCCCACATCGTAGACAGTCATGCCCGCAAGATTGAGTTCAGACCAGAATTTGTGTTCAGCCGTCATCGTGCCCGGAGCAAACGCGGCCGGAAGCCAGCCGAGCCCACCCTTGCGCTTCATGCCTTTTAGCAGACCGTGGCCAACTGTGTACGTGACAGTATCAAACAGATGGATGCTGATCCAGGATACGATGCGGTGTTTTAGGCTGTAATGGTTGAACGGAAGGTCTTCATTCAAATTGGGGTCGGACATTATACCGAGTATAGCCCAGTTAAATCATTGAGCGGAATTATCCTTCGGCGCAAAAGGGTATGGCCGGGCAGCGGTCATTGCGCCCTACCCGGGGCTGGTATCCACCCAGCCGCCGCCGGCCAATGACGCATAGCCATTGAGAATGATCTCCACATCGCGCCGCCCGTCCGCGGGCGGAGTAACCGGCTGCCGCCCTTCCGACACCGCCGCCAGAAACTCGCGCATTTCGTTGAGGTAGCCCAGACAATCGGCATCACGAAGCCTGCGCCGTACACGTTGCATCTCCGGCTTGATCAGTTTCGCCGCAAGCCAGGGCGGACGCACATACTGCAACGCGGCAACCAGCGGACGCGCCGCCAAGGGATAAAAATCGTAGTACTTTGCGCCAGGCCATAAATGCAGCACGCCACGATCGCCGGAGACGATGATATCCGGACTATGGCCACGCGGCCCGGCCCAGCTAAGCTGCATGTTCGCCTGCCAGCCGAAGCGGCTCGAAAACAGCACCTGCACACTTTCGTCGCCGGACATTTTGGGATTCAACTTCATCGCGCCCGTGGTCAAAACCTGATCCGGTTCGCCCATGATCAGGCGCATTGCGCGCACATAGTGGACGCCAATATCCATCATGACGCCGCCGCCCATCAGGTCCTTATCCGCCTGCCAGCCATCCACGCGCCGCAGGCCGCCGGCGTGCACGGTCATGTAAAGCGGCTCACCGATATCGCCATTGGCGATGGAGTTCACGGCTTCGCGCACGGCGGGCCGGAAGTGCATGTCCTCGGCCACCATCAGGATGGTGCCGGCTTTGCGCGCGGCTTCGATCATGACGTCGGCTTCGGCCAGCGAGTTGGCGATTGGCTTTTCGACCAGAACGTGCTTGCCGGCAGCCGCCGCCATCTGCGTCGCGCTGGGATGCAGATGATGTGGCAGTGCGAGCGAAAGAGCCTGGACGCGCGGGTCGGCAACCGCCTGTTCCATGCCGATGAAGTACCCTTTGGCGCCGCAGGCGCGCGCCACCGCCGCCACGCGCCGCTCATTGCGGCCGCACACATAGAGGTCGACTTTAGGATCGGCCTGCGAAAACAACTGCGCGTGCACCGAACCCCATTGACCCACACCCACCACGCACAGCCCGACGTTCTTGCGCAGCACTCCCGGCGCAAGGCCGGGAGGCGAGATCATGCGGCCAAGATCCTTGGCCCCCGGCGCCAGCATAACGGCGATCTGCTCATCGGTCTGTCCGCCAATGTCAAAGGTGTTTTTCGGTAGATCGACCTTCACCTGGCCGCGGCGCTTGGCAAGATACCGCCGCAAGTGATCCTTAGCGCCGCTGACGGTGATGGCGGTGCGGATAAAGCGGCTCAACTTCGGGTAGCGCGAAGGAGTTCCGGAAACCTCCGGATAGTGCAGCACGGTTTCGCCCTTGTGCTGCGGATGAACTCTGGATTCGAGCGTACGGGAAATGAGAACGGTGTGATCGCCGGTCTCGAGCACCTCGACAACCTCGCAGAAGACGGTCCGCAGGCAATCGGTAACGTACGGGATCCCATATTGCGGCTCTACCGCCATCGGCAAGCCGAGAACTTTGGTCTTGCCCGGAGTACGGCGGCGCACATTGATGGCGCGGATGGCCGCATCGCGCTGGCTGGCGGCGAAAATATTGATGGCGAAGCGGCGGCGGCGGCGGATCACCTGCTCGATCGGAAAAAGCACGTTCGGATTGATGATCACGAACTTCTGATCAAGCGAGGCCTGGCCGAAATTGCCGCACATCCACAGTTCGACATCATCCTCGTCCTGGGCACTGACGACGGAACAGACAGATTGAATCCGGGTGTCCCAAATATTGGCTGCGGGTACGCGCATATTGTTATAGAGTTTTAGAGCAGATCCGACGTAAGCAGGTGGCGGCGAAAGGACGTGTTTGAATCCGTTTCTCCGGCCAGAATATTGGCGATAAACAGGGTGTGGCCGTCCACCGGGCGCGAGCTGCGAACTTCACAGGAAATGGACGAGAGCGCACCTGCCAGGTAGAGGAAATTATCTTCGCTGCGGTACAGGTTCAGAGCTGCGCATTTGTCGCGGTTACGGCCGGATTCGGTACCGCACTGGATGGCGATTTCCTTCTGCTTTTGATGCAGCACGGCCAGTGTGAAGCGACCGCTAGCCTCAATCAATTCATGCGTATAGGAGCTGGTGGCGATCGATACCCAGAGTGTGGTGGGGTAATGCGCGACCTCGGAGAAAAAACTCACGGTCATCGCATTGGTACGCCCGCCAGCCTCCGCCAGCACCACGCCCACGGGGCTTTCCAAAACCGACCCGCGCAGGTACGGGGAGTCCATAGGTATTAGTGTAACGGATTCCGCCCGCGCCGTGGTTCTTTATCATACCCTCCGTCTGAGATAATTAACCAACAATGTCATTCAGTTCCACACTCCGCAAAGCCGCCCAGCTGAGCGGAGCCATGACCATCGCCCGCGCATTCCGCAGCAGTGGCCTGCGCATTCTCATGTACCACCGGTTCCCGGAGGCTGCGGTCGAAAGTGGCCAACTGGCCCGCCAGTGCGAGCACTTCCGGCGTCACTACCACTTACTCACGCTTGACCAGGCGGCCGAACATCTCCAAAACGGCAAACCCTTCCCGCGCTACTCGCTCGCGCTGACCATCGACGACGGGTTCCGCGACTTCATTCCCGCTGCAGAGGTCTTTCAGCACTATGAAGTACCCGTTGCGATGTATCTGGCGGTGAACTTCCTGGACCGGTGCGAATGGCTGTGGACCGACCAGGTTCGCGCCACTTTCGCCGCCAGCACGCTACGCCAGGTGCAGATCCCGTTTGAAAGTATCGCGCCCGAGACCCTGCCCGTATCGGCCGAAGGCGCGCGGCGATTCAACTCGCTGGCCAAGCGCATTCCTGACCAGGAACGCCGCCGCGCGGTGGCACAGCTCGGGCGCCTGCTCGAAGCCGAAGTGCCCGCGAATCCTCCGGCAATGCACGCGCCTCTTAAATGGGACGAGGTGCGCAACCTCGCACGGCGCGGCGTCACGTTTGGCGCGCACACGATGTCCCATCCGATCCTGGGCCGCCTCGAAACCGGCGAAGCGCTGCGGCAGGAGATCGAAGGGTCACGGCTGCGGATTGAACAGGAGCTGGCGGCGCCGGTCCACCACTTCTGTTACCCTAACGGGCAGCCGGAAGATATTTCGCTGGAAGTGATCGCGGCAACACGAGCGGCCGGCTTTCACACGGCGGTGACCACATCCTGCGGGATCAATGATCCACGAACCGATCCGCTGCGCCTGCTGCGCTTCGGCATGGAGCCATCGTTCGAGGGCTTCTACTTTGAGTCTGTAACCGCCGGCTTGCGCAAAACTTAAAGAACTACGGCCTGAAATCCGCCATAGATGGTGTGAAATATTTGAAACGGACAGGCGAAAGCGCCCAATGCCGCATAGTTTTCGCAAATCACCAATTTGCCTTGGTTGAAATCGTAGCGCGGACATTCATGTCTGCAGCGTCGAGATTCTTCTCGACGTTTTGTTTTCAATAAGGAGCCTGACCTCGACAAGAATGTCGAGGCGGCAAGCAAGAATGCTTGCGCTACAATCCGCGAAATCTATGTGGCATTAGGCGGTTTCGCCTGTTCTTTTTCACGGCTTCCCAGGGAGCGATATTTCCGTTGTCCACTTAGACCGGGCGCATTGACCTAAACCAGCTCATTGTAAATGGCGTACACTTCGTCAAGTCCTTCGCTGGAGCCGGCAGCCGCGGATTCCGTTTTGACGCCGATCGTGGCAAGCACCACGCGCACCAGCTCTGCACCGTTGCCGATAGGAAACAACCGCACGCCCGGCGGCCGCATGCCGTTATCGCTCACCACGGATGGAACGCCGATCGCCAGCGCCTCGCGCACCGATATGGAATCGCCGTCATAAAGCGTGGTGCGCAGAAACAGATCGGCCTCGCTCAAAGCCCGCAGCGCGGACTCATGCGCTACGTCACCGGCCAGCAGAATGCTCTTCGCGTAAGGCTTGGAGGCGATGAGCGCCTGCAGCTCCGCTTCCTTGCTGCCTGTCCCCAAAATCGCCAGTCCAGCCTTGGGATGCACGGCAAGTATCTCTTCCATGGCATTGATTTGAAGGGGAAGATCGTACTCCGGCTCCAGGCCCGAGACGGTGACCAGCAGTGGCTGGTGGGCGGCGAAAAAGGAGCCCAACTCCGCCGGTAAGGGCACCGATGGATCGAAGCGCGCGTCGGCGAAGGGGCAGACAACGCGGATCTTCCGCTGCGGAACGCCCAGGCGCGCGAAGAAGCCGGCCAGCTCCTGATTGACTCCGATCAGCCGGTCCAGGCTGCGTAATGCCAGCCCGGCCAGCGACCACTGTCCGGTCTTCTTTCCCATCTCCGAAGACGGATAGCCGCCGGAGTGAAACGTCAGAACGGTCTTCCTGCCCGGGAGCCAACCGATCAGGAGCGTAAGCACGAGCAGCCGCGGATGCAGATCGCCGCCGAGGTGCAGGTGCGCAATATCGTAGTCCAGGCCAAACAGCAGCCGGACGAGCACCTTTGCGTTGCGCGGAAAGTACAGGCCATCGCGCTCCGGCTGGCGGTGGCGCGTCAGATTGATAACCTTGCACGGAACGCCGCGCGCAAGCAGATACTCGCGGATCGCCACAAGATTTGTCTGCACACCGCCCTGCGGCGGGGGATAAGGGCCCAACAGAAGAACTTTCATTGGAAACTCCAGTATCCGCCGCCCGGTGAGAAAGGCGCAAATGGAAACGGATTTTCACCTTATTCCGCCGCAATCTCGCCCCATGGGATACTGGCTATGTGAACATGATCGAAGCATCCTCCGCAAATTGGCAGCCATCCAGAATCGCTGTATTCGGACTCGGCTATGTTGGCTGTGTCTCAGCTGCTTGTCTGGCTGGCGTTGGCCACCGGGTCACCGGCGTCGATAAGGACGCTTTCAAGGTACAGGCCGTACTGGACGGCACGGCGCCTTTCTATGAGCCGGGCCTGTCAGAGGCCGTGCGCGATGCCCGGGCCAAGGGAACGCTGCATGCCACCGTTTCAGTGGAAGAAGCGATCGCCGCTTCCGATATCGCGCTTTTGTGCGTGGGCACCCCGTCAGAGAAGAACGGCAACATCGGCCTGGGGCAGCTGCAGAAAGTCATGGAAGAGATCGGCGCCACATTGCGCGCCACGCGGCCGGACGATCCCTACATCGTAGTGGTTCGCAGCACCGTCTTTCCGGGCACCGGTGAAAGCATCGTTCTGCCGGCGCTGCACGGCACGGCGGCGCGGATCGTTTCCAATCCCGAATTTCTGCGCGAAGGCACCGCAATGCAGGAGTTTCTGAATCCTGCCTTAACGGTGGTGGGCGGCTCCGATGCGGACGCCGTGGCTGCCATCGGCGGATTGTACGCTCCGCTGGGTGTTTCCTATTGCGCGGTTTCGCTGCGCACCGCGGAGATGATCAAATACGCCTGCAACGCATTCCATGCGGTGAAGATCTGCTTTGCCAATGAAATTGGCGCGGTGAGCTACAAACTGGGTGTCTCCGGCGAAGAGGTGATGCAGACGCTGTGCCAGGACAAGCTGCTCAATATTTCGGCCGCTTATCTGCGCCCCGGGTTTGCTTATGGCGGTTCGTGCCTGCCCAAGGATCTGCGCGCGCTCAACTACCGCGCACGTTCCATGGACGTGGATGTTCCGCTGCTCGAATCGGCCTCGTTCAGCAACGATGCGCACCTGCGCCGCGCCGTACAGCTGACACTCGACCTGCCGCAAACCAAGATCGGTTTCTTCGGACTGGCGTTTAAGGAAAATACCGACGATCTGCGCGAAAGCCCGGTGCTGCACCTGCTGGAACAGATGATCGGCAAGGGCCGGGACGTTCGCGTGTGGGATCCGCACATTCAGATCGACAACATCTACGGGCAGAACCAGGCATATGTGTTGCGCGCCATTCCGCATATCGGCAAGCTGTGCGACCGCACGCTGGACGATCTGCTGGCCTGGGCCGAAGTGATCGTGCTGGTGCAGAAGCCAACGCCGGAGATGCAGCAGCGCATCGATGCGAGCGGTCTGCCGGTGGTGAATCTGAATAGCGCCAATCCGGCGCCGGCGGTAAAAAGCTAAGCCTGTCCGTGCCTTGCAAGGGCGGCCTGGATCGCGGCCACGCTGCCCATCTGCATCATCTCTTCGGGGTCGAGCATGATGCCGTAGGCCTCTTCGATGGCCGTCATCAACTGCAGATGATGCAGCGAATCCCAAGTGTCGATGGTCTGGGTGCTATCGGTTTCGGAAACGCGATCCACCTCCAGCACGCCGCACAGTATCCCGGTCAGTTTTTCGTCCATATTTGGTGTCAAACCTTTTATCGTATTAACGGCGGGTGGCTGTCAATGATCGTGACCATTGGTCTGCGAGAAAAACGGACACGCGCATCGGCGCGCTGGGGGGGAAGCTTACGTCGAAATGTTCGCGTCCAGCGACAATCATTTGCTCACCTCGGCCAGTACCGGAATATCCAGATCGTGAAACTTGCGGATAGAACAGGCCGTTGACGGATCACGCTACTGCGGGTTTCCGTACTCGGCCAAGATGTCCAGGAACCGGCGGCTGGTGACGATATTCGTCTTCTGGTGGCTTTGCGGAAAATGCTTTGTGTTGCCGGTCACGAGATAGTCTGCTTCGGCGCATTCAAGAAAACGATTGTCCGATTTGTCAGGTGAGACCGTGACGGCCCTGGTTGGCTCCACGAGATGGGATACTTTCCGGATCGCGGCCATGGCGTCGTCGATCCGCCGCGACTGGAGCTTCAAGCGTGGACGGCGCAATACCGATTCATACTCGGCGAGTACGGGAGGGGAAACATGGAGCGCGACTTGGCCGGTCAGGGCGAGCAGTAAAATCGTGCTTTCCTTACCAGAGGGTACTAGCAGTGCCGATACGATGATGTTGGTGTCTAAGACGACCCGCTTCATTAAGCGGTATGACCGCTCTTCCCGGAGCTTTTGCGAGCGGCGGCGACCTCAGCGTTGATCTGCCTCATGGTGAGCTTGTCTGTACCTTGGCGCTTGGAGCTCTCCCAGGTTTCCTTAAGCCAGGGAGGGGCTTGCTCGCCGAGCTTCTTGAAGAAGCGTTCGCGTTCCGCTTTGCCGGTGGGGATCCGGTCGATGACGGTTTTTGGAGTGTAGGTGAGGCGGCCCCGTTCCACCTTCGCCTCCAGTATGTCGCCGCGGCTGATGCCGAGCTGCTCCCGAAGGGCTTGGGGAATGACGACCTGAAATTTATTTTTGACGGTAACGATAGCCATGATGATTGGTTAGGTGAACTGTTCAACAGTTCACCTCCACGTTAGCAAGCCCACGGGATCTGTCAAGCCCACATTTTTGAGGAAGGGCAAGGAACTGGATGGTTCCCTGCCGATTAAGGTCTTGCGGATGATCGATACTCCCCTGGAAGAAGGAAGGTTGTTACGGATCGGCCGCCTTCGGTGATGATCCAAATCCGTGTGCTGTCTGGGAGGGCGTATGACGACAGAATCCGTTTGTCGTGCGGGGCGGCCTCGTGGCATCGTATCTCAGCTTTCAAGTGAGCCAGCACAACTTCATCGGCATTGCCGGCGGCATCGCCTCTACCGGCTATCAAGCAGCGCTCTGCAACCATCCGCATTTCTGGGGGTTTCCGGCCGACGCAGTCGGGTCGGAGAAAGGGGCGACTTCTGCCCGCTTCCTGGGTAATCTGGCGGGAGCGACCCACTATGCGTAGCAGCCAGGCAATCGCAGCCAGCCCCCTTTTTTCGATCAGCGACAGAAGTTTCAAAGTCGTACCAGCGGGGTGCTTTGCTCCTCGTTCCCACTGACTGACCGAATCCTTCGTACCGTTCTAATGATTGGCGAACACCGTCTGGCTCACTTGCTCACGCTCGCGGAGAGCACGGATTTCTTCAGCCGTGAACTCATGCACCGGCGTCAGGCATGTTTCATCGAAATGCCGCATGGTTTGCTTGTCGATCACACCCGCGTCTTAGTAGTCAGACACGGTTTCGTGGATCGTGGCGAGGACGTCGTTTTTGTATGTTTTGCTCGTAGCCATTGCTATTTACTTCCTTGTAAGCACCCGCTTTTATAAGCTAGAAGCCAATCTCCGCGCGGTGCCCGTAAACCATGGCGTTTGGCCATCCACGGGCCCCTCGTCGAAGTGATTGAACCCACGAGATCATGGTCATCGAATGATCCTACTGGGGTTTGACCAGGTTGCGAAATGGCCCCTTTTCCGGCGCATTGTTGCCATACCTCTAAAAGGCCTGTCCTACCAACGCCCTGCGGGGCTCATACCGCCGCCATCGTAACTACCCTTCCAGCGCAACCCACTCCGGCCGCGCCAGCGGCGAATCGAGCGGCTTCCGCCATACTGCGCCGGCCTCGTTTTCATCGACAGCCTCGTAGCCGTGCCGCCGGTAGAAATCCCTGCACATGCCGCTTTTCGGCGTGGCGATCCACTCCCCTTCCATCGTCTGGCAGCCGCGCGCAATCGCACGCTGCTCCAGATGGTGCAGCACGGCCGTTTCAATGGACCGCCCAATCACCCGGCAACTCATCAAAAACGTATCGACCACGCCGCGCGAACCATCCACATCGAGCAGAGCCACCGCGATCAGCCCATGGTCGCCGTGCACGTCGCGCGCGCGGTATCCCCACAACTCGCTGCCGTTGGCGATCCGTTCCCGAAGTTGCGCCGCATCATGCCGGCGCGTGGTGAGGTTGAACTGATTGGTCTTGTGGATCAGTTGCACAATGCGTTCGAAATTCGCCGGGCCGCTCGGCTCAATGGTCACAACCGTGCCGAGCGAACGCAGGAACGAATCCATATCGACCGCCGACTCGGCCATGGCCTGGCTCTTACGCCGCAGTTCGTACATTTCAGCGCGGCGGCTATCTTCACTGGAAATCGAAAGCTGGTCGAAGTCTTCCAGTGACGCCAGAAATGCCGCATACTCCTCCGGCCGCGGCGGCATCCGGTAGGCACGCACCATCGGCAGAGCCTGGCGCACCTGTTCCACTTCGGCTGGATTATCGTCAAGGAATACCAGGCTGTCCAGTCCGATATTCATACGCGCGGCGATACGCTGCAGCGAAATCGATTTCGGCTCCCAGTGTACTTCCCATTCGGTGATGTGTTCCGGGCGCAACGGCATGGCTCGCGTGGCGAAAGCTTCGTCAACGTTGGCGCGATCGTTTTTACTCGCCACCGCCAATAGAATTCCGCGCCGCCGCAATGCCAGCACACCCTGCTGAAACGAGGCGAAGGCGTTGCCCGGATAGCTTTCGCCGGTGCAGTGAATCCCACCCGCTCCGGCCTCGCCGACAATACCGCCCCAAACGGTATTATCCAGATCGAGCACCAGGCACTTGGCGGCGGGCGTGCGCAGGGCGCGCAAATGCCGGGCGATGCGGGCGGCCACCGCGGGATACTTCTTAGGAGAAATTCCGGAACGCGCCAGCAACCACATCCGCGTATCCTGCCAATCGCGCAAACCATTCGCCAGGGAGAGTTCGGCGATATCAACGATCAGCACCTGCGGCAGACCGGCCGCCACGCGGCGCAAGCCGCTGTTGAGCGCCATTACAGTTTCGGCCACCGATTGCCCGCCGGCCGGAGACAGCAAACCGTCCATATGCAAAGCAGGGGGCGCAAACGTGCAAAGAAACACCGGGGCGGCGGACCGCTGGCGGTAACTTTCGAGCAGCACCCGCAGCCCCTCTAACCAGGGTTCGATTTGCATATCGGGCAACGCCGTGGATAAGTCGAGTGCGAGCAGCACTGCGTCCGGACCGAATGCATCCAGCTGCGAAGCCGGGTCGAGTAACTCCTGGCGGTACTGATCGTACCCGCTCATATACAGCGACAACCGCAGACCTCGCCTCGCGCACTCGACAGTAAGCGGTACGCCGATGTCAAAGGTGTGATTGACCAGCACGCCCAGGCGGAATTCCGGCAATCCGGCGGATACCTCCTTGAGAGCGCGCCCGGCCGCCGCGTAATTGGCGGTAGTTGGATTTTCGTCGACTTTGTTAAGAATTTCCGAAAGATTCATTCCTGCGTCCTCAATCGAACAGAAACTCCGCGGTCAGGACCGCTGGCAGCTCCGTCTGGTAACGGGCGCATAGCGCCACCGCCGGTTCGCGCTGGCCAAGCACCAGTGAGCGCCATCCGAATTCCCCGCCCTCTTCCGCGCTGGTTTTGCCGCCCAATTGCACCACCGCTGCCGCGCCCATCCGCCAGCGGTTTTCACCGTCTGGCGTAACCTGTAAAGGCGTGTGCCAAAACTGCTCCAGTAGAACCGGCTCACTGGCCCCTGCCTGGCGGCTGATGGTATCGGTTACGGTCAGAACCACTCCCGTTCCGCGCGTGGTCAATTCAATATCCCGCCGGTGGCGATACCCGCGATAGCTGCATTCGGCTGAAGCGCGGCTGCCATCAGAGGACAGCAGCTTTACCTCCGGACGATCCTGCCAGCGGAACGGACCGGCCGGCGACGCCTGATCCAGGCATCCGATGCGAACCGTATTATGCATGGCCGTTCCACGAAAGCGGTCGCGCTCGCGGACGTCGCCGACGTAGGTGTAGGTAGCCGGATCGATCAGGATCTCCCCGCCGCGGAATCGCATCACGATTTGCAGTGCATCGGCATGACTATGTCCGGCGCCTCCCGGGCCAAACGGGCCGACATCGAACCAGCAATCGTAACCGTTGGCGGTCAGGCGTACAAGTCCGGTATCGGGGAAGACCGCCGGCTGGGGAGGTACGGAGGGAGCGCCCGCCGATTGCGTATCGCCAAGCCACCAACTGGCCACCGGCCAAAGGTCCTGCTGTTCCCAATGCCATGGCGCCGGGCGTCCTTTTTCGCGCAGATAACAACCGAGCGCGGCAAGGCTGGCGCGGCCGAATTCGTCGCGCCGTCCATAGGGATGAAACATCCGGCCGCCGTCGTCGTCACCCATCAACGGGATGCGACGGGCCTCGCCTAATAGCGCCGCCAACAGGTCTCCCATCTGCCGCAACCGGTCCTGATACGGCGCCGGCGGATCCTCCAGAATGGCATGAAACAGAAACATGTCGAGGGCGTAGACGTGATAATAAGCGGACTGCTCAAAGTGGCCGCCATCGGCGCGTATCTGGCGCGTCATCTCCTCCCGCACAACGCGGCGGCCGGTATCGCGCCAGCGTTCCGCGCGCGGCAATCCGGGCAGCAAAACCCCCAGCGCCTGAAGTGCCAGCGCTTCGCCCAACAGGTGCGTATTCGGCGAAAAATAGACCGAGAGATTGCGTTCGAGATAGCGGCCATGCTCCTCGAAACCGAGCAGCAATTCGCGCCGCGCCGCCGCGCTCAGCCGGCCGGCCGTGAAGTGCCACACCCACAGCCACGAAAAGACCCGGAAGGCCACTTCCAGCGCCGAAGTCCAGTTGATGCCACGCAAGTACGGGTTCTCCGCGCGCCAGTCGAAAAGATGCTTTTCAATAAGGGCCAGCGATTCGCGGTTATCGTGCAACAGCACATCCTGGGCCAGCAGAATCAGGTGCTGGTGGCGATTCAATTCCCAGATATTCTTGTGATCCCCGGCGCGGACGCGATCGAGATAGGGAATCCGCCGGAAGTATGCGGTACCAGTGGAGATGCCGTTTTCGTAGTCGCGCCGCCAGTCGATTGCAGGGCCGGGTTCCAGGATGCGGTCAAACAACGGGATGCGGTTGGCGCGTATTCCGGCCGCCAGTTGCGCAACTTCAACGGCAAAGGGCGTGGCCGCTAATTGTGCCGCTACCTGCTGCGGTTCAGGCAGGCGGGGCAGCCGTTCGGGAAAGTGATTTGGATCGGCCCAGGTTGCGGTTCGGAGAACCAGCAAATCGAGAAGATTCCCACCCTCCTGACGTAAACGGAACTGAATTTCGGCCGCACTTCTCATGGTTTAGTAGCAAGGAGCAGGAATTGAAAGCGCATCTCGCTTATTTAGGCGGGCATCGGAAACATGCCGTTTTGACGCATTTTTCCCAATTATCTCATAACGGCAGGGCCCAGTCGCTTCCATGCCCCTATCTCCATTTGCTAGCTTGAAAAGAGTGCCGCATTTGTTCCATTCCCCTGCAATCTGGATCGCCTTGGCCTGCTCCGGATTCGTCCTCTACATTCTTGCCGGCTATCCGGCGTGGCTGGGCTGGCGTACACGCGGCTTGGGGACATCCTCATCCACCCTCTCTGCTCCGGCCGGGCCTTGGACGCCAACGGTTTCGGTAATCCTCCCGGTGGCCAACGGCGAACGCTGGCTGGCCGCCAAACTCGATAGTCTGCTCGCTCTTGACTACCCCCGGCATTTGCTCGACATTATCGTTATAGCCAATGGTTCCACCGATGCGACCGAGGCGATCGCGGCGTCTTATGCCGGGCATCATGTGCGCCTGTTTTCGCTCGCTCCGGGAGGAAAGGCGCAGGCCTTGAACCGCGGCCTGGCCGAGGCCTCCGGCGAAGTCCTGTTCTTTACCGATGTACGCCAGAAACTCGAACCGCATTGCCTGCGCCGTATGCTGCTTCCGCTGACCGATCCGGGCACCGGAGTGGTTAGCGGCGAACTGGTTATTCTCGACGGCGAAACCATGCAGGAAGCCAGCACCGGACTCTACTGGAAATACGAAAAGTGGATTCGCACCCGGCTCAGCCAGCTCGATTCGGTGCTAGGCGCCACCGGCTGTATCTATCTGATGAAGCGAAACCTGGCCACGCCGCTCCCTCCCGGCACTTTACTCGATGATATGTTCCTGCCGCTGGCTGCCTTCTTTCGGGGATACCGCGTGCGAATCGAGCCTGGTGCGATCGCCTATGACCTGCCTACCTCGCTTGACGCGGAGTTTCGCCGCAAGGTACGCACCCTGGCCGGGAACTATCAGATTATCAGTCAGTACCCTGCCCTGCTCGGCCCCTCCAATCGCATGTGGATTCACTTTGTCTCGCATAAGCTGGGGCGTCTGCTACTGCCTCATGCCTTGCTCGGCCTTGCGATTGCCACGCTCTTTTTGCGCGGCCCAGTGTTCTTGGTCTTTGCCCTGCCTCAAGTCTCGATTTATGGCCTGGCAGTGCTTGACCTGCTGGTTCCCGCTAAATCGCCGTTGCAACGCCTGACTTCCCCGGCGCGGACGTTTGTCGTTCTGATGGCTGCCAGCTTCTGGGCCGTGTCTTATTTCTTTACCAGCACTGACAAGCTTTGGAAGCCAACCCGATGAAGCCGATGCCAATACCCATCCTGCTCATGGCCCGGGAACTGAATATTGGGGGCACAGAACGGCAGCTGGCCGAAACGGTCAAGGCCCTGGACCGCACGCGTTTTGACCCGCGGGTCGGGGTGTTTTTCAATGGCGGAATCCGCTATGATGATCTGCGCGCGGCGGGTGTGCCGTTGATCGAGTTTCCAGTGCGCAGTTTCCGAAAACCATCTGTGTTGCAGGTAGCGGCCAGTTTGCGCCGCTATATCCGCCAGGAGGGCATTGCGTTGGTCCACACCTTCGATCCTCCTCTCAATGCTTTCGGCGCACCGGTAGCCCGCATGGCCGGCGTCAAGGTGCTGACTGGCGCGCGTGGCTCCCGCCATCTGGTTTCGCCCAGTATGCGGCGGTGGCTGAGCTGGGCCGACCGCATGGCCCATGGGATTGTCGCCAACTGCCTGGCCATGCAGCAGGAGTTGATCTCCGATAACAACACGGATCCGGCCCGCATCCATATCTGCTACAACTCGCTCGATACCGGAGTCTTTTATCCGCAACGGACTCCGAACAAGGTTCCGGTTATCGGTTGCGTGTGCGCGCTGCGTGCGGAGAAGGACCTTGCAACGCTGGTGCGCGCCTTCGCCAGGCTGCCGCGCAATGGTCCTCCCGCTGAATTATTGCTGGTGGGTAATGGAACCATCCGGCCCGCTCTGGAAGCGCTTGCGGCATCGCTCGGCCTGGGAGACCGCATCCGCTTCGAGCCCGGAACAAACAACGTTGTCCCGTGGATGCAGCGCATCGACATCTTTGTACTGCCTTCGCGCTCAGAGGCTCTTTCCAACTCGCTGATGGAAGCGATGGCGTGTGGCTGCACTGCGGTGGCGTCGCGCGTCGGAGGCAATCCGGAGCTGGTTAGCGATGGTGAAACCGGCCTTTTATTCCCGGTAGGAGATGATCAGGCGTTGGCTGTCGTACTGGGGCAGTTGTTGGGAGATGAGACTCTGCGGCGCCGTCTGGCCGGGGCCGCCGCGCAGCGCATCGCGGCAAACTTCTCTCTGGCCGCCTCCACGCGCCGCATGAGCGAAATCTACGAAGCTGCTTTAACGGCGCCGTAGAGCTTGAGCACTTCGGCTGCGTTCTTGCTCAAATCGAAATGCTCCACGCAGCGTTCGCGTCCGGCATGCCCCATGCGCTCGCGCAATGCAGGATCGGCCAGGAGCCGCAGCAGGTGATTCGTTATCACCTCAATGTCTCCCTTGTCGGCCAACAGTCCTGTCTCTTCCTCCGCCACGAGCTCCGGAATGCCTCCAACGCGCGTCGCTACCAAAGGCCGCCGCAGCGCCATCGCTTCGGTGATGGTGCAGCCGAACACTTCCTGCCACCGGGAAAGCTGGCAGACGATATCGGCCGCCGCGTAAACGCCCTCGGCAAACGGATCGCGCACCAGGCCGGTGAATGTGACGTGTCCGCCAATTCCCATCTTTTCGGCTTCGTCTGTGTAGCGTTGCCGGTCGGCGCCTTCGCCCACGATGACGAAATGAACGTCCTTGCGCTGCGTCAGAACCTTGACCGCGGCTTCGAGCAAGTCGCCAATGCCCTTCTCGGGAATCACCCAGCTCACTTGCAACACCACCTGGCGGTCCAGCGGAATGTTGAAGCGCTGGCGGAAGTTCCGACCGAGCTCAACCGGATCGCCGGGCGTTGCAGTCTGAATGGAGTTGTAGATCCGGTGCAGACGGCCGTTATCGATCAGGTCCAGTGTCTCCAACGTGCGAAAGCCGTAATCGCTGACGCAAATCGTGTTTGTGAGCGGCGCGTTAATGATGCGCCCGGCAATCCGCTTCCATAGCGGGGAACGCACCGGCACGTAGCCATCCGGGCGCGACGTTTGATCGGTGTAGAAGGTACGCTCCACGCCTGACAGCTTGCCGAGCCACGGATAAGGCCCCAGAAAACCCGTGAAGTGACAGTGCAGCGTGCGCGGTTCGTATTGCTTCAGAATCCGCCGCATATCGTGAACCGGTTGCCAGGCCCGCACCCAGGAATTGGGGACGACCTCGATCACTACATTCGGCAGCGAAAGAAACTCGCGCACCGGCGCTGGAGGAGCGGATGCAAAACACAGGACGCTTCGCCATCCGGCCTGACCCAACTGCAAAGATAATTCCCTGGCCAGATGCTCCCCGTTGCCAATACGCATCGGCTCGAACCCGAAGAGGTTGACGGCAGTCGGAATCCGTTTTCCCTGAACCATCAGCTAACGCTCGAAATCTGGAGCAGTTGTTTCTCTTCCGTACTGCAACGCCGTTCCATGCAACATCCGCCGTTCCACCAGTTGGGGCGGTTCTCCCAGATTTCGCGAATCCCCTTCTCTCTGATGTTGCCCACCGGCGGCATGCCCCAACAGGGCAGGACGTCGCCATTCGGATTCAATTGCAGATTCACCATAGCCGCGCATTGCGCCTTCTTTTCGTGGGCGGCGTGCGCCTGAATGGCCACGCGCATGGCGGCGGGATTGCGGAAATAGGGAATCATCGCTTCCAGCTGTGCGTAACTGTTCTCGATGTGATACCCCTCGCGCTTCATCTCGATCAGCTTGTTCACGGTGCGCGCCGCTTTTTCCGGATCGCTCGGCCAGTTCGGGCTGGTCAGGTACCATTCGGAATCTTCCGGTGTGTTGTAATTCTGTTCCACCGCCTGGAAGAAGCTGTGCATGCCCTCTTTACGGGTATACTTCGGCACTTCGCAGACGCTATCCAGATTCTGGTCCATGATAACGGTCTTGATACGCAGGCTATATTGCAGGTTGTGTTCCTGGCGCATGGTGCGAAGCAATTCGATGGTGCGGGTGGTCTTCTCAAAGAAGTTGGGCCGGCCGCGGACCAACGAGTGAGTATCGCCCACCCCGTCAAGCGACAACGTGATGCGCGACGGATTGGCCATTGCCAACCGCTCCACTCGCTTCAATTCATCCCAGTAACCGTGGGTCAGAAATTCGACGGACAATCCGATCTTTGAGGCATGCTCGACCAGTTCGGGGGCAAACGGTTTCAACAGCGCCTCGCCACCACTGAAAAAGATCGAAACCGGGCCGAGCCACTGCCGCAAATCGGTTACGACCTGCTTCCATTGTTCAAGCGTGGCACTGTCTTCGCGGCCCTTATTTTTCCAAATATCGCAGTGCAGACATTTGGCATTGCAGATATTGGTCAACATAATACCGATTGAGACTGGCCGGCAATGAGATGCCAAGCGTCCACCGGCGATATCGCGCAAACGATAGTTGACACCTTCGTACACCCGTCGATAGAGTTGGTTCAGCATCTTACTACCATTATTACGGGCATTTTAATTTAGATGCAACATTCGGTTTTTCCTGGCCAGCGATTCTGCAGCCCAATAGGGTGGCGGACCCGGCGTTTTGTCTCTCACCGCCATTTGAAGTATCAGACGTCCATCAAGGCCATAATGGACCGTATGGCCTTAATACCATAGAGACCATAATGACCAACAGAGACTTAAGCCCATTAAGCCCATAATGGCCTTAAGTCTACAGCGAACAGGATCCCTCTCAATCCCGTGGCTTCGAACAGAACTCTTCGAAGGAGAGAACGTGCATGGCGCCACGGAAGCTGGAGCGGGCTGCGCGCGCGGCCACCTCGTCCAGCATATCGCCAAGCAGAGCAGGAAACTGTTGCCCTAATTCCCTGCGTTTTTGCGCGATCGTGGCCTGTAGTACCTCAGCCGGAACCTGACCGGCAATGTAGTTGTCGAGTTCGCTCTCCTGGTAGTTTTCATAATCGAAGAGCAGCTGCTCTCGTTCCAGTAACCGGGCCTGATGGGCCTGCTCTTTTTCAAGACGTATCTGGCGTCCGCGAGAACTCTCAAACGCAGCCGGGGGCGAGATGTCGTCGCGCAGCAGGGAAACATATAAGCCGGGTGGATTGCGAAACTTGTCTTTGGATTCGCGAATAATCTGGTCGCCCCACTCCAACTGCTCCAGCGCATTTTGCCCCGGCCGCATGGCAGTCATGATTTTGACCGCCTGCTTTGGCGTTATTCCGCGCCTGGTGAGCTCGCCAACCAGTCCGCCATCAACTTCCCTTCCCTGCTCCAGCAGCGTCTCTGCATCCTCGCTGTTAGCCACCAGCATCTGCTGTTGGGGATTCTTTTTGGCAAACACGGCGTATTCTGCGCGGGCTCTTGGCCCGATCTCGTAAGCCAGCGCCCAATCGGGCTTGCCTTCAGCGTCCTGGATGGCGGTATGCTGGAACGCCTTCAGGTATCCGGAGTCGAGATGCGGCTTGTGCACTTTGTACATCTGAATGCGGAAATGCTCGTGATCGAAATATCGCTGCTGCGCCGCAAACAGGCACAACTCGCTGTAGTTGATGCGCGCTTCACTGCGGTTGTTGCGGAGCGCGGCAAACACACGATAGCTGATGATTTCGTAGAACCGCTGCGGCGCCGGACGCAATTCGCTGAGGTAATCATAATCGAGCGGCCGCGTGGGAGCGTGGTTAACAACCTCACGGTATGGGTCGTTCAGCACGATGTAGACGGCATCGGCCTTGTGGCCATCAGGCAGGGTTTCGCCGGTGAAGACCACGCCATAACGGGTGAAGCCGGCGTCGATCTTGCGTTCAGCGCCGTCGTTGCTCTTGTAGGCGATATTGGCCGTAATGAAAGCGGACGCATTCTGCAGCAGGGCAGTTTTGATGTCACCGGTATTTTTGCCGTTTTCGCTCATCCGGAGTTCTTTGCAGATCTGCTTCAGCGTTCCCAGGCGAATCAGCCGCGGCAGCGGCCGCCGCTCGTCATCGATGCGGCGATTGATCAACAAGGTGTCGAGCTTGTAGGCTAGTTGCCGCGGTTGACCAAACTTCTCGCTGTAGGAAACTTCCCAGCGCAAGGCCACAGCGCCGGTGGCGTTTATGCGTTTGATGTTGATAGCTACCCTCCCCTTCTTGGCCAGATTGTGGATGGGCAGCTTGGAGAGCACCGTCTCGCTGCGAATTACGTTGATTGAAGGTAGCGATTCCAGTTCCGTCGTGTCGTTCATGGTGATTCTCAAATCGCCGGTCAGGGCAACAACAAACACCTGTCCTTTGTTGTTGTTTTAAGTCTCTTATAGTCTATACAAAGTCTAGCAGCTAGGAAAGGTTTTTATATCAATTACTTCCGACTCCTTTTCGTACCTCAAAGTGCCCGATGGCGTACCTCAAAGTACCTTTCTCCGTACCTCAAAGTACCCCTTGCCGTTGCTCAAAGTGCCCGATGGCGTACCTCAAAGTGCCCACCATGCCACCAACGCCGCGAGTGTGGATTGGCAGGTAAGAATACACAGTATTACATTTGCATACGCTTCCGTATCGGCCATTATGGCCTTAAGGCTATTACGTTTGGCTGGTCAGGGCGGAGGTCCTCTGTAAATTCATCGGTTTATGGCCTTAAAGCCCGCATGGCCTTAAGGCTTGATTGGAGTAATGGGGCGGTTGCCATGCGTGTCTTTGGCAAAGATACAAAGCGCGAGCGTAATCCACGGTCAACCGTACCTCAAAGTACCCTTCTATTATCCTGGCCTTGATGGGTTATAAAGCCTTAAGTTCATAACGGCTTTAAGGCCATGATGTGCAAATTGCTGTATACAATGGGGAATGTATCGTGTCATAATGCTAATTTGAAGTGTCCTGGCTTTAAAGGATCTAAGGACTTAAGGCCAGAAAGGGGCTCCAGTGGACGGTAGAAATACACAAGTTATCGCTGTTGGAAATCAGAAGGGCGGGGTAGGCAAAACCACCAACACCGTTCATCTGGCCGCTGCCCTTGGGCGGCTTGGACGCAAATGCCTGGTCTGGGATCTGGATATGAACCATGGAGCGACGCTGCACCTGGGCATTCCCCCGGAGGCTTTTGACGGGACCTTCATGGTGCTTACCGAGGAGAGAACACCGGAAGAGGTGATCATCGACCAGACCACTGATCCGGAAGAGATCGAACTCCCGGAGAATGTCGACCTCATTCCTTCCTCAAGAGAGTTGGAGCGGGTTGAGGCGGTTCTGGCTGCCAAGGACCGCTTCTATGACGCGCGGAGGATTCTGATTGAACCAATACGCAAACTGCGCGGCAAATACGATTACATCTTCCTCGATACCGCTCCCAACGCAACCGCCCCCACGATTGCTTCTTATGTTGCCGCTGACTGGTTCATCATCTCGGTGATTCCCGAAAGCTTTGCTCTGAACGGTATGCGCGAATGCCTGAAAGACATTCGCCGGGCCCGCCAACCCGAATTGAATCCCCAGTTGCAACTGCTGGGCGTCATCGTATCGGGCCTGGATCAACGGATTACGCTGGCCCGCCAGTATACGGCCGAGATCCAGCAGTTGTTTGCCATTGAAGGTGGGCCGTCGCGCATGTTCGACACCACCATCGGCCGCGCAGCGGTGGTTCCGCGTGCGCAAAAGATGGGCCGTACGCTGTTCCAAACCGACCCGGGCCACAAGGTGGCCAAACAATTCGCTGCCCTCGCTACGGAACTCGAAGAGCGGGTAGCGCAGCGTGGCGCTCCAGTAGCGGAAGAAAAGAAAGGTGTGGTGGTAAATGGGTAGGCGCAGAGAGCCCGGCCAGAGGGAATACAATCCGCTCGACGATGCACGCGGGCGTTTACCGATTGAGTCTGAACTGATCCGCGATGTTTTGGGCGATGCCCCAGCGGCTGAACCGCCACCGCAGCCGCCACCGCTCACGGCCGGATCACAAGCTGGTAGCGCTGTTCAGCCGGTACGGGAAGGGGAACGGAAGCCGTTCCGCAGAGATGACGATAGTGACGAACAGCAGCTTGTGCGCAAGCTCACCGTTGAAAAGCTGACCAAGTACAACAAGTTTCTCACCACGCCCTCGGAAAAGCTGGAACTGGAGCGTCTTGCCGCCCGCATGTCGGGAGCGCTTGGCGTCAGTGTGAAATCCAGCCAGGTGATTCGCGCCTGCCTCATTCAGCTTCTGCACTCTGAATCAGAGATCATACGAGTAGCGGAACGGATGGAGCGGCCCAAGCGGCCTTCGAACTCGGAACCGGTAGCGTTGGCCGAATTCGATCATATTCTCGCGGCGATGCTTTCGCAGGCCTTCCGCCTGACCAAATCGATCAAGGTTAACTCCTGATCCTGATTACTGAGCGAGTATTCACCGCCTGGGTGGCTACTTCTTCCGTGATCCAACGGCAAGTTCGGTAAGACTCAAATACTGCACCATGGAGTCGCCATCCAGAATCGCCTTCTGCAACAGAGCCTCTCCTTCCTCCTTCTTCCCCGCTGCAAGCAACAGCGCTCCCTGCGCGAATGCCAGCAATGCCGGGGACTTGCCGGCCGCTGCGCTTTTCAAGGACAGAATCGCCGCGTCTATCTTCGTCCGGGCGTCGGGTTCGCCTGCATTCTTTGCCGCCAGGAGAGGGAATATGAAATTAACGGATTCGATACTCTCTTTGCTTTTGGCCAGCTTCTTCCACCTTTTCTGCGCGGCTTTTGCCTCCCCACACATGTTCTCAATCACCCCAATGTAATATTGGAAGTGAACCGCCTTCATAAAAGTGTCGAAGCCGTAGAGCGTAAACGGTACACTCGTATCCTCGTTGCCCAACGTATCCAAACCGGCCACAGACTCTTTGCATCTGCCCGCGTATGCCCTCCCGAGAAGGCGCTGCAATTGAACTTCAATGTACGCTCTGCGGACAGATTCGGGTTGCTTTTCCGAAGGGAAATTAGCGGCACTGAACTGAGCCGACGCTCCATCCGGATCTGTGGCCGACCTCACCAGAGCGCGGTCCGCCAAGTCGCCTTTCGGCACGGCAACAACGCCAACGCTGGAAGTGGCTGGCGGCGGAGTGGGCTCCGGCCCATTGAGTCTCTTCAGCAAACCGGCGATGTCGGCATCGGCAGGATTCAGGCGCCGGCCTTCCATCAGGATAGGTGTGGCCGAGGCGCGGTCATTCATGAAATCCAGTAACACACGCCCCAGATTGCGGGCCAGCGCCGGGAGATCGCGCCTCAGTGCCCATGCTTTCTTCCACTCGGCGATCGCCTCGTAGAGCAGCAACGAATCGAAATTCAGATCGCCCAATAACGCATGCGCAAATGCATCGTTCTCATTTTTCGCCAGGGCGGCCTCAAGTACACTGAAGTCGATGCCGCGGTGGGGAAAGACGTAGAGCGGGGAGAGCGAGGTCGCCAACTGAAAGTCCGGCTTGGGGTCAGCTCCGCTCTTCAGCTTGCAATACCCGCGGTAGTAAACCAGGAGTGCGTAATCCTGAGGCCGGTAGGAGCCGGGCTCCATCTCGTTAACGGGTACGTCCGGATAGCGGCGCTCCAGGAGCTTCAGCGCATCGGTCCAGTCTCCCATTTGGCGGTAGGCCTCGGCCACGTTGAGGACACGTTCCGCATCGGCGCCAAGGTGGCTCCATAGCGTAGGGTCGTCCGCGCCGCCCAGGAGTGATCGCTCCACACGCAGCAAATTGTTCGCAGGATCCTGCGCTATCCAGAATGCCAGCCTCTTGCTGGCCTCATCCAACTGATTTGTCCGCCTGAGCATCGCCACTTCGAAGCCTCCGATCCACGCCGGAGTTCCTGGCTGGGCGCCCAGGGTTTGCAGCGTGCTAACCGCTTCGGCCATGCCCGCCTCGCCCTTCTCACGCGCGGCGAGAAGAGCCGACTGAAGCCTGGCCGCAACTGCGTAGGCCGGGTCTTGCGACGCTCGATTCAATGCTGCCTGCGCATCCGCAATGCGCAGCGATTTGCTGCTGAGCGCCATCCCGAAATACCACGCAGCCTCGGCGTTGCTGCCTGCGAGTCCCTCCAAATAGCGGATCGCGTCGTTATACCGTTTCACTGCAAACGCCGCCCGCCCTTCCGCAAGTTTCAGCTTTTCGCTACGTGGAGTCCTGATGAGCCCGGCTTCGTAGTCGCGCCACGCAAAGAACCATTGGTCACGTTGTTCGTTGTAGGCGCCTCGTTCCAGGCTCGCTGCTTCGCTATCTGAATTACCGGCCGGTGGCACGGGTTCGGGATTCTGCCCATTTTTGTCAAAGGGCAGGGAATCGTATTCACCCTCAATATGGTGCAGCAATACGGCGCCTTTTGAATCGATGACATCAACGGTCAGTTTCGGCGGAGCCGCATCCAGTGCTTTTGCGTATTTCACCTTTGGGTCCAGATCCACCGTGGCTTCGAATACGGTCTTCAGGCCGTCGCTCAAACGGATCTTAGCGCCTGACATTATGTGCGTGGCATTCAATTCCACCGTCGCGGTCTGGCCCTTGCGGCTCAGGTTCAGCACAGCGTCGCGGGTGGCGCGGGAGATGCCTCCCAGATCGCGGAACGGGATCCAATAATGGCTGAACGTTTTGGTCTCCCCAGGCAGCAGAAATGCGAACTCAGGCTGCGTCTCGAACTCGCCCGCCTGCATTTCGACATACGAATTGGATTTCTCCGTCAAATTCTCCCTGACGTATTTATCAGCGCTTCCCCACAGCCAGATCTTCTTTCCCCTCACCTGGGCCGGGTCCGCGTAGTGGGCGACGCCGCTGCGGAATTTTGGTTTGTAGATCGCCATCCAAGGCTCGCGCGACCCGTGCGCGAACAAGCCGATGGCTGCCTTATGATTCGCCACATCGCTTAGGTCGACGCCTGCCTCACTGATGGGCCACTGCGTCATCGTGCCTTCGCCATGCGGCAGCATCCATTTGACTGGATACACAATCCTCAGGTGCGGATCGTCCTGTTCCACCGCGGCATTGGCCCACCAGTGATATCCTCGCCTGGTAGCGGAACTGTTGTACAAGGTCACCCGCTGTTCCAGCAGCGCTGAACCAGGACGTAGGATGAATTCCACGCGCCATGTCATGCCCGAGGTCCGGTCGGTATCCTCTACCATTACACGTCCCACTCCGCCATCCACCGACCATGCGAAATCGACCGGCGAACTCCCCACACGGCTGTGTGCGAAAGGGAAATTGGATTCGATCCCGGTAGCGATGAACGCCCCGCGCGTGCTTTCGCTGCTCCGCCGGATGGCGCGATTCGCAAAAAAGATCTCTTTGTTCGTCAGCCGGTCGGTACAGCCATAGAGATGGCCTCCCAGATCGGGAAGTACCCGGCAAGACAGGTATTCATTTTCAAGGACCAACACCCGCCACTTGGCCATGCTCCGGTTCTTATTGACAGGAGTACGAATCGGGTACGGATAATTCGGGAAGACGTCGCGGTAAAAGGAGTCAAATTGCGGATTCGGATCGGGCAGCCCCTCGTCGTAAGTGGGCAAAGTCATTGTGTCTTCGCGCACCGCCACAGGTGCTGTACGGTCTTGGGCGCCTAGTGCGAGCGCGAAACAAACGATTGGTAGGGTACGGAAAATCACCCTCCCATAATAGCGCCGGCAGGTCAAGAGTGCCTCACTTTGGGCCTGTTTTGCTGTCCTTTTGGATGTATGGTGCAGTCAATACAATGTGGCGCAGGTGTGTCACGAACGAATTGGAGACCCACCAAATAGCCGCATTATAACTCGCGATAACAGAAACGTATCACGATTCAGAAATGCTACATTGGGTTCTCATGGACGGCGCAGCACTTGTCCCGGAATCCACCCTGCTCGCGCAGCTGATCGGCCAGGCCCAGGAGTTCGCCTCCCACGCCCGCGCCGAAAACACCCTGCGCGCCTACCGCTCCGACTGGCGTGACTTTGAGGGCTGGTGCCGCGACCGGCAATTTCCGGCTTGCCCAGCGTCTCCCGAGACTGTCGCCCTCTATCTGACCGCGCTTTCCAGCACCCATAAGGTCTCAACCCTCACCCGCCGTCTGTCCGCCATCAGCCAGGCCCACCATACAGCCGGCCAGCCGTCTCCCGCGGACCAATCACCCGTGCCGCTGGTTATGGCCGGCATCCGCCGGACACTCGGTACCGCCGCGCAAGCCAAGCGCCCGCTCCTCGTCGCCGATCTTCAGGCTATGCTCAACGCCATTCCGGACAATCTGATCGGCCAGCGCGACCGGGCTCTTCTGTTGATCGGATTCTCCGGCGCCTTTCGCCGCTCTGAGCTGGTCGACATCGACTGCTCAGACCTTGTCGAAACCACCAACGGCCTGACCATTACGATTCGCCGCAGCAAGACCGATCAGGAGGCAGCCGGCCGTAAAGTTGCCATCCCGTGGGGCAGGGAAGCCGTCACCTGTCCGTTACTGGCTCTCGCGGCCTGGCGTGAAGCCGCAGTGATCGAATCCGGCCCGCTGTTCCTGCGCGTGAATCGCCACGGGCAGATTCTGCGGCAACGGTTGTCTGCCGAAGCCGTCGGAATCGTAGTCAAGCGCTGGGCCGCCGCCCTCGGCCTTGATCCACAGGAATTCGCCGGCCACAGCCTGCGTGCGGGGCTCGCCACCTCGGCCGCCATCGCCGGCAAATCCGAACGAGCCATCATGAACCAGACCGGCCACCGTTCCTCCGCCACCCTCCGCCGCTACATCCGCGACGGCAACCTCTTCCGGGACAACGCGGCCGAAGGCCTGGGGTTGTGATTTCAGGGTTGCGGGATGGCACGGAGCGGCTGGAAACGATTGGGAACAAGCAGCTTTGTGATAAACTCGGGGATTGAAGTTCTCATGAAACCGATCCGGTTTTCAGTGCTTCTCACCTCCAGGCGGCCCAAGTCCGGGTTCGGATTTGAGCTGGCCATTCTAATGAAGTTCAGGAAAAGCTCTATGGCTTCTCCGGCCGATGAATGCCGCTATCAGGGAGAGGCAGGAACAGCAGCGTTTTGTTGGAACGTGAGGCCAGGGATGACCGCAATCAATACTGGCGCCAATATGGGGCATTCCAGCCTGCTTGCGGCAAGGCTGGTCTCTTAGTGGCTTAGACTGCCATGTCTTTATGAGCATAGAATTTGAAGCAACTACGCTGGAACAGCATCCCGGACTTCGCGCCTTCCTGCTGGAGACATTCCAGATGCCGGAGACTGCGTCTTTTGTCGATCAGGCCATTATGGCCTGGAAGTACGCCGCTCCCCGTGCCGATTGGATTGGTCCGCGAAGTCATGTTTACCGCAAAGATCGCCAATTAGCCGCTCACGGCTGCATCTGGCCGGTGACCTTTCAAACAATGGGCGGCGACATCACCTCCATGCGTATCATCGACTGGGCAGGCGGCCGCATCATGCCCGGCGCGGGCGGGATGCTGATGAAGAAAATGACCTCCTTCACCAGTACCGTACTCGCCGTGGGTGGCTCCGAAGAGACCCAGAAGGTTGTTCCGGCCATCGGGTTCCGTGTCGTTGGCGAGTGCGTCAAATACGCCAAAGTGCTCCGCCCCTGGCGGCAGATGCGGACGAACCCGGCCTGGAATTGGAAGACGCCCGCGCGCTTGGCGCGCAATACCATCTGGTCGGCCGGCAGCGGCAGTCATGCCGGTTGGAACTGGAACCCGGTCTCTTCGTTCTCCAGCTACCCAAGCATTGAAATGGTATTGCCCGCGGCGCAAGAAGAGTTGATCGCCTGCAAACGGACTCCTGCACAGCTCGATTATCTGCTCACTTGCCCTCATGCCCGCATGTCGGCGTTTGTGATCGAGCAGGAAGGCCGCCCGCGCGGCTATGGCCTGTTGGCGCGCATCGGCGGGCAAACCAGGCTGGCCGATCTGCAACTGGCAGGCCCGGCCAGCGCTGCCGATTGGGCTGCGGCCTACTCCCTTGCCATCACCGCCGCTAAAGCCGATCCGGAAGCTTGTGAACTGGTGACTTATGCCTGCCTTCCGCACCGCGCCCGGGCATTGGCCGCTTGCGGCTATCGCGCATTGCGCGGTGAGCCGGTATTCCTGCTCGACCCACGTAAGTTCCTGATCAAAGACCCTGCCAATCCAACGTTGGGTCTCGATCTGCAGATGGCCGACGGCGACGAGTTCTTTCTGTTCAATCCGGAGCAGCCTTACTGGACATAAACAGGCCTGGCATGGATATGTCTTGGGAACCTGAATTGCCGGGCGGCCTCAGGAGCCCGGGTCCACCACTCGAAACGCTTGAAAGTCAGGTTCGGCGGGGGCCGCGATGGCAACCCCCGCCGCGCCCGCTACGGAACCGCTATCGTGTTCACCTCGCTCTGCCCAACTACGGCATTGCTTGCATTGCGGTATTTGAACCGGTACCACAAGACACGGCTGGGGATTGACGGCACATCGACCGTACATCCAGAGGCGCAGGGGACCCCACTGTAGGTCTCCCCGGCGAAGAAATATGGGTTATTGTTCGCCGCGGCGACGCATATCTCCGCGCGAGGCGTACAGTACAATTTCGAATCGTACCCGAACTCTATAAGGGCGTTGTCGACTCCCAGAGCAGCCGGAGGATGCAACTCCAGATGCACCGGAACGAAGGTCTGGCGATTGGTTGAATCGAGCGGTGGGATGCCGGGATTCTTCAGCAGCAACAGTTCGGTCGAAACATTGGTGAACGAAGGATGAAACACCCAGCCCGCCCCCTCGAGTACTTTGGCGTTCGGATAACCGGTTACGTCTTGCCGTGGACCATTGAACACCTTACCAACCATGCGGGCCCGTAGCGGCCCTTCCTTGATGATTGTCGTGGCCGAAGGCGGTGTCCGCACACCAAACATGACTGTCCCCGAACCATCGAAGGTCTGGTTGCCCACGCAAATATCGTTCAGCCCGCTATAGGCTTCCGATCCGGTGCAGAACCGATAGGTTGTGTTAGGGCAATTGACGAACATCTGGCCCGCCACGGCCGCGCCGCCGGCATCGCCCGCGCCGCGGCACTCTCCGGCCGCGTTGGCATAACAGAAGGTGTTTGTCGAACTGGTTGTGATGTGGCTCGCCGGCCCGCTAATATCGAGCAGCGCGGTCTTGCCGCATACCGCCAAAGTTGGCAGATATTTTGGAGTTACGCCGCTGGGAGCTTGTTCAGCGGTCGGTTGGCCAACCAGATACACGGACCCTTCCACAGCCGTGCTTGGAGTCCCGGAGCTGACAAAACCGGGGCCGCCTACGAATGGGGCGCTATCGGTGAAGAAGTCGTACTGATACCCTTTGGCAAAGTCGGACTGCTGGTTCGAAGGATGCCCCTGATAGGTGTTGCCACCATCGGGAGCATACTGCCCGCCGAATGTAAAAAACTTGTTGATCGGGTAGTTGCCCGGAAGCGTCAGTGATGGCCTGTTTGTTACGCCTCCCTCGACGGCCATGATGGACCATCCGGTTCCCATGGCATGAATGTTGCCACGCGTCGTCAAATGCGCACCGTTAAATCCATACGGATCGGATACCATGATGGTGGCGTGGCTGCCTGCATTCGGCGGATCGTTAAGATTCGTGTCCAACGCGTTGGGATCGGCAACGAAGTCCCAGAAGTATTCCACGCCTCCGCCGTTTACCGGGTCGTAGATATTAGCGATTGCGGTGGCAGCGCTGTTTGCCGGGTGGGCAAGGCCGGTTCCGGTACACGGCCCGCCCACTTGTAGCGTGCAATTCCGCTGCACGGTCCACACGGTATTGCCGCCTGATTGGACCTTCGCGGTAATCCGCACAATTTCCAAATCGATGGTGTAGGGGTTTCCGCTTGTCGTGCCGTACCACGGGGATACCGTCGTCAGGTGCGTATCGTCCGTAATCGAAGCTACTAGCTGGCAAGCCGAGTACACGCAGATGGTGCTTCCTGTCACCACTTCCGTCAGAAAGTGCGTCCCGGTCCCGGTCAATGCCGTGCTGGAATTGTAGCCTACCGTTCCGGCGGGTTGGGGATTCCCAAGTTGGAAGTAATCGTAGGCGTTGGCGGCTCCAAACCAGCGTGGAAATTTAGAACCCACCGGCTCGCCGTTGAAAAAATCCGATGGAGTTGACGGCCAGGTATTTGTCCAGGACGCCCCTGCGACCGAGAAGGCTCCCGCCCTGGCGTTCGTCACGACTGTACTGTCATCGTCGATTTCGGTAACAACCGCGGAATGCCCACCGGCTGTGATCGTGTCCCCGACTGTTGTATCAGTCAGAAATCGCGTCCCGGTTCCATGCAATACCAGCCATACGCCACTGTTGGATGGTCCCGATGTCACCGTCCCGGCCTTGCTTACTGCGCCGGTAACCCACGTCGATTTCAGGGCAATGGAAGTGCCGTTGGCGCTGATCGGATTAGCCAAAACCGCAGCCGGCGGAGTATTGCCGTATGCGCCCGTTCCGTACAGATGTTGCGAAGCATAGCTTACGACTGGAACCGAGCCGATACTGTATATCGAATGTATCCCCGTGTAACGGCTCACAGGATTCTGATACATGCGGTTCACCGCGATGATGCCGACGCCTGAATTCGAGCACCGGCCCGCTGTGAGGACACCGCACCCTGCCGATCCGACCGCCGTTCCATCTCCTAGTGAAAGCACGAAGATAAATGCGGCGCTATCCTGATTTCCGGCCCGGCACCCGCCAATGACATTGTTAGCCTGCACAACTTCAAACCCGCATTGGAAGTATGATGGCAGCGTTGGGTCGTACTGCTTCAACAGGCTATACAGGTCGCTTCCCATTGGTAGCAGAATCTGGGGATTCGTCATGGTGTAATACGTATTTTGCGGCCTGGCCGTGTTTGTCGGATCGGTATTTACCCGCAGCAATGTTACCGTCCCATCGGGCAAGGTTCCGTTACAGTAAAGGACATTGGGGTCCGTCTGATCCCACAACCGGTCACCATCTCCATAGGTGTTGCATCCATTGACCGAGATCTCCAACAGGCCGGGAACCGAGGAGTTATTGAAGTATAGGATGCCCATGAAGCGCACGGTCCCGTTTGCGGTGTTGATCGCATACAGCGACCCGTTGACCACGCACTTTGTCCAGCCGCCTGAGTCAACTCGTCCGCAAACATTCGAGAACCCGCTGGAATTCGAAGCGCCAAACTTCGATGTTCCCCAGTACACCTTCACGTTATTGATGGAGATTGTATCGCTGCCGGTTGTTGCGACCTTCCAAATCGCCAATGTCGTATTCCCGTCGTTCAGGAGATCACTGTTTACGCCGGTCCATCCCATTAAATCCCCAAGCGTCAGTGTCTGATTATAGTAGACAGTGCCAGGCGAACTCGGAAGCGTCAGCGTGGGGCTTGCGCTTACGCAAGATCCGGCCCTCTGAAAGCACATCTGAATCAGGCGCGAGGAGCCGGTCCCTGATCCGTTCAGAGAGATAGAAACGAAATCGAGTGAGTCGAATATCTGAAATGGCCTGATGCCTGTCGCCGTCGTGGCCAATAGTTTGGCCTGCGCTGTGCCGTTATAGGTGGCATAGGCAGAGTTGCCGGTGATGTAATTCGGATTGGTCCAGGAACTTCCTGAACCTGTCGTGACTGTCTGGTAAGTCACGTATTCATCTACAAAATCACGAGGCATCACCACGCGGTGGACCAATGCTCCAGTGATGGGATCGATCACTTCCTGCGTCCGGTCAGTCCATGACATGGTGGGTTGCAGCCAGTTCCCCGTCGTACCATCCACTGGCTGATTGGGAACATACGTGGTGCCCATCGGGATGTTGCTCGTTTCGAAAGTTCCGGTTGCCACGCTGGATTCGCAGGTGATCCGGTAATAGTGTAGCGTGGCCGCCTGCAGAGCCTGGCTGTAGTTGTTGCCATCAAGCGCGGTGGCTACGTTCATCTTGCCCACTACGAATTCGCGCCAGAATTTTCCGCCGCCATCGCTGCCCGCGCCCGTGAACAGAGCCGGGTCGACATCATGCGCCAAAGGCGTAAACGACGGCTGTTTGCTGACCTCCACTCTGCAGGGAAGGTCCGAAGGCGCCACGTAACTGAGTATGGCCTGCGTATGAGAGACACCCAAGATACGCACATTGGCCACATCGGCCAACGCTGCCCGTTCCAGGCTGCCCGCCAGAACAGCCAAAATCAGAATCTGCTGGTGTAAGAGTCGCATGCAATATCCCCCTGTTTTCTTAACCATATGCTTCTCCTCTACCAGGTCGATGCAGCCACGCGCCGCCAGCTGTTGGTTGCCTGGCAAACGTAAAAGAAACTGCTGTCGGCCGCCCAGGATCCGATGGTGCACGCCGAGGCCGAAGACGCTGGAGGCGCCACGCGCAAACCCACTGTCGCCGTATCCACGCTCATCGTGGTCGCGCCGCCGGCACTGGCGGCCACCAGTCCTGTTCCAGCCGTTATGTTTTTGGTGCTGATCGTAGCTCGCCAGTCCAGGCCGCCGTTAGCATCCCACTGGCCATTGTTAGCTGTCCACGTATAGAGCGGAATCGAATCGGCCGGGAAAGACGTCACGCCGCTCATTGCGGTGCACCCCGCGCACGATACGGTCATCGAGTGGCCGATCACTACCGATCCCATCGAATTGATATACACATACGCCGTCCCGGTTCCGGCGCTGATGGTGGCCGTGGCGGCCGCCGAAATCTGGTAAGATGTACTGCCGAACCGCGCCATGCAGATATTACTGGCGCTGCATCCGGTACCTATCGATAGCGTCGATGCGGAACTGTAGCTTGTTTGGAATGGAACCGCTTGCCCTCCGCCGCTACTTTGCCCGGAGGTGGGTGTCTGTGGCTCCCAGACGTTCGTGAAGCCATTCCAACCCAACACCTGTCCGTTGCTGGGGGCCGCTGCGGAAACCGCCCGGCTGCGAATGCCGACCACGGTCGCTGCGCTGGAGGCGCCGCTCACGTCTCCTCCCAGCGTTCCCGTTCCGCCGCCGGATCCGGTCATCTGCGACCAGGTA
>Ga0209697_10000781_pt1 | contig 51953 bp, 36 predicted proteins | sample AliMusrvi5mmetaG_FD_184115 | JGI IMG/M metagenome (GOLD analysis project Ga0209697, IMG submission 184115) | Freshwater lake bacterial and archeal communities from Alinen Mustajarvi, Finland, to study Microbial Dark Matter (Phase II) - Alinen... | ecosystem: Environmental > Aquatic > Freshwater...
GATTTATGGTGACCTATCCCTCTACCCACGGTGTTTTTGAAGCTTCCATCGTCGAAATGTGTGACATCATCCACCAGAATGGTGGCCAGGTCTACATGGACGGTGCCAACATGAATGCACAGGTTGGCTTGACCAATCCATCCCGCATTGGGGCGGATGTTTGTCACCTGAACCTTCACAAAACCTTTGCCATTCCTCACGGAGGAGGTGGTCCGGGAGTAGGGCCCATAGGTGTCGCCAAACACCTGGTCGAATTTCTTCCCTCCCATCCGGTGATGAACAACGGTCACGTTGGGATGCACGCTGTGTCGGCGGCTCCCTGGGGTAGTGCCTCCGTGCTTCCCATCACCTACGGTTACATCAAGATGCTGGGTGCCGATGGGTTGACAGAAGCGACCAAAATTGCCATTCTGAATGCCAATTACATTGCTGAAAGACTGAAAGACAATTACGGGATTCTCTACACGGGAGCCAATGGCAGGGTCGCCCACGAGATGATTCTGGAGTGCCGTCACCTGAAAACGGCTGCCGATATTTCTGAATCAGACATTGCAAAAAGACTCATGGATTATGGTTTTCATGCGCCAACCCTCTCTTTCCCTGTACACGGGACCTTGATGGTGGAGCCGACTGAGAGTGAGTCAAAAGAGGAACTCGACCGTTTTGTGGATGCATTGAACTCCATCTTTATGGAAATTAAAGAGATTGAGTCAGGCGAGGCCGATCCCGAGGACAATGTACTTAAAAATGCGCCGCATACGCCTGAAGTGTTGACTGCCAATGAATGGTCCCATGCCTACTCTCGCGAGAAGGCAGCCTATCCGCTCGGTTGGTTGCGCGACAATAAATTCTGGGTTCCAGTCGGCAGGGTCGACAATGCCTTTGGCGATAGAAATCTTTTCTGCACCTGCGAACCTCTCGAAAGCTATGCCAATCCTATCTGAGAAGGCATCTCCAAATAACTAAAAGCAGGATATTTCTGCTTTTTTCATTAAATTGAGTCTGTTACCCAAAATCGAAAATAGTTGTAACTTTCTCCTCCTAATTTCCACTGTGCCATGGTAATTTTTCCCAATGCCAAGATCAACATAGGCCTGAACATCCTTCGAAAAAGGGTGGATGGCTACCACGAAATTGAGACCCTATTTTACCCCATCGGGTGGAAGGATGCGCTCGAATATGTGGTAAATGGCGGAAATGCCTTTAGATTCGAAAGTAGTGGATTGCAGCTGGCCATTGATCCCGAACAGAATATGGTCACAAAGGCTTACAGGTTGCTGCAGAAGGAGTGCAAGCTTCCCGGACTGGATGTTCATCTTCACAAAGTCGTCCCATCGGGTGCGGGATTGGGAGGCGGTTCCTCAGATGCTGCCTTCTTTCTGAAATCGCTGAACGAACATTTTGAACTTGGTCTCGCCATGGAGAAACTTAAATCAATGGCAGTTGTACTGGGAGCCGATTGCCCCTTTTTTCTGGAAAATATTCCTGCCCTGGCGATAGGGATTGGCGACCAACTCACTCCTGCTAAATTCAGCCTCCGGGGCTATTTCCTGCTCCTGATAAAACCACCTTTTGGTGTGGATACCAAGTTGGCGTATGCCGGTGTCACACCGAAAATCTATCCGTTTGATTTCGAAGAGATTTTGCTGGGTGGAATGAGTGGATGGGAAGAAACTGTCAGAAATGATTTTGAGCCTACACTGTTTGCTAAATTCCCTGAATTGGCTGTCTTGAAGGAGCAGCTCAAATCCATGAATCCGGATTATGTTTCCATGTCAGGCAGCGGATCTTCGGTTTATGCCTTGTTTGATCAGGAACCGCAATTTCATTCGAAAGATTTCCCCCCGGAATCCCAAATTTGGATGGAGGAGTTGTATTAAAGAAGAAAAGGATGCCAATAAGCATCCTTTTCTTCTTAAGAGGGATTAATTTCTGATCAATAGAATTTTGCACGTTTGTCGACCACTTCTGCATTTTCGCGTAATGCCTCAAATGCTTGAGCAGTCACCCTGTAACTGAGTGCCATTTTGTTTTGGAATTTCTCACTGGCAATATCGGAACTGCTGCCTTTGGTGACGGAAACCGCTTTGACCACATAAACTCCATTGGCACCGGCTACAGGTTTGGAAACAGCTCCCTGTTCGAGTGCTGAAGCGATCCCTGCTACAGCGGGTTCTACACCCAGGCCAGGGATGGAATAGGCCTCAAAATCGATGCCCTGTGCCTGACCAACGGTTGTACCCAAAGCGGAAGCAAGGGATGGAAGATCGGTCTTGCCTGCCATTTTTTCCTTCAGTTGTTCCGCTTTTTTATCCTTCCGGATCACCATTTCGATGGTTGGCTTGTTGGTGCTAATGCTGGAGTATCCTTTTTCCTGGATATTGCTCAGTTGAGCCACCACAAACTGACTGCCAAGTTCAAAAATAGCAGTGCCTTCAGAGCTGAGAACGGTTTGTCCAAGATCAGCCTTGAACGCTGCGCGAATCAGTAACCTGGAGTTATCCAGACCGGCAACTTCCTTGTCTGCTTCGAAGACGGTAGCCAGACGTTTGTTAAGTCCCTGAGAAGTGACAGCAGCGCGGAATGCTTTCAGATCACGATTTTCAGAGGCGAATTTAGAGGCAACAGAATAGGTCTGCTGGTAGGTCTGACTGCTTGGTTCGATGTTACGGACGATGGTGGCCAATTGAACATTCAAAGTCGTATTTCCTCTTTTGGTAACCTGCAAAAGGTGAATTCCGAATTGAGAATTGACGATCTGGTATTCATTGATTTTTCCTGAAAAGGCGGCTTCATCAAATGGTTTGACCATGGCACCCCTTTTGAACCAACCCAGTTCTCCACCCTTGACGGCAGAACCTTCATCGGTTGAATATTTGCGTGCCAGTGCGGCAAAATCGCCACCCAGGGTAAGTACCCTTTTCAAACTGTCGACGGTACTTTTGGCCTTGGCAACTTCTGCCTGAGAGGAGACGTGGATGAGGATGTGACGTGCATTTACCGAGTCAGGCATCTCTTCGAATTTCTGAATCTTGGTAAGTTTCCAACTTTGACCCTCCTTGTAAGGACCGTAGATATCTCCTGCCTTGCCTGTGAAGGCAAACTCGGAGAGGTTGGAAGGAAGCTCTGATTTCTTCAGGAAAGTGGCATCAAACTGCTTATCAGAATTGACATTCACATAAGCAGCAGGATCTTCGACCGCAGCAAATTCAGGCTTGATGTCGTTGATCCATTTGATCACCTTGTCTTCGTCGCTCTTGGAAGCAACAACAGGGAAAAGCACATATTCAATTTCACGGCTGGCCTCCTGTTTGTATTTTTCCTTGTGGGCGCTGTAATATTTTTCGACCTCGTCGGCCGAAACCCTGATGGTGCTGTCAGAGATCGAACTGTAAGGTTTTCCGACGAATTCAATGTTTACTTTTTTGTTTTTGCCATCCAGGCTAAATCTTGCTTCGTCACTCGTGGTATAAATACCTTTCAGAAGCAGATTGTTGTATTTGGTAAAGCAGCGTTCTTCCTGAATCTGATTTTCAACATACAACCAATAATTGTGTTCCGGACCGCTGGAGTTGGTCTGCTGATATTTTAAGAACTGAATAAGGGCCTGACGATTGACATTTCCTGTTTTCTGATCACGGAAGAGACTCTTGATGATGGCGTGGGGATTTTCACCCTGAACAAGATCGAAAAGTTCGTTGGAGGAGACCGCAATACCGAGACTTTCATAAATATCCTTCATGGTAATGTTCCGGACAAGTCCATTCCAGGTTTGTTCACGAATCTGTTCCGTCGTTTTTTGATCGATGGAGGTAGAACCTGAGTTCAATTTGTAAATATCGCTGAGGTCGTCAACCTTCTTCTGGAATTCTTTGTAGTCGACACTTTTACCCGCAATTTTTGCAATTTCCTGTTGACTTCCACGCATGATTGAACTGCCTGATTTTACAGCATCTCCAAGCACAAATGCTGCCAGTGCCAATCCAATAAAGATGGTGATTCCTATCCCGGCACGGTTTCTGATTTTCTCTAATGTAGCCATCCGTTTTCTGGTTATTTATTTACTTAACTGATAAATATTTTAACTTATTTTTTGAGCGTACGAATATAGTAATTTTAGGATTTTAAAACGGATGAATTGTTTCAATTTTACAAATTACTGATTTTTTTCATCTCAATCAGTTCAATTTTGGTTCGCGTGCTCCTTAAAATCTTGAATTCATAGGCTCCGATGATGAGGATGGAGTTGTTTTTGGGAAAACTTGCATGGTGGAAAAGAAGGTATCCAGCCAAAGTTTCATAATGTTCATCCTCTTCTATTTTCAAATGGTAATTTTCATTCAGGCTGGAGATGGGTGCCCTTCCCGAAAAAATATAATGGTGGTCACCCAGTTTCTTGTCAATCAAGTCTATCGTGTCGTGCTCGTCTTCGATTTCACCAAAAATTTCCTCCAGAATATCTTCCGTGGTGATCATTCCTGCTGTACCGCCAAATTCGTCTACTACGATGGCCGTGCTTTTGTGATCGCGCAGCAGGATGCTCAGCAGTTTATTTGCTTCCATGGTTTCCGGCACAAACGACAATTTACGGAGACAGGATTTGATGTCTGCAGGTTTGTGAAACAGGTCGGAAGAATGAACATAACCGATGATGTTGTCTGAATTTTCCTGGTAGATCATGATCTTTGAGTAGCCGGTTTCGATGAATTTCTGACAGAGTACCTCCATCTTTTCGTCCACCTCCAGCATCACGATGTCGGTACGCGGTATCATGCAGTCGCGGATCTTCAGGCTGGAAAAATCCAGAGCATTCTGAAATAGTTTTATTTCACTGTCGACTTTTCTGGCAGAGGCACTTCCGGCTCCATCAATGGGCATCACCAGGTTATTAAGATCAACTCTGCCAAAAACACGGCTCTCCTTCTTTTGTTCTATCTTGACCTTGAAAAGATATTTCAGTACCAACTTGGCGAGGCCAGTGGCAAATTTTGTGATAGGATAGAAGAGTACATAAAAGAGTGCTACCGGAAGGGCCAGAAAATTCAGCGCGATATTCGGGTTGATTCTGAATATCGCTTTTGGCAGGAATTCGGCAACAATCAAAATCAGAATCGTCGAAATCGTGGTTTGCAGGATCAGATTGACCGTTTCGTCAGCTTTTAAAGCCTCAAAAAAAGGATGAGAGAGACTGGCAAAGGCCAAACTATAGACGACGAGCGCAATGTTATTTCCTACCAGAAGGGTCGCAATGTATTGGCCAGGATGCCGGTAAAAAACGTCGATTATTTTTCCATTGATCCGGTGTTTTCCCTTGTCCAGTTCAACCCTGAGTTTGTCGGAGGAAAAAAATGCAATCTCCATCCCCGAAAAAAATGCGGAAGCAAGCAGGGTTATCAGGATGATGGTTAGTTCGTTCATGGATATATTCAGACTTTATTCCCCTCCTTCAACATACATGTGTCCCTTTGTCTTTAAGAAGGACCATTTGGACATCTGGGCATCCGATTTAAAACCACCAGTTCCCGTTATGTATTGGTCTCCTTTTTTGATGCTGACGAATTGGTCGGAAAAGATCAGGTCTTCTGCTTCGTGGTATTTTAGCTCCTCAGATCTGAGGGTATCCCCTTCGCTGTTGACGAGAACAACATTTCCGTTGGCTTCCCATTTCTTTTCCCTGTCGAAGTATTTGCCACGATTCCCTGAAATCTGGGAGACAATTTTTTTATTGTGGTCGTAGCGTTGCATGAGAAATCCATTCGGAAAATCCTTGTAAGGTTGTGTGGGGTCATCATAGATGAGCATTTTCGGAGTCACCAGGTGGTACTTGACCACTCCCGAATCGGAAATAAAAGTTTCGAAATTGATGGCCACCATGTCGGCCATTTTGGTCGTGTTGAGCAATTCCGGTGGAATGTCGGTTGACACCTTTGTCTGACAGGAAGCCAATAGGAGGACTGCAAGCAGGATAGGTATACCGCTGTATTTCCGTTGCCGGGAAGAATCCTTTGCACTTTTAGGCAGTGATCTGTTTTTTGTAAGCATAAAATTAACGAAGTAGGTTTGCCTGTCCGATGATCCCTTCCCAATAATTGTCCAGAATGCCGACTTCTATTTTTACGGTTAATTACATCATTTTCCCTGCTTTCATTTTTCTGTATAGTCTCGTTTGTAAGGCACAAGAGACAGGAGCAGTCTCCTTTCAGAGTTCATTTTCAATCAGGAATATTTTCGCTAATCAAATTTCTGTTTGAAGAACCACCTGTCATGAAGCATCAGGTGAATGGTTATTTTGGCATAGGTCTCCTTGATAAGGTTATTTTCAGTCGTACCAAGTTTCCCCAATTCTCCTGCAATGTTCAATTCAGTTCTGGACCTGCCCAGGGGTAATCCAATCCCGAAAGTAGCAGCGTATCCCTTGATCTGGTTGCCATTTAAGATAAGATAAGAAGATTCATAGGATCCGCCAAAACGGTATTGAACCCTTTCCCAATAGCTTCTGATGGAGTATTGGTTCGGTGTATATTCCAGGCCGACAGAATATTTGCTGCTGTTGGCATAGTAACTAACCTGCTGTCCGAGGAACTGACAATTTTGCCATTGCTGAAAATAGGCATCTGCACCAAAGGTGATCCTGTTTTTTATGGAATAGGAAAATCCGGTACCATACGACATCGGAATATTCAAACCATTGTTACTGGAAGAAATGTGTTGCAAGGTGTCAATGATGGCAGTCTGGGTGGAGGAACCCCTGAAAAGTTCACGGACTTCGTGGATGGTGTAGGATGAGCTGATGTTCACCTTGGGTTCAAAAGTCGCACCAAAAGTAAAACTGTTGTTGTGTTTCGTTTCAATCTGGTACTGAAGTCCACCCGTTACACCGAATCCGTGTGCACTGAGGCTGTTGTCCTTCTGGTAATCATAGGCATTGGCATCGTTTGGAAAGTAGACATAGGTTTCGTCGATGATTTTCCCAAACATAAACCAGGTATTTACCCCAAGGGATAGATGCTTGCCCAGCTTGATGGCATTTCCGAAGTATAATTTTGTCAGCGTTCCGCTTCCAGAGAAGGTGGAGGTGGAGGTGGTCGTCAGATCTGCCGCACCATCTGTAGAGGCAATGTCGTATCCCTTTGTGGCATAAGGCAGAAAACCGAAAGAACCGGCCCACCATTTGGTGAAGGGAAGTGCAAAGGTGAGGTGGTTGAAATTCACATTGCTCCGGACATTACTCGTGCTTGCTGTTTTCGAGGAGGTAAATCTGGCATCCAATCCGAATTGCGCCAAAAAAGTCAGCGAATCAATGGAGGTATAGGAAGCTGGATTGGCCGTATTGATCTGAAAACTATTGCGAGTTCCAATGCCAATGCCCCCCATGCCATCACCCCGGCCGAAACTTGTTCCCATCAGGGTTCCAAAACCAAAACGGGAATAGGGAGAACTGGTACTGCTGCTGTTTTGTCCATACATCACTGACGGAATGGTCAGGATCAAAACAATCACGAAGAATTTCAATTTATAGCTTTTCAACATTATGTTCAAGAATTCGGTTTAAACCTATGAGTGTGATCTCAAATTTTACAAATATGGCATTTTTTAATCTTCTTTCAAAGAATAGTGCATCGCCTCCGGTAAGAACCGGTTGCAATCCGGGAAGCTTTTTTCTGAAATGGTCGATGTTTCCATCCATTTCGAGGATCATTCCATTGAGGACACCGGCGCGAATGGCCTCTTCCGTTGTTTGGCCAATATCTGGCCAATGTTCCTGCTCCTCCACCAGGGGCAGCCTCTGCGTGAATTCATACAAGGACCGAAACCTGCTTCTCAATCCGGGGGAGATGTTGCCTCCTGCGAAGGTTCCGCTCCTTTCGACCAGATCAAAAGTCAGGGCGGTTCCCGCATCGATCACAAGTAAATCCTTTCCGGGAAACAGTTCTTTTGCACCGATGGCGGCAGCCAGCCGGTCCAGGCCAAGTGTTTCGGGGGTCTTGTAATGGTTCTGAATGGGTACCGGAGTGGTAGGATCGAGGGCAAGGTAAAGGGAGAAAGCGGATTTCAAATAGTCGGTCACCTCCGGGCTAACACCGGAAACGGCCGAAAGAATGACCTTGTCCAGCTTGGGGAAACGACTTTTCAACTCTTTCAAAAGTTGGACGGATAGATTTTCTTCAGCGAACCTTTCAATCAGTTCACCCGAAGAAAAGATGGCTGCCTTGGACCGGCTATTTCCTATGTCGATGGCTAAATTCAAGCGGGAATGGTATTAATGTTCATGCTGATATCCAGTGCAGTCACAGAATGGGTCAGTGCCCCTATTGAAATGAAATCGACGCCTGTGGCAGCGACCTCCCTTACTCTTTCCAGATTCATATTTCCCGATGCCTCTACTTTTGCCCGGTGGTTGATGGTCTCTACGCAGGCTTTCATCTGTTCATTCGACATGTTGTCGAGCATGATAATATCCGCATTCATGGCCAAGGCCTCCAGAACCTCCTCCATGGTGGTCGTTTCCACCTCAATTTGAATGTTCTCCGGAACCTGACTCCTGATTTGCTCAACGGCATTCCTGATTCCACCCGCCACCTTGATGTGGTTGTCCTTGATAAGTACCATGTCATAGAGTCCAATCCTGTGGTTTTCGCCTCCACCTGCCTTGACAGCATATTTATCCAGCAGGCGCAACCCAGGTACCGTCTTGCGCGTGTCAAGAATCTTGGTCCCAAACACTTCCGTTTGTGCTACGAACTGGTTCGTCAGGGTCGCAATGCCACTCATCCTTTGCAGGAAGTTGAGTGCTAGACGTTCACCCGACAACAAGGCCCTGAATGGACCGCTAATTTCAACGAGCAGCATCCCCTTCGAGATTTTGTCACCATCTTTTACCAGGGGATTCCATGCCACATGTGGAGAGAGGGAATGAAAAACAGCCTCTGCAATTTCCATCCCTGCAACGATGCCATTGGCCTTTGCTACCATGGTGGCATGGCTCTCCAGCGAATCCGGAATAAGGGCATTCGTGGTAAGGTCGCCGGGGCCTATGTCTTCGTTCAGCGCCTCTTGGATCAGGCGGTTGATGTATTCTTTCATCGTTGGATTCATTGCGCTATGTTGTTTCTGACGTTCTCGGTGGTGAGTGCCTTCTCCTTCTCCTGGATGATGTGGTAAACATAGTCATCGGATTCATTAGGGAAATCGGATCTGACGTGTCCTCCCCGGCTCTCCTTGCGTTCAAGGGCAGAAACGCAGATCAACCGGCAAACTGTTGCGAGTTCATGAATCTTTTTCCCGTTGTAATCAGTTAGTTCTTCTGGGTATTTTCTGCCGATCTGGTTTATTGTACGCAAGGCAGTCATCATCTCTTCCCTTTTTCGGACGATTCCCACCTTGCTGCTCATCAGTTGAGACAATTCATTTTTGATAATCAGGTATTCGTCGTCCGTTTCAGGATGAAGGAAAACTGTATCGATTGAAGGCTGTATTCCGGTTGCCTTCGGCAATTCTTTTGCTTTTTCCACAATTCGTTTGCCATAGACCAGACATTCCAGCAGGGAATTACTGGCCAGACGATTGGCTCCCATCACCCCGGTCGAGGCAACTTCTCCACAGGCAAACAGTCCGGTAATATTGGTTTGACCCCATTCGTCCGTCCGAATCCCTCCAACCGTATAATGGGCAGCAGGAGAGATGGGAATCAGGTCTTTTGTCAGGTCGATACCCACACTTTTAAGCCTTGCATCGATGGAGTGAAACCGCTCCTGAAGAAATTCCGCATTCAAATGGCGAAGGCTCAGAAAAACGGTAGAACCAGTCTCCTGAATTCTTTTAAAAATGGCAGAGGCGACCACATCCCTTGGGGCTAGCTCTGCCATTGGGTGAAGTGGCAACATGAAACGCTCTCCGTTGGTATCCATCAAATGGGCTCCTTCTCCGCGGACAGCCTCGCTGATCAGGTAGGCATCCTCCCCGTCAATGGAGAGGGCCGTTGGATGAAACTGGATGAACTCCATGTCCGCCAGTTTCGCCCCGGCCTGCCAGGCTAAGGCAAAACCATCGCCGGTAGCTGTGTAGGGATTGGTAGAGCGGGCATAAATGCGTGAAAGTCCTCCGGTGGCCAATATAGTGGCTCTGGTTCTAAAGAGCATATTCTCACCCGTATGGTAATCCAGGGTCTGAATACCGGAACAGACTCCGTCCCTTGAAAATATTTTTATAGCCGTGGTGTATTCAAAAGTGGTGATATTTGGATCCAGTATAATCTTATGCAGCATAAAACCTGTCATCTCCTTGCCTGTGGCATCCCCGTCAGCATGCAAAATTCGTCTGTGTGAATGACCGCCTTCCAGACCGAGAACCAGCTCCCCACCGGCATCCCGATCGAATGACATGCCCATTTCAATCATTTCACGGACCCTTTCAAGACCTTCTTTTACCAGGATTTCTACGGAATCGTGATCGCACAGTCCTCTGCCTGCCGTAAGTGTGTCATGGAAATGATAAAGGGGATCGTCATCCGGACAAATTGCAGCTGCAATACCTCCCTGGGCATGATAGGAATTGCTGATGTCGAGCTCAGACTTGGAAATGAGTGCTACCGTTCCATGAGCCGAAGCGTGATAGGCGGCCAAGAGTCCGGCCAGTCCGCTACCGACCACTACAAAATCAAAATCAAATTGCTTCATGAATAGGAATGGATGCACCATCTTAAATTGCGCGTCAAAAGTAATATTTCATTTGATAATAACTTACCCTAAGGCGTCAAATGGAACTTGGAGTAACTTTTATTGTCTTACAGTTTCTCTGATTTATCTGTTCTTTCCCTATGATAATTCAGCGGAAAAAGCTATATTTGGATGAATAAACCAATTCCTGACGCCGAATTCATTGGAATCAGTTTCAAAGATAGAGACTATTCAAGATATTCGCAGGAGTTTAGACATTGTTAACTAAAAATAGCAGATTCGGACTTTTAAAAACACTTTTTTACAAATCGAAGGGAGGTCCCCAGCTCTTCGCCCAAATTGAACAATCATTTAATATTGCATCACATGAAAAAAAATTGGCTATTTGTTACTGCCATCCTCTGCATGGCAACAATGGTTTCTAGGGGTGCCCTGGGAGCATCCGGCTCGACATTGTCTGTTACTGATTCCCCTCAAAAGAAAGAGCGAAAGATCAAAATTAGGACCATCAAGGATGGCAATATGACGGAGAAAGACTCGACGATTGCAACAGGCACTGACAATCAGGTTTTTGTAGTCGGATCCTCCATGTCGGTCAAGGCAGACTCGATGTACCATGATTTGGGAAACGGTTACGATCAGAAGAGTGTCACAGTTACCGTAACGGATGAAGGTGACAAGCAAGGTAAAGGAACCACCTATACCTATTCCATTGGGGATACCCTGAAGTCGGATGTTTCAGGCAAAGCCTTCAGATTTGGAAATGCGAAGCGGGCCTTAATTATGCGGGACGATTCCAACGAAAATGTCGGTATGCCTGCAATGAGCTCAGGTCGGACCTCCTTCAGGGTCGTAGGGCGGCAAGCTGTGGATCCATATGGTTTCAGACCCGACGATCCTTCCATCGTTTCCTATCGGAAAAAAGAGATGGGAAAAGGCTTGGAAAAGATCACGATTATCAGGAAAAAAGCGGTGGAGAAAGAAAAGGAAAATTAGTTCTGAAGTAGACCATTTTTTTGTTTAAAGACCAATTTTTTGGATCTTCCCGCATCTTAAAAAACTAAAAAAGCCGTTGCGTAGTTGCAACGGCTTTTCTTGTTTTTCAGATTTCTGCTTGCTTTCAGGCTGGCATATCTGGCAATGACCACGGAGCACGATAGGTGTGCTTGATCAGTTCTGCTGCGAAATCAGTAGCAGGAACAGGATCTGTATAGGTCTTGTTGAAAGTCGGGTGACCGTCGTGGATGCTGAATTTATCTTCCACTACAATTTTGATTTTGTCATCGGCTGTAATGTTGGTAAATTTCATGTTTGGACCATCCCATTCCAACTCTTTGTTAAGGGTCTGAAGGCGAACAGCCAATACACCCATCACCACCATCTCATTAAATGGCCCGGCCATGCTGAAATCGGAGGCAGTTTTCACGCGGGAAGCAGGTGATTCCTTGGCTGCACGTACCCAATCCATTTCATGAGAAAGAGGAGCTACGCGGCGACGGAATTTTGGCGCATTCTCTGGTTTTTCGACTTTGCCGTCTGCACGTAAAATCCAGGGATTTACGCCATAACAACCGCAAACCAGAATACCTTTGGTTCCATGGAACAAGACACAACCGCCTGAATCGTTCGGTTCTTTTCCAGCTGGCCACGCAGCAGGAAGCATCGGTTTGATGCCACCATCGAACCAATATACTTCTACTTGTGGAAATTTGACCTTGGAATGTTTTGGAGTAGGCCTTGCCGGGAAGGTCAGTTTAACGCTCTGAGCGGTTGGAGCACAATCCTGCAGCAACAAGGTAGAGTTACCCTGTGCCTTGATGGGATAGCCAAGTTGAAGACCCATAAATACGGGATGTAAAATGTGGCAAGCCATATCTCCAAGTGCACCTGTACCATATGCCCACCAGCCGCGCCAGTTCCATGGATGGTAAATTTCGTTGTAAGGACGCATTTTGGCAGGTCCTGTAAACAAGTTCCAGTCCAGTGTATCCGGAACCCATTGACCCTGTTTGGGAGTATTCAAACCCTGGGGCCAAATAGGCCTGTCGGTAAATGCTTCCACCTTGGTTACTTCACCGATCTCTCCGTTGGCAATCCATTCACAAGTCAGGTTAACCCCTTCATTGGAAGAACCCTGATTCCCCATTTGAGTGGCCACCTGATGCTTGTCGGCCAGTTTGGTTAACAGGCGAGATTCGTAAACAGAGTGGGTAAGCGGTTTTTGTACATAAACACTTTTCCCCATGGCGATGGCGTGAGAAGCAATAATGGCATGGGTATGGTCGGCGGTAGCAACCAAAACTCCGTCAATCGATTTGCCCAGTTCATCGTACATCACTCTCCAGTCTTTGTACTTCTTCGCTTCTGGAAACTCTTTGAAACAGTTGTCAGCATAAGCCCAGTCCACATCACACAAACCAATGATGTTTTCTGACTTTAAATTTTTAAGATTACCATGCCCCATTCCTCCAATACCTACAGCGGCAATGTTGAGTTTGTCACTGGGAGCCTGGTGTCCAAGGCCAGCGATGGTTTGGGAGGGGACCAAAGTGATGGCAGCAGCGGTAGCAGCACTTGTTCCCAAAAAACCTCTTCTCGTAACTTTGTTTTTCTCCTTCATCAGAATATAATTATTGAGTTAAAAAAATTTGAAACGTAGCGGTAAATATAATTAATTAATAGCGGATGACTTCATTGGATTCAATGAAATAGAGAAAAAATTTGGATTTTGGATTTTGGATTTTGAATTGGTCGTGCAATGCTTGTTTGGTGTTTTTTTTGAAAGGCAAGCAGCTTCCTTCACGTTATAAAAAGCAACAAATCGAAGTACAACCTTCATGATCTTTCTTGCCATTTCGAAGAGATGAAAAGAGGCCATCCCAATTTGGAATGGCCTCCTGAAATAAAAAATAACCACGAATTTTTTTAAAATTCCCCCATTCCTCCTCCTTCATTGTTGGTGGAATCAGGTCCTTCCTTGCCTGGTTTCATTTTGAAATTATTGAGTTTGTAACTCAGAGTGAGTTGTACGACTTGTGATTCACGTTTGAATTCAAAGGTGTTAACAAAGTTGTCCCCATACGACTTTCCACCGAATTTCATCGTGCCAAAAATATCCTGGATCTGCAGCGTAGCAGAAAGTTTGTTCTTGAGCAGGTCTTGTCTTACCGAAGCATTTGAGAAGAACATGCCTTCCCGTGAACCTTGGGCAGATACGGTGGGTCCACGATAGACTCCCATCAACTGGAATCGTGTATTCTTTGACAGTTTCATGTCCAGATTAAGTTTTCCGTCGAAGTTGGTGCTTTGCTGATCGACACTTACACCGGCAATGGCCCCTCTCAGCCAATAGTTGTAAAGCGTACCGCTTGCCACAATCCTCATTCCGGGTCTTACCTCATAATTGATCATCAGTTCGCTTCCGAGGGAATAATCGTTGTTCATGTTGGCCATGGTGTGGTACATGATTCCATCTGAATTCAATGTTTGGATCCTCGTCATCAAATCCTTGGTATGTCTGTAATATCCCTCCAGGGAAATAAAGGAGGAGTTGATGTGCTTCAAGGCCGTAAATTCGTAGGAGCCTGTATATTCAGGAGTTAGATCAGGATTGCCAATCCGGATGTTGTAGGGATCCATGAAGGAAGGGAATGGCTCCAGCATAAATCCACCTGGCCTGTTTAATCTTCTGCTGTAACTTGCCTGCAGTTCGTAATCCTTTTTTAATTTCTGGGAAAGATGAAGTGTCGGGAAAAAGTCAATACGATTCAGGGTGTAGGTCTTGTTGGCTCGCTGACTGAAAAGACTCCTGTCTGAATATTCCGTCCTTAATCCAGCCTGATAGGAAAATCCTTCGTTTGCATGTGAAAATGTTCCGTACAAGGCATGAATATCCTGAGAAAAATCTACAAGACTGCTGTACTTGGTATTATTTACCCAAAGTTTTGAGGTATAATCGTACTCCTCGAAGACGAAATTCTCCTTGCTCGACTGCATTCGCCCCTGATAGCCGGCCTCTAATTTATCCTTGTCGTTGATGGGATAAACATAATCCAGTTTGATCCGGTTATCTGTTTCGTTGGGATAGTCACCTGATCTGTATTTATAGGGTTGGTTGTCGAGCGAATTCCACTTGGAGTCGGTTGCATAATTGATCTGGTTTTCTGTGTCACTTCCATTTTCTTTTGAAAAATGAAACAACCCTTGTAACTCATGTCCTTTTTTGTTGAACCTGTGCAGGAAATTCAGGTCGCCACTCCAGTAGTCGCTTCCCCTGTTGGAACTATTGTCCTGATAGAGATAGGAAGAGGGGAGACCCAGGTTGTAGGAGGTGGTCTGGTTGCCCAGATTCCCACTTCCATGCGACATGGTTCCAATGGTTGCAACAATGCCAAAGGAGGTGTTTGAATTAAGGGTATAATCAATTCCACCCTTGATGTTGTGGCCACCATTCGTCATCGTTCCATCTGAAAGTGACTTCCTGGTAGTGATCGTATCTCCAGAGGTAATCTGTTGGGTCATGTTTCGGGAACCAAGGTTGGTCATGTCGGAGAAATCAGCTCCCACCATAAAATCCCATTTCTTGGTCCGATAGGTGAAACTGGCATCGCCCCTGTATTTGTCGTGTAAACCGGCTGTCATATTGATCAGGCCACTGAAGGAGTCCCGTTGGTTTCTCTTCATCACCACGTTGATGATGCCGGAATCCCCGTCGGGATCGTATTTGGCAGAGGGATTGGTGATGATTTCAATTTTGTCGATCCCCGCTGCGGGCAGTTGTCTCAAAGCATCACTTCCTTTGACGACACTCGGCTTTCCATCAATCAATACCGTAAAGTTGGAACTTCCGCGAAGGGTTACATTGCCCTCAAAATCGGTCTGAACCGATGGAGTATTTTCAAGTACTTCGACGGCTGTACCACCGGTGGCAACAATATTCTGGCTTACATTGACTACCCTTCTGTCAATTTTGAATTCCACTCTTTGCTTTTCAGCAACGACCTCTACTTCGTCAATTTTTTGGTCTGTAGATTGCAGTTTGATCATGCCAAGGTCTGTTACCGGTTTGGTGACCGATAAAAGAACTGGAATTGTTTTTTTTGCATATCCAATGAAATTAATACTTAGGTTGTATTTTCCGGGTTTTAAATTTTTGATTTCAAAGGAGCCATTGTCAGCAGTCATAATGCCACCTGCTACCGAGGAGTCGGCAGCGGCAAAAATGGCTACATTGGCATAGCCCATGGGAGTAGACGAATCTGATTCAACGACTTTTCCTTTGATAGTCAGATTTTTTACCCCTGGTCCGGATGGTCCGGCAGGAACTGAGACGTGAGAATTGTTAAATGGAGCAGGAGTTTGACCATTTGCGGTGCAGATGGTTCCCAGAACCAGAACGGATAAAATTAGTTTACGCATGAATTTATTTACTGTTGTTTGCAGGTTTTGACACGGTCAACAGCAAAGAGTTTAAAGAGTACTCGTTAATTAAAAGTTAAAATGACTGATAATAGAATCCGTACCCTCCAAGCGATTCAGGGTTCTCCTTTCTGGATCAGCAAATTACGTGAATTCTAAATTTAGATACTTAAGTTCACTTTAATCACTTTAGTCACTTCTTCAGCAGGGTGGCAATAGGAAGATGATCGCTCACTCCGCCATGATAGATAGGTCCCAGGTAAGTGCGGAATGGTTTTTTACCAAGATACCTCTCATCAGGTTCAAGTAAGAATTCTGCACGACAAATGGTCGTTTCTGCTGGCGAAATTATCAGTCCGATCCCTTTGAGTAAATTGTCCGTACAGATAAACTGGTCGAAAATTTCCCATTTCCCCTTTGTACGAATGGTTCCGAACGAACCAGCCAACCAGCATTGGGAGAGGTTGACAAGTTGACTGGAATCTGCGCGGAGTTGATGGCAGTTGGCTCCAAGAATTTTGGTGAGACAGGTTTCCTCTGGGGTAGCGTTAAAGTCGCCCATGAGTAAAATCTTGCCCGCCGGATCGACTATCCTCAACGAATCCAGCGATTTTCTGGCTATCCGTGCCGCAAGATCTCTTTTTCCGCGCGTTTCCATATACCCCCCGCTTCTGGAGGGCCAGTGATTAACCAGAAAATGAATGACCTCTTCTCCAATTTTTGCCTTGAAATAAAGAATGTCTCTGGAGGAAAACCTGGAAGTGGCTTTCCCGTGTACCGGCAAAAACAAATAATCCAGTGGCCGAACTGTCTGCCTGCGGTAGAGCAATGCGACATCAATTCCTCGCGGATCAGGGGATTCCTTGTGTACAATGCCATAATTTTCAGCTCCGAGGGGAGTGTTTTTCAACAGATATTCCAGCACCCATAGGTTTTCGATTTCAGACAGTCCAATGATGTCTGGATAATTCCCGTCCGCGGCGGTTATGATTGCCCGATAAACCATCCTGACTTTATTTTCCAGCTTCGACAAGGTCCAATGATTCTTTCCTGCAGGGGTGTATTCATCATCATTGGTGGAGGGATCATCAAAAGGGTCGAACAGATTCTCCGTATTGTAAAAAACTACGCGGTACTCCTTCGAGGGCTGAGCTTGTCCGGCAAGCTTACCCGACAGAAGTAAAACAATCAGGAAAACCAGCTGGGTCATCCGGAGGGTGAGGCACATGTCTGACTATTTCTTTTTCTCCACACGTTCAAAGGCACCCAGGTCGGGTCCTGCATCTGCGTTCCTCTCTATGCCTTTCAGGTCCAGCGGATAGTTTTTGGCAAAGGCAAAGTTTCCGTAATCCTTGGCAATGGAGAGGGTGTCAAGCTCATAGTTTCCCTTTTGGGGATTGATAAATTTCGGTGATGCGTTGCGCAACAGATGAACAAACAAGTCCGGGTTGGGCAATTTAAAAGTATCCGATAGCTGGATAAGGCAATGATCAAAAAAGTAGTTGTTGTTGCCCTGCTTGTCCATGGATATTTTTAATTCATTTCGGTTGATCCCGCTGATGATGCAATTGCCAAAAATTGCCCTGTTGAGGTCGCCGACGTATTTGGTTCCGCTGGTGCTGTTTATCAGATAATTGGAAATCGTTACGGTTTCTGTATTTCGCAGAGGCTGTGCAAGGTCTGCATAGTAACTTGCAAAGGTTGTGTGGTAAAACTGATAATCGCCTCCCAACAACAATGCGGTATTGTAATATCCGACATTGGCAATGACACAATTATAGGCCAGAATTTTGGACTTCATGGCCCAAATGCCCGACCAGCTCATGTTTTCAATTCGGGTGTTGGCCAGTTCGACGGAGGCATAACCCTCCTTTTCGATGTTCCCTACCTGCAACCCGATGTTGGCATTCTTGATGATGCTGTGATCAATGAAATTGTTGTGACTTCCAGACAGCAAGGTGATGCCGTTCCACTGATCTGGCAAATTGGAATATCCGCTCTCCAGCCGGTCGCCCTTGAATACGACTGGTTCGGCCAAAGTCCCTTTGACGACAAGGGTTCCCTTGATAAAAAGGCCCGAGTTTTTGTGAAAATATATGGTACAGCCAGGTTCAATGGTTAGGGTCTGACAAGAGTCGACAAAGGCATAGTTGTATACCAGATAGGGCTTTTCCCTGGTCCAGGTCGTAGTCTTAATCATTTCTGAACGAATCAGCTTGTAATCCTGTCCGCAGGCAAAAAGCCTAACCTTTTGTTCGATCCCGTTCACGCGGAACAAAATTGAGTCTTCAGAAACCATCAATTGTTTACTACTGCTCTTGTTCAAGGTGGCTTCCACGAAGATAAAGATGCTGTCGCGGGCAGGGATTTCAACATTGAAAACCTCATTCGAAGCTTCACCGTTGACATTTAACCGGAAGCCACTGTTGTCACCTCCTCCCAACCTGATGGATGATACCACAAGCGGATCGTTGGTCGCATTGTATACCCGAAAACTTTTGGTGGGAGAACCGATGGAGGTGAATATGGTATCAAAAGCCACCGTATCCGTGGAAAAAGACAACATCCTTCCATTGGAATCGCTTTCGTGTTCCTTCTTGCATCCGCCCAAAAGGGCGAATATAAGAACAACAATCCATGCAAGGATAAAGCTTTTCATACCGTGAAAGGTATTAAAGGGAAGATTTGAAAAACACGACAAATACCGTATCCCAAATATAAGCAAAAAAAATGAAAATTAACAGTTTTTAACTAATTTTTCTTGACTGTTCCGAATAAAGTACAAGCCAATGAAAGTTAATGCGCCGTTAATTATGATTAATTCGAATCCAACTTGGTATCCATTAAACATCTGCTCGGAGAAAAAGTTCAAAAGCCACGATAAAATAGGTGCAATGGCCACCACAACTGGCACAAAACGGTCCTTGATGCGGTATCTGGTCAGGAGTCCAAAACCGAAAAGCCCAAGCAAGGGTCCATAGGTGAGGCCGGCAACTTTGAAGACTGCCATCACCACACTCTGGTCATTGACTGCTTTAAAGATCATAATCACAAAAAAGAGCAGCAGTGAAAAGCCAATGTGTGTTATCTTAAGAATCCTTGGTTTGTTCTGGTCCGCCCGTTTACCGAAGTTCAGAAAATCAATGCAGAATGCCGTGGTTAAAGAGGTCAGGGCAGAATCCGCACTCGCGTAGTTGGCGGCAGTGATGCCCAACAGGAAGAAGATACCGATCATAAGATTCATGTGGTTGATGGCCAGCAGTGGATAGAGATCATCACTCTTCTGGGGAATGGGTATTTGATGTGATTCTGCATAAATGTAGAGCAGTGCGCCCAAAGTCAGGAACATCCAGACGACTCCTACAAAAATGACACTGAAAGTGAGCATGTTTTTTCTGGCCTCTTTCAGATTTTTGCAGGTAAGGTTTTTTTGCATCATATCCTGATCGAGGCCTGACATGACGATGGTAATGAAAATACCGGCCAAAAATTGTTTGAAGAAGAATTTCTCCGACTTCCAGTCCCAGTCAAATACCTTTGAATGAGGACTATCTGCAACTTTTCCAATCATCTCCGCGAATCCCCATCCAAAACTTTTAAAAACAAAATAGATGGTTAGCACCACCGCCGAAACCAAAAATATGGTTTGTAGGGAATCTGTCCAGATGATGGTTTTGACCCCCCCTTTTGTTGTATATATCCAGATCAGGAAGATACTTAGCAGTACGGTAACACCAAACGGAATGCCAAAGTGAGCAAAGAAAGCAAGTTGCAATACTTCGGCTACCAGGTACATCCGGAAGGCTGCTCCTATGGTTCGGGAGAGTAAAAAGAAAAAAGAGCCTGATTTATAGGAGAAGAAACCCAGCCTTTCTTCCAGGTAACTGTAAATCGAGATCAGGTTCATCCGGTAATAGACAGGGAGTAGGAGAAACGCAATCACCAGGTAGCCTACAAAATTGCCCATTACAAACTGGAAATAGGTAAAGGCCGAATGTCCCACTTCTCCGGGAACCGAGATGAAAGTCACCCCTGAAATGGTGGTTCCGATCATCCCAAAAGCCACAACAAACCACGGAGATTTTCGATTTGCAGTAAAAAATGATTCCGTAGTTGCCGACCTACCAGTCAGGTAGGCCACCAAAAGCAGGATCAGAAAATATCCGGAGAGAAGAGCGGCAACGAGTAGAGGGTTCATTGGAAGAAGTGACTAGAGTGACTAGAGTGACTAGAGTGAACTAAAGTTGCTGAAGACGGTATGTGCAACTGACCCAATATAAACTTTAGGCAATTTAGTCACTCTAGTCACTCTAGTCACTTCAATATAGTAAATATTTAGACCTGATCATTTTGTATTGGTTTAACTCAGTCTGCCAACTTTTTGAAATCTCGTCCTCCCCTTTACCTGCCTGAATGAGTTTGAGCACCTGATCATCTCCCATCAGGAGATTGAACCAACGCTCTTTGGTGAGGAATTCGCCGGGACGATCAAATTTGTGGTACCAACTCAGAAAATAATGGAGGGTAAATCGGGGCATCACCTCCAGGTTTCGAAGATCCTCCCCGAAACAGGCTTTGTCCTTTTGAACGGGATTCATTTCAAATCCTTTCAGACTCTGTGGGGTAAAGGTAAATTCACCGAAACGTTGGTCAGGAAATCCGATGACCTGGAAAGGGAAGGTTGTCCCACGGCCAATACTGACACTTGTCGCTTCAAAAAAGCAAAGCGATGGATAGAGCCGGATAGCCTCATAGTTGGGTAGGTTGGGGGAGGGTTTTACCGGTGGGGCATAACGGGAATCATGGGTGTAATTCCTGATGGGAATCACCTCCAGCTTGCATTTCAACCCATTGCTGAGCCAACCCTCTCCATTGATCATTTGCGCCATTTCGCCTACCGTGCATCCGTGAACAACAGGCACCGGATCCACCCCAACAAAGGACCTGAAGGCAGGCTTCAGGATCGGACCATCACAATAATCTCCATTGGGATTCGGACGATCCAGAATCAAAAGGGGTTTGCTGTTTTCGGCACAAGCCTCCATGACATAATGCAGGGTGCTTATATAGGTATAGAACCTGCAGCCAACATCCTGGATGTCGTAAATGACAAGGTCAATTCCAGCCAGTTGTTCCGGCGTGGGTTTGTTCATCTTGCCATAAATGGAGAAAATGGGGATTCCTGTTTTTGCATCCACCGAATTGCCAACCTTCTCGCCTGCATCTGCCTCTCCCCGGAGTCCGTGCTCAGGGGCAAAAAGCGCTACCGGCACAATGCCCTGGCCAACCAGAAAATCCACCAGATGTTGCCCTCCAACGAGTGAAGTGGCATTTACAACCAGCCCCAACCGCTTCCCCTTCAATCGCGAAAGGTACTGTTCCGGCTGGTCAGCCCCGCATACAGGATGCCTTTCCTGAGCCATTAATCCAGTGACACAAAGCAAGACAAAAAGCACCACGAAACCACTAAAACGCCATTTTTTTGAGTGGGAAGAGATTCGTGAGCGGGAATATGGTTCAATTTTCATTCGAACATCGTATTGGTAAATTATTGATTTCCTCATCGTAAATCAAAGTGCTTCAGGGTACTTTGATCTCACCTTTTAAGCAGTTATGAGTTTTTTGCACTTGCTCGTTTTACCTGTTTTTTTTGCTAAGATAGAGATATCAGCGGGAACTAACCTTTTTTTGTCCTACCAATTTTTCGGATTTTTTAATTTTGGAATTGACCGGTTTTGGTTAGTTTTGGCTGAATTTTCCCTTGAGCATTTCCCGATGGTTAAAAAATTACTGCTGCTTAGTTTCATCTTGTTGTTAATGGTTTCTCTCTTTGCCCAAAAAAGGAGCAGTAAAACAAAGGTGGTACATCCCAAGCCTTTGGTTGCCATAAAATCACATGCTAATCTGACTTTTTCCCGTGAACTCCGTCTGAAACAGCGAGAGGAGGCGGAGCGTTCAATTGTAGTCTTGAAAAATAGCAAGGATTTGCTTCCCCTTGCCAGACTTGATACGCTTAAAATCCTTGTGGTCGGTGTAGGATTGGGAGAAGAGAGTCAGCTCCCACAAATGATTGGCAGGTACCTCCAGGCCGATCATCTGGTACTTGATCCAAATGAAAATCCCGAAACCCTGAGCAAGAAGTTGTCGGCCGCAAAAAATTACAACCTGATTGTGATCGCCGTTGGTGACAAGAATGATTCCGGAGCAGGCGGAAAATCTCCATCAGATGTAGGCGATGGTAAATTCTCGGACGTGGAAGGAAGGGCCCTCGCACAAGAAGAGCAGCTCCTGCTTGGACAAGTAGCACCGGAGGCAAAAATGGTTTGGTTGTTTTTTGGACTGAAACGGTTTCTGGAAGACTGGCCAGTTACAGACCGCTGCACGGCCCTGGTGGTGGCCGACAAATTGGATTATGATCATGTTGATCTTTGCGCACAGCTGCTTTTCGGAGGAATATCCTCTCCGGGTAATCTTCCGCAGGCCCTGAACAAATTTAAAGAAGGGGAAGGGATTCATCTTCGTGCCCTGAATCGACTCAGTTATGTCCTGCCGGAAGAGGTTGGGATAGACTCCCTCAGGCTGGCCCAAAAAATGGACTCCCTGATTAATATCGGCTTGAAGGAAAAGGCCTATCCTGGATGCCAGCTACTCCTGGCTAAAAATGGCCGCGTATTTTACCAGCGGTCCTATGGCTATCATACCTACGACCAAAATTTATCGGTTCAATGGGATGATTTGTATGACCTCGCTTCCGTGACCAAAGTGCTTGCACCCGTTCCCGCTCTGATGATGCTGGCGGATCAGAAAAAATTCGTGGTAACCAAAAAAATGAGCGAATATTGGCCAGACTGGAAAGGAAGCAACAAAGAGGGAATTCTGGTAGCTGATTTACTGTCGCATCAGGCAAGACTCCGGCCTGGAGTAACCCTTTGGCCCCATACCCTGGATGAACACGGTGCTTTCAGACCGGAATATTTTGCTGCTCAGCCTACTCCCGGATATGACCTTAGGGTATCGAACGGACTGTATCTGGTCGACAATTATCCGGATACAGTATACAAAGCCATCAAGGATTCACCGCTGCTGAAATCCAAAAAATATGCCTATTCGGATCTGGGTTTTGTCATCTTGCCCAGGATCATTGAGAACTTGTCGGGTGAGAATTTCGAGAAATTTCTGAGCTACAGACTCTATGCCAAATTGGGAGCCTCCTCTTTAATGTACCATCCGGCATCGGCTGTCCCGAAAGATAAAATTGTACCAACAGAGAATGACAAGAGTTTCAGGCAGGAGCTGCTTCAGGGATATGTCCACGACGAAACAGCTGCTTTGATGGGAGGTATTTCGGGGAATGCCGGTCTTTTTGGCAATGCAGGGGATGTGGCCAAGGTGATGCAACTCTATCTTCAGAATGGGGAATATGGTAATGAAAGGTTCATCTCAGCTGAAACAGTTAAAAACTGGACCAGCAGCCATTTTCAAAAAACCAACAACAGAAGGGGATTTGGTTTCGACAAACCGGGCATTCAGACCAACATCCATACCGGAAAAGAGCGATACCCTTCGATGGTTGTTTCAGAGCAAAGCTATGGCCACTCCGGCTATACCGGAACCTTTGTCTGGGCCGATCCTGCCAACCAATTGTTGTTTGTATTCCTTTCGAACAGGGTATATCCCAGTCGGGAAAACCATAGAATCAATAAATTAGGTTTACGGCCCAAACTTTTGGAAGCATTGTATATCGAGTCGGGAGAGCCTTCCAGGGGACGATGAATAAATATGTTTTATAACAGTTACTGGTACGGAAAGTGGCTAAAATAATTAATTCTGTGTGTATCAATAGGTAATAGGTACAGCCATCTGGATTAAATGTTAAAAAATCTAAATTTATTCTTGTCGGGTCGATGTGGACCCAAATTTTGGAAACAACATTGAACTATTAGTATTAATTTGGCTGAACTGAAATGAAAAAAATGGAGTTCTTCCTAAAAGAATATTTATTAACTTTTTAAAAACCAACGCAATGACTGAAAAAATAACATTTAATGAGTTAAGAAAAATTAAAGACACTTTACCTGACGGTTCAATGCACCGCATCGCAGATGAGTTGGGATTGGATGTCGAGACCGTCAGGAATTATTTTGGTGGAGCAAATTATGCCCACGGCAAAAGCGTAGGACTGCATATAGAACAAGGACCCAACGGAGGTATCGTTCTTCTGGACGACACAACGATATTGGAAAAAGCCCAGGAAATCCTTCATGGGCATTGATTCAAACAATTGATTTGATTTTTTTTAACTGCTCCGGATTCGGGGCAGTTTTTTTTGAGACTCACTTCAGGATTTCCGGCGGGAAAATTTAAGCCCTTTTAATGACACCCAGATGGTTGATTTTCCTTTTGGATGATTTGAAGATGTTGCGGGTTATAAATGTAATCCTGAGTTTCATTTTCCGCAAGAAATATTGTGAATAACTTTACCTTTTATTTATATGAGAAAGCTTATTTTCATTGTTTTATTCCTACTCCCGTGTACATTGATAGCCAAACCCAAAATGGTAAAACTGTTCAACGAAAAGAACCTGAGCAATTGGGAAAGTTACCTCCCTCCCAATTCGGCCAAAACTGCAGCATCCGTTTTTAGCATTGTCAGGCAGGATGGTAAAAATCTTCTGCATATAACCGGGGAAGTAAATGGTTCGTTGTCCACCAGAAAGGAGTATGCCAACTACCACCTTCGGATGGTGTTCAAATGGGGGGACAAAGTATATAAACAATTCAATTCGGGAATATTGTACCATAGTTATGGTCCATTCGGTGAAGGACTCGGCGTCTGGATGAGTGCCCACGAATTTCAGCTTTGTACGGGGAAAATGGGCGATTCCTACTGCATGGGCAACAGTTATTTCGAAATTTCCTCACAGAAGGATGCGGAAGGGAAGAATTTTCATTATACACCGGATGGGGTAGTTTCGAAGTTTGGAGTCAATTTCCCCGCCAAGAACTGTTCGAAAATGGCCAACCATGAGAAGCCTTCCGGGGAGTGGAATGTGGTGGATCTTTATTGTTTTGGCAGGAATTCCGTACACATGGTCAATGGAATCGTATGCATGGCAAATAGCAATTCGGGCAGGATTGAAAAGGATGGTTCGGTATTGCCACTTGACAAGGGGAAAATTCAGATTCAATCGGAAGGAGGGGAGTTGTTCATCCAAAGCATTACCATCGAAAAAATCAAGGAGATACCGGCGGCGTATCTCAAATAAGCGGGACGATGAGTAAATTTAAGAGGCGAAATTGAATCAATTTCGCCTCTTAAATTTTACTAAAGATCAGAATAGTCAGTCGGATGCAACAAGACCTTAACCGCTTTGGCTACAGTATTCAGGTATTGAGGCATTGCCTTCAGTTTGACCCATTCCGGGCTTTTGCCAAATGCACTCCAATGTGCGTCGTGCGATTCCATGTCTGAAAAGGTAGTCAGGTACATCAGGTTGGGCATGGTGCCTCCTGATATGACCTCTCCATAAAATACGGCATTGAATTGCAGGCTTTTAAACAAGGCTATTTCCCCCCCCTGATTAAACATGTGTACCTTTTTCCGGAAGAGGTTCTCTGTTGGACTCTCATAACTTCTCAACTCATAAATCCGTTTGGAAGGAGCGGTGGCATATCTCGGAACCACAAATTCCGGTGCATTTGGGAAAGCTCTCAGCAGAATAGACTCTTTTCTTACATAGGGTGGCTGATCGAAGGGGGCACCCAGGAAGGAGAGTCCATCTTTTTGATAGGTCGCATCCAATTGCATTGCATCCATCGTTTTGACAAAATGTGCGGGTGATTCAAATGGGATCCATACATACACACATTTCCCAAAAGCGGCAGTATCACTTTCGATGGGTTTGAATACTCCTGCCTTTTTGATTCCTGCCCTGTGCAGTGCAGGAAGATAGCTGTTCTTCAAAAAATTGTCCACTTTTTCTTCCTGAACTTTCCCGGTTATCCGGTAAACCTGGATCTGGTAGTAGTCCCGTGACTTTGCATAACTGGCACTGGACAGTACCAACAGCAAAAGGGGCAATGCAAACCACGACCAATTGAATCTTACTTTTACTTCTTTCATAAAATAATACATTAGTTAAATTGAAGATATTTCGCAGAATGATCTGTTGGCAACAGGACCAACAAACGATTATTGAATTTTTAGCACGAAAGGAGCGCTATTTTTTGACTAAAAAATGAGACCCCGAAAAGCTAAGCTGGCTCAAGCAGAAAAGTGATCTCCCTAAATCAATTGTTGCACATTTTTTTCCCTTTAAGGGCACGATAAAATTAACAATAAATCCATCATCAGGGAAAAGGAGAATAGCGGATGGACAAAAGTTTTAATTTTTTACGAAAAAAAGGGTAGCCCGGAACAAAAAATGGTGCCGAAAGTTTACCAAATTTTATCCTGAAGCAAAATAAATGCAATCGATTGCTCATTTAAACAATTGACAAACAAATCGCTACAAAAAAAATTAACCTCTAAAGAAAGGCGATTTTATTAGATATTCAATAATAAACATATTTACAGCGAGTTAGATTGTTGAACGATTATTTGGAATGTATAAAAAGAGTTAATAATCAATGTTGATTTGTTAATATATGTTATACAACAGTTATTGCATTTTTATGATTCAGCCCCTATATAAGTAGAAATTACTTTTATAAATTTGTCTTCGCTGCCAGATTTTAACTTATGAAGAGAATGCAAGTCTGATGCCAACCAGAACTTATTACTTACATCCTAAGCATTTTGTTGCTGTTGACTGTTCCATCTTTGGATATGAAGACGGTGAACTCAAACTCTTGCTCTATCCGCGCGGCTTTGAACCAGCCCGTGGCAAATGGTCGCTCATGGGCGGATTTGTCGGGGAAAAGGAATCACTCGAGGATGCAGCCAGGAGGGTCATGTTTCAAACCACCGGTTTGAGTAATCTGTTTCTCGAACAGGCATCTGTATTCTCACTTCCCGGTCGTGATCCGGGGGCCAGGGTTATCAGCGTCAATTTCGTTTCCCTGATTCGCATTGACTTGCACGACAAAGATTTACTGGAAGAAATGGGCGCACAGTGGTGGCCGGTCACCAGATTGCCCGAGATGATATTTGACCATGATGAGATGGTAAAGAACGCACTTTTGCAACTTCAGCAAAAGGCGATGATTCAGTCATTGGGCAAGGAGTTACTTCCGGAAAAATTTACCTTGACTCAACTAAGAAGTTTGTACAATGCCATTTTCCAGAAGATATTGGATCCGGGAAACTTTCGCAAGAAGATCCTTTCGATGGAAACCATTGAACGTTTGGATATTAAAAATGCTACTACCTCTAAAAAAGGTGCTTTTTACTATCGGTTTATTGATTCCGTGATGCTTAATCAAAGCAAAAGCGTATTCAATCTGCTGGTGCTGCTGTTTATGAACAGTGAAATGATTTTTTCCTGAAAGAATCAAATTCTTGTTCAAATAAAAAATGTAAAATCCTTCGATCTTTTAAAACAACCACTAACGATCATTAATTTATAAAACCGGATTGCCGATGACATAAATGAAAGGGAATTAATGTTGCAGCATCTCTGCTTAGATGCAGAAACTGTAAAAGAGAGTGTTAAATTGTTGATATCATCCGCAGCTAAATGATAATCTGAGTTTAAGGATCTAAATGAAAGCTGCCAAACAAAATTAGACTATGAAAAAAAAGCTAAAAAATTTTCACCTCAATTCGCAAAATCCATTGCTGAAAAGGATTTTACAAGTATCCAGACTAACCATTTTACTTGTTTGCCTGACTGGATTTACCAGTGCTTTTGGAGCCGCTTCTTCTCCATTGACAGCAGAACAGCAAAAAAGCAAACAAATTTCGGGTAAGGTTACAGACGATTCAGGTCAAACAGTGCCCGGAGCATCAGTTGTAGTAAAAGGCACAACAACTGGTACCATCACCAACATGGACGGAGCATTTACGTTAACCATTCCGGCGGACAGCAAATCCCTCGTTTTCTCTTTTGTGGGTATGGTTTCACAGGAAGTTGCCATCGCCGGAAAAAATACCTTCAATGTAGTTCTTGCACAGGAGACCATTGGTCTTGAGGAGGTTGTAGCCGTTGGTTATGGTACGGTCCGCAAGAAAGACTTAACAGGATCTGTTTCCTCTGTGGGTAGTTCCAAATTGATGGAAAGGTCAAGTTTCAGTTCTGCCCAGGCATTGCAGGGGAAAGCAGCCGGAGTAGTCGTTCAACAGGCAAATGCGGCTCCTGGTTCTGATGCAAACGTGATGATTCGTGGTAACCGTTCCTTGTTGGCCACCAACACTCCATTGTATGTAGTCGACGGAATTCCATTGGTAGTAGGTTTGAGTGAAATCAGCCAGTCGGACATCGAATCCATGGATATTTTGAAAGACGCTTCCGCTACCGCGATTTATGGTTCCAGAGGTGCCAATGGTGTTGTAATTATTACCACCAAAAAAGGTAAATCAGGTAAGGCTGTGGTCGATTACAATGGCTATTATGGTGTTGAGAACCAGGCAAAAACTTTGTCATTGTTCAATGGACCAGAGTGGGTTGAGTTTTTGCGCGAAGCCTACCGTACTACTGGTAAATATTCCGTAGTAAAACCCACATATGCCCAGGACGTTACCATGCTGCCTGTTGGTCAGGAGAATGACCTGAAAGGTATTGGATTTAAAATTCAGAATGCGTATGATGCTGATGGATCCTGGCATCCCGATCGTTTGCAGTCAACGGATTGGCTGGGTGCAGTCATGCGCCAGGGTACAGTAACCAACCATGAAGTAAGTGTCAGGGGTGGAACGGACAAACTGAAGGTTCTGGCTTCCGCTACCTACTTCAATGAAAAAGGTATGGTTATCGGACAGGATTATACGCGCTATTCAGTTCGTGTCAATTTTGATTGGGATCTCTCTGATTATGTAAAGATCGGTGCACAAACCCAGTTTTCGCACTTCGACCGCAACGACGGCCCGAACGGCTATTCGGGAATTACGAGTCTCTCTCCCTTGGCCAATATCCGCAACGTAGATACGGGTGTTCTCTTCAATCGTCCTGGTAATGACCCGCAATTGTGGAACCCCATACTCGACCAGACACAAGCTACGGTACTCTATAGGAAAAACCGTTTTCTCGGTAGTTACTATGCTGAGGTTAAATTGCCCTTTGACATTAAATTCCGCTCCAACTTCGGATTGGACTATGGTCCATACACAGATCAGCGCTTCTATGGTTCACTCAGTTCAGACAGGCAGGGTGGTTTGGCCCGTGCAGAGAACGGCGGAGACCAACGCATGATGTTCACCTGGGAAAACTTGTTGTATTGGAACAAGATCATTAAAGATCACTCATTTGGAGCAACCTTGCTGCAATCCATTCAGCAGGAAACCTATGAATCAAACCGTATCAGCGTAGGAAGTCTTCCATATGAGACCCAATCGTGGTACAATGTGGGTAGCGCTCCGGTCATTTCTGCCGTATCCAGTAGCTATACAAAATGGCAGTTGGCATCTTTCATGGGCCGTATCAATTACAGCTACAAGGATAAATACCTTTTGACTGCATCGGCTCGTTACGACGGTTCCTCACGTCTTGCAGAGGGTCACAAATGGGTAATGTTCCCATCGGCTGCTTTGGCCTGGCGTATGAACAAGGAAGATTTCATGAGCGGTATGGGTTTTCTGAGCAACCTGAAACTGCGTGCAGGTTTCGGTATTACGGGTAACTCCGCCATCGATCCTTATAAAACTGCCGGTAACCTTGGCTTCTCCCGATATAATTTTGGAAGTAACAATGTAATGGCTTTCTATCAAAATGAGATGCCAAACCCTGATCTCTCCTGGGAGAAGACAAAACAGTGGAACGCTGGTATCGACTTCGGTTTGCTGAAAGGACGCATCAATGGTGTGGTTGACCTCTATTTGCAGAATACGGAAGACCTGTTGATGAATCGTCAGTTGCCTCAGGTATCCGGTTTCAACAGTGTAGTTTACAATGTTGGTAAGACAAGGAACAAAGGTATCGAGGTAACCATCAATACTCAGAATGTCCAACGGAAAGATTTCAACTGGAACACCGATTTCATTTTTGCCAAAAACAAAGAGGAAATTACCGAATTGTATGGTGGAAAAGTAGATGATACAGGTAACAAGTGGTTTATTGGTCAACCTTTGTCTGTCTATTATGACTACAAAGCAGCAGGTATCTGGCAATTGGGTCAGGAAGCGCAGGGTGCAGCCTTTGGATCTTCTTTCGTTCCCGGTACCATCCACGTAGCTGATGTCAATAACGACGGTAAGATTACAGCAGCCGATATGGTTGTTGTTGGTACCCCACGGCCGAAATTTACTGCCAGTATGACCAACTATTTCACCTACAAGAATTTTGACTTTAACTTCTTCCTGAATTCTTCCTATGGGAATATGCTGCAATTCGACCGCGGATTAAGTTTCAACGGCCGTTACAACAGTTTGAAAGTCAACTACTGGGCAGTAACAGCCTATGATGCAAACGGCAAGGCTACCGCAAGTAACAACAGCAATGAGGCCCCACGCCCAAATAACGGTATTGAAAATCCGGCTTACAGAAGTTCGTTGAACTATTTTGATGCCTCCTTCCTTCGTATCAGCACCATCTCTTTGGGTTACACCATTCCAAAAGAAATAACGAACAGGGCAAAAATTTCTAAACTCAGGTTGTACCTGACGGTTCAGAATGCATACTGCTTTACCAAGTATCCGGGTACTGACCCTGAAAGCGGACAGGACTTCAATGTTCCGATGCCACGCACGATTATGTTTGGCGTCAACATGAGTTTATAGTACAATGTCATTGATAAAGCATTACAACGTAAATTAAAAAGGATATGAAAAAAATAGCAAAATATATTTTAACAGTTCTGGTAATCTTATCGGTTTTCTCTTGCGATAAATACCTACAGGAGAAGCGATATACGGATGTGGGCTACGACTATTTCACCACGAAAGTTGGAATGGAGGCAGCAGTTACAGGTGTTTATCAGGCTATGAGATGGTATACCGGTGCCTATAACACAACTGACAACCATACCGGTGCCTATGGCTCAACTGCAGCCGGTAACATGGAATCCTATTATTGTCTAACGGAGTATGGTACTGACATGACCTGGGAAGGTACCGACGGCGGCATGAAGGACGCTTACAATAAATACCTTACGTCTTTGAACCCTAATGAGACCACGCTCAATAATTTCTGGAACAACAATTTCAAGGGTATTACACGTGCCAATACGGTATTGATGTATCTTCCAAAAGTGACGGATATGACGGATGCCCAAAAAACCCAGAGAGCGGCTGAAGTTAAATTTATGCGTGCCTATTACTATTTTGACCTGGTTCAGCATTTTGGAGCTCTTCCATTGGTAACACAGGGTAACGTAACGCAGGTGGTTACAGATTTCAAACGTGCACCTGTATCTGATGTTTACAAACAGATCATCAGTGACCTCGTTTCTGCATACAATGTCCTTCCTGATATAGGTCAGCAAAGCGACAGGGGACGCGCAACAAAATGGGCTGCAGGACATTTGCTCGCAAAGGTTTACCTGACCCGTGACAGCTACGATGCTGCTACCCGCGGAGGAAAGGCCAGCGATCTTGACAGCGCTGCCTATTACGCCGAAGCTGTCATCAATTCCGGGAAGTTTGCATTGGAGAACAATTTTGCCATGGTATTTGACCAGGACAACCAGAAAGTTTCCAAGGAGATCATCTGGGATGTTGAATATACCAAGGATCAGCTCTTCAATGGTGCCGGAAGTTCAACCTCTGATGGTGGTAATCAGCTGCACCTGTATTGGGTTACACAGTATGACGTAAAACCTGGAATGATCAGGGATCAGCCGAATGGTCGTCCATGGAAACGTGTACGTGTCAATCCTAATTTCTGTCAGTCATTGTGGGACAAACAGAACGACTCGAGGATCTACAAGACCTTTAAGTGGACCTTCTATTGCAACAATCCTTCTACTTCTACCAAATGGGTCGCCAATTATTATTACGTCAACCCTGCCACCAACGCGGCCACCTCAGAAGTCCTTTACAGTCCTCCAGCCAGCCTTGTTGGTCAGCCCAAACAGAAAGCCGGTGATACCTGCATCTATTTTTCTCCCAAAAAATACGGTGCGCTTTCACCCTATTCAACCACCAATCCAAAGCAGACTTTGCTGAACGATGCCAATTACCGTCAGATGTTGATCGATACATACAAGGCTCCTTATATTATGTTTCCACAGGATTTGTATGATACGAACAATTTCCCTGCCATGTTAAAATGGCTGGATACCCAGCGTCCTGACATCAACTACCAGGCCGGATCCAGGAACTTTCACCGCGCAAGGCTGGCTGAAACATACCTGATTGCTGCCGAAGCGTATGGTAGAAAGGGTGATATGGTCAATGCAGCCAAGTGGGTCAATGTGGTTCGCCAGCGTGCAGCTTATTCAGAAGGTGAAACCAAACCAAAAGAGGTTTGGAGATTTGACGGTGGTACCAATAACACGGTAAATACAAAGTCTGCCATGTTTGTAACTCCAGCGCAGATGGTAACACCTAAATTCCCTTCCGGCGTATCCGATGTTTCTCCTTTCGTAGACTGGATGCTCGAAGAGCGCGGACGTGAATTGTACGGTGAGTTGAACCGTTGGGAAGATTTGGTGAGAACAGGTACCCTGGTTGCCCGTGCCAAACTTTACAATCCGGAATCAGCTCCCAATGTGAAGGATTTCCACAAACTGAGACCAATTCCGAATACCTACGTAGACCGCTTGTTGCCTAAACAGGCACCTGCAGATGTTCAAAATCCGGGATACTTTTGATTTTAGTTCCTGAATAAAACATTCGCCGCTATTGCATCACGCAGTAGCGGCGTTTTTTTGCTTTCTTCCGCTGTGGGTCACAGGCAGCGCATTCCATAAATTGAAAATGGTATTCGGAAAGATTTCACAACCGGGTTTTTGCGGCTCTTCAGTAAAGGTGATTCCATTAAAAAAGGAAGAGGTCAACAATTGCTTGCTGACCTCTTCCTTACTATCCAGGGAATGGATTACTTGGCCGAATCAAAATCCCCATTTATGGATGATCTCCAGATCCTCTTTCACACTGGCCAATGGCGATTTGTTCTGGTAGGACTCCTGTTCAATGATGAAGACTTTCGTTCCTCCTGTTTTACGGCAGATATCCAATACCTCTTTCACCGGAAGGATACCTTTGCCCAAGACCGAACTTTCATACTTCTCCTTTGTGTTTACTGCAATCTCATCCTTCACGTGGATCAGCTCAAATTTTCCCGGATACTGGCCGATGACGTCCAACGCCTTGGCTCCGCCAATGTACATGTTGCCAATATCCAGCTGCATGACAACTTTCTTGACATCCAGATTTTTCATCATGATGTCAAACAGTTTCTGACCGTTCAGGGTTTCGGTGAATTCGGCCCAGTGGTTGTGGTATCCGAATCTCATTCCTGCTTTCTGGCACAACTCGCCGCATTTGTTGAAGACTTCGAGGTAACCCAACATATCGTCATAGGTCTTGCGCATCGTTTCGTCCATCCACGGGCTAATCACATAGTGTTGTCCCATGAAGGCGGCATCCTCGATGGTATACTTCCAGGCATCCGTAAAATCTTTTTTCGCGGCATCCCAGTGGTTCTTGCCCATCACGGTATGGCCACTAGGCATTTTAAGTCCCAGGTCATCCAATACCTTTTTAAATTCTTTTGCCGTGTAACCGTAAAATTTGCGGTCGATGTAATTGGCGTGCTCAACGTGTTTGTAGCCCATTTGAGCCAATTGTTTCAAGGTCCCGGCAGGATTCTTCATCATATCGTCTCGTACGGAATAGAGCTGAATGCCGACGATTTCAGAGGATTTGGGAGCTGCAAACGCTGCTTTTGAAAAAAGGGTGGTTCCTGCCAGTAAAATGGCGCTGTTTTGTAGAAAATTCCGGCGTGATGTGCTCATGTTAAGTCAATTTATTTGGTAAGAAGGGTTGTAATTAATATTGGTGAAAACTTTGGGATACAAATTCCAGTACCGATGGAAGTGCCTCTCTCCAGTAAGTCCAGGTATGGGCACCGTCACGGATCCGAAATTCATGCGGAATCTCTTTTTTACGCATGGCCAGGTGTACCAGGCAGTTTCCTTCATTCAGAAAATCATCATCCCCGCAGTCGATGTACCATCTGACTGCTTTTTTCTGGGCATCCGGCATATTATTGACCAATTCGAGTGCGCTGTGGCTGGCAAAATAGGTGGTCAGCTCCGCTTTCGAAACATCAGGATATTGTTTCTCCCAACGGGTAGTAGCTTCTTCCATTGTGACGGGTCCAACAGAGGCACTTAGGGGACAGGCAGCTGAGAAAAGCTCGGGATGATGAAGGGCATACATAAAAGTTCCTCCTCCACCCATAGAGAGGCCTGCAATGGCACGGTATCTCTTGTCTGTGCGGATTCGGTAACTCTTTTCAACGTATGGCATCATCTCCTGGAAGAAAAAATCTTCGTAGTTCCAGTCTCCCATTGGACTGTTGAAATAACCGCGCTGGCCTGTATTGCCATCAGGCATTACGATAATCATGGCCGTACATTTTCCCTCCTGAATGGCTTTGTCAGCAATGTTCTTTACCTCCCCAAACTGAATCCAACCGCTTTGATCGTCTCCTGCGCCGTGAAGCAGATAGAGGACCGGATAGCTGCGCTGAGATGTTTCATAATCTGGAGGTAAATAAATGGCATATTTGCGCTCCATCTTCAAAATCTTGCTGGACAAGGAAAGGTTATCGAAAACTTTTCCTCCGGATTGTGAGAAGAGTAAAGAAGGCAAAAACACGATGAAAATCAGTGAGAAAAAGAAGTTTTTTTTCATACTACAGTATGGTTTTTGGGGAACTTAAATGTAGTGAAAAATTTAATTTGCTGGTTCACATTTTTTGCAAATCATTTTAGTGGAGGCTTACCAATCCAATGCTCCCGCAATCAAAAATATACAACGTATGAAAAGCTCTAATATTTAAGAATTGCAATAATCTTGTATCATCTTTCCCAGAAGTTTGAAATCGATTGGTTTGGAAATATAATCACTGCACCCTGCATCGATTGCGGTCATTTTATCCTCCGGAAGTGCCTGGGCGGTTTGCGCAATGATGACCACCTCTTTGTTGAATCGGCGGATTTCCCTGGTGGCTTCCGGCCCTGTCATCATGGGCAATCTCATATCCATTAATACAAGGTCAATATTAGGGTTTTCACGACAAAGTTTTACGGCTTCAATACCCGTTGCTGCACGCAAGATCTCACAACTGATTTTCTGTAAGTTCTTGTGGAGGATGAAATAGGAAATATCATCATCTTCAACAATCAATACCTTGAGCTTTTTTATTTGTTCCGAGGAATTCAAAGATGGATGATGCTGTTCACCATCAGCCTTATCCGTTGTACAGTTCTTGGCTGGGATGGTAAAACTAAACCTGGAACCTATGTTCACATCACTTTCTACCCAGATTCGGCCACCGTGCATTTCCACGAAATCCCTGCAAATAATAAGGCCCAGCCCGGTACTTGCCTCTCCACCTGTTCCCTTTCGGCTTGTGTTGAAGTTCAAGTCAAAAAGATTCCGCAACAGATCTTTGTTCATTCCAATGCCAGAATCGCTAACACATATTTCCACCGAATTGAGGTGGCCAATTTTTGCCGTGAGGACAATATTTCCTCTTTTGTGCGTGAATTTTACCGCATTGGAGGCCAAATTCCGGATGATGCAAGAGATCATATTGGCATCGGCGAAAATCGCCAGATCATCGGGTATGTGGCAGGTGAAAGAAATGTCTTTGGCCCGGGCAGCAATCAATACCTCGGTCAGAGTCTCGTTCAGAAGGGGTTTAAGCACCAGTGATTCGGGCGAAAATTTTGTTAATCCCCTTTGTAAACTCGCCCATTGCAATAGATTTCCAAGCAAGGAAGAGAGTGAAGTAGCTGAATCTCTGATTTTGGCAGAAATGTTCTGAATCTCCTCCATGGTTAAGGTAGATAATTCATCGGCCAGGATTTGGGACAAGCCCAGGAATCCATTGAATGGACTGCGGAGGTCATGGGCGATGATGGAAAAGAATTTGTCCTTTTCAGCGACTGCCTTCGCAAGTTCTTTGTTTTTTGAGTTCAAGGCATCCTCTGCATGCTTCCGTCTCGAGATATCAATGAAGGAACAGACTACCTGATACAATTTTCCAGCGTTGTCCAATTGAAGTTCGGCATCCACCCTTAACCAGATACGGTCTTTCAAAGCAGGTCGAAAGACGCCCATTACGACATCGTGTACGGAGTGTCCTGAGGCAATGGCCTGAGGCACTGGGTGTGTATTTCCCGGGAAGGGAGAGCCATCCTCATGAATGACATTCCAGTCCGGATCGAAGGAGGTTTTCCCCAAAAGCTGATCTTCTGTGAGACCCAACAATTCCAGTGCTTTTGGATTGCTCAATACTATTTGCGCCTGCGGATCCTGTAGTATTACACCGACTTGCATGTCTTTCACCAGCTTCTTGTACTTGTCTTCACTGTCCAGGAGCACCTTTTCTACCAGCTTCCTTTCCGTAATGTCTGAAAAGGCCGTAGCAAATGTTCCTTTCCCAGGAGAATAAACAGAAATGTGAAAATATTTTTCCATCGGCGGAAAATATTGCTCGAAGGAGGTTGCCATTCCGGTTTCGGCAACTTTGGCATAAGTTTCCAGAAAGGGAACATCCTTCGTTTCGTACAGATCGCTTGCAAGTTTTCCAATGGCATCTTTTGGCTGGATATTCAGGTGCGTCTCTGAGGCTGGATTGGCTTCCAGTATTCTGTAATCGATTGCCTTCCCGAATTCATCATATACCATTTCGTGCACATAAACGCCCTCTTGCATGGCCAAAAACAGGGAACGTGATCTGGTGAGTGCAGATTCTACTTCTCTTTTTGAATGAATGATCCAGCATGCCGCATCAATTTTGATGAGTACTTCACTGCTGCTAAGTGGCAAGGTCAGGTAACCGTCCACCAAATCTTTCATTTCTTCGGCATCAAACAGTCCAATCGTATTTTCTGAGGATACCAGCAGGAGAAAAATGTCGCTGATAACGGTTCCGCTCTTTATCATTTTTGCGAGTTCTCCGCCTTCGCTTTTATTCATTTTGGCGCTGAGCAGAACGATGTCAGGTCTCTCTTTATCAAGCACCTCCAGGCAATGCACGGCAGTTAAGGTGGAAAAGGTAGTGTATCCCGCTTCCTTGAGTGTACCTGTAGTAAAATCAAGTATCTCCTGATCATTTTCCGCCACTAGTATTCGGAGGTCTTTAAACATTGAAGATCTGTATTTAGCCTGCTGAATCAATATTATGTTAATCTAACAAATTTAATTATTATTTGTTTATGGGTAATCGGTAATTTTCAGTTTCTTTCTTGACTAATCTAATTCCTGTTACAACATTACCAAGTTTTGGTGAAAAATTGGTAATGTTGTAACAGGACGCCTTTCGTGAAATCTTCCAAATGTTAGTTGGTGATTAATGTCAAGGAAGAACCTCAGGGTGATGGATGGCAATCTGTTTTATTTCCCGGAAGAAGGTCCAAACTGCTTTGGCAGATGCCACTGCAGGCTTAAAATCTCATTATTCAAGCAAAATAGTATCATATTTGAGCAAAATTCAGCCATCCAATGATGCAGGATCGTATCAATTTTGAGGTGTGCGGATAAAAACGAATTTAGTCCTCTGCCAAGCCAACGAACTATCAACGTAACTGATATGAAATCAATATGCTCCCTACTGATTGCTTGTTTTTTTTCCACTGGATTCCATGCTGTGGTGATAGGGCAAAATTTGACATTGAAACAAACAAACGAATCTGGTGTCTACAAAAAGGGCGAAAGGATTAAGGTAACGTTATTTTCAAAGAAGCCTTGTTCAGATTCTATAATTATCCAGATACTTAAGAATTTTGATTTTCATTCCTTCCATAAAAAAGTAAAATGCACAGCTGATTCACTGATAATCTTTGAAGAAGAATCTTGTAAGCCATCCAGCATGATCTTTGAAGCATCTTCGAAGAACGAGTCGGCAAGCATCGGGTTGATTGTTGATCCGGAAGAATTTGAGCCTGTAACAAAGCGTCCGGCTGATTTTGAAAGTTTCTGGGAGAAGGAAAAATCCTTAGAGAAAAGAATGTAGGTGAATGCTATAAAAATAAAAAAAGGGTCATCACAAACGCGATAACCCTTCTTGTGGGAACTGTTGGAATCGAACCAACGACCCTCTGCTTGTAAGGCAGATGCTCTAAACCAACTGAGCTAAGCTCCCTTTTCCTTAAAAGTGTTGCAAAGATAGCCCTTTTTTTGCTTTCTCAAAAAAAAAGGATAAAAAATGCCAAATATTTTAAGGATGAATTGGATCTTTTGTTATCTGTTTGTATAGATGGGCTTTAGCGTTTCAATCGACCCCAAATAGTTTTCGTACAAAACCAGGTCCGCCTTACGTTCCTCCTCACTCTTGCGGGCAGGTCCCCAACTGATAAAGGGCGGCAAAACGGTCATTCCTGCAAAATAGAACATTCCGTGGTGAATGGGGAAGAGGATGGTTGAAAGGTCCCCGTTCTTGTCGGCTGTATAGGCTACCTCTGGTCCACCGGTAGTCATGGTCACGAAGGCTGTTTTATCCTTGAAGGTCCCGTTCTCATAAACTCCACGACCATCCCCGTAGACGAGTCCCATGGCAAAGACCCTGTCGACCCAACCTTTTAGGATGGCAGGGGTTCCAAACCACCAAAGCGGGAAGTTAAAAATAAGCACATCACACCAAATCAATTTGTCCATTTCGGCTTGCAGTTCGTCAGTAAAACCTTTGGTCTTGCAGGCATTCATCTGTTCCAGCTGGTATTTGAAATAGGTGGGATTGTTCAACTCCCTGAAATCCCGCTGGTCACCGACGGGATCGAATCCCAGTGAGTAAAGATCACTTACCTTCACCTGATCTCCTTGCCCTGTAAAGTATTGCCGGGCGACCTCCTTTAATCCGGAACAGAAAGAGTTTGGTTCGGGATGTGCGTGAACGATTAATATCTTGTTATTCATAATTGACTATTTTGCATTCAATGTGATAAAATTTCATTTTGATCAAAGGGATGCATCCATTCTACGGAATGCATCCCTCGAATATCATTTTATTTATTTTTTAATTGTCGTGTGGAGTGGTAAAACTTACCATCCAATTGATGCCAAACTGATCGGTAAAGGTTCCGAAATAGTCTCCCCAGAAGGTATCCGCCAGGGGCATGCTTATTTTGCCTCCGGCTGAAAGCCCATTGAAAAGACGCTCTGCCTCTTCTCTGCTTCCGGTACTGATGGAGACGGAGAAGTTATTGCCCTGGGTAAAAGTATTTGCCCATTCTCCGCCAACATCGCTGCCAAACAGTGCAGTCTCCTTGCTGATGGGGAAATAGACGTGCATGATCTTATTGTCAAGCTCCTTCGGGAATGGTGAAACTCCATCCTGTACCGGCATTTCGCTGAATCTGCCCAAATAGTGAAACTCCCCTCCAAAGACGGATTTATAGAAGTTGAAGGCCTCTTCACAATCTCCGTTGAAGTTGAGGTAGGTATTAACTGTCGTCATAATGAGTGTTTTAAAGTTGAAATTTGAGCGTTGGTTGTGCTGATTATACTGAAATTCCAGTTATTTGTTTCCATGGTACAATTGACATTGATTCGTTTTCTGCGGAAACAACTAAAATAAATGCAGAAACCTGCTGCACAGCTTTTTGAATGCTGTACCGCAGGTTTCAAAATCCCTGGCTATATGGCCAGATTGCTATTTAAGGGCTGCAAAGAAATCATTTCCCTTGTCATCCACGATGATGAAGGCAGGAAAATCAACGACAGTGATTTTCCTGACGGCTTCCATACCGAGTTCAGGGAAATCGATCACTTCCACGGATTTGATGCTGTTTTTGGCCAGAATGGCCGCCGGACCACCAATCGACCCCAGATAAAATCCGCCATATTTTTTACACGATTCCGTGACCTGGATGGAGCGGTTCCCTTTGGCCAGCATGATCAGTGATCCGCCCAGTGACTGGAAGAGCCCAACATAGCTGTCCATCCGGCCGGCCGTGGTCGGACCAAAGCTGCCGGAGGCCATTCCTTTCGGTGTTTTGGCCGGGCCTGCGTAATAAACGGGATATTTTTTGAAGTATTCAGGAATCTCTTCACCATTGTCTATCATCTCCTTGATACGGGCGTGGGCGATGTCACGGGCCACAATCAGGGTTCCTCTCAGGTTTAACCTTGTCTTGACAGGATATTTGGAAAGTTCTTTGCGCACCTCTTCCATCGGTCTGTCGAGGTCGATATCGACAGAAGGTGCCAGATAGGGCGCCGTTTTGGGTAGGAAGCGTTCCGGATGGGTCTCCAGTTGCTCGAGGAAGATACCCTCTTCCGTAATCTTTGCTTTGATGTTTCTATCTGCGCTGCAGCTGACTCCGATGCCTACCGGACAAGAGGCGGCGTGGCGTGGCAAACGGATCACCCGTACATCGTGCACGAAATATTTACCGCCGAATTGTGCACCTATTTCACTCTTTTGGCAGATCTCCGTAATCTTTGCTTCCCACTCGAGGTCTCTGAAGGCTTGGCCTCCTTCGTTACCCGAGGTTGGCAGATGGTCGTAATAGCCCGTTGAAGCCTTTTTGACAGTCGCCAGGGTTGCCTCTGCCGAGGTTCCACCAATCACTACTGCGAGATGGTAAGGTGGACAGGCCGAAGTTCCCAGATCCTTGATTTTTTCCTTGATGAATTTGGTGAGGGTCTCCTCGTTCAGCAAGGATTTGGTCATTTGGTAAAGGAAGGTTTTGTTGGCAGAGCCTCCTCCTTTGGTGATAAATAAAAATTCATATTCATTGCCTTCTGCGGCATAAAGGTCAATCTGGGCAGGAAGGTTGGTCCCAGTATTTTTTTCATCAAACATGGAAAGGGGCACTACCTGTGAGTAGCGCAGGTTGCGGTCGCGGTAGGTCTCATAGATCCCCCTGGAGAGGGCTTTGGCATCATCGCTGCCGGTCCAGATATTTTCTCCTTTTTTGCCGATGACGATGGCGGTTCCGGTATCCTGGCAAGTGGGCAGTTCACCCTCCGCCGAAACTAGCTGGTTAAGCAGCATCGTATGTGCAACAAAAATATCGTTGTCACTGGATTCGGGGTCTTTTAGGATGTCGGAGAGTTTTTGAAGGTGAGAGGCCCTCAGGTAAAATGAGACATCTGCCATGGCCGTTCTGGCAAGAAGTGCTAGCCCTTCCGGGGCAATCTTCAGAATTTTTCTTCCATCTGCTTCAAGGGTTTGAACAAAATCCTTCGTGAGCAGGCGGTATTGGGTCGTATCCTTTTTAATGGGAAATGGCTTCTGGTAACTGAAATCAGACATGGCAATGAAATTAAAAATATGACGAATTGAACGTTCGGCAAAGATACGAATTGGAAATGGGAGAAACCGGCAAAAGAGCAGTAAAATAGCATTGCAAATTTTTTTCGAAGGAGAATGCAGCGGTCAATAATGTTCGTAATGTCACACAAACAATTCCTTCAGATCAAATTGAAAAACATTGATCCTAAAAGTGATGATTATTGCAATTGGTCAGATTCCAGGACGAAGATTCCATTTCCTTTTCCCAAGGCGACTTCAATCATTCTCCTGGCCACTTTGTCTACATGGATGGCCTTGTATTTGGCCGGAACCAGGAAGTTCAGAAATTTCATCACCCAACCCGCAAATTTTTCGCCTGCTCTTTTTTCAATTCTCGGTCCCAAAAGGAGGGAGGGCCTGAAGATTCCCAGCCTGGGGAAATTGCATTTTTTAAGATCCTCCTCCATTTCTCCTTTCACCTTGTTGTAGAAGAAAGCCGAAGTCGGATTCGCACCCATCGAACTAACTACATAGCATCCGGTAGCGCCAATTGAAAATGCTGTTTGTGCGAAGGCACAAACATAATCGTGGTCAACCATTTTGAAAGCCTCCTTGCTTCCAGCCCTGGCAATCGTAGTTCCAAGTGTGCAAAAGGCATCCTCAGCCTTGAATCCAAGTTCCAGGGTATCCAGTTTATTGAAATCTACCACGTGCTGGACCAGCTTTGGATGCGCCAACTCCATCTCCTTTCTTACCAGGAGGTGCACGCTCGAATAGTGGGGCAATTCCAGCAGCATTCGGACCAGAGCAGATCCTACCAGTCCAGAGGCTCCGGCTACAACAGCAGTTTTCATGGTTTGAAATGGTTGAAGGGTTTCCAAATTATAATTTAAAAAAGATAGTTGAGCCCGATATAGAGCCCTCCATCACCGTCCTGCTTGTTCATGGCCACGCCGTAATCGAGTGAAATGACAAAATTCTGGTTCATCGCCAAACGAATGCCGGCTCCATAGGTTCCGTGCATTTTTTCAGTTCCCGGTTTAAAATAATCGGATGCGGATGGGTCACTTAAGAATGGAATACTGGGAATGGCAATCTTTTTAGTGACCTGACCCATATCTACGAAACCGTTTAATCCCCAGTAAAATTTCTGATGGATCAGGTTCATCCGGGCAAATTTCCAGCGCATCTCGAAATTTCCGTATACCACGCCGTCGCCAATGACCCGGTCCCGCCTGGCACCACGCAGGTACCTCGATCCGCCCAAACCGATGGTTGCATAACCGGTCATGACCGTGGTAGTCATTTGTGGTTCATAATAGAATGGAACATGACCTCCGATGGTCTGTTGCCATCCCAATCGGTAGGCAAAGGAGAGATCGTTCTTGATAAGGGTAAAATATTGTCTGTGGGTCAAAGAAAATCTGGCAAAGCCGGAGGCTGCTCCAAGAAATTTAGGCGCAGCAGTTAGGACAGCCTCTGTCCACATGCCCTTCATCGGGTTGACTTTGACATCTCTTGTATCGTAAATGATCCCGGTTTTGAGCTCGGGAATGAATCCTCCGCCGGCCTCATCCTGCGGGATAATCCCCCAGCCAATGTATTTTTCATAAAGCCCAGGGACGTTTGGAAGCAAATCTGCACCACTTTTACCATTGTTCAATTTGCTGAGGTTTACGGAAGAGATCGAGAAATTTTGCATGTTGAGGCCAGCCACCCATTTAAAGTGCGAATCTCCAATTTTGTGCATCAGATCGACCTTGAACCGAAAGAGATTTTGCTGGAATTTGTAAAACATCCTGGTTTTGTAACTGGCTGAATTCTGGTCTTCCCACGATTTGTTCAGGACGGATTCGAATCCATTGAATCCGTAAAAATCATTTGCCTGATCGGGAAGATAGGTGATGTCACAGAAAAAATCGAAATTTTTGAAGAGTTGATCGGAGTTGTAATAGAATCTGTAAACCCCGCTTCCCCTGGTAAAATGGGATACCTCGAAATAGAGGGAGTGGTTGTAAGCCGGAAACCGTTTCCCATCTCCATAATTGAAAAAATTGACCAATGCCCCATACTGAAACCCCAGATCCGTATCGAAGGAGATGGCAGGGAGTGCACCGAAATTCCAACCGGTTTTGATGGAGTCTGATATTTCTTTCCCGCTTTTATCTGCCGCCAAGACCGAAAAATTATAAAAACAGATAATTAATGCAATGATTAACAGCTTTTTGGTTTTCATAGTCAGGAAATTTGCTTGGTTATATCTTTTACGAATATCAGATATTTTTTTCAATTATCTTCAACCTGTTGCGTTTTCACACGTAAAACAATATGGATACCTTCGATTTCGGATTTTCTTTTTTACCAGGAAACCGCTGATCAGATCATTTTCAAATTGTACCATTTTCAAATTATCAAATTATGAAGTTCATAGGAGCACACGTGAGCGCAGGCGGAGGGGTTGAGAATGCCCCGTTGAATGCCAAAGAGATTGGGGCAAATGCCTTTGCTCTTTTTACCAAAAATCAGCGTCAGTGGAATTCACCTCCGCTAACAGCAAAGAGCATTGCTGATTTCACTGCAAACTGTGAAAAATTTGGTTTTCTGAAGGAGATGATTTTGCCACACGATAGTTACCTGATCAATTTGGGTCATCCGGAAGAGGAACCACTTGCCAAATCGAGAGAGGCCTTCCTGGATGAGATGCAGCGGTGCGAACAACTTGGACTGAAATTGCTGAATTTTCATCCGGGCAGTCATCTGCAAAAAATAGATCCGTCGAAATGTTTGAGCCTCATTGCTGAATCCATCAACCTGGTCCTGGACAAGACAAAAGGCGTTACTGCTGTGATTGAAAATACGGCAGGGCAGGGCTCCAATATGGGATATGTCTTTGAACAGATTGCGGAAATCATTTCACAGGTGGAGGATAAATCCCGTGTAGGGGTCTGTATAGATACTTGCCACACCTTCACTTCCGGCTATGATTTACGGACGGAAGAGGCCTATAACCATACCTGGAACAAATTTGGCGAGGTAATTGGCTTCAATTACCTGCGCGGAATTCATCTGAACGACTCCAAAAAGGAGCTGGGCTCAAGGGTCGACAGGCACGACAGTGTGGGCCAGGGGCTTATTGGGATCGAAATGTTTAAATTGATCATGAAAGACGACAGATTCAACAACCTCCCCATCATCCTGGAGACACCTGATGAAACCTTGTGGGCGGAAGAGATCAAACTTTTACGTTCATTTTAACTCCGTTATTCCTCTCCATTTATCCGTCCGGAACGGATCTGCCGGTAGTGATTCGCTGTTGTAGAGACAGAGGTCATCCGGGTTGTTTGCCCAACCATAGCGCACTGCGACAGGAGCTGTAACTTCTGTCGCAGTTACGACGATGGTATTGGTCCCTGTCAGAACGGCTTTGGCCCAATAAAACTTGTGGTCGGCACCCGCAACCGTAAATCCCTTCACATATCCATATTTGTCTTTGGAAACCAGACCTTTGGATACATGATCAAAGGTGATCTCTACCTTGTTTTCGATGATTTTCATTTGTTTGAAAACGGGTCCCAGATTTTCCACGTTTTGGTGGTAGGCCACATTCAGTGCGGAGAGGGCCAGCCTTTTTCCCACCGTCTGTTTGTCTTTCGGATGAATGTCTACGGCATCGCCGATATCGATGGCGGAAGCCATTCCCGTTTTGGGCAAAGAGAGCGTCATCGTTTGGGCTTCTCGAAGTTCGGCCCAGGTACTTTCCGCCGGAAGGCTATCTGCTTTCATGAAATTGGCAAGCTGGACGAAAAGAAAAGGAAAATCGCCTTGATTCCATTGTTTTCTCCAGTCCTTGATCATGTCGGAGAAGACGCGGCGGTACTGGAAAGCCCTTCCGGCATTGCCCTCTCCCTGGTACCAGATTGCACCCTTGATCCCGTAAGGAATCAGCGGACTGATCATTCCATTGTAAAGGAGAGTGGGGTAGGAGTTTGGACCCAGAGTTGCATTAATTTTCAGTACACCGATCCGGTATTTCCAGTCACCGGCCAGTGCGAGGGAGGTATTTTCGGTCTTCAGTCTCATCTCTTTGGGATCTCCATAAATTCCCCCATTACCGCCAATGTCTTCCACCCTGACGGTGATGTTGTTTTTTCCTGCCTTCAGGATGCCTGCCGGAACAGTGTAGCTGCGTTTGGCCTCGGCTTTCAGTTCGGTGTTGCCAACTTTAACACCGTTGACATAAGTGACATCGGAGTCATTGATTTTGGCCAGTTCGAGCGTGGCACTCTTCCCCGCCAGGGAGGCATCCAACTCGATGTTTTTCCTGAACCAGATGATACCGTCGACTCCCTGAAGTCCGTTGTTTTCTATGTATCCCGGCAGGGGCATGGTTTTCCAGCCTTGATCATCAAATGCGGCAGCGGCCCAGATGGGTTCATTGTCTTTGATTCCCTGGTCGGTAGTGGAATACTCACCCACGCGGTCACGGAGCTCTTTCTCGACGCTCTTGCTATATTCTTTTAAATCAATTTTCTTGAGATTTTCCAACATCGGTGCAAAGTCGGGATTGTTGGCAATGGCTTCAGGACTGGTCCAGGTTTCAGCAACAGTACCTCCCCAGGAGGTGTTGATGAGGCCAATGGGTACCTTCAGTTTCAAATACAGTTCCCTTCCAAAGAAATAGGCCACAGCAGAAAAATGCGAACTTGAAATGGGTGAGCAATTCCACCATTCTCCCTCCTCCAGATTTTCCTGAGGAGTTTGAGCGATCCTTTTTTTAACGGTGAATAGCCTGATTTCAGGGTAATTGGAGGTGGCTATCTCGTCCTCTGCGCGAATAGCGGAGGAGAGGTTAAACTCCATGTTAGACTGACCCGAGCAGACCCAGACCTCGCCGATCAGGATATTTTCGATGGTACGCAGGTTTTTACCCTTGACCACCATGTTGTAAGGTCCTCCGTAATTCATTGCGGCAAGGGTTACGCGCCACTTGCCGTCTTTTGCGGTTTTGGTGGTGACCGTTTTGTTGTTGAAGGTGACACTCACCTTCTCTCCAGGAGAGGCCCATCCCCATACGGGAATTGGAATTCCCTGCTGCAGAACCATGTTGCAGTTGAAGAAGGGGGGTAGAACCACCTGGGCATCTGCAAAAAGATTGGTCAACAGGAACAGGGTCAGCAGACTCGTAAGCTTAAGAATTGTTCTCATCGTTGGTTGATTTGTTTGGTAGTTTGTAGCTGTAAATTGGATTTAAATATGGAAATAATATTTCAGAAGTTAATTAGTTGATAAAAATCTCCCCGACAAGGTAAGTGGTTGCCCTACCTGCGATCAGCACGCGATCGCCGGCAAGTGTGCATTTTAAATAGCCTCCTCGCAGGGAGAGCTGTACGGCCTCAAACGAGAGTTGATTCAGCCTGTGTGCCCAAAATGGAGTGAGGGTGGTATGGGCAGAACCAGTTACCGGATCTTCATTGACTCCAACGGCAGGTGCAAAGAACCGTGATACAAAGTCGCACTCGTAGCCGGGAGCGGTGACAATGAGTCCTCTTGCCTTCACTGCTTTCAGGGCTTCAAAGTTGGGACGGATGTCGGAAATATCCTCTGGTGACGCATACAGCAGCAGGTAATCTGTTCTCCCTTTCCAAACCTCCAGTGGTCTTTTGCCGATGGCATCGATCAGTCCGTCGGGTGGAAGGGAGAGTTCCGGCTGATCGGCAGGGAAGTTCAACTCCAGAAAGTCTGCTCTTTTGGTTACCGTGAGTTGCCCGCGGTGTGTGGACTGAAAAAGGATGGTATTGCCGGGAAAGGAGAGGTGATCAAAAAGAACGCAGGCTGCAGCGAGCGTCGCGTGACCGCACAGTTCCACTTCAGCCAACGGAGTGAACCACCTGATCCCAATCGTCGTTCCATTGGATACAAGGAAAGCCGTTTCTGAAAGATTGTTTTCTGCCGCTATGTTTTGCATCAAATCGTCGTCCAGCCAGTTTTGAAGCGGGCAAACGGCAGCAGGATTGCCGGCAAAGAGGGTGTCGCTAAATGCATCAACCTGGTAAATTGGAATTTTCACGGTAGTTTAATGTTACAATAAGGTCTTTAAGTTTTGGGAAGGATCGTTACCAGATTTGAAAAGCAATGTATTTTACGCAAAGGTTTAACTTGATTTTTGTGCCTAAATTGTCAGTCTTTTAGCAGTTTACAGCCTTTTCAAAAGCGCGCAATCCCTTTCCCTGTAACGAAAATAACCATAATATTTTAAACATCTTCCCCTGCCAGTTTATTCTTCTGATTCAAATTGCTTTTCTTTGTGGGACAAATCCAGCATTTATGAGATCGTACATTCTTGAAGAGACCAATTGGAAAGAGGTGAAGGGGAACCGACCAGAGGTGGTTATCCTGCCCTGGGGGGCCACCGAGGCACACAATTATCATTTGCCATACGGAACGGACAATTACATTGCCTCGAAGTTGGCAGCCGAATGTGCCAGATTTGCCGGTGAAAAAGGAGCAAAAGTCAAAGTACTTCCGACTCTTCCTTTCGGGGTTAATACCGGTCAACCGGATATTCTGTTGGATATGAACCTGAATCCGGGCACCCAGTTCCTGATTCTGAAGGATCTCCTCACGGTGTTGAACAGGCAGGGGATCCGGAAATTTGTGATCCTCAACACCCACGGTGGAAATGATTTCAAACAGCACATCCGTGAATTGAATCTGTTGTTTCCGGAGATGTTGCTAACCCAGTGCAACTGGTATAAAATACCCGGTGCCGAACGATTCTTCGAGGACCAGGGAGAACATGCCGGAGAAACGGAAACCAGCCTGATGCTTTACCTCTATCCTGAATTGGTGATGCCACTTGCCACGGCAGGTGATGGGGTGGCCAAAAAATTCCGGGTCGATGCCCTGAACCAGGGATGGGCCTGGGCTGAACGAAACTGGAGTCAGGTAACGAAAGATACCGGCATCGGTAATCCTGACCAGTCAACAGCCGACAAGGGCGAACGCTTTTTTGCCTTTCTGACGGAAAAAATCGTCGATTTTCTGGTTCAGCTCGCCGAAGTCGACCTGATGGATTTGTACAAATAGGCAATTTTTATTGCTCCAGCCAAAGTTGAAAATCCTCAAACTTCACCGTGGAGGGTTTCTGGTCGTTGGTGCCGGCAGCGAGCCCGATATCAAGGACTTGCGCTATTCCTGACAAGTTGCCCGACTCCCTGCTCAGGATCCAGCTTTTCCCATCGAAACTGTAGTACCCTGAAAGCCGGTCTCCATGCCTAACCATCTTCAGCCAGAGTGGGAAGGGTTGCTCCCTGGTGTAGTTCAGGCTTCTGGAGTTGTGGGTAGATCCGTCTCCAAATTCATCCCATTGCGTTCCGCTCCGCTTGGGCGTGGAAAAAACCAGAAAGGAACCCGCCAGATCCTTGTCTGTCCGGTTGGTTTTGTCGAGGTTATTCCTGACGAAAATGCCGAATCGGAACCAGTCACTTACCTCTTTCCCCAATTCCACCACTTTCACTGTAGCGACAAAATTACCCTTGGCCATTTTTGGAAGAAAGATGGTACCGTAAGAATCCTCCGCATGTAGGAAGTCTGTTCCACGGGCGATAATGGTGTAGCTGTTTTTTCCGACACTGTATTCGTACGAACAGGGTTTGGCGGTGGATGAACAAAAGGTCTGCAGCTCCCGTTGGGAAAAATTCACCTTTATTAAAGGGAAAGCCCTGATGGAAAGGGGAGGGTGGTTGCCTATGGTCACCGAATGGGTACCCGTTTCGGGTCTGAAGCCAAAGCTGATTAATTTTGATTCGTCTGCCTGAAAATGAATCTGTTTCGAGGAGATACTTTTACCGTCCACAAAAAGATCAATTTGCGGATCCATGGGCTCATGTTTCATTGATTTAACCATCACACCAACCTTTACCGAATCACCGGATGGAAGTTCTGTGACATTGGTGGCAAGTTGACTGTAGAGCATCCGGATCGTATCGCCTGTAATTTCAAGCAGTTTTTGGTCGGTGGTGCCGATGGAGACCGAATGTTTTCCGGGGGTAAAAAATTGGTAATTGAACTCAATTTGCCGGTAGTTTTTTGAAATAATAGGGAAGAGTTGGCGATCTGCCTCTTTTCCATCAACATAGAGTGGCACCTGCAGGTTGCCTGTGGATCCATCATTTGACACTTCTGCCCTGATAAGCAACGCATGGCCTGTACCGTTCCCGGCAGGAGAGATTACCTGCAAATTCCGGTAACTGAATCTTGGACTTCCTTCGATAATTTTCTCCGGTTCAACCAAAGGTCTCTCAATCAGGTGATTGTTTTCGTAGGTGTTGTTCTCCAGATAGGCTGCACAAAGTTTCATCTCGGCCTGTTTCAGTCCGTAGAGGATGTTGTTGGTGAGCGACCAGCCGGAGGCCATGTTTTGAAGGAAAAGACCAACATTTTCGTTGGTGGTGGCAGGTTTCACGTCGTGGATCAGGTTCTCCCTGACTACAGAGCCAGGGCTCAGGCCATAGACCGCGATGGCTCCTTCATCGTCGCGTGCCATGTTGGTAAAGGAGAGGTGGTTGAATTCGACCAGGTGACTGCCGTCGCTGCTCTCCTCCACATTGGGCCAGGAACCTACGGTAATGCCGTAGCTCCCGGTATTGGTGATGTAATTGTGCGCAATGGTGGTTCGCAGCGCGTTGGCGGTGCGGATGCCAATGGTGGCAGGGCGAAGGTTGGAAATTTCGTTGCGAGTGATGCGGTTGTCGCTGACCAGGTCGTTCCAATTTTCGGGTTGCGGATTTCCCAGTACGGCGATCCCCGATCCGGTAATGTTTCGAAGTATATTTTCGCCGATCAGGTTGTGGTAGCTACCCAAACCGAAATAGATGGCAGCTTGACTTACATTCTCGATGGTATTTCGGAGCACTTCACAATTCTTGGCGTAGGTAAAATCGAGGGTACCTCTGTCGCCGGGAGCTGTGGCCGTGAAGGTGAGGTTGTAAAACCGGAGATTTCTGATTGGTTTCTCCCGGGTTCCGGAAGCAGCAACCAGCCCTGCTGTTTTAGGGGAGAGGAGGATGGCTTCGTTTGGATTGCTTGAATCTGTTTCCGGCAGGAAGGAGAGTATTTTTGTTTTTTGATTGAAGTACCACTCCCCGGCAGTATCCAGCAAGGCTTCCAGATTTTCAAAATAGTAACGTGGGGGAACGTTGAGTATTCCCTCGTCGGGATCTTTCAGGTAAGCTTTGTGTAATTTCTCATCCACCCTGGTGAGGGAAGTATGTACGGCGCCCCATCTGACAGTCAGGTGGATGTTTCCGGAGGTGAGATCCTTCCAGTCGTGCAGATCGCCTGGTTTAAAGCTGAAGACACCGGGGTCGGTGGGTTGACCGTCTGTATAAAAGTATCCGGTGTTGGGTGATCTGGCCAGGGTTTGTCGTTTCCCGTTGGCAAAAAGCTCTTTGACACTTTGTTCTTTGAGTTCAACCTGCCATTTTCCGTTTTCTGTTTTTTGCCATCCCGTGATCCGGTTTGCTCCTGAAATAATTGCTTGTTCGCCGGGATAAGAGGCATAGGTGACAAAATAATCCCTGAGTTGGTGGTATTCGAACGCACCTGTGGGAAGCTCGGTTTCGATCCGTTCACCTCCGTCCGGTGTGTTGAACCGCAAGGTACTATCCAGCGGATAGATCCCTCCGCGAAGGAGGACGAGGATATCCTTCCCGGTTCCATATTTGTGCGGGGAGCCTACGTATCGCTTGTCGAGGGCGAGTTTTTTGGGTAGGAAAAGCTTCGATTTTAGTTCTCTGACGGCCTTTTGCGCGCGTTGAAGGGTGGCAAATGGACCGTCGGCACCATTCCCGTTTGGTTCTGCGATCGTCCCCGACCAGGCGTCATTTCCTTTGTTGGAGACATAGAAATCGGCTTTTTTATCCGTAAGAGAATAATCCTGCCAGATTTCGCCACGGAGGAGACGGCCCTGGGAAAAGGTAGCGGAACCAGACAGCATTAGGATGGCTGTAATAATTGCTAGCAAGTCTGACTTTACAGTCAATTTGTTAGTCATGCAAAAGTGATTTTCTGTTAATTGAATAGTAGTAGTTGAGACCTATTTAAATACAAACGAAAGGTTTGTCAAAAATAGCATTTAATTTTTTTGGGCGAAAAATCAGCTTCAATAAATCTTGTTCAGGTTAACGAAAATTTATGCATAATTCTTTTACTCCACCTGAAATAGGATCAATTAATAATTTAGGTGGAGTATTTTTCTGAAATCCATTAATTTTGTTTTAAAACACAGATTTAATGGAAGCCACCCAAGAACAAATGCTCAGTATTCTTGAGCTGATTTTACCCAAGGAGA